>Ga0056909_1000166_pt1 | contig 98368 bp, 76 predicted proteins | sample EBPBio102011_DNA_FD_62115 | JGI IMG/M metagenome (GOLD analysis project Ga0056909, IMG submission 62115) | Wastewater treatment Type I Accumulibacter community from EBPR Bioreactor in Madison, WI, USA - Reactor 1_1/10/2011_ DNA | ecosystem: Engineered > Bioreactor > EBPR > Anaerobic-Aerobic >... | reverse complement strand
TTTTCCCGAGGGTATCTTTTCTGGGGCCGAGGTACCCGAGGAGGTAGGCTGCGACTTTTCGGATCTGGATTTCCTCGGCGCCTTCGGTGATGCGGTACCGGCGGTGGTGGCGGTAGATATGTTCGAAGGGTTTGTGGCGGGAGTAGCCGATGCCGCCGTGGATCTGCATGGCGCGGTCGGCGGCTTCGCAGCACAGGCGGTTCGCCCAGTAGTTGCACATGCTGACCTTGTCCGACAGGCGGTGCTCGACCTCCTTGTGCGGCATATTGTCCATCTCCCACGCCGTCTTGCGGATCAGCAGGCGCAGCATCTCGGCCTGCGTCGCCAGTTCGACCAGCGGGAACTGGATCGCCTGGTTCTTCGCCAGCGCCTCGCCGAACGGCTTGCGCTCGCGCGCATATTTCACGCTCTCCTCGATGCAATAGACCGCCGCGCCCAGCGAGCTCGCCGCCTGGCGGATGCGGTTCTGGTGCACGAAGCTCTGCGCGATCGACAGACCGCCCCCTTCCGGACCCAGGCGCGCATCGTCGGGCACCCACACGTCGGTGAACGTCATGCGCGGATGGTCGGTCGGCATGTTGAACGTCCACATATATTCGTCGACGGTCATCCCCGGCGTCCCCGTCGGTACCAGCAGGCAGGTGATCCCCTTCGCATCGCCGTCCGCGCCCGCCGTCCGGCAGAAGGTCGCGCAGTGCGTCGCCACATGCATGCCGGTGATCCACATCTTGCGGCCGTTGATCAGCCAGCCCTCGACCCCGTCCCGCGTCTCGCGCACCGCGCGCGTCTCCATATGCGTCGCATCCGACCCATGGTCGGGCTCGGTCAGCCCGAACGCCGTGCGCCGCCGCCCCTCGAACCCGCCCAGGATGAACTCGGCCTTCTGCTCCTCGCTCGTCGCAAACTGCTCGAACATCGCCACGAAGGGGAAGTTGCCCACGATGCTGTGCTCGTTCTGCAGATCATTGTGCAGCCCCAGCCCCTTCGCCGCGAAGTGCTCGCGGATCACCGCCATCCACAGGTTGCTGCCGTCCTTGCCGCCATATTTCTTCGGCGCCGAGAACCGCCAGTGACCCGCCGCATCGGCCTTGCGCGTCGCCGCCTTCAAAAGCTGTTCCCACTCGTGCCGCGGCAGGCCCTGATTGTCCCAGTCGGTCCGCGCATGCTCGCGGCGATGGTCGAAGAAGCGGATATTGTCGTCCGCCAGCTCCAGCGGACGGATCTCCGCCTCGATGAACGCGTCGAGCTCGTCCAGATAGGCCTGCAGATCGGCCGGCATCCCAAAGTCCATCGTCTCTCTCCCGTCTGTCTCTATCTATCCGGTCCACGCCGCGCGCGCCGCGCCGAGCGCGGCATATTTGGGGCTGTCGACCGCGCATTTGTCGAGCACCGCGCGGCGCAGCCGGGCCAGCAGCCCCGGTTCGGCAAGCGTCGTCCCGCCGTCCAGCAGCGCCGCCGCCAGCGCCCGGTCCTCGGCCCGCGTCCCCGCTTCCAGGTCGCGCATCGCGATCCCCAGCGCGTTCATCGCAACCACCGCCTCGAACTTCGCATGGCCCTCCGCCGCCGGCTTGATCGCCCCCTCGATCCAGTCGCGGACCGCCTGCACCATCTCGCGCACCGTCGGCTCGCCCGTCGGCACCGGCGCCGCATCGGGCGACCGCGACAGCGCCCGCGCGCGCTCGGCCTCGGGCGCCTCCTCCTCGAGCAGCCGGACAAGGTCGAGCTCCTGTTCGGCGGTGCGCCGGCCCACCACCACGCGCTCGACCGTCGCATCGGCGCCGCTCCGCCACGCCTGTCCCATCTGCAGGCAGCCGAGCGCCCACCACAGCGTCCGGTACACCAGCCAGAAGCGGAAGCGCGCCGGATCGACCCGGACCCCGCCCGCCGCCTCATAGGCCGCAAAATAGTCCGCCAGGCTGCCCACACCGAACGCCGGACGATCGAGCTGCCCAAAGCGCCATACCGTCATGCAGCCGAACGCCAGATCCTCATGCGCGTCGCCCAGATGCGCCAGCTCCCAGTCGAGAACCGCCGCCAGGCCGCCCGCGTCGTCGCCGGCATCACCACCGCCCTCGGCCAGGTCGACCATCACATTGCCCATCCGGTAATCGCCGTGCACCAGCACCGGCGCCGCCGGCTCCGGCAGATGCTCCTCGCACCAGCGGATCGCCAGCGCGATCACCGGACGGTCGCCGCCATAGCTCAGGAAGCGCGCCTTCAGCTCCGCCAGCGCCGCCGCCGTGTCCATCAGCGGGATCGCCGCCGGAACCGCCGCGCGCGGGATCGCATGAATGCGCGCCAGCTCGCGTCCCAGGTCATCCAGCAGCGAGCGCGGCGGCGCCGCCACGATCCGCGCCGGGCTCACCTCCCCCGTCACCCGCCGCATCACATAGCCCGTGCCCAGCCCGTCGGACGCCGACAATACCCCCACGACCTCCGGCGCCTTCACCCCCGCCGCAAACGCCGCCCGAACCAGCGCCGCCTCGTCCGCATGCCCATAGGGCCGGCCCACCATATAATCCGCCGACGGCGCCCGACGCAGAACATAACCCACACCGCCCCAGTCGAACGACCAGCTCTCCATGTTCGCCCCGCCAGACAACCGGCGCAAACCACTAAGCTCCCCACAACCGGCAAACTCCCCCATCGCCGACGTCAGCAAAGATGCAAAACTACTCATGGTCGCTTCAATCCATTGCGGGCCGTCGCCCGCATTGCCTTTTGCGAAATTTCTCCCGACACGGTCTGCACAGTTGCGCCTCGATCAGCATTTACTTAGTATACTAATTATATAGACGGCGTCGGCGAGCAGACGCAAGGGGGAGACGCGACATTCCACGATTACCCATGATTTTCGGCTATCGGAAACGCGACGCGTGAATCCCATCTGGCTTCCGGCATCGCTCCTCGGCGGGCTCTTCCAGGCTTGGCGTACGGCGCTACAACAGCGCCTGCGCGCCGAGCTCAGCGTCAGCGGAGCCGGGCTGGTCCGCTATCTCTACGGCTTGCCGTTCGCGCTTCTTTTCGCCGCTGTGTGGCTATCGATCCGGGACATGAGCGTGGAGATGCCGAGCGTAGGCTTCTTCGGCTTCTCGACCATCGGCGCCGTCACGCAAATGGCGGGAACGATCCTGCTGATCATGGCATTCGGCCATCGCGGTTTCGTCGTCGGCACCGCTTTTTCAAAAACCGAAGCGATCCAGGCTGCGCTGGTCACTGCCCTGCTTCTCGACGAGCATCTGCCGCCGCTGGCATGGGCCGGCATTCTCGCGGGCGTTGCGGGCGTGCTGATTCTGGCGCTCGCCGGCCAGGGCGTCACCGCGCGCCAGATATGGCACGCGCTGCGTCAACCCGCGGCGCTTTGCGGGCTTGGCGCCGGCTCGATGTTCGCCTTTGCCGCCATTGCCATCAAGCTGGCGACTGCCGAACTTGCCGGGGTCGACACGGTCGGGTCTGCGCTCGTCACGCTGGTCGTCGTCATGGCGATTCAGAGCGGACTTCACCTGGCGTGGATCGTCGCCCGCGATCGTGAGACGCTCCACGCAATACGGCGATCGTGGCGCAGTTCGAGCCAGGTCGGCCTGCTCTCGGCGCTGGGTTCGGCTTGCTGGTACACCGGCTTCGCCGCCGCTCCCGCCGCGCTCGTCCGGATTGTCGGGCAAGTCGAGGTCATCTTCACCATCGCCTTTGCGCATTTCTATCTGCGCGAGCCGGTGCGGTGGCACGAGGCGGTCGGCCTGTTGCTCGTGGCGGTCGGCGTCGTCCTTGCCCTCCTCGCCACGGTCTGACGATCGGTCAGGCGGCGGCCGCGACCGACGCGTGCATCGCCTGCATCTCGGCGAATTTGACCACCTGCTGCGCCATCAGGTCGAGCTGCGTGGCAATGGCCGCATCGACGACGTGACCCTCGTCGCAAAAGACGGGCTGCGACGAATTCACCGTCACGGCCATCGGCGTCGGCCAGCCGCGGAGCGCGTGAGTGATCGAACGTAGCGTGCCGAGCGTCGTGCCGGTCGCCTGCCACCCGCCCGCAACCGCGATCAGCCCCACCGAACGGCCATCGAAATAGGCGGCATCGTCGCCCGCCATGTCCTGCACATAGTCGAGCGCGTTTTTCACCAGCCCGGAAACGGTGCCATGATAGCCGGGCGACGCGATGATGATGCCGTTCGCCTGCCGCAACGCGCCGATCAGAGCCTGCGCCTTGGGATCGCGTTCGCTGCGGTGCGGAGCATACATCGGCAGGTCGATCGCGGGGCCGGCGAACAGCGCCGTTTGTGCACCATGCGCCTCGCAGCGTGCGAGCGCATGGCGAAGCAGGCGTTCGGCCGATCCGCCGGGCGTCGCATTGCCGCCGAGCGCGACGACGCGAGGCTTTCCGGGTTTCGAGGGACGCTCGATCATCTTTTCCTCCGTTAGTTGAAGGTCACCTGGCTGCCGCCGCGCAGAAAGGCGATCGCGTTGCGGCGGAGGTGATTGGTGCCGGGGTTCAGGATCGGTTCGGGCGAATATTGCGCGAGATAGACGCGGCGCATGTTCGGCGTCGAATTCGATCCGGTGGCGTGGAGCGCGAGGCTGGAGAAGGCGACGATGCTGCCCGCGGGGACCTCCAGCGTCACGCCCTGATTGTCGCCGGTATAGCCGACTAGGTCATTGCTGCCCGGCTGACGGATATGCGGGACGATGCCGTCGCGGGTTTCGGGGGCCTGCGAGAAGGGCATGATGCGCACCGTACCGTTGGCGACCGTGGTGTCGTCGAGCGTGCACCAGCAGGTCAGATAGGGTTTGTGATCCGCGGGGCCGCCGTTGCCGACGACATAGCCCGAATCCTGATGCCAGCTGAACGGCATGCCCTTGTCGGCGCCCTTCACGACATATTGGTCGTAGAAGAAATAGGCGTCGTCGCCGAGCGTCGCGCGGCAGACGTCGGCCATGACTTCGCTGAACAGCATCTTGCGCAGGTCGGGCTGTTTGCGTTGGCATTCGCCGGCGAAATAGCGCTTGCCCTTGTGGCTGATGCCGTCGACTTCGACGCCGAGCGCGTCGAGGCGGGCGTCTTCGCGGTCGATCACGCGGCCGCATTCCTCGCGCAGCAGATCGAGCAAGGGGCCTTCGAGGATGCGGTCGAACACCGCATAGCCTTCGGCCTGGAATTGGTCGCGCTGGGCCGCATAATCCATCTTGTCTCTCCCGATGTTTGTTAAAATGCCACGTAGCGTAAGTGCATCCATCGTATCCAATCGAATTGCATCCCACAGCCATACGTCTATACTATGACTTATGCGAATGAGACAGGTCGAGGCGTTTCGCGCCGTCATGATGAGCGGGGGGATTACCGCCGCGGCATCGATGCTCAACATCAGCCAGCCGTCGGTGAGCCGGCTGATCGCCGATATGGAGCGCGCGGTCGGTTTCCGGCTGTTCGACCGGCGCGGCGCGCGCGTGCACCCCACGGCGCAGGCGCAGGCGCTGTACGAAGCAGTGCGGCGCAGCTACGCGGGCCTGGACCTGCTCGACCAGGCGGCTCGGCGTATCCGCGCGCATCCGGTGGGCACGGTCCGGATCGCGGCGCTGGCGGCGATCGCGATGGCGATATTGCCGGCGGTGATCGCGCGCTTTCGCATCCTGTACCCCGACATCAAGATCACGGTGGAGTCGCTCGGCCAGCGCGCGATCGAGGAACGCGTGTTCCTGGGCCAGGCCGACCTGGGCATCGGCGTCGATGTTCAGGGCCGCGAAGGCATAAGGTCGACCCTGCTGGCGCGCGCCGAATATGTCTGCATCCTGCCCGCCAGCCACCCGCTGGCGGCGCGCGAGCAACTGGCGGTCGCGGACCTGGCAGGCGAGGAGTTCATCGGCCCGATGCACGAGGCCGACGCGCTGTGGAACGGCATCGACGCCGCGCTGGAAACATCGGGCATCCCGGTGTCGCGACGCCTGGAAACGCAGCATTCGCAAATCCTGTACGCGTTCGTCGAGGCTGGTCTGGGCGTATCGATCGCCGAACCGTTCAGCGCGCCGCTGTTCCACCGCCTGAACGTCGCGATCCGCCCGATCGCTCCGCCCGTCTATCTGGACTTTGCGTTGCTGGAGCCCGACATCGGCCCGACGCCGGAGATCGTGGCCTGGCTGAACGCCGACGTGCAGCGCGAAACCGCGGCGTGCCTGGCGCATGTACGGAAGGTGATTTCGTCGTCCTGAGCGGCGGCGAGAAGCGGGATCCCGTCGAGCCGGGGATGACGTGTCGCAATCCCGGGGGTAAAATAAGCTGTCGGATAATAGCCGGGACCAGAATTCAGCGTAAGCTAGAGCAACTATCCGAGCATCTTCTTTGCCGGCGAAGGCCCTGCGCGTAGTTCGAACTTCGCGGGCTGCCACAAGTTTCTGCGGGCTATGAGCCAGGCAGCGACGGATATCGCGACGAGGCTGACCACGAGTGTGACGATCGAGCCTTCCGGTCCGAATGCGCCGCCTGTCAACAAGTCTGACCCTCGGAGGGTTGTCACCATCATGGCGTTTGGTGACTCGAGGCCGGACACGTCGCTGCCGAAGACGAAACCAAGTGCAAAGTTCCAACCCATGTGACTGCCGGCCACGACCCAGAGGCTTTGCGTCAGCACATAGACCAGCGCCAGAAACACGCCCATTTCGACGGCCAGAAACGTCATGGCGAGCGGGGTAGCGCCAGGGTTTGCGATGTGGGCCAGTCCGAAAAGGCTTGCGGAAATCAGGACGGCCACAAAAGTTCCCCACATATGCTGGAGTATCCGGAACAGGATAACGCGAAAGACCAGCTCTTCGAGCGTCCCGACGACGCCGGGTTTCAATATGGCCATCACAATCCCGGATACGCCGGTTCCGGCACGAAACTCGGCGATCCCCAATCCGTACATGGCCACATAAGCCGAAACGATCAGGCCGACACCCATCGCAAGGCCCAGAAGGAACGCGGTCGTCGCTCCACGGATAGCCGTCTCGGTCACCTTCCGGCTCTCCAGCCTGGAAGCCACAAAGGAATAGGCGGCGATCATGGCGACCGTTTGAAGAAGATTGCGAACCGTCGCGATCGCTTCATGCGCCGGAGCCGATGCAGCCGGAACGAGCGGGAGCGAAACGAGCCGGGTGAAGACAACCACCAGCATCAAAGCGCCCAGATAGGCAATCAGCCTTACCGGCCATAGACTGGATCTTGGAGCGCCCCCCGATTGGCTCGGGTGCGGCGATGATGTCCGGCTTATCGATCGATTGTCGTTCCATGCGAGCTCGCGATACCAGTGGAATTGCGTTACTGTATTGTATGGGCAATACACCCGTTGTCAACCAGCCATTCCGGGATGCTGCGCGGCTAGCCCTCGAACATTGCCGAGCATGACTGCGTCGGCTTGCCTCAGTTGTGACCCCGGAAGCAGACAATCGGCTCTCGCGCCGATGCCGTGGATCGTCCGCACCCGCTGCGACACCCTTCGCTGGGGATCACATGGGTATGCTGGCGCCGGAGATCGCGTGGGGCGCTGGCGAAAGTGCTGTTAGGCGGCCCCTCCACCTCCCCATCGCCACGCGACGGGGAGGATATTCGCGCCGTCGTCATCCCGGGTCTGACCCGTGATCCCGCTGAGCGACGGTGAAAAGCGGGCCCCCGGGTCAAGCCCTGGGTGACGATGATTTGCGACCCAAACTCTGCTTCCGACCTTATTGCGAGCCCCCTCTCTACCCAGCAGGCGGGCCGGCCATCGATGTGCGGACAATGTCGCGACAATTGCTGTCCCGGTCGGTCATCGATGAGGTCATAGCATTTGGACATATGATACCGACATTTCTTGATTGGACTGCAATGATAATGGCGCGCATCCCTATAGAGGCTGACGGGTGAAGGCGCCGGTCAGACGATTCGCGGCCGTGGGCGATGCCCTGGCCGCGGCCTGAAAGTCGAAGCGGACGAACGATCCGTCACGACGTGGGAGGTTGCGGATGACGAATTCCAGATACCATCGGGACGTGATCGCACCGCGCCGCGCATTGTCGCGTAAGTCATAGCATCTAGACATGACATCACGACATTTCTCTATTGGACCACAATCATAATTGCGCGCATGGATCGCCTCGCAATTGTCAATCAAATAGATTGACATAATGATCCGGCAGCGCATGCAAGGGAGGATTTGAAGATGGTTTCGTCGAACGCCAAAGCGTATCTCGCGGTCACATCGGCATTGGGAATGGCGCTGGCCGCCGTCCCGGCCCACGCCCAAGGGAGCGCCGCCGAGGCCGATGCGCCCTTCGCCACCACCGACATCATCGTCACCGCGCAAAAGCGCGAGCAGAATTTGCAGGATGTTCCCGTCGCCATTTCGGTCGTGTCCGGCGACCAGTTGGAGCGTTCGAACGTCAATTCGGCCGAGCAGCTTTTCCAGCGCGTCCCCACCCTGACCTTTCGCAAGGGCAACACCAACAAGGATTCGGCGCTGTCGATCCGCGGCGTCGGCACGATCAGCTTTTCGTCGGGCGTCGAACCGTCGGTGTCCACCGTCATCGACGGCGTGGTCTATGCCCGTACCGGCCAGCAGACGTCGGACTTTCTGGACGTCGAACGGATCGAAGTGCTGCGCGGTCCGCAGGGCAGCCTGTTCGGCAAGAACGCCAGCGCCGGCGTGATCAACATCATATCGCGCGAACCCGGCAACGAGCTGGGCGGCTATGTCGACGCGGCGTGGTATCAGGTCAATGAATATCGCATCCGCGGCAGCGTCGGCGGACCGCTGTCCGACAGCGTCCGCGCGTCGGTCACCGGATTCTGGTCGCAGTTCGACGGCAACGGCCGCAACGTGTTCAACAACCACAAGGTCAACGGGTACGAACATTGGGGCGTGCGCGGCAAGCTGATCGCCGAGCCGACCGATGCGCTGAAGATCACGCTGATCGCCGATTATTCGAAGAACAGCGACAATGGCTATGCCGACAGCATCGGCACGGTCTTTTCCTCCGCGTTCAACAATGCGGTGTTCATCCCCAGCCTGGCTCCGCTGGTGCTGGACGGCAAGAACAAGAATATCGACAACGACCTGGACCCTTATACCAAGGACAAGAACAGCGGCGTGTCGGGTCAGTTCGACCTGGACCTGGGCGGCGCGACGCTGACGTCAATCACCGCCTATCGCCACTGGTATAATTTCCAGCAGCGCGACGGCGATTTCCGGTCGGATTCGCCGAAATATGTCAACACCGGCACTGCGGCGGGCGACGTCCGGTCGCATGATCGCGGCGACCTGAAATTCGATCAATTCACGCAGGAACTGCGCCTGGCATCGGCAAATCCGCAGTTCTTCGAATATGTTGCGGGGCTTTATTACTATCGCACGAAGGAAGTCGATTTCTTCAACCGCACGGTCACGGCCTGCACCGCATCGACGCTGCCCACCGTGGGCGGGCTGACCCCCTGCGCCCAGGGATCGTCGACCTATACCACCAACGAAGGCAATGCGGACTTTACGACGAAGCTGACCAGCTATTCGGCGTTCGGCCAGGGCACCTTCAACTTTACCGACGCCTTCCGCGGCATCCTGGGCCTGCGTTATACCGAGGACAAGGTCAGCTATGACTTTGCGCGCCGGTCGACGTCGCTGACCGCCTTTACCGGCGTCAACCCGGCGTTCGCCTCCACCGGGTCGATCAAGGACAATGGCTGGTCGGGCAATGCCGGCCTGCAATACGACCTGAGCGACGATATCGTCGCCTATGCGACCTATACCCGCGGCTACAAGGGTCCGGCGCTCAACATCTTCTTCAACATGCTGGCGCGCGACACCGGCCGCATCGACCCCGAAAAGTCGAACGCCTATGAAGCGGGTCTGAAGATGCGGCTGTTCGACCGTCGCCTGACGCTGAACCTGGCAACCTTTTACGCCAAGTACGACAATTACCAGGCGAACTTCCTGGATATCGTCGCAGGCCAGGTCGTCACCCGCCTGACCAACGCCGGTTCGGTGTCGACGCGCGGCATCGAGATGGATTTCAACGGGGCGATCACCGATGACTTCTCGCTGTCGGGCGGCTTCAACTATACCGACGCGCACATCAACAAGTTCATCTGTCCCGCAGGCGCGGCGGTGACCTGTGCCGACGCGATCAACGGCAAGCCCCTGCCCTTTGCTCCCAAGTACAAGGGCACGGTGACGATGGATTGGCGCCTGCCGCTGAATATCGAGGGTTTCAACGTCGATCTGAACAGCTCGCTCGTCTATCAGAGCAAGACCAATTTCGACATCAATCAGAACCCCAATGCGTTCCAGAACGCCTATGCCATCTGGGATGCCGGGCTGCGCGTCAGCACGTCGGACGACAAGTACAGCCTGTCGTTCATCGTCAAGAACCTGACCGACAAGCAGTTCGTGATCCAGCGGATCCCGAACGGCACCAGCTTCATGCGCCAGATCACTCCGCGCGATGCCGAACGCTATTTCGGCGTCACGGGCCGCGTGAACTTCTGATCGAATATCCTCCCCGTGCCGCACGGCATGGGGAGGAGATGGCGTGAGAATATGGCGTGAGACGGCGACGGAGGGGCTTTGACGCGACGTCGCGGCCCTCCACCATCCCGCGGATGCCCCCCCTCCCCATCGCGTTACGGCGGGGAGGATCGTAAAAGATGTGCGAAAGGATGCTCCCCATGGCGCTTGAGGCGCGCGACACCGGTTTTGCCCTTTGCCTGGGCGGGCAGACGATCCTGACGCACAGCGCGGCCGCGCCCTGTTTCTTCGTCGGGCGCGGCGAGCCGCATGTCCATGCGAAACTGGGCCATTTCGACGTATCGCAGGACGTGATCGAGCGCCGCGCGCTGACGCATGTCGAAGTCGCAGGCAACGTCGTCCGCATGGCCGAGGCGCCGGGCGCGCCGTGGCTGCTGGAAGCGACGGTTTCGGGTGACGGCGACAATGCGGTCGTCGCGCTGACCGCACTCGATCCAACGCTGAACCGGCTGTGGCTGCGCATAGACGCGACGGCCGACGAGCATGTGTGGGGCGGCGGCGAGCAATTTTCTTATTTCGACCTGAAAGGCCGGCATTTCCCGTTGTGGTCGAGCGAGCCCGGCGTCGGGCGCGACCCCGCCTCACCATTGTTCCATCAGGTCGAGGCGCACCGCAAGGGCGGCGGCGGCAGCTATGCCCACACCAATTATCCGCAGCCGACCTATGTCAGTTCGCGCCGCTATGCACTGCATGTCGACAGCTTTGCCTATGCCGCGTTCGATTTCCGCGCTGCCGACCATCATGAGGTCGAGGTGTGGGAGATTCCCGCGCGGATCGAACTATGGGCGCGGTCGCGCTTCGCCGAGCTGGTATCGGCGCTATCCGAACGCTTCGGACGCCAGCCGCCGCTGCCCGAATGGCTGCTGAAAGGCGCGGTCATCGGGTTGAAGGACGGCGACAACAGCTTTGCGCGGTTGAAGGCCTATGAAGATGCCGGGGTCGCGGTGTCGGGTCTGTGGTGCGAGGATTGGGTGGGGCTGCGCATCACCAGCTTCGGGAACCGGCTGTTCTGGGACTGGCAGTGGAATGCCGATCGCTATCCCGACCTGCCCGCGCGGATCGCCGAGCTGAAGGCGCGAGACATCCGTTTTCTGGGCTATGTTAACCCCTATCTGGCGGTCGACGGGCCGCTCTATGCCGAAGCGGCGGCGCAGGGTTTCATGGTCATGCGCCCCGACAGGGACGAGCCCTATATCATTGATTTCGGCGAGTTCGATTGCGGGCATGTCGACTTTACCAACCCGGCAGCCGCCGCCTGGTTCGCCGACACGATCATCGGCGAGAAGATGATCGATTTCGGCCTTTCGGGCTGGATGGCCGACTTTGGCGAATATCTGCCAGTCGACGTGCGGCTGGCCAATGGCGAGAGCGGAATGACGGCGCACAACCGCTGGCCCGCGCTGTGGGGCGAGGTCAACGCGCGGGGTATCGCTGGACGCGGCCAGACCGGCGAGATGATGGTGTTCATGCGATCGGGCGCCGCCGGGGTACAGGGCCATTGCCCGATGCTGTGGGCGGGCGACCAGTCGGTCGATTTCAGCCGGCACGACGGGATCGGTACGGTGATCTGCGCCGCGCTGTCGGCGGGAATGCTGGGCAACGCGCATCATCACAGCGACTGCGGCGGCTATACCAGCCTGTTCGACACGACGCGCGATGCCGAACTGGCGATGCGCTGGGCCGAGATGTCGGCCTTTACCGCGATGATCCGCACGCATGAGGGGAACCGGCCGCGGCAGAATGTGCAATATGACGACGACCCCGAGCTGCTGGCGCATTTTGCGAAGATGACGCGGATCTATGCGCATCTGGCGCCTCATATCCGGCGATTGTCGCGCGAGGCGTCGGAAAGCGGGCTGCCGGTGCAGCGGCCGCTGTTCCTGCATTTCGAGGACGATCCCGAAACCTATGCGATCCAGACCGCCTATCTGTTGGGGCCCGACCTGTTGGTCGCGCCGGTGATCGCGGCGGGGAAGCGCGAATGGACCACCTATCTGCCCGCCGGGGCGACGTGGGTGCATGTCTGGTCGGGCCGCGCCTATGTCGGCGGCAGCGACGTGACGGTCGCGGCGCCGTTCGGGCAGCCGCCGGTCTTTTATCGCGAGGGATCGGCGGACGCGGCGCTGTTTGCCGGGATTCCCTCGGCCTGAGCGACGGCGCGCAGCACCTCGACGAACGCGGCGACCAGCGCGCTGCGGCTGCGGTTGCGGAGGAGGTGGATCGCGTCGCGCGTCATCTCGGTCGCGGGAAGCGCGATCATGTGAAGGCCGCTGTCGACCGCAAGCGCGCGCGGGACGACGGTGATCGCCTGCCCGCTTTTCGCCATGTCGAGGCACGCCGCGGTCGAATCCAGCTCATAATCGGGGAATTGGCCCGCGGCGAAGCGGGCGCGAAGCGCGCGGGGCAGGTTGCTGCCCGGCGCGGGTCGCGGCAAGGCCCAGGGGAAATCGGCGCTGTCGCCCTGCCCCTTCGCAAGCGGATGATCGGGCGCGCAGACGAGCATCAGCGGCTCGGGCGGCAGCGGGATGCACAGCACCTCGTCGGCATGGCCCGACGCGGCGAATTTCGCGCGGTTGCAGACGACCAGGTCGAGGCGGCGGTCGACCAATGTTTCGAGCAACTGCTCCGACGGCCCGCCGGTGACGGTGACGCGCACACCGGGATGCACGGCGGCGAAATGGGCGATCGCGCGCGTCAGCAAGGGTTGCAGCGGGTACGGGCCGCTGCCCACCGCGACGGTGCCGCTGCTGGGATGGCCGAGGCCGCGCGCCTCCTGCTCGAGGTTTGCCGACGCGGCGATGACGTCGCGCGCCGAGCGGATCAGGCGGTCGGCATCGCCTGTCGGCCGGACATAATGGGTCGTGCGGTCGAACAGCGTCGTGCCAAGCTCCCCCTCCAGCTTCTGGATCGAGCGGGTGAGCGCCGACTGGGTGAGGCCAAGCTCGTCGGCGGCGCGCGCATAGCTGCCCAGGCGATAGAGCGTATCGAAATGGCGAAGGCGGCGGAGGTTCACGGACCGCACCATATCATTCCCATTATGCAATACCAATCCCCCTGTCATTCTCATAGCGTAAGCCGATGAGCAGTTCCTCCCTCGACACCCGCGCGCGGCGCCGGGTCTTTGCCGAACTCGAGGCGCGCCGGTTCGACCTGGCGGTCATCGGCGGCGGGATCACCGGCGCCGGGATCGCGCGCGACGCCGCGATGCGCGGGCTGTCGGTCGCGCTGGTCGAGGCGCGCGACTATGCCAGCGGGACGAGCAGCCGCAGTTCAAAGATGATCCACGGCGGGCTGCGCTACCTCGGCCAAGGCGACATCGCGCTGGTCAAAGAGGCGGCGTCGGAGCGGCAGGTCGTGCGGCGGATAGCGCCGCATCTGACGCGGCTGTCGCCCTTTCTGATCCCCACGACGAACATGGCGATGACGGCGAAGCTGCGTACCGGGCTGTGGACCTTTGAAAAGCTGGGCGGCGTGCCGGAGGCGGAGCGGCACGAGGTGATCGGCCTGGCCGAGCTGCAGCGGCGCGAGCCGTTGATGCGCACCGACCGGCTGAACGGTGCGGTGCTCTATCCCGAATTCCTGACCGACGACGCGCGGCTGGTGCTGGCGAATGTGCGCAGCGCGCAGGCGGCGGGCGCGGTGGTGATCAACCATGCGGCGGCGGCGGCACTGACCGGCGACGGGCTGGTCGCGACCTCGACGCTGGATGACGGGCTGGGCGCGCGGATCAAGGCGACGCTGGTGGTGAACGCCGCGGGCGCGTGGGTCGACCAGGTGCGCGGGCTTGAGGCGGGCGAAGGCGATACGCGCCTGTCGCTGAGCCGCGGCATCCACCTGGTGCTGCCGCGCGAACGGCTGCCGATCGACGCGACGATCATTATCCGCGCGCCGGACAAGCGCAGTATCTTTGCGGTGCCGCGCGGGGCCTTCACCTATATCGGCACGACCGACGTGTTTCACGACGGCGCCGATTACTGGCCCGCGCCGACGCGCGAGGACATCGACTATCTGCTCCGCGCGACCGAGGCGGCACTGCGCATCGAGCCGATCCGCGATGCCGAGATCGTGTCGCTGTGGTCGGGCGTGCGCCCGCTGATCGCGCAGCCGGGAAAAAAGGCGAACGAGGTGTCGCGCAAGGACGAAATATGGACCGCGCCAAGCAGCCTGATCTCGATCGCCGGCGGCAAGCTGAGCGCCTATCGCGCGATGGCCGAACGCGTCGTCGACCTGGTGGTCGAGCGGCTGGGACAGCGCGCCCTGCCCTGCTCGACCGCCGAAGCGCCGCTGCCCGGCGGATCGCGCGGCCTGGGCGATAGCCTGAGCCGCCTCGACCCGCGCGCCGCCGAGCGGCTGGCAGGGCTGTACGGCGACGAGGCGAACGAGATCGTGATTGCGGGCGGCGATGTCGCCGCCGAGGCCGCGCGCGCGGTAACGCACGAGGGCGCGGCGACGCTGGAGGATTATTGGGTGCGGCGAAGCGCGCGCGCCTGGTTCGACCATGGCGCCGGCCTGGCCGCGCTCGCCCCCGCCGCCGAGGCGATGGGCGCGCTGCTGGGCTGGGATGACGCCATGACGGCGGCCGAGATCGCGCATTGCCGCCGGATCAACGATGAGAGCCGCAGGCTTTTGGGAGAGTGATATGAGTTCGATTGCCGCAGCCCTTGCCAGCGCCATCGGCGCCGACCGCGTCGCGAGCGACGCCGATGCGCTGAACGCGCGCCGATACGACCAGTGGGCGGTCAAGCATCTGCGCGACTGGCGCGGAGAGACCGTGCCCGGGCCGGGCTGCGTCGTGCGGCCGCAATCGGTCGAAGACGTGCAGACGGTCGTGCGCCTGGCCGCCGAGAAGCGCGTGCCGCTGATCCCCTATGGTCTGGGCAGCGGGGTGTGCGGCGGGATCGAACCGACGCCCGACGCGGTCCTGCTCGACATGAGCGGCATGAACCGCGTGCGTTACATCGACAGCGACGACCTGCTCGCCAGCTTCGATGCCGGGCTGAACGGTCTGGAAGCCGAAGAAGCCGTTGCGGCGCATGGGCTGACGATCGGCCACTGGCCGCAGTCGATCGCGATCAGCAGCGTCGGCGGCTGGGTATCGACGCGCGCGTCGGGGCAATTCTCGACCGCCTACGGCAATATCGAGGATATCGTCCATTCGATCGAGGCGGTGCTGCCGAACGGCGAGTTGGTGACGCTGGGCAAGGCGGTGCGCGCCGCGGCCGGCCCCGACCTTCGCCACCTGTTGATGGGCGCGGAGGGCGTGATGGGCGTGGTCACCGGCGTGACGCTGTCGCTGCGCGCGAAGGCGCCGCACCGCGATTACAGCATCTTCTATGCCGATGACATGCGCGCCGGCTTCGAGGCGCAGCGTCAGATCGTGCGCGCCGACTGGCGCCCGCCGGTGATGCGCCAATATGACGGGCGCGAGGTCCGGCGCCTGTTCCGCGATCATGAGCGCGACGGCAAGGCGATGCTGCTGATGGTCCATGAAGGACCGCAGGCGCGCGTCGACGCCGAACTGGCAGCGATGCACGAAATCTGCGGCGCCGCAGGACTGGAAGCCGGCGATCCGATGGCGGCGAAACAATGGATCGAAAAGCGCAACCATGTGCCGAGCTGGCGCGACATGTTCGAGCGCGGCTATGTCGCCGACACCGTCGAGATTTCGGGCCGGTGGAGCGAGATCGGCGCGATCTATGACTACAGTATCGCCGCGCTGAACCGGATCCCCGGCGTGATCAACGCCTCGGCACACAGCAGCCATGTGTATCGATCGGGCATCAACCTGTATTTCAGCTTCGCCGCGACGTTCGAAGACAGCGCGCAGATGGAGCCCGCCTATTTCGCCGGCTGGCGCGCGATCATGGAAGCAACCGCGAAGCATGGCGGCGGCGTCGCGCACCATCATGGCGCGGGGCGGCTGCGCAAACCCTATCTGCACCACGATCTGGGCGAGAGCGGCGTTGCGTTGCTGCGGCAGGTGAAACATGCTCTCGACCCGGAGGGGATCATGAACCCGGGCAATCTGATACCCGATGCCTGAGCTTCTGCTCGCGCTCGACGCGGGCACGACGGGTGCCCGCGCGATGCTGGTCGATCCGGCGGGCGCGGTGCTGGGCGTCGATAAAAGGCCGATCGTCAGCCACTACCCTGCCCCCGGACTGGTCGAGCAGGATCCCGCCGAGGTGTGGACCATCTGCCGCGCCGTGATCGACGGCGCACTGAGGGCGGCGGGGCGCACGATCGCCGATGTCGCGGCGATCGGGGTGACGACCCAGCGCGCGAGCATCATATTGTGGGACCGAACCACCGGCGAACCGGTCGCGCCGATGCTGGTGTGGAGCGACCTGCGCGGAATGGAGGCGTTCAAGGCCCTGCGCGCGGCAGGGTTTACCGGCTGGCCGCAAGTGCCGTCCGCGAAACTGCCCGCCGCGATCGCGCTGTCGGGACGCGATCCCAAGGATCTGCAATGGGGAACGCTCGATAGCTGGCTGACCTACAAGCTGAGCGGCGCGCATGTCACCGATGCCTCGGCGGCGTGGCTGACGGGCTATTACGACTATGCGAACGGGCGCGGCTGGGACGCCGCGCTGCTGGCGCACCAGACGCTGCCCGCGACGATGTTTCCCGAGCAGGTCGAAAGCTGGGGCATGATCGCGCAGACCGACCCCGCCGTGCTGGGTGCCCGCGTGCCGATCACCGCGCTGATCGCCGATCAGGAGGCCGCGATGGTCGCGCATGGCGCGCTGGAACGCGGCGACTGGAAGGCGACCTATGGCACGTCGGGCGTGCTGATGGCGGGAACGGGCGACGCCCCCGAGACGATCCACAACAGCATGCCCGCCGAGGCGCTGGCCTTTGCCGCTGGACGCCCGCGCTTCTGTGTCGAGGGGATGGTGATCACGACCGGATCGCTGATCGAATGGCTGTGCGGCGGACTGGGGCTTTTCGCCTCGCCGGCCGCAATGGAGGCGGCGGCGGCATCGGTCGAAACCGCCGGGAATGTCGTCGTCCGCCCGTCGCTGGCGGGGATGGGGGCACCGCACGGCAAGTTCGAGGCACGCGGCCTGATCGCCGGACTGAGCTTTGCCGACGGGCCGCAACAGGTCGCCCGCGCCGCCCTGCAGGGCATCGCCTTTCGCTTTCGCGAGATTGCGGAGATCATCGCGGCGGCGCTGCCGGTTCCCGACGCCCTGCCCGTCGCGGGCGGGCTGTCGGCGAGCGACACGCTGTTGCAGTTGCAGGCCGATGCGCTGCAGCGACCGGTTCGGCGTCATGCGGTGCGCGAAGCGAGCGCCTATGGCGCCGCGCTGGCGGCGGGTATGGGTGCGGGTCTGTTCGGCGAGAGCGATCTGAAGCGGCTGGCGCGATATGACACGGAGTTCCTGCCGCACGTGTCGCGCGACGAAGCCGATGCGGTGTTCGCGCGCTGGCGGGATGCGGTGGCGGTGTGAAAGACCAAAAGCCGCGTCATTGCGAGCGAAGCGAAGCAATCCAGAGTGGCGTAAACCGCCCTGGATTGCTTCGCTTCGCTCGCAATGACGCGGTTCTTATGGGCTCCGTGCCTTCGCTAAGGCGAGCCTGTCACCTCGCGCCACAATCCGTGCACGATATCGCGCATCCGCTGCGCCTCATCCCAGCGGTCGGTCAGTTCGCTGCCGTCGGGCGCGGTGATCGCATAGGGCGGCGGCCCGAGTTCGCACATGAAGGTGAGCGCGTCGTCGCTTCGCGCCTGTTCAAGCCACAATTCGAATCCGCGGCGCCACCACGCGACATGCTGGTCGAGCCATCCCCGGTGCTGCGGCGCGTCAAGCGCGACCTGCACCTGATGCGTCGTCGAGACGCGCCCGTGGAAATTGTGGCTACCCTGAAGGATTGTTTCGATCGCCGCGAGCTGGTCGGCGCGAAGCGGCAGCTCCATCTCGCCCGCGACCGGATAGTGCGACAGGTCGGCGGTGAGCGGCAGGCCGGGACGCTCCTCGATCAATTGCAACGTAAAGAGCAGATCGTTGGTCAGGCGGCCGCGATGCGTTTCGAACCAGACGGGCAGCGGAGCATCCTTCGCCGCCGCGACAAGGCTGTCGATCAGGCGAAGCGCGGCGCGGAAGTCGGCGGTCGGGCCGGCAATCTGGACATTGAGGTGATGCGCGCCCAGCCGGTGCGCCTCGCCGATCCAATGCCGAAGCTGGTCGGCGTCATGGACGAGCACCTGCCCCTCCCATGCCAGGCCGAGCGGGTTCATAACGCGCGCCACGCCGTCGGTCCGCGCGGTGCGCGCAAGGTTGACGCCGACGCCGTCGAAGCCCGCGGCGGCGACCGTCTCCAGCGCCTCGTCGAGGCGGTCTTCGATGTCGAATCCGGGGCATTTGTCGAGGCCCCATACCGATTGGAGAACGAGCAATTCGGGCAAGGTCTTTCCTTTCAGACAACGCTGTCATATCGTGCCGGGAGAGGGAGTCAATCGGCGTCCGAACAAACAGGAAAACCCTCGCCATGCCGGAGGTGACCCGGCATCCCGCTTATTGCCTCAACGGAAAAGGCGGGACCCCGGATCAAGTCCGGGGTGACGAAGAAAAGACATAGTCGAGAGGATGTGATGACCAGTGAAGCCCCCACCCCGCCCGTCCTATCACCCGTATCGCCGGCGTATCGCCGTTATGCGCTGACGGTGCTGCTGATAATCTATATCCTCAATTTCCTCGATCGGCAGATCGTGTCGATCCTGGCCGAGCCGATCAAGAACGAGCTGCATCTGGCCGACTGGCAACTCGGCGTGATGACCGGGCTTGCCTTCGCGCTTTTCTATACGGTGCTGGGCATTCCGATCGCGCGCTTTGCCGAGACCGGGGACCGGCCGCGGATCATCGCCGTGGCGGCGGGGCTGTGGAGCCTGTTCACCATCGCTTGCGGCCATATGCAGAATTTCGTGCAGCTCGTCCTGTGCCGCATCGGCGTGGGGATCGGCGAGGCGGGCTGCACGCCGCCCGCGCATTCGCTGATCACCGATTATACGCCGAAGGAAAAGCGCGCCTCCGCCCTTGCCTTCTATTCGCTCGGCATTCCGCTCGGCGGGCTGTTGGGGCTCGCGCTCGGCGGATTGATCGCCGATGCCTATGGGTGGCGAACCGCGTTTCTGGTCGCCGGCGCACCCGGCCTGCTGATGGCGATCATCGCCTGGACGACGCTGAAGGAGCCGCGACGGCAGATGCACGCCGACCTGGCCACGCTCAAGGCAGCGCGGCCCGACTTCAAGACCGCGATGGCGGAGATCCGCAGCAAGCGGACCTTTTGGCTGATTGCATTTGCGGCCGCGATCAAGGCCTTCATCGGCTATGGCGCCGCGGCGTTCCTGGCACCCTTCTTCTTTCGCAATCATGCCGAGGAACTGACGGTTATCGCCGAGGGGTTCGGGCTGGGGCTGACCGGGCTGCTGGGGGTTGCCTTGGGCATCGTGCTGGGGCTGACCGGCGCAGTGGGAACATGGATGGGCGGGCAGCTTGCCGACAAATATGGCGCGCGCGACCTGCGCGCCTATGTCGCGATTCCGGCGGTTTCGACCTTTCTCGGTATCCCCTTCTATATCGCCGGACTGCTGACCGATTCGGCGGTTTTCGCGCTGATCATGTTCGCCTTTCCACCCGTGCTGAACACATTGTGGTACGGTCCGGGCTTTGCGGCGGTGCAAGGCCTGGTGCGGCCGCAGACGCGCGCTACGGCGTCGGCGGTGCTGCTGTTCATCATCAACCTGCTGGGCCTTGGCCTGGGTCCGCTCGGCGTCGGTGCGGTCAGCGATTTCCTATCGGGACCGATGGGGCTAGGGTCGGCGGAGGGCGTGCGCTGGTCGTTGATGATCTTCATCCTCTTTGGCGCGCTCGCCTCCGCCCTGTTCTGGATGGCGCGGAAAACGATCCGTGAGGAGATGGTCAGTTGAGTATCGCCAGCATTGCCCTGCCCCGCATCCTCCGCATCGGCGGCGGTGCGTCGAAAGCGCTGCCCGAGGTGCTGGCGACGCTGGGCCTGTCGCGGCCGCTGATCGTCACCGACGGCTGGCTGGTGAACAGCGGGCGCGCGACCGAGCTGACCGACGGGCTGGCGGCGGCGGGGATCGCGGCGCGGGTGTTCGCGGACACGGTGCCCGATCCGACCGTCGCGTCGATCGACGCCGGGGTCGCCTATTTGCTGGAAGGCGATCACGACTGCGTCGTCGGCTTCGGGGGCGGCAGCCCGCTCGACAGCGCAAAGGCGATCGCGCTGCTGGGTCTGCATGGCGGCGCGATGGCCGATTACAAGGCGCCGCACGTGCAGGATGCCCCGGGCCTGCCGATCATCGCGATCCCCACGACCGCGGGCACGGGGTCGGAGGCGACGCGCTTCACGATCATCACCGACGAGACGACCGACGAAAAGATGCTGTGTCCGGGGCTTGCCTATCTGCCGGTCGCGGCGCTCGTCGACTATGAGCTGACCTTTACCAAGCCGGTGCGGCTGACCGCCGATACCGGGATCGATTCGCTGACCCACGCGATCGAAGCCTATGTTTCCAAGCGCGCCAACGCATTCAGCGACGGCATGGCGCTGCTCGCGATGCGCGCGATCGCGCCGAACCTGCGCCGCGTGTGCGCCGACCCGATGGATGCGGCGGCGCGCGAGGCGATGATGCTGGGCGCGACGCAGGCGGGGATCGCCTTCTCGAACAGCTCGGTCGCGCTGGTGCACGGGATGAGCCGGCCGATCGGCGCGCATTTCCATGTCCCGCACGGCCTGTCGAACGCGATGCTGCTGCCCGCGGTGACCGCCTGGTCGGCACCCGCTGCGCTGCACCGCTATGCCGATTGTTCAAGGGCGATGGGGGTCGCCGACGAGGCCGAGGGCGACCAGTCGGCGGTGGCGCGGTTGCTCGACGAACTGGCGGCGCTGAACCGCGAGCTGGACGTGCCCGGACCGGCGGCATGGGGCATCGACGCGGCGCGCTGGGACGCGCTGATCCCGACGATGTGCGCGCAGGCCGCGGCATCGGGCTCCCCCGCGAACAACCCGCGCGTGCCCGATGCGGAGGAAATGGCGAAGCTTTATGCGGCGGTTTGGGCGGGGTAGTTCGAACGCCGGTCAAGCATCGAAATCGAGCAAGATCAGTCGCTCGATCAAATCATCGTCGAGGTTCATGATCGCCTCGGCAATCCGATGATGTCCCTTTGCGACCGCCTGCGCCGCGAGAACGGAGAGAAGCGTCGCTTCGTCCCATGCTTCATGCCGATGGCGCGCGATGCAGTCCGCCAGTTTTTCGAGAGAATGGTCGTAGGCTTCGGCAAGGTCGGCGGGCAGCGCAGAGCCCCGGCCATTTCTCCGCGCCACCTCGACTGAAGCCGGAAGCTGAAAAAAGCTGAAATCGACCGGGCCGTCTGATCGGCAGGCGATATCGACGATATGTGGAACCGCCGCATAGGACGCGTCGAAGACATCATCTTGATGACAGAGGCTGGACCAGATGCTGAACCAAGGCTCGCTCCTAGCATCGTCCTGGGGCGCTGGGGCTTGGGCGAGGCTGCGGATCAAATCCGGAATATCGGCAGCGCTCCCATAAGCATGGGTCAATGTTGTCCAGCGAGAATCATCGAGCGACAGCATTGCGACGCATTTAGTGCTGTTCCGCACAATTCGCCATCGCTGCCGAGCTTTGTTCATCATCCCGCAAGCCGTGCCCTGCTTAAGGGCGCTCGCCCCGCCTCCCTCTCCTACGTCTCACCGTGGAGGCGGGGTATCTCTCCACAAACCATCGTCATCCCGGACTTGATCCGGGATCGATGACGTCGAGGGCCGCGCTGGCTTTCGTGGCCCCCGGATCAAGCCCGGGGTGACGAAATGAGGTTTATTGCGTCGACGATTTAGAGCTCGAGCGGGCCGTGCGTCATCTTCGGCAGCACGTGGCGGGCGAAGAGGTCCGCTTCGGCGGCGTGCGGGTAGCCGGAGAGGATGAAGGCCTCGATGCCCATGTCCTGATAGCGGTTCAGCTTTGCCAGCACCTGGTCGGGGTCGCCGACGATCGCGGCACCGCAGCCCGAGCGGGCGCGGCCGACGCCGGTCCAGAGATTATCCTCGACATAACCGTCGTCGGACGCGGCTTCGCGCAGCGCGACCTGCGCGTTCACCCCGAACGACTGCGAGTCGAGCGACTTGGCCTTGATCGCGGCGCCCTTGTCGGCGTCGAGCTTGGACAGCAGGCGATCGGCGGCGGCCCGGGCCTCGTCCTCGGTGTCGCGGACGACCATGTGCGCTCGGTAGCCGAATTTGAGCGTGCGGCCATAGGCGGCGGCGCGGGCGGTCATGTCAGCGATGATCTCCCTCACCACTTCCTCTCGGTCGGGCCACATCAGGAAGACGTCGCAGCCCTTTGCCGCGGCGTCGCGCGCGGCGGGCGAGAGGCCGCCGAAATAGAGTGGCGGCGCCTTGCCCGACACCATTCCGATACGCGGGGGGTCGAGCTTCAGCTTCCAGAACTCGCCGTCATGGTCGAGCGCCTCTCCGTTGAGCAGCGTCTTCAATATGTGCATCGCCTCGACCGTGCGGCGATAGCGCGGTTCGGAGTCCATCGCCTCGCCCGGCATGTCGGACGAGATGATGTTGACCGTCAGGCGGCCGCCCAGGATGCGATCGATCGTCGCGATCTGGCGCGCGAGCTGCGGCGGCCAGCTTTCGCCGATGCGCACCGCCATCAACAGGCGGATGCGCTTCACCATCGTCGCGATCGCCGCGGCAAAGGCGGTGGTGTCGATGCCGAGCGCATAGCCCGAGGGCAGCAGAATGTTGTCGAAGCCCAGGCTGTCGGCCTGCATCACGATGTCGCGGCAATGCTCCCAGCTCGACTTGAGCATCGGATCGGGAACCCCCAGAAATTCATAGTCGTCGTCGCAGAGCGCCGAAAACCAGCTGACTTCGCACGTGCGGTCGGTCATGGCAGATTCTCCCCCATCGATGTTTGCAGCACCGCGTACCATTCGGCGCGCGTCCAGCGCGGAGCGAAGGCCTGCGGAATTTCCTTGATCCTCTCGACATTCTGCGTGCCGACGATCGGGACCGGGCGCGCAGGATGCGCCATCACCCAGCTATAGGTCGCGGCAGCGCGCGAGACGCCATATTCGGCCGCCTTCGCGTCGAGCAGTCCGGCGACTGCGCGCGTGCGCTCGTCGGCCGGATCGCCGAGCCGGCCGCCGCCGAGCGGCGACCAGGCGAGGAAGCTCATGCCCTCCGCCATCGACTGATCGAAGATGCCGTCGAAAAGCGGGCTGAGGTGAAGCGGCGAAAATTCGCTCTGGTGGCTGACCACCGGAACGGGCAGAAATTTGGCGAGCGCCGCGGTCTGCGCGGGTGTGAAGTTCGACACGCCGATCGCCCCGATCTTGCCGGCGCGGTGCGCCTCCTCCAGCGTCCGCGCAATCTCCTGCGGATGGGTGAGCAGGTCGGGACGGTGGATCTGCCACAGTTCGACATGGTCGGTGCGCAGGCGCTTCAGCGAGATATCGATCGCCGAGGTCAGATAGGCGGCGCTGCTGTCATAAGGCATGCCCAGGACGATGCCGCCCTTGGTCGCGAGCACCATCCGGTCGCGCAGCCCCGGCGCCTCCGCAAAGACGTCGCCGAGCAGCGCCTCGGCCGAACCGAAACCACCGGGCGTGTCGCAGCCATAGATGTCGGCGGTATCGAACAGCGTGACACCCGCCTCGAACGCGGCGTCGACACGCGCGCGCGCCGTGGCGACATCGACGCCGGCGAAGCGCCACATGCCCCAGGCGATGGGCGGAACTTCATGACCGGCGATGGTCATATTGGCGGGAGCGGGAAGAAAATCTGACATCGCTGTCATGTACTCCATAATACGAGACGAGTGAAGCGGCTTTCGTATGCGGTCGGATCAGTGGGCCAATATCGGCCCAGCCTCGCCATCCTCCTCCTCATCGACCGCGACGATGCGCGGCAGGATGAGGTGGATCGCGGCGAGCGCGGCGAGATAGGTGAAGGCGCAGACGAGCATCATCGGCAGATACCCGCGGCCGGTGTCGAGCGACCAGCCCGCGAACTCGATCATCGCCATCCCCGACAGATTGCCGGCAAAGGCGCCGATGCCGATCGCCGAGCCCACGATCCGCGCCGGAAAGACGTCGGTCGTCAGCCCGAAGATGTTGGTCGAAAAGCCCTGATGCGCAAAGAGCGCGAGGCCCAGAATCATCGCAGCGACCCACGCGCTGTCGACGCCGACGAGCAGCGGCACCGGCAGGATCAGCAGCGCATAGATCAGCATCGTCGTCTTTCGCGCCGCATTCACGGTCCAGCCGCGGCGCCCCATGAGATACGACGGCAGAAAACCGCCAGTAATACCGCCGAGCGCGGCCATGAAATAGACGAAAGCGACCGGAAGGCCGAGCGTTCCCTGCGTCAACCCGAAGACGCGGTGGAACAGGTCGGGCATGAAGAAGAGCAGGAACCACCAGACCTGGTCGGTCAGCACCTTGCCCAGGATGATCGCCCATTGGCGGCGATCGCGCAGCAGGCTGGCCCAGGCGATCCTGGGCGCGGCGGCGTCGCGCGCGGCGTTCGGCTGTTCAGGGATACGCACCCACAGCCAGACGACGACCCAGACGAGGCCGAGGCCGCCCGCGATCAGGAACGTCGCCTGCCACCCCCACATCATCGCCATCAACGGGATCAGCAGGGGCGTCAGGATCGCGCCGACATTCGGCGCGATGCCGCCGAGGCCGAGCACGAAGCTGCGCTCCTTCGCGTTGAAATAGGTGGCCGCGGTCTTCACGGCCGCGGGGGTGCCGATCGATTCGGCGGCACCGAGGACCGCACGCGAGGTCACGAAACCCGCGACAGTGGTCGCGAAGGCGTGCGCCATGCCGGCAAGGCTCCATACGCCAACGCCGATCGCGAAGCCCCAGCGCAACCCGACCTTGTCGATGAACCAGCCGGTGCCGAGAAACGCGAGCGCGGCGGCGAACTGAAAGGCCGAGGCCATGTGGCTGTAATCGCGGTCGGTCCAGTCGAATTCGGCCTGCAGCGTCGGCTTGAGCAGCGCCAGAATCTGACGATCGACATAGTTGAGGACGATCGCGATGAAGACGAGCCCCACCACCAGCCAGCGCCGCTTGTCGGCGATTGTCGTCACGGCCTTCTCCCCGAATCTCTTATGTCTGGTCGATGAGATAACGTTGTCATACTCGAAAGGACAAGGTTTTTCTTCGGTCGCCCTTGCAAGCGGAGCGGCGCAATCCAGAGCGATCTGCGCAACGCTGGATTTCCGCGTCGCCTTCAGCTCCTCGAAATGACCCTAATTTTTCGGAGCAGCCGTCGATCCGCGGACGATCAGTTCGTGCGGCAACTGCCTGCGTTCGATCCGCTCGCCGAATTCGAGCAACAGGTCGGCGGCGGCATAGCCGAGATCGCGGATCGGCTGGCGCACGGTGGTCAGCGAAGGCCAGACAACCTGTGCCAGGTCGGTGTCATCGAAACCGGCGACCGAGAGCTGGTCGGGCACCGACACGCCCATGCGGTGCGCCGCCGCGAGCACGCCCGCCGCCATTTCGTCGCTGCTCGCGAAGATCGCCGTCGGCGGATCGTCGAGCGCGAGCAGCGCCTCGGCCGCGGCGGAACCCGATTGGAAATCGAACTGCCCCGGGAAGACCAGCGAGGCGTCGAAGCCGATGCCCGCGCGCTGGAGCGCCTGCCGATAGCCGGTCAGGCGCTGCCCGCTGGCGAAATAATTCGCGTGGCCGGTCACCAGCCCGATGCGGCGATGACCGAGCGATATCAGATAGGCGGTCATGTCGTCGGCCGCCTGGACGTTGTCGATGTAAACCGCTGAGGTAGCAGTCAAATCGGTCCCCGGCTGGACACGCACGACCGGAATCTTGCGGCGAAACAGCTCGGCAAGCGCGGTGCCGACATCGGTCACCGGCGGCGTCATGATGATGCCGTCGAGTTGCGCCTGGTCGATCAGCGCGCCGATGTCGTCGATCAGCCCCGGCGAGTTCACGTCGCACGGCTGAATGATCATGCGGAAATTCGCCTCGCGGCAACGCTGCCCGACGCCGGCCTGCATATTGAAGATATAATAGGGGCTGGGGTTGTCGTGGATCAGCCCGATCTGGAACGATCGCTTGCCCGCCAGCGTGCGCGCGGCAAGGCTGGGGTGGTAGTTGAGGCGCGCGACCGCTTCCTCGACCTTTTGCCGCATCTCGTCGCTGACATAGCGTTCCTTGTTCAGCACGCGCGACACGGTCTTGATCGACACGCCCGCGACGCGCGAGACATCCTTGATCGTCGCCCGCGTCATGCGCGCACGCGCTCCTTCCCGGCGAGGCAATTCGGCTTCACGGCTCTGCTTCCCCTGCTGGCCAACGCTGTCTGCTTAGGCGTTCCCGCCGCCCTTTCGCAAGAGAAGCCTTGCGTCCCTGCCCCGTCCGCGATTATGGTATCGCCTTATGACAGCGTTGGACAGAAATATTGGAACGTCGATGCGCCACGCGCATTGGAACGACCTGCCCAGCGGCGGCGACCTGTTCGGCGAGTTGCATCTGGCGGATACCCGGCCCACTGAGGAGCAAGGTCATCGCCTGTTCCCCGGGCTCGCGGCCTGCGCCGCGGGCTCTGCGGCGGCGGCGTGGCTGTCCGATCATTACGGCTTTCCGATCATCCTGCTGGGCTTACTGGTGGGCCTGTCGCTCAATTTCATCTCGGCCAACGAAGCGACGCATCGCGGACTGGATTTCGCATCGCGAACATTTCTGAGGATCGGGATCGTCGTGCTGGGGCTGCAGGTGACGTTCGCGCAGATCGCCGTGCTCGGCCCCATACCCTTTGGCGCGCTGATCGTCGTGATGGCGCTGACGATGGCCGCGGGCTTGCTGGGCGCGCGCCTGGCCGGGCAGTCGCCCTATGCCGGGCTGCTGGCCGGCGGCGCGACCGCGATCTGCGGCGCGAGCGCGGCGCTGGCGCTATATGGGGTAATCGGCCGCCAGCGGCTGTCGCAGGCGCAATTCGCCCTGACTCTGGTCGGCATTTCGCTGGCCAGCGCGCTGGCAATGACGATCTACCCGCTAATCGCGGGCGAATTCGGGCTGAACGATGCCCAGGCGGGATTCCTGATCGGCGCGTCGATCCATGACGTCGCGCAGGCGATCGGCGGCGGCTACGCCTTTTCCGACACGGCGGGCGCGAGCGCGACGATCGTCAAGCTGGCCCGCGTCGCCCTGCTCGCCCCCGTCGTGGCGCTGGTCAGCCTGATCTTGCGGCCTGAAAGCGGCACGAATACCCGGTTCTGGCGCCGCCTGGCGCTGCCCTGGTTCATCGTCGCGTTTCTGGCCGTCGTTACGCTGAACAGCGCCGTCGCGGTTCCCGAGGCCGCGCGCGAATGGGCGCTGTCGGGGTCGAAGGCGCTGTTGCTGCTGGCAGTGACCGCCACCGCCATGCGCACGCGGCTGGACCTGTTGCTGGAAATGGGATGGCGCGCGACCGTACCGGTTGCGCTGGCGACGCTCACCAGTTTCGGCATCGCCCTGCTCTTTGCCCTGACCGCGATCTAGGCACCACCTCGCGGGCCGCTTCGGGCCCGCGCAACCCTCTTGGCCGAGCTTCGTTGGACAGCGTGCCAAGAAGCCGGACCATCGTCCGGCGGCAGGGAGCACGGAACGGATGGGAACCAGGGCAGAGTTGCGACGGCACGACATATTTCTGCGCAAGCTGCTGAGCCACAGCCTCCTGTCCGATGAGGATCAGGATGCGATCGCGGCCCTGCCGCACAGCTATCGCCATCTGGAGCCCAATGAATATATCCTGCGCGAGGGCGACCGGTCGGACACCTGCCCCATCCTCTGGTCGGGTTTCGCCTATCGCCAGAAAGCGACTGAAGAAGGCGGACGACAGATCGTCGCGCTGAAGATTCCGGGCGACCCGATGGACTTTCAGTCGATGTACGTGCGGACCACCGACCATAATCTGCAGGCGCTGACGGCGGTCGACCTGATCGTCTTTGCGCTGTCGGATTTCGAACGGCTGATCCACACGCGTCCCGCGATCGCGCGCGCCGTCATCGTCGACATATTGATCGAGGCGTCGATCGGCCGCGAGTGGCTGCTCAACATGGGTCGCCGCAATGCGCTGGCGCGCCTGGCGCATCTGCTGTGCGAGCTGCACTATCGGTTGCTCGATACGCGTACAGACGGGCTCGACGTCAGCGACGTGCCGATGACGCAGGAGCAATTGGCGGACCTGCTCGGCCTGACGCCGGTGCACATCAACCGCACGCTGAAGGAACTGGAACGCCGCGGCGCGATCGCGCGCAACGGGCGGCGGGTCCGCATCGGCAATCTGGCGCAACTGCGCGCGCTCGCGGATTTTACGGACACCTATCTCCACCGGCATAATCACGCCGGCTGACCACCTCCGGCGAGAAGAGCGGAGACGCCCGCTCGGCCAGCGCCTGCACCTCGCCCAGGTGAAGATAATTGGCGTTGAACGAGGCAAGCGCGGCGAGCTGCGCAAAATCGGGGATTTCCAGCCGCAGGTTCTGAAGCTGCACGGCGCAGCGCAGGCGAAGCTGCTGGACGATGCGGTTGACATGGACTTGCGTCAGCCCGGTCGCTTCGGCCATCTGCCCCTGCGTCAGCAGAAAGTCGCACGCGCCGCCGCCGACCAGCGGCACGCCATGCTGGCGCACATAGATCTCGCACATGAGTTGAGCGACGCGTTCGAGCGCGTTGCGCTGGCCGACGTTGATCGTCCATTCGCGCTGCACCGACGCGCCGACGATCTCCGCCAGGCTGAGCGCGGGCGCCAGGTTCGGGCACAGGTCGAACAGGCGCTGCGCCTCCGCGCGGTTGATCTCGGCGATCGAAAGGCGGCGGACCGCGGCGATCGAATGATCCGCGCGCGCGACGGTGAACAGGTCCAGGTCGCAGAGCTGCCCCGGCAGCACAACCGCCAGGATCTGACGCCGACCGTCGGGAAGCTGCTTGTATTTCTGGGCCCACCCCGACAGCACGATCCGCAGCGCGGCGGGTCGGTCGCCCTCGCGCACCAGGTCGACGCCCTTCGAATATTCGCGAGCGTTGCGCGCCAGGCTGGCTTCCCACGACATTCGCTCGCGCAGGGTCAGCAGCCCGTTCACGATGTCCCCAAATGCCATGCGCCCCCCGTTTTTAGGAGGACCAGATGCAGGCTACGCGCGCTGCCGACATTCACCCATGTTAAGTTGCGGCAAGACTAAATGCCGACTGCGCGCCGCGGCGGAACAGAAAGTCGTGCGGCAGGCCCAGCCGCACGCTCGCCTGGCACGGCGGTGACACCGGGTCGGCACGCCGGTCGGCAAGGCGACCCGCCGCCCCCAGCATCCAGCGATCGCGCCGCTTCAGCCGATAGCGATCGCCCAGTTCCAGCTTGCGCCGGATATGATCGGGCAACAGCGAAACCGCGGCGCGGGCGATGGCGCGGTGCAGGAAGCGCGGGACGCCCGGTGCGGCGCGGCCCGATTCGATGATCGAGAGGAATTCGAAGATGATCGGATGCGGCTCGAAACGCGGTTCCAGCGCATCCATCATACTCATGAATTCGTCGACGCTGGCGGGCGTGTGCCGTGCCCCGAACTCGCGTCCGATGATCGCGCTGTCGCGCATGAAGCGGGTCTTGTCGGCCTCGTCCAGTGGCTCGACGAAGCGGTCATAGGCCATCAGGAAACCATAGGAGGCGGTGGCGGCGACCCAGTCGAGCAGCACGGGATCGAGCGCACGATACGCCTCCCCGCCCGGCGTCTCGCCCTTTACCTGTCCGTGCAGGCGGTTGACCTTGCCGATCACCTCCTTCGCCGCGCTGGCGGGGCCATAGCAGGCGAGCATCGCGACCAGGCCGGTGCGACGCGACCGGCCGATCGGGTCAACCTTGTACGTCGAATGGTCCCAGACCCCCGACCGGATGCGCGGCTCGGCGAATTCCAGCAGCACCGCCGCGATGCCCCCGACGCCCAGAGCGATCGGGTTCTTGTACACGCGCCACTGGACGCTGTCGGGCGCAAGCAGGGCCGGCTCGCCGGCGGGAGAGGCGAAGTCGACTATCGTGCCCAGATAATTGTCCTGCATGCCTGCCTGCACCCTAGTCCATCCGGATCAGAAATCGAAGCCCAGCGTCAGGCCATAGGTCCGCGGCGGGTTCGGGAACCGGACCACGACGTTGGCATTGCTGGCGACTGCCGACCAGTAATAATTGTTGAACAGATTCTTGGCCCACAGCGACACCGACCAGCCGCTCTCGCTCTTCAGACCCAGGCTGGCGTTGACGGTGCCATAGGCCTTGACCTTGTAGAGCGGCAGATCCTCGAAGATCGTGTTCGACTGGCTCTGATACCGCGCGCTGACCGCGCCGGTCAGCCTGAGGCTGTCCGAAACCGGCGTGTCATAGGCCAGCGTCAGGCTGCCCTGGAATTCGGGGCTGTAGATGAATTCGGCGCCGTCGAAATTCTCGGGCTGCCCCGCCGCGTTGGTGCCGTTGTAATTGCTGATCCGCGTCTTCAGCCACAGCGCGTTCGCCGACATCGTCAGCCCCGTCGCCGGACGGACGGTCAGTTCGCCCTCGACGCCATAGGCCTTCGACTTCGGCACATTGTCGAGGCGCGAGAGCGCGGTGTAGATCGGGTCGGCGAAATAGGTGCTGATCTGCTTGTCGGCATAGTCATAGTAGAACACTGACAGATTGGCCTGGACCATGCGGTCGGCGAGCGTCGCCTTGATGCCGGCTTCATAGGCGGTCAGCTTTTCCTGCGTCACCGGCGCATTCTGGCGCGCGAGGTTTGCGGCATTGATCGGCGTCGTCCCCGACTTGTACCCGCGCGAAACCGAGGTGTAGAGCAGCGTGTCGCTGTTCGGGGACCAGTTGAGCGCGACGCGCCACGCGACATTATTCTCGTCGAGTAGCGAGCGAACCTCGCCGAAGGTGCCTGTCGCGGGATCGAAGGTGTTGCACTGTCCCTGGCTGATCGGCGCGGCGAGCACGCCATAAGTCTGGAGATAGAGCGCGCGGTTCACGACGTTGACGTTCGGCAGCATGTTGCCGTTGAAGTCGCGCGAACAGCCGTTGTAGCGCTGCTTGTCCTCGGTATAGCGGATACCGCCGCTGACCTTGAACTGATCGCTCAGTTCCCAGTCGGCGTTGGCGAAGACGCTCCACGTCCGCGTGCGTATATGCCCGAAATCCTCATAAGTGCGGAATGCCTGCTGAAGCTGTGCCAGCGTATAGCCCTGCGCATTGAAGATCGGGCTGGCGAGCAACGGCGCGCCCGCCGCGCGGATCAGGCCGACATTGGCGTTCTGGCCCAGCATCGTGCGGTTGGAATCGATGATGCGGTCGTTCGCATAATAGGCGCCCACTAGCCAGGTGACGGGTCCGCTCTCGCCCTCGACATGCAGGTCCTGCGCAAAGCTCTTGATCCGCCCGACCGTGTTCTGGAGCAGGATTTCGTAAGGCGCGCCGCTCCAGTCGGACAGCGCGTTGCGCTTGAAGTCGTTGTAGCTGGTGAGCGAGACGAGCTTCATCGTGTCGCCCAAATCCTGGTCCCAGCGCAACTTCAGGCCCCAGAAGCGATTGTCCTCGGCAAGCGGGCCGTCGAGGCCGAGCCCAGTTCCGATGTCGGCCGACCGCTGCGCATAAGGCGCCCAGTCGGCCTGCGTCGCCTTCGTCGGCGCGTTGCCCGCCAGATAGGCGGCGAGCCCGGGCGCGTTGAAGAAGCGCGAATTGCTGGTGCCGGTCGTGGGGTTGGTCGCTGGGGTGAAACCGATCCCCTGCCCGACCACCGTGTCGGACTTGTTCTGCCACCAGGTCACCGACAGATCGAAATGCGTGCCGGCGGCGGGATCGATCGCCAGCGAGCCCCGAACGCCCAGCTTTTCGACCTCGCCCTGGCGCTCGCCGCGCGTGTTGCTGACCTGCCAGCCCTTGTCGCTGTTCTCGCTGCGGAAGGCGATGCGCGCGGCGATCCCCTCGCCAAGCGGGCCCGAGATATGCCCGCCGATGTTATAGGTCTGATAATTGCCCAGGTCGGCGCGGATGCTTCCCTCGAAGCTGTCGGTCGGCTTGCCGGTGATGAAGTTGATCAGCCCCGCGGTCGTATTGCGGCCATAGAGCGTGCCCTGCGGCCCCTTCAGCACCTCGACGCGTTCGAGGTCCATCACCGGACCGGTGTTCATGATCGGATAGGCATAAGCGACCTCGTCGACATAGGTGCCGACGGTCGAGGTCGACGACAGGTTGATCGTGTTGAAGCCGATCCCGCGCAGCGTATAGGTCGGCACGCCCTGATAGCTTTGCGACACGGTGAAGCTGGGTGCGACGGCGGTCAGGTCGCGAACGTCGGTGACGCGCAGGCTCTCGAGCGTTTTGCCGTCGACGGCCTGGATCGCCATGCCGACGTCGTTGATCGATTCCGCGCGGCGCTGCGCCGTGACGATAATCTCACCCTCGGTCGATGCGGTATCGGCGCCCCCGTCTGCCGCCGCCTCGGTCGCGAACGCGGGCATGGCAAAGGAGAGGCTCACACCGGCGAGCAGGAAAATACGGGTTGCCTTCATCATTCATCCTCCCTCAAACGGCTTGTCGCGGGGCTCGTCTTTTGCGAGCGTCGCGCATGAACCGGACCGTGACAGAGGACAGAATTGCGGCGGGGCAGACAAGCTGACACCTGTGTCAGGATAAGGGAGGATTGGGCGCGTGACGGATTATCGGGCGCAATGCTGGGCAGAGATGCCCGCCTTGATCACCGCGGTTCAGGCGGCGGGCGACCGGATCGGCCTGCCCTATGTCGCCGCGCAGGCCGATCTTGGCGACCCCGAACCGATGAGCGACGCCGACGGAAAACCCTATGCGGAGACCAGCTTTCACTGGGTCGATCCCGACCATGCCTATTGGCGCGACCGCAAGCTTGCGCTGCACATCGCCTTTCTGACCGCCGCCCGGCTGGTCGCCGAACCCTTTTTCTACAGCGACGGCCGGCTCCGAACCTGGCGGCCGACGCAGTTGCTGGAAGCGGTCGATTGCGAACAGGCAAAGAATACGCCCAATTTCGGGGAGGCGATCATTGCCCCCGTCCACCTGCCGCGCGGGCTGGTCGGCGCCGTTTTCTGGTGCTCGCGCGAACCGGTCGGGGTCGAGTCGCTGTTCGAACGCCATGCCGGCGACCTCCACAATCTGGCGCTCAAGCTGGTCGCGACGCACAATGAGGCGCGCGGGCGACCGCGCAACGCCACCGTGCCGCAGACGCTGACGCGGCGCGAGGTCCAGTGTCTGCGCTGGGCGGCGGCGGGCAAGACCGATGGCGAGATCGGCATCATCCTGTCGCTGTCGGTTTCGACGGTGCGTTTCCATCTGCGCAATGCCGCGGCAAAACTGGGCGCGACGGGGCGCGCGCAATCGATCCAGATCGCCGCCGGCCTGGGTTTCGTCGGTGCGCGTGCGGCCTGATGCAGGTGCCAGCTTGGCCGGCGCGGCGCGCTGGCCGATAACCGGCGCATGGACATGCTGAACGACCCGGCGCTCAAAGCCTTTCAGAACGAGGTTCGCGCCTTCCTCGACGCGAACCTGACCGACACGCTGCGCGCGGCCGCGGCGCGCGCAACCAGCGTCTTCATCGACCCCGCCGTCACCCTGCCGTGGCAGCGCATCCTGAACGCGCACGGCTGGGCGGCGCCCGATTGGCCCGCCGAGTTCGGCGGCCCCGGATGGGACGAGATCCAGCGCTATATCTTCGCCGCCGAATGCGCGCGCGCGGGTGCGCCCGGGCTGGCGCCAATGGGGTTGAAGATGGTTGCGCCGGTAATCATGCATTATGGCACGCCCGACCAGCGCGCCCATTATCTGCCGCGCATCTTGTCGGGCGAGGATTATTGGTGCCAGGGCTTTTCCGAGCCCGGCGCGGGGTCGGACCTGGCCTCGCTCCAGCTTCGGGCGACGCCCGACGGCGCGGATTATATCCTCAACGGATCAAAGATATGGACGACGCACGCGCATTTCGCGAACCGCATGTTCGCGCTCGTCCGCACCTCTACCGAAGGCAAGGCACAGGCGGGCATCAGCTTTCTGCTGCTCGACATGGCGACGTCGGGGATCAGCGTCGAACCGATCCGCACCTTGGCGGGCGATCATGAGTTCAACCAGGTCTTCTTCGACGATGTGCGCGTGCCGCAGGCGAACCGTCTGGGCGCGGAAAATGAGGGCTGGTCCGTCGCCAAGCATCTGCTGACGTTCGAGCGTGGAGGCAAATATGCGCCCGGGCTGATCGGGCGGCTGGAACGGCTGCGGGCCCGCGCCGACCTGGACCCCGTGATGCGCGCGCGCGCCGACCGCGAGGCCATCGGCCTGCAGGCGCTGCAGGCGCTGGAGCTGAAAGCGATGCGCGGCGTCGGCGGCAGCACCGCGCTCTATGCCTCCGCGCTGAAGATCATGGGAACCGAGGCTGCGCAGCGAATCGACGTGCTGGCCTGCGACGTCGGCGGCCCGGCCGCCTGGGCCGACGCCGATGGACAAATACCCGCCGACCTGGCGGTCGCGGTGCCGCGCTATCTCAACGATCGCGCGGCGAGCATCTATGCCGGATCGAACGAAATCCAGCGCGATCTGATCGCGCGCATCGTCCTCGACTAGGCTGCCTCTTCGGCAAAGCGCGCCAGATGCGCCGCCTGCGGACCAAAGGCCGCGGCGATCGCCAGCCCGCGCTTGAAATGCCCGCCGAGGCTCAGTTCCTCGGTCAGCCCCATCGCGCCGTGAATTTGCACGGCGCCCTCGCCGACGATCCGAACCGCGTCGGCCACCTCGACGCAGGCCGCGCTGGTCAGGCGGCCGCGATCGCCGCCTTTGCCGGCGGCGGCAAGAATGGCGACCTCGGTCAGCGCGCCCGCCTTCATCAGCGCGATCTGCATGTCGGCCGCGCGATGGCGCAGTACCTGAAAGGTTCCGATCGCCCGGCCGAACTGCTTGCGCTGCGCCAGATAGTCGGCGCTGTCGGTCATCATCCGCCGCATCAACCCGATGGCCTCCGCACAACGCGCCACGAGCATCATGTCGTTCGCCGCTTCGATCAGGTCGCACACCAGGGTGCCGGATGCCAGAGGCTCGACATCCCCGGTCTTCAGCGTGAAGACCAGGTCGGCGCAGACATTGCCGTCGTGCATGATACGATGCCGTTGCTCGATCAACGCCGGATCGGCTTCGATCAGCGCAATCATGTCGCCGCCGGCGAACAGGAAAAGATCGGCTTCGGCGCCGCCCGCGACCAGTTCGGCCGAACCGCGCGGAAGCCCGTCGTCGATATCGGGTATGCGCGCCGTCGATGCATGGCAGATGACCGCCGCCCGCCGACGCCCGCTCGCGAGATCCGAAAGAGCCGCGTGCCCCGGCGCCACCTGTCCCAGCAGCCACGCCGCCATCGCGTGCGAAAGCCAGTCGGCGCCCGCCAGCACCGGCCCCAGTTCGGCCACGACCAGGCTCATGTCGACGACCCCGCCGCCGAAACCGCCGACATCCTCGGGCACCGTCACGCCGCCGAGGCCCAGCGCGTCGAACAACTCGCCCGCCGACGGCCGGTCGTTGCCGGCAAGAAAGCGCTGGATATTGTCCCGCAGCAAGCATTGGTCGTCGCTAAGTGCCAGATCGAGCCCCATGCGGCCCCTCCCTCTTTTCCATTTCCCAGGCCTCGACTTTGGGCACAGGCGGCGCAAAGCGATAGCTGGCGGCTCTGACAGGATGCTTATTTCCTGTCGGCCACCGGTTCAATGGCATGGCGGCCGATCTTGTCGTACAGCATCCAGCGAGGGGTCTGGGCGCTGGCCCGGCAACAGGGACGACCTTGGACCAAGGGGCAGCGCGGCGCACCGCGCGTGGGAGGATGTAACGCGTGGCCGTCATCGCAATCGACCAATCCGGACAGGCGCCTATCAAACCCGTTCCATTCTATCGCCATCTCTATGTCCAGGTGCTGGTCGCCATCCTGCTTGGCGTCGTCATCGGCCATTTCTGGCCGGCGACCGGCGAGGCGCTGAAACCGCTGGGCGATGCCTTCATCAAGCTGGTGAAGATGATCATCGCCCCGGTAATCTTTCTGACCCTCGTCACCGGGATCGCAGGCATGACCGAGCTTCGCGCGGTCGGCCGCGTCGCGGGCAAGGCCTTCGCCTATTTCCTCTTCTTCTCGACCCTCGCGCTGATCGTCGGCCTGATCGTCGCCAACACGGTCCAGCCGGGCGCGGGGATGAACGTCGACCCCGCTACGCTCGATACCGGGACCGTCAGCACCTATGTCGAAAAGGCGAAGCACAGCAGCATCGTCGAATTCCTGATGGCGATCATCCCGACGACGATGGTCTCCGCGCTGGCGGGCGAATCGTTGTTGCAAGTGCTGTTCGTGTCGATCCTGTTCGGGATCGCGTTGTCGATGGTCGGCGAACCCGCCGCGCCGGTCCGCGACCTGCTGGAGCGCGTCGGGCTGGTCGTCTTCCGGCTGGTCGCCATATTGATGCGCGCGGCGCCAGTCGGCGCCTTTGGCGCGATGGCATTCACGATCGGCAAATATGGGATCGAAGCGCTGGCGAACCTCGCCGGACTGGTCGCGACCTTCTATCTCACCTCGCTGATCTTCGTTGTCGTCATACTCGGCATCGCGGCGCGGCTGGCCGGCTTTTCGATCTTCAAGCTCATCCGCTATCTGAAGGCCGAGCTGCTGCTCGTGCTCGGCACCTCCTCGTCCGAAAGCGCGCTGCCCAGCCTGATGGAAAAAATGGAGCGCGCGGGCTGCAAGAAATCGGTCGTCGGGCTGGTCGTTCCGACCGGCTATTCGTTCAATCTCGACGGCACCAACATCTATATGACCCTTGCCGCGCTGTTCATCGCGCAGGCGTGCAACGTCCATCTGTCGCTAGGCGACCAGATCGCCCTGCTGCTAGTCGCTATGGTGAGTTCGAAAGGCGCCGCGGGGGTCACCGGCGCGGGCTTCGTCACGCTGGCCGCGACGCTGTCGATCGTGCCGTCGGTGCCCGTCGCGGGGATGGCGCTGATCCTCGGCGTCGACCGGTTCATGTCGGAATGCCGCAGCCTCACCAACTTCATCGGTAACGCCGTCGCGACCGTCGTCGTTGCGCGCTGGGACAATGCACTCGACCGCGACCAGCTCGCCCGCGCGCTCGACGGCGAACCCCCGGCGACCATCGCCGCGCCGCCGATCGAACAGGACATGGATTAGGATCGGGACCCCGGGGAGCCAAAACGAAAAGCGGCCGGTGACAAAGGATGCTCCCCACGCCTAATGAACGGGATGCAAACGCGCCTGATCGAATATTTCCTCGCGCTGCACCGCGAACGCCATTTCGGCCGCGCGGCCGCGTCGTGCAACGTCGCGCAGCCCACGCTGTCGGCGGGCATCGCGATGCTGGAGGCGCAGCTCGGCCGGCGGCTGATCGTCCGCGACCGCAAATATGCCGGCCTCACGCCGGAGGGCGAGGCGATACTGCCATGGGCGCAACAACTCATCGCCGCGGCGGAGGCGCTGGGACAGGCGGCGAGTACGGCGCAGGGGCCGCTGAAGGGCGAGCTTCGGCTAGGCGCGATCCCCGCATCGATGCCCGCAACCGGCCTGCTCGTCGAGGCGATACGGGCGAGCTTTCCCGGCGTGAACGTCCAGCTTCGCGCGCTGACCTCGCGCCAGATCGAACGCGAGCTGGAGGCGTTCGAGCTCGACGCGGGCATCACCTATCTGGATTTCGAACCGCCCGCGCATGCGCTGTCGGTGCCGCTCTATAGCGAGCGCAGCATATTGGTCAGCGCCCGCGACGGCATCGTCGTACCGCCCGATCCGGACTGGCGCGACCTTGCGACACTGCCGCTCTGCCTGCTGCATCAGGGGATGCAGAACCGCCGCATCCTCGACGCGCGCCTGGCCGCGCTGGGCTTGGCGCTGCGGCCGGTGGTCACCGCCGATTCCTATGTCGCGCTGCTCGCGATCGTGCGGCAGGGCCGGCTTTGCTCGATCATGCCCGACAGCCATGCGATGCTGTTCGGCGGGCTCGACTGGGCGGTGGCGACGCCGCTGCCCGACACCGGCGAGCCGAACCGGATCGGCGTCATCGTGTCCGACCGCACGCCGATGAGCCCGCTCGCACAGTCGGTGCTGGCGGTCGCGCGCGAGCTGAGCCTGCCACAGGGGTATCGGACGATTTTCTAGCGCAACGGTTTTCCGGCGGCACTGCTGATTTCCAGCCCGTGGCTAAAGCGTCACGCCGCGCTTCCATATGCCGATCGCACGCTCGTCGTTCGTCTCGTTGCACGCGGGCTCGCCGCTGGCGATCGCGACGATGCGGTCCATCAGCGCCTCTGCCGCGGCCTCCATCCCCTCGCCCAGGACCCGGCCCGCGTCGAAGTCGATCCAGCGCGGCTTGTGCGCGGCGAGCGCGCTGTTGGAAGCGATCTTGACCGTCGGGACCGGGCTGCCAAGCGGCGTGCCACGCCCGGTGGAAAACAGCGTCATCGTGACGCCCGCCGCGGCGAGCGCGGTCGTCGATACCGCGTCATTGCCCGGCGCTTCCAATATCGTGAGCCCCGCGCGCTCCGCCCGCTCGCCATAGGCGATGACGTCGATGACCGTCGCCAGGCCACCCTTCTGGACCGCACCCAGCGACTTTTCCTCCAATGTGGTGATACCGCCCGCGATGTTGCCGGGGCTGGGATTCTCCGACACCGGCTCGCCGTGATCCAGGAAATAGCGTTTGAACCGATTGATCATCGCCGCCAGCCGGTCGAACACCTCCTCACTCTCCGCGCGTTCGAGGAGCAAGGCTTCGGCGCCGAACATCTCGGGGATTTCAGTCAGGACCGCCTGCCCCCCCGCCGAGGTCACCGCATCGGCCATCCGTCCGATCAGCGGGTTCGCGGTCAGGCCGCTCATCGCGTCCGAACCCCCGCATTTCACGCCCAGGCGCAGGCCCGACAACGGTACCGCTTCGCGGCTGTCGCCCGCCATCAGCGCTATCAGCTCTTCGACCAGCGCCAGCCCGGCGGCGAATTCGTCGCCCTCCTGCTGCGCGCGAAGCGTGCGGATCCGGCCGCGTCGCTCTTCGGGGATACGGGCGAGCAACGCATCGAGCTGATTCGATTCGCAGCCGAGGCCAAGGATCAGCACGCCGCCCGCGTTCGGGTTCTGCGCCAACGCTGCCAGGATCGCGGCGGTGCTGTCCAGGTCGGCGCCTAGCTGCGAACAGCCGAAGGGATGGTTGAACGCGTGCACGCCGTCGATCGCCTGCCCCGCGACGCGCTCGCCCTCGCGCGCCAGCCGCTCTCCCAGCCGGCCGACACAGCCGACCGTCGGCAATATCCACAACTCGTTGCGCGTCCCGACGCTGCCGTCGGCGCGGCGATAACCGCGGAAGCTTCGTTGTGGGAAAGGCAGAAGCGCCGCCGCCTCGCCTTTCGCCACGCCCACAAAGCGATAGTCGAGTTCGCCTGACAGCGCGGTCGAAAGATTGTGGCTGTGAACATGCTCGCCGCGGGCGATGGCACGCGTCGCAACGCCGATCGGCGCGCGATAGCGATGGATCCGTTCGCCCATGGAAACGGCGCGCAGCGCGAACTTGTGCCCCGCCGGTACGGGGTCGACAATCACCACCGCCTGCCCGTCCACATCAATCGCCTCACCCGTGGCGAGCGGCTCCAGCGCGACGGCGACGTCATCCTCCGCGGCAACGCGAAGAACGCGCGGTTTCAGCAGGTCGGCAGCATCGCTCATCTTGCTCGAATAGGACATTGCCAGCGCTGGCACAAGCGCCTAAGCGTCACATTTAACGCATGCTAGCGCTAGCACAGGAATCGTCATGGCCGCCCTTACCCTGCATCCCGACCGCCTTTTTCCCGCCGATGCCACGACGCGCGACATCGCGCGGGCGCTCTATGCGGAGGTCGCCGACCTGCCGATCATCAGCCCGCACGGCCACACCGACCCCGCCTGGTTTGCGACCGACGCGCCGTGGGACAATGCGACCGAGCTGCTGCTGGCGCCCGACCATTATGTCTTCCGCATGCTCTACAGCCAGGGCGTCGATCTGGACGCGCTCCGCGTGCCGCGTCGCGACGGCACGCCAGCAACCGACCCCCGCGAGGCGTGGCGGCTTTTCGCCGGCAACTACCACCTGTTTCGCGGGACGCCTTCGCGGATGTGGCTGGACCATGTGTTCGCAGAGGTCTTCGGTTTCGACACGCTGCTCGATGCGGCGAACGCCGACGATTATTACGACCGGATCAACGCGAGCCTTGCCACGCCCGCCTTTCGCCCGCGCGCGCTTTTCGAGCGGTTCGACATCGACTTTCTCGCCACGACCGAGGGCGCCGACGATCCGCTCGACCATCATGCGGCGATCCGGCGTTCGGGCTGGCGGGGCCGCGTCGTCACCACCTATCGCCCTGACTCGGTGATCGACCCCGACCATGAGGAATTCCGCCCCGCCCTCGCCCGCTTCGCCGAGCTGACTGGCGAAGATGTCGAAAGCTGGACGGGCTATCTCGCCGCGCACCGAAAGCGCCGCGCCGATTTCCGCGCCGCCGGCGCCACCGCGACCGACCATGGCTTTGCCACCGCGCAGACCGCCAACCTGTCGCCGGCCGCATGCGAGGCGCTGTTCGGCCGCGTGATGGCGGGCCGCGCCGACGCCGCCGACGCCGAGCTGTTCCGCGCGCAGATGCTCACCGAAATGGCGAAGATGAGCGTCGAGGACGGCATGACGATGCAGATCCACCCCGGCGCGTGCCGGAACCACAATGCACGGCTGTTCGATAGCCACGGCCGCGACAAGGGCGCCGACATCCCGATGCGCACCGACTATGTCCACGCGCTGAAGCCGCTGCTCGACGTCGTCGGCAACGAGCCCCACCTCACGATCATCCTCTTCACGCTCGACGAGTCGACCTATGCGCGCGAACTCGCGCCGCTGGCGGGGCATTATCCCTGCCTCCGCCTTGGCCCGAGTTGGTGGTTTCACGACAGCCCCGAAGGGATGCGCCGTTTCCGCGAGATGACGACCGAGACTGCTGGCTTTTACAACGGCGTCGGCTTCAACGACGACACGCGCGCCTTTCTGTCGATCCCCGCGCGGCACGACGTCGCGCGGCGTATCGATTGCGGTTTCCTCGCACGGCTCGTCGCCGAACATCGGCTGCTCGACTGGGAGGCGGCCGAGCTGGCGCATGAGCTTACCAACGGGCTGGTCCGCAAAGCGTACGGGCTCGACGCCGCCGCGCCGGCGCGGAAGGCGGCATGACCCGGCTGTCCGATGCCGCGCTCGGCACGCTTCCCGCCGCGATCGGCCGCCCCGATTACGACCGGCGGAGCGTCCGCAGCGGCGTGGTCCATTTCGGCCCCGGCGCCTTTCACCGCGCGCACCAGGCCGCCGCCTTCGACAGGTTGCTCGCCGACGATCCGCGCTGGGGCATCACCGCCATCAGCCTCAATTCGCGGGGCGTCGCCGACGCGCTTGCGCCGCAGGACGGGCTCTACACTCTGGCACGGCTCGATGCCGAAACCGACTATCGCGTGATCGGCGCGATCCGCGGCATCCTGACGGGCGACGAGCGCGCCGCCATTCTCGCCGCCCTGGCGAGCGAGGACACGCGGATCATATCGATGACCGTCACCGAAAAGGGATATTGCCTGACGACAGGCGGCGAACTGGATTTCGGCCACCCCGCGATCGAGGCGGACCTTCGAAATCCCGCCGAGCCGCGATCGATCATCGGCTGGCTGGCGGCGGGCCTGGGCGAGCGGCGACGGCGCGGACTGCCCGCCCCGACGCTCTTGTCGTGCGACAATCTCGCGAACAACGGCCGCAAGCTCGGCGGCGCGGTCCGCGCTTTCGCCGCCGCGACCGCCCCGGAGACCGCGCGCTGGATCGACGGCGAAGTCCGCTTTCCCAACGCGATGGTCGATTCGATCACCCCGGCGACCGACGACATGCTGCGCCGGCGCGTCTCCGACGCGACCCGCATGGTCGACGCCTGGCCGATTCAGCGCGAGCGCTTCACCCAATGGGTGATCGAGGATGATTTCGCGGGCGATCGCCCGACGCTGGAGGTCGCGGGCGTGACCTTCGCGGGTGACGTCCATGGCTATGAGGCGGCGAAGCTGCGCCTGCTGAACGGCGCGCATTCCAGCCTAGCTTATATCGGCCTCGCTCTCGGTCACGCGACCGTCGCGGCGGCGATGGCCGACGACCGCCTCGCCGGTTTCGCCGAGCGACTGATGCGCGAGGATGTCGCGCCGTCGCTTGCTCCGCCGCCCGGCCTCGACGTCGCGGCCTATATCGGATCGATCCTGGCGCGCTTCGCCAATCCGGCGATCGAGCACCGCCTGTCGCAGATCGGATGGGACGGTTCGCAAAAGCTGCCCTATCGCATCCTCGATACGGTCCGCGACGCCCTTGCCGCCGGTCGCCCTGTCGACCGCCTCGCCGTTCCGGTCGCGGCGTGGCTGCGGTTCATCGAACGCGCGGCATCGGCGGACGAGCCGATCACCGATCCCCTGGCCGACCGCTTGCTCGTTGCCGGTGGCGATTGGCGCGCGATTGTGGCGATGCGCGAAATCTTCGGCGATCTGGCGAACGCCCCCGCCTTTCTGTCGGCGATCGAGCGTGCCCATGCCGCCCTCGCCGATCCAGCGGGCTTCGCGCTGGAACCCGCCTAGCCCTCGGCTGGCACCGCGCCGCTCGATCCGCCCTCGACCAGGCGCAGCACGGCGGCAAGGTCGGAGCGATCGTCGCCGCCCTCGATCAGGTCGATCAGACGGCGCGTCGCCTGCACCGCCATATCCCCCAACGGACGCGCCACGGTCGTCAGCGCCGGGGCAAGCATGCGCGCGATCGCGCTGCCGTCAAAGCCGACCACCGAAAGCTCTGCAGGCACCGCGATACTGCGCGCCGCCGCGGCCTTCAGCAGCGCCGCCGCCATGATGTCGTTCGCCGCGAAGATAGCGGTCGGACGCGGGTCGAGCGCGAGCAGTTTTTCCGCCGCGGCAAAGCCCGAATCGAAATCATAATCGCCCTCGGCCTCTCCCGCCGGATCGAGGCCCGCCTCGGCAAGCGCGGCAACGAAGCCTGCGCGGCGTTCGGCGGCAGAAACGACGCTCAGCGGACCGTTGATCAGCGCGATCCGACGGTGCCCATGCGCGATGAAATGGCGCGCGACCTCGGCCGCCGACGCGCGTTCGTCGGACAGCAGGATCGATGAGAAATCGGGGATCGCCACGGCGGACAGCGCCACCGCCGGCACCTTTGCCTCGGCAAGCGCCTGACCCATGCCAGCGACGCCCGACACAGGCGGCATCACAATCACGCCATCGACGCGCGACCGGTGCACGAAATCGAGCACATCCTCGACCGATCCGTCATTGCCTGTAGGCGTCGGGTGGACGACGAGTTCATACCCGCGCGCCGACGCCTCGGCGACGATGCCGCGCTGTATCGTGTCGATGACCAACGCGTTCCGATCATTGTGGATCGCGCCAATCAGATAGGATCGCCCGGTGGCAAGGCCGCGCGCGCGCGCGCTGGGCCGAAACCCCAGGCTGGCGATCGCCTCCTTTATCCGCGTCCGCGTCTCGTCATTGACCTTCGGCGAATTGTTGAGGACGCGCGATACGGTACGGATCGACACCCCGGCTGCGGCGGCGACATCGTTGATGGTGGGCTCCGTGCCGGAGCGGCCGCGCGACAGATCGAACATGCCAAACTGCTAGTCCCGCCGCAGCGGCAGTCAAGCACGATACCCTCCGCCTGCCATCGCGAGCGGAAGGCACGATCTTTAGAAGGCGGGGTCCTGTTGCTGCAGCTTGCTGCGCCGCTGGCCATAGACGGCATAGATCGCCAGGCCGATCAGGTTCCAGACCAGGCACCAGAGCAAAGTTTCGAACGGAAGGCTGAAAAACAGATAGAGGCAGCCGCCGATCGTCCCCAGCCCGACCAGCCAGGCCGCGCGAACGCGGAATGGCCGGGGTGCATCGGGCGCGCGGCGGCGCAGGACCAGCAGGCAGATGCCGACCGCGATGAAGGCGATCAACGTTCCCGCATTCGCCAACGCCGCAACCTTGCCGATCGGCAGCAGTCCGGCGAGCACCGCCACGATAACCGCCGTCAGCAACGTGATCCGCACCGGTGTCCCGCGCCGCGAGATATGCGCAAGCCGCGACGGCAGAAAGCCATCGCGCGCCATCGCCAGGAAAATCCGGCTTTGCCCGTAAAGAAAGGCCAGCAGGACTGTGGGCAGCGCCACCACAGCGGTCGTCGCGACGATCTGCGCGATACCGCCCTGCCCCATCGAACGAAGGATCAGTGCCAGCGGCTCGGGGCTGTCGGCGAAACGTGCAAACGGAACCGCGCCGACGGCGGCGGCGGCGACGAGCATATAGATCAGCGTGCAGACGGCCATCGATCCGATAATCGCAATCGGCAGATCGCGCGACGGCCGCTTGGTTTCTTCCGCCGCCGTCGAAATCGCGTCGAAGCCATAGAAGGCAAAGAAGATGATCGCGGCGGCCGCCATCACCCCGCGCTGCACGCCGTCGCTGCCGACGGTCGCCGGATAGCCATCGGGCATGAAGGGATCGAGGTTCGCGGCATTGAAATGGGGCAGCGTGTAACCGACGAACAGCATCAGCGTGACGATCTTCACGACGACCAGCACCGAATTGATCCGCGCGCTTTCGCGCGTCCCCAGCAATAACAGGCCCGCCACCACCGCAATGATCGCAATGGCGGGCAGATTGATCAGCCCGCCAAGCTCGGGCCCGCGCGTCAATGCCTCCGGGAAACCGATCCCCATCAGCAACGGCGACGCATAGCCCGACCATCCGACCGCCACGGTCGACACGACGAGCGAATATTCGAGGATCAGGCTCCAGCCGACAATCCACGCAAACGCCTCCCCCAGCCCGGCATAGGAATAGCTGTAGGCGCTGCCCGCCGCCGGCATCATCGACGACAGCTCGGCATAGGCGAGCGCGGCGCAGGCGCACACTGCGCCCGCGATCGCGAACGATACCAGCACGGCGGGACCCGCCCGGTCGACGCCGACGCCGATCAGGGTCAGGATGCCTGTTCCGATGATCGCGCCGACGCCGAGGGCCATGAGCTGCGGCCAGGACAGGCTGGGCGGCAGCGCGTCGGCGCTGCGCTCGCCGGCCGGCGCCATGGGTTTACGGCGGGTCCAATTGTTCACGTGCGTCTCCCAGATATCCGGCCCGTTGTTCGGGTCCGTCCTTCATCCCAGCGTTTCAACTCACGGCTTTTCGTTCGGAAACAGCAGCAACCAATCGGCTTCGGCCTGGATGCGCGCGAAGAAGCCCCAGCTATCGACGTTGATCGACCGCTTCAGCCACGGCTTCGCCTTCTCCGCCTCGCCGCGCAGGATGTAGTAATTGGCCAGGCTGTAAGCCGTCGAAGCCGCGACCCCGTCGGCGGTCGCAAAAGCGCGGCCGCTGTCCTTGTCGCTGAAAAAGCTGTCGGCGGCGCGGTTGCCCTTGAACAGTTGCAGGCCATCGAAATAAGTGTCCGATCCGCCGTTCGGGTGCACCTCGAACAGCGTCAGGTCATAGCTGTCGAGTACCTTCTGCGCGTCGCGCATCCGCCCGCCGCGCGCCAGCGACAGATATTCCCAATAGCCATTGGCCGTCCGCGCATCCAGGTCGTGCGTGAAGGATGCCGCCTCCGCCGACTTGGCGAACCACTTCGCCGCATTGTCGAAGTCATGCTTGCCGAAATAGGCCTGGCCGAGGTGGTAATAGAGATAATATTGCACCACGTCAGGGTCGCCCGGGAAATAGTCCGGGCCCGGCTTTTCGCGTTCCAGCGGCTGGTTTTCGTACAGCTTCGCCGCCTTCAGCCCCAGCTCGATCGACTTGTCGAACTCGCGCAGCGAAAAGTGCCGATGCGCGCGGTGGCGGAGCAGCTTGCCCGAATTGGGAAAGCGCTTGAGCGCCTGATCGTAAACTGCCGCCGATTCCTTGGTATAGCCCTGATAGAAGAGCACGCGGCCATACCAGGTCGCATTGTCGACGGTCATGTTCGCCTCGAACGCCGCCTTCGCTTCGCGCGCGGCGCGCTCCAGCGTTTCCGTCGCGGCGACGTTCGCATTGCGTGCTGGGCCGGTGACCATCGGCTGACCGAGCAGCGACGTGCCCTGAAAGCTGCCTTCCTGCGCGGCGGCCGGTACGGCGACCATCAGCAAACAGGCCGATGCCAGCAATTTCAAATGCCTCGGGTTCATCTTAAATCCTCTCCGAAAAATCCTGGGTCTTCAATCGATGTCGAGATCGAACTTCACGCCCTGTGCGAGCGGAAGCGATGTCGAATAATTAACCGTCGCGGTGACGCGGCGCATATAATTCTTCCAGCTGTCGGACCCCGACACGCGGCCGCCGCCGGTCACCTTTTCGCCGCCGAACGCGCCGCCGATCTCGGCGCCGCTCGTCCCGATGTTGACGTTGACGATGCCGCAGTCGCTGCCCTGCGCCGACTGGAATTTCTCCGCCTCGCGCACGTCGCTGGTAAAGACGCACGACGACAGGCCCTGCGGCACGCCATTCTGCAGCGCGATCGCCTCGTCGAAAGCCGTGTACGGCAGGACATAGAGGATCGGCGCAAAGGTTTCCTCGCGCACGATATCGCTCTGCGCCGGCATCTCGACGATCGCGGGGCGGACATAATAAGCGTCCGAACCCTCGATCTCGATGCGGTCGCCGCCGTGGACGATCCCGCCATCGCGGCGCGCCTGCTCGAGCGCGCGCTGCATCGCGTCGAACGCCGCCTTGTCGATCAGCGGCCCGACGTGCGTCGCATCGTCCAGCGGGCTGCCGATGTTGAGGCTGCCGACGGCAGCGACCAGGCGCTTCACGAAGTCGGCACGGATATCCTCGTGAACGATCAGGCGGCGCAGCGTCGTGCAGCGCTGGCCGCAGGTACCGGTCGCGGCAAAGATGGTTCCGCGCAGGGCCAGGCCGATGTCGGCGCTCGGCGCGATGATCGCGGCATTGTTCCCGCCAAGCTCCAGGACCGGGCGGCCGAAGCGGCGCTGGACGCGCACGCCGACATCCTGTCCCATGCGGACGCTGCCCGTCGCGCTGACGATCGCGACGTCGGGATGATCGGCCAGCATCGTTCCGCATGCGGCATCGCCGATGGCGATCTGCACCAGATGATCGGGCGCAAGCTCATAGTCTGCGGCGACCTGTTGCAGCAGGCCGCAAAAGGCTAGCGCGGTCAGCGGCGTCTTTTCGGACGGCTTCCAGATCGCGCTATCGCCACAGACGAGCGCGACAGTGGTGCCCCATGCCCAGACGGCGGCAGGAAAATTGAAGGCGGAGATCAGCCCGAGCACGCCCAGCGGATGCCAATATTCGGTCAGCCGGTGCTCGGCGCGCTCAGACGCGATGGTCAGGCCGAAAAGCTGGCGCGACAGGCCAACGGCATATTCGCAGATGTCGATGACCTCCTGCACCTCGCCGCGCGCTTCGGTCAGGATCTTGCCGTTTTCGATCGTCAGAAGCTGCGACAATTCCTCCTTATGCTCGCGCACGAGCAGGCCGTAACGTCGGATCAGCTCGCCGCGATGCGGGGCGGGCACATCCTTCCAGGCCGAAAATGCGGCGCGCGCGTTCGCGACCATCGCATCCATGTCAGCCGCCTTGTCGGTGCGCAGCCCGGCGAGCGTCGAGCCGTCGATCGGCGAAAAAACCGTCAGTTCCGTTCCCTGCCGCCCACCCAGCGACAGGCCCAGCCGATCGAATAGAGCAGCGACCGTGCCGGCAAAGGGCGCCTCGGCGGAGTTGGCAGTATTGGAAGACATCATCGTATCGAGAGCATTCATCTTTTCGTCCGTTGAAAGGGGGAGTGATATGGTTTTTGAACAGTGCAGTTACGGGCGCCCGTCGCTATCTCGCACGATGACCTGCCCGTCCTTGATCACTGTCGAGACATGTTCCAGCACGGTTATGTCGCGATAGGGATCGCCGGCGACCGCCACCATGTCGGCATATTTCCCGACTTCGATCGTGCCGATATTGTCCGACTGATCCAGCAGCGCGGCGGCATCGACGGTCGCCGAACGGAGCGCCGCCATCGGCGTCATCGGCCCCTGCTCCACCATATGGCGGAACTGCCGTGCATTCTCGCCGTGCGGCGACACGCCGGCGTCGGTGCCGAAGGCGATGTTGAGCTTGTACTTGACCGCCAGGCGGATGTTCTGGCCCGCGACGCGGCGCGCCTCGGCCATCTTCGCGCGCACCGCCGGGCTGGCATCGGCGTCCTTCCGCCCGTCGAGCAGGCCCAGCGTCGGCACGAGCCAGGTTCCGCGCTTTGCCATCAGCTTCGCGGTTTCCTCGTCCAGATAGGTGCCATGTTCGATCGAATCGACCCCCGCACGGACCGAGGCGGTGACGCCCTCGGCGCCGTGTGCATGCGCCGCGACCTTCAGTCCCAGGCTGTGCGCGGTGGTGACGATCGCGTCGAGTTCCTCGTTGGTCAGATGCTGACCCAGCCCGCGCGCCTGCTGCGACATGATACCGCCGGTCGACGTGATCTTGATCAGGTCGGCGCCATATTTCGCCGCTTCGCGCACGCGCAGCGCGCATTCGACGGCCCCGGTGCACGCTCCGGTATAATCATAAGGGTACAGCGCCTCGGTCGCCTTGCGGTTGAGGCCCGACATGTCGCCGTGGCCGCCGACGATCGACAGCGACGTCCCCGACAGAAAGATGCGCGGACCGACGACGGTGCCCTCGTTGACCGCGTCGCGCAGCGCGTGGATCGAATAGCCGTCCGACCCGACGTCGCGAACCGTCGTGAACCCCGCCTCCAGCGTCTTTTTCGCATTGGAAAAAGCAAACAGTGCGACATCCTCGGGCGTGTCGATCGCCGCCGACCAAAGCTTGGTCTCGGGCGAGAAGCTGAAATGGACATGGGTGTCGATCAGTCCGGGCAGCAAAGTCTGCGTCCTGAGATCGACCGACCGTACCCCTTCCCGCTCCACAAACCCAGGCAAGATCTCCGCAATCCGCCCGTCACGCACCACGACCGTCCCCGGGCCGATCGATTTTTCTCCAGGAATCGCAATAATATCGCCGGCTTGGATCAAAACATCCCCCGACGTCCCCATAGCCAGCATCAACAAAGCGAACATGCTGCTCAAGCGAATCCTCCCGTCGGCTTACGCCTTCCGGCCACCCTCGGCAGCCCTCCCCATTTGCATAGGAAGTTTTTGCTAGTTGAGCAATAATTTTTATGATAGGAAAATTCTAGAAATTACTGCTAAGGCCGGAAATCAGTAAATGACCGGTCAGGGGAATCGGGTCCAAAAGGAGGGAAGAATGTCGAAGTTCGTGTCACGCCTGTTGCTGTCGTCAGCTCTCGGGTTTGCAATCACGCCAATGGCGCAGGCGCAGACGGCGCCGCTCGAAGAAGATGGCGCCGAAACCAGCGAAGCCGGCAGCGATATCGTCGTCATCGGCTCGCGTCGCAAGGACCGCTCGATCACCGACAGTTCGGTGGCCATCGACGTCATTTCGCCGGAACAGATCAACACGACCGGCTATTCGGACGTAAACGACGCGCTGCGCACGCTGGTGCCAGCCTTCAACGCCCAGCGCCTGCAGGGCAATGACGGCTCCTCGTTCGTGCGCCCGGTCACGCTGCGCGGTTCGCCGGCCGACCATGTCCTTCTGCTGATGAACGGCAAGCGCCGCCACCGTGCCTCGATCGTCCAGATCGGCACCGGCCACGCGTCGACGTCGGGCTCGCAGGGCCAGGATTTCAACGTAATTCCGCCGATCGCCCTGTCCAGCGTCGAAGTGCTGCGCGACGGCGCGTCGGCACAATATGGCTCCGACGCGATCGCCGGCGTGATCAACATGGAGCTGAAAAAGGCCAGGAGCGGCGGTTCGATCATCGGCCAGGTCGGCCAATATTATCAGTCGGGCGGCCGCACCTATGACATTCAGGGCCACATTGCCGTCCCCGTCGGCGACAACGCCTATTTCAACCTGGCGGCCCAATACACCGACCAGGCGAAGGCTTATGCCAAGAAGGCCAGCCACTCCGGCGCCGCGGCCCTGCGGGCGGCAGGCGTTCCCGGCGTGCCGGAACATCCCGAGGGCAACCTCGACCCGCGTTACATGGCTTTCAAGGCTGTCTGGAACGCCGGCGTCGAACTGGGCGATGAACTCGAAGCCTATAGCTTCGGCAACTATATGACGGGCAAAAGCTCGGTCACCTTCGGCCTACGCCAGCCTTTCGCCGCCGGCGGCCTGAACGGCCACAGCACCTATGCCAATTCGGCCTTCGACCTCAGCCCGGCGCATCCGCAGCTGTTCAACCTTGCGGCGATCTATCCGGGCGGCTTCACCCCGGAATTCTCCGGCGATCTCGAGGATTTCAGCGCGCTCGTCGGTCTGCGCGACGAAGTCGGCCGGTTGAAGTGGGACCTGTCGGCGCGCTATGGCACCAACACTGTCGATTATACGATCACCGGCACGATCAACGCTTCGATGGGCGTGAATTCGCCGACCTCGTTCAAGCCGGGCTCGCTGACCCAGCGCGAACTGCAGTTCGATGGCGAAATCTCCTATGATCTGACCGACAACATCCTCGCCTTCGCCGGTGCCAGCTATCGCAAGGAAACCTATGTCATCGGCCAGGGCGACCTCGCCAGCTACCTCACGGGTCCGCTGCAGGATCTGCCCGCCGGGTCGAACGGCTTCCAAGGCTTCTCGCCCGAGTTCGCCGGCAGCTTCGATTCAAAGAGCTATGCGGTGTTCGGCGAAATCGATGCCGACATCACTCCGTGGTGGAACCTGTCGGTCGCTGCCCGCTATGAGGACTATGATCAGTTCGGCGACAACTTCAGCTACAAGGCCGCAACCCGGTTCGAGCTGAGCGACGCCTTCGCGCTTCGCGGTTCGGTCAGCACCGGTTTCCGTGCCCCGGCCGCCGGCCAGGTGTTCGGAACCAGCCTCACCTCGCAGCTCGACGGCGTGGGCGGCTTCATCCTCGACGCCGTCCTGGTTCCGGGTTCGCCTGCGGCCCGCGTGTTCGGTTCGCAGGCGCTGAAGCCGGAAACCTCGTTCAACATGTCCGCCGGCATGGTATTCACCGGCCTCGACGGCTTTCTCGCCACGCTCGATTTCTATCAGATCGACGTCGACGATCGCCTGCTGTTGACGCCGTCGCGCAACACCACGGCGGCCGAACGCGCGGCCTTGGCCGCCATCGGCTTCCCGAACGGCGCCGACATCGAACAGGTGCGTTATTTCCAGAACGAGATGAACACGCGCGTGCGCGGTTTCGACCTGGTCAGCACCTATCGTCACAGCTGGTCGGACAATGCCTCGACCGATTTCAGCTTGGCCGTGAACTATAACGAACAGCATCTGCGCGGTGCGCCGCCGGTCGGCTTCAGCCCGGCAATCGTCACCGAATTCGAACGTGGCACGCCGCGTTGGCGCGGAAACTTCTCGGCAACGACCAAGGTCGGCGACTTCGCCTTCATGGGTCGCGCGATCCATTACGGTGCGTGGCGCCGTCTGGACGGGGCCAGCTTCCTGCCGCGCAAGGCCGTGACGCTGTTCGACGCCGAGGTGACCTATTCGGGCATTCAGGACGTCGATCTGAGCATCGGCGCACGCAACCTGTTCAACATCTTCCCCCCGGGTCGCGGTCCGGCACGCGCACGCGCAGGCCTGATCTATGACAACCACAGCGTGTTCGGGGTCGCCGGTGGCTTCTACTATCTGAATGCGAAATTCAGGTTCTGATCTCGCCCGTTCGGGATGAGCATGATTTCCGGTAGGCAATGCGAAGACGGCATAGCGTAAATGCCAATTTCGTAGCCTATCGGAAATTTGTGTTTTATATGTGGTGCCGCTGATTGGCCGGACTTCTTTCCCCCCGAGCCGCCCCCCCGATCCGCGGTAACCAAGATCTCGAACTAGACAAGGAATGAGACATATGCCGCCCAGGAATGGAGACGAGCCTGAAATTCTGGGCGCCGTGCGCACCACCAAACGCCCCAGGTCCGAAGGCTTTCATCTGGGCGAGCGCCTGCGCCATTTGCGCCGCGAACGCGGGATGACGCTGGAGGATGCCGGCAAGCTGACGGGATTGGCCGCCTCTACGCTCTCGAAGATAGAAAACGACCAGATGTCGCCAACCTTCGACGTCGTCCAAAAGCTGGCCGTTGGTTTCGATATCGACATCACCGAGCTTTTCGCCAGCAATTCGGCGCAGGATGCCGCTGGACGGCGAAGCGTGACGATGGCGGGTGCGGGGCGGTTGATGGAAACCGAAGTCTATCGCCACCGGCTGATCGCCGCGGAGCTCAAAAACAAGAAGATCCTGCCGTTCGTCACCACGATCAAGGCGCGCACGCTGGAGGATTTCAAGAGCTGGTCGCAGCACAGCGGCGAGGAATTCCTCTATGTGCTCGAAGGCGAAATCTGCTTTCAGACCGAGCATTACGAACCCGCGATCCTGGGGGTCGGCGACAGCATCTATATCAACAGCAGCATGCAGCACGCCTGCTATTCGACGAGCGAGAAGGATGCCGTCGTGCTGTGGGTCAACACCGCCTGACCCCATCGCACGGCTGCGAAGACTACTTGCATTAATTTTCCTATAGGCTATTTCTTTTCCGATAAAGAAATCGGAGAGGATTAGCGATGGACAGACGGAATTTTATGCTGTCGGGGGCGGCTTTGTCGGCCGCCATGGCCTTTGCACCCGCAGCGGCGCGCACGACGAAGACGCGCCCCCTCACCTTCGACGCGATGGGCGAGGTCCGTTTCGAATATGATGCCGCCCTGATCGGGGAGATGCGCGCGAGCGGGCTGGATGCCATCGCGGTGACGCTCTGCGATCCCAAGGTCTATGAGGGTCAGGCCTATGAAGAGGCCATTCAGGCGGTATTGGACCACGACGCGCATATCACCGCGCATCCCGAGTTATTCCGGAAAGCGACCAGCGTCGCCGACATCGATCTGGCGCGCAAGAACGGCCAGATCGCGCTCTTCTATCTGTTTCAAAACAGCACCCAGTTCGGGCGCGACCTCGACAATATCGACCTGTTCCACAAGCTGGGCGTACGATCGGCGCAGATCACCTACAACGACCAGAATTGGGCGGGTGCGGGCTGCAAGGAGCTGGGCGCCAACGGGCTGACACACTTCGGCCGCGACATGGTGGCACGGATGAACGAGCGCCGGATGCTGATCGATCTGTCGCACGCCAATATGCAGACGATGGGCGACACGATCGCGGCGTCGAAAAGCCCCGTCATCGTCTCGCACACGGCGTGCATGGCGGTGCACAGCAACATCCGCAACACCACCGACGCGAACCTGCGCCTGCTGGCCGACCGGGGCGGCGTCGCGGGCATCTGTCAGATGCGCCCCTTCCTGACGACGAAGCGCGCCGATGCACTGCCCGAATATTTCCGGCACATCGACCATGCGGTCAAGGTAATGGGCACCGACCATGTCGCGATCGGCAGCGACCGCGATCATCGCGTCGTCGAGATGACCGACGCCTATGTCGCCGAGCTGAAGCGCGAAGAGGGCGCCAATTTCAACGAGGCCGACTGGCCGCTGTTCATCAACGAGCTGAACGGCCCACGGCGTATGGAGGTCGTGTGGGACGGCGTGCGCAAGCTCGGCTATCCGGAAGGCGTCGTCGAAAAGATCATGGGAGCAAACCTCCACCGCATCTATCAGGAGGTGATTGGATGAGCCCGCGCGTCGCCATCCGCCTTCCTGCCCTCGCCCTTCCCTTGCTGCTTATGGCAGCCCCCGCGTCGGCACTCCCCGGAGCCGACGCGGGGAAATGCGCCACCAGCATGATCGGCACGCCGCTGACGATCCCCAGCTTTTCGCCCGCGACGCAGAAGATGCTGGACGAGGATATCGAGATTGCCGCGGCGGCGCTGCGTATCGCCCCCGACCGCGAGGATTCGCATATCTGGTATAGCCGCCGGCTCGATTATGCGGGGCGTATCTGCGACGCCGTCGACGCCTTCAGCGCCGGGATCAAACAGTTCCCCGACAGCTACAAACTCTATCGCTTTCGCGCCCGCGACCTGACGCGCGCGCGGCGTTTCGCCGAAGCGATCGCCGATTATGAAAAGGCGCTGGAGCTGATGGGCGACCGCCCCGACAGCTTCGAACCCGACGGCATGCCCAATCCGATCGGGCTGACGATCAGTACTTATCGGGGAAACATCGTCTATTATCACGCGCAGACGAGTTTCGCGACCGGGGACTATCCGACGGTGATTGCCGGCATGGCAAAGTCGCTGGACCTGGCCGCCGACTTCGCGCGCGACGACATGCGCGTGCCGACCGCCTATTGGACCTATATCGCCCATCGCAAGATGGGCGAGCACGCCAAGGCGCGCGCCGCGATCGACGCGATCGAGCCGGGACTGAAGCTGATCGAGAATTTTACTTACTATCAGGCGGTCCAGATCATGCAGGGTCGCCTTGACCCCGCCAGCCTCAAGGATACGCGCGACAGCACGATCAATTTCGCCATCGCGATGGAACGCCGCTTTGCCGGCGACGAGAAAGGCGCGAAGGCGTTGCTAACCGAGATCGTACGGGAAAATCCGCAGGGCCATTGGCCGTCGGAGGCCGAACTCGCCCAGCCGAACCGGAAAGCCTATTGAAACGGTGCGCGCCGACCTCGGTCGGCCGCTCCTTCAGTCGAGCAGGATTTCCTGGAACGCGCCGCGCATGCAATGGTCCGAACTCATCGCCGCGCCATAGCCGCCGGCGTTGAGGAAGGCGATGAAATCACCCTCCTCCAACGGCGGCATCGTGACATCCTCCGCCCACAGGTCGAGCGCTTCGTTGATGTTGCCCGCGATCGTGCAATCGCGCCATGTTGCCCGGTCAACGCCACGCGGGGCGCAGGCCACGGGTTCGCACGGCAGGTCATAGAAGACCGGCTCCGGATGCAGGTTGAACCCGCCGTCGACGCTGACGAACAGCGTGTCGCGCTTCGTTTCGACGTTGGTGACGCCGAGGATCAGCATGCCGGCATCCTTCACGATATAGTCGCCCGGCTCGACCGCGATTTCGAGCGTGCGGCCCGCGAAATGTCGCCGCAACAGCCCGGCCCATAGCGCGAGATCGAGCGGTCGATCGGTTGCGCGGTGCGGCAGGCCCAACCCTCCGCCGATGTTCACCACGCGAACGTCCGGCAGGTCGTCGAGAAAGGAAAGGCCGGCCGCCAGCGCTGCCTCCCAGCTTTCGAGCTGGTCGTTCAGATAGCCGCAGCCGACATGGAAATGCAGGCTCGTCACGCGCAGGCGATATTGCCGCGCCACCGCCAGCGCCTCGCCCCATTGTTCGCGATAGATACCGAATTTCGTGGTCCGCGCGCCCGCATAGGTCAGCCGTTCGCTGTCGCCATAGCCGACGCCTCGCGCCGGATTGACGCGAATGCCGATCGCACGACCCGGCGCTTGTTCGCCGATGCGGCGGATCATGCCGATCGAATCGCAGTTGATGGTCAGTCCGTCATGAGCGAGCAGATGCGCCAGATCGCGGCGCGACACCCCCGTGCCCGTGAAGCTGATCTGGTCGGCACCGAACCCCTGCGCCAGCGCATGGTCCAGCTCGCGCGGTGAACAGATATCGATTCCGCACCGGCCGGTCGTCGCCAGCATCGCAAGCAACGCCGGATTGCGATTGGCCTTCATCGCATAATAGATGCGATGGGCGCATCCGGTCGTAGCCAGCGCCGCGGCGACACGGTCGAGGTTCGCCTGGATGCGCGCCGCCGAATAGAGATAGAGCGGCCCATCGGCCTCCTCCGCAAGCGCCGCAGCATCGCGGCCAGCGAAGACCAGCCGCCCGGATTCATAGCGAAGATCCGCGCGTTCCCACCAGAATTCCGACATATCCGGTTCCGCCGTCACACCGACGCGGCCGCGCCCTCGTGCACGGCCAGGAAATTCAGGCCCTCGCCGTTCATCGTCTCGTCGCGGCCGGTGATCCAGCGACGGCAGTCGGCGGCGCCACAGGCGCAGGCGAACTGGGCAAAAAGCCGATCCTCGGTCGCGGCATAATCGATCGTCAAAAGCTCGCCTGCCGTAACCGCGCGCAGCGTCACGAGTTCGAACCGCACCATGTCGAGGCGGCAATTGGGGTCGCAGCCGTGCGACAGATAGCCGATGTGCTGCGTGCCCGAGATGTGCAGGCCTGGTCGCACCTGCAGGCTGTGCTGCGACAGGTCGGGGCCGATCTCTCCATCGAAGGATTCGACGACGGCACCCGACGCGCAATCGTGAAGCGCGCGAACGCACAGCCCGACGCCGTCGTCGCGGCAGACCGCAAGCAGCGGCGTGTCGACAGCAGTGTCGGCCACGCATGCGCGCGATGACATGAACATTTACCAACCCCCTTCGCCGCCGTGTCGTTCGTCGCCACGGCGATGCGGTCCCTAATCCCGAGTCTCTACCCCAAATGTCTTATGGAATCGTAGCCGATTTCGTCCGTGATCGCGGTCATAGCGGATATGATCCATCGTTTTTCGGACGATATGAAGGCCAAGGCCACCGATCGGCCGCTCCTCGGCCGGCAGGGTCGTATCGGGCGCCGGCGCATTCAGTGGGTCAAAGGCGATGCCGTCATCGTCGATCGCCCCCGAAATTCGTCCTTCCCCTACCTTCAGGTGGACGCGAACGGTGGGCTCCCCCTCCCTGACGCCGTGCATGAAGATGTTGCTGACCACCTCGTCCAGCGCGATCAGAGTCTGGGCGGCGGCGCGATCGGGCACGCCGGCCTTTGCCAGAAAGGTCTCCGCACCGTCGATCAGGCCCTGTAAACCGGCACGTCCGTCGGACAATATACAGTCGAATTCGGTCGCCACGATACCGATCGTTCCAGGATGCAAGACGAATGCTTGCGGGGCTTCAGCTTAATCGAGTGGAAAAATTTCTCAATCGCTACATAATGGTGCGGGGCGACGGGCGCCGCGGGGTAACGGGAAACGGCAATGGAAATTACGGAACAGCAGCTCGATGGCGCATGGCTCGTCGCGGCGTCGGGGCGGATCGACAGCAACAGCGCGGGAGCGCTGGAAACCGTTCTACCCGATCGCGTCCAGCAGCACGCGGCCACGGTCATGGACCTGAGCGACGTCGCCTATGTCAGCTCGGCCGGGCTGCGCGTGTTCCTGAAGGGCGTAAAGGCGGCGAAGGCGACGGGACACAAGCTGGTCCTGACCGGCCTCTCCCCCGCGGTGTACGAGGTGTTCGACATCAGCGGCTTTACCGCCATCTTCACGATCGCGGCTGACATCGACGCGGGGTTGGCCGCGATACGCTGATCACGCGGGACCGACGATAGCAAAGACGCCATCTGGTTCGAGCAGCGCCGCGATGGCGTCCAGGCACTTGGCCGGCGCGCCTTCCGCATCGGCACGGACATAGGTTTCCGCCGCCGCCATATTGTCGGGATCGGAAACCGCCAGCAGATGCATCCCCGCCGCCAGGTCGACCTCGGCCCATGTCACATGGCGCACGCACTCCGCACCGAAAGCCTCGTGCAGGGTGTCGAGCGCCCCGGCATCCCCCAGCTCGTGCCAATGGCCTTCCAGAAAGCGCCGCGCCGAAACGGCCAGCGCGAGCGCTTCGCGTGCATCAGCCCCGCCGCACTCCCCCACCACCAGCGTCGCACGGCCGTCGCCGCGGCACAGCGCGAAAAAGCAACCTGGCCGCGCGTCGCCCAGCATCCGCGCCGCAACGCGCCTGCCCGCGACCACCTCGTCGACCGGAGCAAACAGCGTTGCGCGCCATGTGGCAAGCGCTGCGCCCTCGGTCCGCGCACCGTCCTCCTGCGCCAGCCGTCGATGGAGCGCGGTTAACTCTGTCCGACGATTGACATCCAACAGCCGAAGCGCGGCAGCCAGATCGGCGGCTTCGGCAATCGTGAGCGCCGATGTATCGGGGAGCGGCACGTCGGCGTCGAGGGCTGCGATGACGCCCCGGCTCGCCGCCAGTTCGCGCCGAATCCGGTGCGCGACATGCCAACCCGCAGCCACGCCGACGACGCCCGCCGCGATCACGCCCGCGACGATCCACCGCAGCAGGTCGCCCAACTGTTCGTACAGCGGGTCGGCGTCGACCCGTGCAACGACATGACCGCCGCCCGTAACCGGTGCGCGGGCGACGACGTAGCGATGTCCGTCGGCGCTTGCGAGCGGGCCGACCTCCGCTGCCTTCGGCGACTCAGCGACGGCGGGCTTCCAGCCCATTTTCGACGGCGCCAGCGTGAGAATGACACCATCGCCCTGAACCAGATAAAAACCTTCCAATCCCTCGACATGCCCCGCCGCCGAGGCCAGCGCCGCACGCCGCGTCGGGTCGCGGGTCAGCGCCGCGGGATCGTCCGCCGACGACAGGAATTCGGCGGCGACGATCGCGGCGGCAAGCGCACGCTCGTCCAGCCCGCGACGCATCTCGGCCTCGCTCTGATGATAGAGCAGCGCCCCGTTCACTGCCGCGAGAAGGATCAACAACGGCGTCGATGCCGCGAGAATGATCGACCTTATGCTCATCACTGCAACGCCTGCATGTCCAGAAGACCGACGATGAATTCGGGGCATTCGCGCGCAATGGTGAAGAGATGCGGGCGCGCCAGGCACAGCGATTGCATCCCCCTTGGCCCGGCGCGATGGTCCTGTGCGACGGGCAAAGAGAAAAGCAACGACGGCACGTCGAACAGCGCGGGCGCGCGCTCTTGGCCAGCCATCGCCCAACCGTCGGCGACGACGTGCAGCAGATCCGCGGGCTGCCCCGCCTCGAACAGCAGCGCGTCGGGTTTCAGCGTGCGTGGGCGCACCTGTTCGGCGACCAGCAACAATTCGCGACCCGACAGTCGGTCGAACGGCGGGATCGCCGCGAGCACCGCCATGCGGTCGATGATGTCGGCAGCGATCATCGGGCGCCTCCCGTCGACAACATGATCGTCGCGCCGCGATGGCGCAGCCAGGTGGCGCCGCGGGGCAAGACCGTCTCTTCGTCGGGCACTATGCGCAGGGAGCCATCATCGGTCTCGAACGCGAGCGGCTCGGGGCCTGTCAGCGTCAGTCGGCGCGACGGAGGATCGACGATGACCAAAATTCCGCGATCAAGATCGGCGAGCATCGCGATCCGTTCCGCGAGCTGCGGACGGCCCGCGATCCGATCGCGGAGGCGCAGCATCGCGCGCGCGGCTAGCGCCTCTTCGATCCCGCCCTGTCCGACAGGGAGCCATATTGCCTGCTGCCCCGGCACGTCGAAGAGTGTGACGGCAGCGCTGGCGCCCTCGCTATCGAGCAGCGATTGCTCACTAGCGGACAGCCGGTGCTGGGCGGCGGCCGCGACCGCCTGCTCCAGTTCGCCGGTGACATGGTCGTTGAGCTGCGCCAGCGACTTGCGAAGGCTGGCGACCTCACGCGGGCTGCCGACCGCAGCGGGCGGACGATGGTCGCCGGCGGCGATCCGCAGCGCTTCCTGTGTCAGCCGCTCGATCGGCCGCGCGACGCGGCGGACGATCTGCAGCGTCACCAGCAGGCAGGCAAGCAATGAGGCAAGACCGATCATCGCGCTCAGGAACAGGGCATTCTGGGTCGCGACCCGGATAACCGAGACATTGACATCGGCGCCCGCCGTGCCGCGGATGCGTCCTCGGGCGTCATAGACCGGCGCCGCCGCGGTTTTGAGCAGCCCCCATTTTTCCTGATATTCGACTGGCGAGACATAGATGCCGTTCCGCGCCTGCACATCGCGCAGCCCGGCCATCGTGTCGGGTGGCAGACTGTCGGGCGAGCCGAGCGGCGTGTGTTCCTCCCCCTCGGTCCCGTCGAGGACATAGCGCACCTCGGCCGAACCGCTGGTTACCTGCGTATAGATATAGGTGAGCTCAAGCCGCTGGCGGATCCGCTGCATCGGTTCGACGTTGCGGCGATAGCGAACGTCGCGCTCGGCGGCGACCGCCGCCGCCTCCGGCCCCATGGCCTCGCCGATCAGCCAGTCGTGATCGGCGGGATCGATCAGTGCGCCGGTCAACGCGCTGGTTGCGACCAGCCGCCCGTCGAACTGCCGAAGGATCGTCGCATTGACCCGGTTATAGACGATAGCCGCCAGCAACAACGCCGCGAGCACCACAACGGGCAAGAACACGCGCAGCAACAGCGCCTGGATGCCGATCCTGCCCTTACGCCGCATGACCGCGTCCATCCTGCAGGCGCAGCATCACCAGCGCGAGGTCGGGGTACCGCGCGGCGGTGTCGCGGATGTCGGCATGCGCGATCCAGAAGCGGTCACCCGTCGCGGTGGCGCCGTTCCATGCCGCCGCCTCCGGTGGTTCGGATCGCGCCGCAGCGGCTAGCCCGGCAAGCGCTTCCAGCGTCGCTGCGGCGAAGTTCGGGGTGCGCCGCAATGCGTCTATCAGCGCGACGCGCCCCGCCCCCTCGTCCTGCCGCATGCCCATCAGGGCCAGCAGCTGGCGGCGCAACGGCTCCGCCATGCCGGGGTGGATCAGGCGACCGGTCCGGCGAACGAAGTCGGCTTCGGAAAGCCGCTGGTGCAGCATGGCGAGCGAGACGGCGACCTCGACCGGCCCACCCCGATCCAGCGCAGCCTCGATCAGCGCGATCAGTTCCGGCTCCGTCGGGGGCGATATCTCTGCGTCATCACCCGGCCGCAGCACCGCATCGACGCGGCGGAACAGCGAATGGCCAATCCCCGTCTCGATCGCTTCCATCGCATTCGCGCGTACTTTCGCATTCGACGAATGGAGCGACACGATCAGCAAGTCGGAATCGGGCAGCAGTCCACGCAGCGCGAGCAGTTCGAGCAGGAAGTCGACCGTGGCGCTCGCACGTTCGTGCTGCGCCCGCGCCAGCAGGCCCGTCAGGCCTGAGGCATCGGACGCTGCATCGAGCCGCCGGGCGCTGTCCATCGCCTGCCGCGCCGCATCGAGTTCACTTTCCACGATCGCGTCGGATTGCGCGGCGAATTGCGCCTGCGACAGGGCGGCAAGCCCCCGTGCCGCGACCGCGCGCTCGCCCTGCGACCGTCGTGCGTCGCGCAGCGCGGCGACCAGATGCGGGATTGCGGGTTCGCCGAAGTCGACCAGCATCGCGGCGCTGCGGCGGCGTTCACGCGGCGTCTGTTGGGGCGCGGCGGCGAGCAGCGCGGCAATCGCCTCGGCATCGGCGAGTTGCGCCGTCTCGCCCTCACCGTCGAGTTCGCCCGCCTGCCGATGGAGCGGCGCATCGGGGGCAACCGCCAGTTCGCGCAACCGCGCATCGGCCTCAGCCGTCAGCGACGGAATCGGTCGCCCGAAATTCAGCCAGCCGCGCCGCATGTTGCCGACCATCGCCGCCGGATAGAGCTGGCGCAGCAGCATGACGATCGCGATCAACAGCGCGCCCAGCATCACCCCGATCCCCGACAGCTCGCGCAGGTCGAGATATTTGGCGGCATATAACAGAAAGGCGCCCGCGATCAGGCTGGCCAGCGGCTCGCACATCCCCTCGACCACCGTCCGAAGCGGCCGCTTGATCGCCGAGGGGACGGCATTGAACAGCAAATTCTGGTTGTTGTACTCGATCGACGTCAGCACGCCATGATAGGCGAAAAAGGCCGCGATCGCGGCCGCATAGCCGCTGCTGAGAAAGAAGAATCCGAAAACCGCAAAATAAGTGAAGGGCAAAATGAAAGCGACGTTGCGGACGCCCAGCCGCGTTACCAGCCGGTTGAAGACGAACAGGCAGACGACAAGATTGAAGATGTTCGAGGCGGCATAGAGCGCGCCGAACAGCGCGGCGAGATCGGCCTCGCTGCGTCCTTGCTGCAACACGGCGGCATATTGATATTCGGCCAGGTTGGTCATCAACAATGTGACGAACAACGTCGCGGTAAGCGCCAACGTATAACGCGATCCACGAAAGGCCTTCACCAGCATCGCGAACTGCGCGCCGATGCCCCCGGCCTGACCGTCCGTCTCCGCATCATTTTCAGCAAGCTGCGGCCAGCGCCGACCGATGGAATAGGCGAGCGGCATCGTCACGAACGCGATGCCGGCCCACAGGAGCAGAAAGCCCGGCAGCGGGATCGTGGCGGCGAACAGGTTGACGATCAACGCACCTGCGGCCGTCCCAAGCGCGCAAAAGGCGGCGAACAGCGGAAACAACCGTTTCGCGTCCTGAATATCGAAATAGGCGTCGGTGTAGTTCCAGAAGAGGCTGTAGATCGCGATGTACCACATCGCGAGGTACAGCTTCAGCGCATAATAGAGCGGCTGACTGTCGCCCGCCCGGTCGAGCAGCGCCCACAGCAGCACGCCGCCCGCGACGAGCATGGCCAGTGTCGCCATCACCATGCGATCAAGCGAGAAGCGCACCATCAGGACGGAGAATACACCGGTGTAGACGAGCATCACCGCGGGGGTGAGGATGAAAATCACGGGCAGCGCATCCGCGCCGACGTTGCTGAAGAACGCCGCATCGCCCGCGCTGAAGCCGACGCCCAGGCCCATCTGCAGCAGAAAGCCGAACAGTCCGAACTGGATCAGCTTTGGCCATTCGCCACGCTCGACGCGAAACAGACGGTTCAGCCTGTCAATCAACGCTTCTTGCCCCTTCGCCCCGTACCAATTGAGAGGCCATAGCAATAAAATATTGACGAAGTCAGCCGCACGGTTGTCAGGGGCGATGCAAAGCGGCAATGATGCCGACGGCGGGGCAATGTCGGGACGAAAGAGAAAATTCGGGCTCAAGCCCCAGCTATTGCTGCTGCTGTTCGCGCTCAACCTGATCGCGGCCACCGCCTATTCGCTCGTTCTCTACAGCATCGACCGGGCGGAAATCCTCAACGGTATCGATAATCAACTCGTCACCGCAGCGAATGCAGTGCGTGAAATCATCCCCGACGGCTATCACGACCATATTCAGCACATGGATTCGGTACAGCACGGCGAATTCGATGCGGTGCAGGATCGCCTGTCGCGCTTTGCGAACCGGTCCGGGCTCGCCTACGTCTATACCTATATGAAATTCGGGTCGCAGATCCGCACAGTCGCGACCAGCGCGACGGTCGCGGAGATGCAGGCGGGATCGCAGACCGGCTTTTTCGCGCTCTATGATACCGCACCCGCAAAGCTGCACCACAGCTTCACCGACGGCCGCGTTCGCTTCGACGAATATAGCGACAGCTTCGGACGGTTCCGGTCGATCTACAAACCCGTGCGGATGCGCGACGGGCGCACCTATGTCATCGGCGCCGACGTCGACCTCCACCAGCTCGACGCCAATCTGCGCGAAGCGCTGTTTCAGTCGATCGCGGTCGGCGTGATCATGTTCGCGCTGTCGCTTGCTGTGGGGTGGATGCTCATCGGCCGGATCGTCGAACCGCTGGCGCAGCTGACTGCCTTTACGCGCGGGATGGAAGAGCGCAGCTTCGAGCCCGACGAGCAGGAACTGGAGGCGATAAAGCAGATCGGCGGCGCACGCGGCGATGAGGTCGGAAGCCTTGCCGAGGCGATGTCGGGGATGATCGCTCGCCTGCAACGCTATCTGATCGAGGTCGAGACCGCGACCGCCGCGCGCGAACGCGTCGAGGGCGAGCTCACCGCGGCGCGCGACATCCAGGTCGGAATGCTCCCTCGCAAATTCCCGCCCTTCCCCGGCCGCACCGACCTTGACGTGTTCGCGATGCTCGAACCAGCGAAACAGGTCGGCGGCGACCTGTATGATTATTTCCTGATCGACCGGAACCGGCTGTTCTTCGTCGTCGGCGACGTCGCCGGCAAGGGTGTGCCAGCGGCGCTGTTCATGGCGATGACGACGACGCTGTTCAAGGCGCAGGCGCTGTCCGCCGCCTCGACCGACGAGATCATGAACCGCGTCAACGCCGAACTGGCACGCGATAATGTCGCCGAGATGTTCGTCACCGCCTTTGCCGGCATATTGGATCTGCGCGACGGACGCGTAACCTACAGCGACGGTGGGCATGAGGCACCGTTCATCGTGCGTGCCGATGGCGGCGTCGAGCGATTGAAGAAGAAACAGGGCATGGCGATGGGCATATTCGACGACGTCGAATATCAGGCGGACGCCTTCTCGCTTCAGCCGGGCGACGCGCTGATCCTGTTCACCGACGGCGTATCGGAAGCGACCGGCCCCGACGACGAGCTCTACACCGCCGACCGCATTCGTTCGGCGCTGGAACGCACGCGCGAGAACCCGTCCGCTCGCTTCATCGCGGAGGGGCTCGCCGACAGCGTCCGTACCTTTGTCGGAGAGATACCGCAGTCGGACGATATCGCGATATTGGTGGTCTGTTACGAGGGGCCGGCGCCGGCCTGACCGCCCAGCGCCAGCGGCGCGCGATCGACGCCGTGCATCTTGCGCAGATACAGCCGCATGTCGGTGATCGCGTCCTTCAGGCGCACCGCGTCGGTCGGCGCGGCGTTCGACGCCGACGCCACCATCGGGCACTCCTCGACCTCCCACGGCATGAAATCGAAACCGGCATCGGCGTCGCTCGCCCAGACGATCGGATAGGGCCGACCGAACATCACGCCCTTCAGTTCGTCCCGGCCGACGAGGTGCAGCGACAGCGCGTCGGTGTTGCCAGCCTCAAGCAATTGTTCGAGCAGGTCGAGCGAAACGACAAGGCTGGAGGGGCGAGCGAATTTGGAAAGACGAAAGCCCAGATCGACGTCGGGGCCGATATAATCGATATGCCGCGCGCCGTCGCCCGCCGCGAGTTCGGCGATGTCGAGTTCGATATTCTGCTCGCCGAATTCGACCAGCCACGCGGTGCCCTTGAGGCGCAGCGGGACGCGCTCGAAATATTTGCGTTCGTATATCGACATGGCGCGCAGCAGCGCGCGCAGGATCGACGCTGCCTCATCGGCGCTCTGCGGTTCGGCGGCAAATATGACCTCGTCGCCCATCGCCTTCCAGATATCGATCGAGGGCGTCCGCTCGTCGTCGATGAACTCGAAACCGACCTGCCCCGCCAGCATCAACGGAAAATTGCTGAAAAAGGCGCGAAAGATTTCCAGCCAGCCGTGGCTGCCCTGCCCCGTGAACCGGGCCTTGAACTGGGTCGAGCCGACCATGTCGACGGACAGGAATAGGCGGATCATTGACTTCCCCAAACGCAGGCGACCAGGCGCATCCGGCTGTTAGCGACAGTCGGTTAATATATGCCGGTCGCGGCGCGGCGCAATCAGCCGAGCGACCGCCTGACGAAGGCCGCACCGTCGGCGATCGCGTCGCGCGCGACTTGCGCCACCGACATCGCCTCAAGGAAACTGTGCGTCGCGCCCGGATAGGTGGTGGCGGCAACGTCAACGCCCGCCTCCTCCAGCCGCGCCGCCATTGCGATGGACTGTTCTGTCAGCAGATCGCATTCCGGAATCACGAGCAGCACCGGCGGTAACGCACCCAGGTCGGCCAGGATCGGACAAGCGAGAGGATCGTCCTTTTCCCTGTCCCAATCGCTGAAATAATTGGCGTAATAGCTTTGCGCCTCGGCCCGATCCATGATCGACCCCGGTCCACCGAACTGGGCCTCGGCCTCGTCCGATACGTCGGGGGTGAAATAGCCGTAGTTCGACAGGATCGCGCGCACGCGTTCCCCCTCGCCCCGTGCACGCAGCCGCAGCGCCGTCGCGAACGACAGGTTGGCGCCCGCCGAATCCCCGCCGATGGCAAGCCGTTCAGGATCAACGCCCCATTGGTCACCATGCGCACCGAGCCACAGCATCAGCGCCTCGATCCGATCGAGCGCGACGGGATATTTATGCTCGGGCGACAGCGGATAATCGACACCAATCACGATGAAGCCGCCCGCCGCCGCATATTCGCGCATCAACCGGTCGTGCGTGTCGATCGAAAAGAGCGTGAACCCGCCGCCGTGCAGATAGACGAGCCCGGGAGCGGGCGCCTCGACGCCGGCGGGTCTGTGGATGCGCAGCCGAAGCGCGCCGGCTCCCGCGTCGAATTCGCGCTCGATCGTCTCGGCCATCACGGGACCACCTTCGGCCCAACGCTCGCGGACCTTTTCCGACACGGCTCGCTGTTGGGGAAAATCCAGCGTCTCGAACGGCGGATGCTGCGCCCAGCGCGCCTTCATCTCGTCGAGGAACAGCCGGATTTCCGGATCGATAACCGCACTCATTCGCCCTCTCCGACCGGTAGCCACTGCATGGCCGGATCGCCGTTCGCAAACCAGGGCGGCGGCAGCTTGCGCGCCTCCGGCCACAGTTCGTCGAGCGTATCGGCGTCGAACAATTGACCGCCGCGCATTACCAGCTTCACCGAGCGCGTGTTGCGGATATCGGCGAGCGGGTCCGCGTCGAAGACCAATATGTCGGCATATTTGCCTGCCTCCAGCGTTCCCATGTCATCGAGCCGCCCGATCGTCTCCGCCGCGCCCGCGGTCGCGGCATGCAGCGTCGCGAGCGGGGTCATGCCGCCCAGCGTATGTGCCTCCATTTCATAGTGATAGCCGATACCGGGCTCGTCGCCGTGCGAACCCATTCCGACCAGCGCGCCGTTTTCGGCCAGCTTCGCAGCATCGGCAGCAAGTATCGGCAAGCGCGATGCATCGAGCGATCCCCATTCGCGATGGGCCAATTTGTGCGCGATCGCAGGCGGCGACCAGAACCGCTTAACCTTGGCGTCGAGCGCAGGATCATAGCGAGAGACGAAATAGTCACGTCCGGTCGGCCCACTCGTATTGACGAGCAGCGTCGAGACATAGCTGGTCCGCATCGCGCGATAGAGGCCCAGCACATCCTCCTGGAACGGCGCGATCGGCAACGCATGCTCGTTGCCGGCATAGCCGTCCAATATCTGCGTCAGGATCAGTTTGGGATTGTGGCTCCCCTCGGTAGTGGGAAGCAGCCCCTGTTCGCGCGCAGCGATCGCGATCCATTGCCGGACGGTCCGGCTTTCGCCGCGATACTGCTTGATGTTGCGCAATCCCCAAGCTTCGCGATAGCGGCGCAGCACCGCGCGCGCATCATCGAGCGAGGCAAAACGTTCCTTTGAGAACAGCGCCGGGCCCGTCGAGCGCAGGCGCGGTCCAACGATCAATCCCGCGTCGATCATATCCTGATACGCGATTTGGTCGATGCCGAGCGTCGACGGGTCGAACGACGTCGTGACCCCGAAGGCAAGCCGCGCACGCAGCCCCCATTCTTCATAACCGATGACATTGCGGCGCACGCCGCCGATATGGTCGTGATCGTCGATGAAACCCGGCGTAACCGTTTTGCCGCCAAGCTCGCGCGTCGGCGTTCCGGTGGGCACGGCAAAGCTACCGCGCGGGCCGATCGCAGCGATGCGGTCGCCGGTGATCAATATGTCGGCGTCGTCGATCGCCTTGTCGCCGTTCGCCATCGTCAGCGCCCGTGCGCCGCGCAGCAGCAGGCCGCCCGACGGACGCGCGCGCGGCATCTCCGCGATCAGTTCGACATGCGATTTGGGCAGCGGCGCATGGGGACCATCCAGCGTCTGCGCATAGTTTCCGACCGTCCAGATCAGGCTGCCGTCGGCACGCCAGTCATAGAAGTCAGCGCCCATGTCGGTCACCCGCCGCGCCGCCGCGCCCGCCGCCGTCAGGTCGACCGCAACGTTCGCATCGGTCGGGCGCGGCAGGACGTAAAGCTGTTCGCTGGTCTGGACCGCGATCCATTTCCCGTCGGGACTGAGCCGCATGTCGTCGACGCCAACCGGCTTTTCGGTGAAATAATATCCCTGTGCCTTTACATTGGCGACGGGGCGGCGCTCGCCGCTGACGATATTGACCGCGATCAGGCCATCATCACCCATCAGATAGGCGGTGCCGGGTTCGCCCGCGACGAAATGCGGCCGCTGGCCCAATCGGCCGCTGGTGACGATACGCGCGGCCCCGCCCGCCGCCGGAAAGGCGACCAGTTCGGCCGACCGCACCGTTCCGAATTCAAAGCTGCTTTGCTGGCGCGCTGCCGCCGCCGAACGCACCGCCAGGATCGTGCTGCCGTCGGGCGTGAACGCGGGGTGGGTATAAAAGGCGGCAATGTCACTGACCTTGACCGGCGCGCCCGAACCGTCCGCAGCGATCGTCCACACCGCACCGCCGCCATGTTCGCTCCAGCTAACATAGGCGATACGCTTGCCGTCCGGGCTCCAACTCGGCAACGACGGCGGATCGCCGACGATGGGAAGCCGTTTCGACGCGCTGCCATCCAGCGATTGAACATAGACGCTGCCTAGCGCCGCAAAGGCCAGCGCGCGACCGTCGGGCGACGGCGTACTCCCGTGCGCCAGCTTTGCGCGCACCGGTCCCGTATCTTCGCGAAAGGCGATGCGCGTGCTGGGGCCGACCGCCAGCTTGAGCCGCGCGGTGAAGGCGATCTGGCTGGTCGCCGATCCGTCGAGCGGTCGCCGCTCAATCTTGCCATTATAGGCGATCAGGATCGCCTTGCCGTCAGGCGTGAAAGAATAGCGCGGGATCAGGTCCAGCCACGCCGCGCCATTCATCAGGTCCAGCGGCGCCGGCCCCAGATCGCGATCGACGCCCGTCGTCAGATCGCGAACGCGCAGGCTGGTCTGGTTCATCCGCCGGGTCGCATAGGCTAGCAACTTGCCGTCGGGCGAGATGGCGGGACGAAAGAAAGTCTCACCGCCGGCCTCGCGTCCGCCGGAGCTGCCAATCACCGTCTCCTCGACACCCGTCGCGAGGTCGCGGCGGACGATCGTCCACGGCACGGGCTCGTCGAACGACAGGTCGCCGGTGCGCCGTGCATAATAGAGATATTTGCCGTCGCGCGACGCCGCCGCGCCCAGCGTGCTTTGCCATGCGGCGCGCGGCGCATCCTCGTTCGGCTTTGCGGGCGCGACCAGTTCGGCAGCGCCCCCATCGACAGGGTGCCGCCACAATTCATATCGGTCGAGCCGGATGCGGTACCGACTGACATAGACCGACTTGCCGTCCGCGCTCCATTCGGGCGAGGTCCGAACTGCGCCTTCATCTTCATCGCTGATCCGCCGCGCCCCGCTGCCGTCGGCGCGCGCAATCCAGACATTGTCGCCCCCCGACCGATCGCTGACATAGGCGATCCACTTGCCGTCGGGCGAAAAGGTCGGCTGCACCTCGAACGCCAGGCCAGTGGCGATCGGAACCGCCTTTCCGCCCTTCGCGGGGACGGCGTAAATTTCCCCCAGCATGTCGAACAGGATCGTCTTGCCGTCGGGCGACACGGCCAGCGACATGAAGGTGCCGCTCGATACCTGATAGTCCAGTGTACGCGCGGGAGTCAGCGGCAGCGCCGCGGTCTCCTTCGCCTGCACCGCCGCGACCGTCATCGCCGAAACCAGGCCCAGTGCCGTCCAGATCGCCCGCTTCATACGCCGCTCCCTCGTCCGTGCCTCAGTTCGGTTGCCAGGTTTCGACCCGGAAACTGTCGGGATGATAACGCGTTACCTCTTCGCCGCCATCCTTCGCGGGAAAATCGGTCGAGTCCGCATTCACCAGATAGAGCCGCCCCGTGCGATGATCGATGTCCATCATGCGCGCACCGAACGCGGTGCGCACGGTCGCGACAACCGACAGCTTGTCGCCGTCGCGCCGGATGACGGTCATCGACCCCTCGTAATTGCTGCTGACGATCCGTTCGCGATCCTCGTCATAGGCCAGAGCGTCCAGCCCCTTGCCGATCGTCACGCGCGACAGGATCGTCCCGTTCGCCGGGTCCATCAGGAACACCGCCGGCTTGTCGCCGGTGCATGCGCCCAGCAGACGGTTCGTCGCTGCCAAATACTTCATCTTCGACACGTTGCATCCGACGTCCCAGCGCGCCTGTTCCTTCAGCGTCCGCGAATCCAGCTTCAGCACGATTCCGTCTAGCCGCGCGGGGGCATAGAGATTGCCCTTACCGTCGGCGGCGGGGTCGTCCATCTTGCGAAAGGGAAAGCGCGTCGTCGCCAGCAGCTTGCCCGTCGCGGCATCGATGCTGAACCAGGTCGCCTCCTTCGGCCGGGTGCCGGTGATGACGTGCAGGCGACCGGTTGCGGGATCCAGCGAGCCGCTGTTGAGCCCGCCGTCGCTTGCCAGTTTCGTCCGCGCAATGACCGTCAGCGTCTTGAGGTCGAAGCTGAGAAGCGAGCCGTCGGCCATCGCGACATAGCCGCGATCATATTTCGGAAGCAGAATGGGACCGTTGGCGCCGATCGAGTTCGGCAGCGTCATCACCGCCTGCCCACGATCGACGTCATAGACGGTCAGCCCGTCCTCCAGCCGCCCCATGAACAGCCGCGCGCTGCCGGGTTCGAACTTCACATAGTCCCACCCGGTATCGGTGCTGGGCAAGGTGACGCTGCCGGTCATCGTGTACGGCAGTTCGGGCGGCGCCTCCTGCGCCGCAGCGGGAGCGCTTGCGACCAGGGCGGCAGACAGGAAGAGATGGATCGATTTCATCGGGGAAACTCCGTTCTTTTTGATCAGTAAAGATGACCGTGCGCACGCGGCTCGCGCATCCGCAGCGCAACGACAAAGGCGACCGCGCAGACGGCCGAAACATACCAGGCAAAAACCTGCTCATGTCCCATCTGCTTCAGCAGCAAAGCGGCATATTCGGCCGTTCCGCCAAAGATCGCCGACGCGATCGCATGGCCCAGCCCGACCCCCAACGCGCGCACGTTCGCCGGGAACAATTCGGCTTTGAACAGCCCGGAGACCGAGGTGTAGAAGCTCATGATCGCCAGCGCGGCAAATACGAACAGACCAGCAGTCCATACCGACTGCGCCGTACCGATCGCGCCCAGCAGCGGCACCGAAAACAGCGCCATGCCCCCGCTGAAGATCAGCAGGTTCGTCCGCCGTCCGATCCGGTCCGACAATATGCCGAGGACGGGCTGCAGCAGCAGGAAAGCGAAGGTAACCACCAGCATGATCCGGCTCGCCGTCGACACGTCCATGCCCGCGGTGTTGACCAGATATTTCTGCATGTACGTCGTGAAGGTATAAAGTGTGACCGCTCCCGCCGCGCTGAGCGCCATCACCGTGAACATCGCGCGCGGATGACGCATCAGCGCCTTCAGCGAGCCCGCATCCTGCCCCTTCGATGCCGGTTCGGCGGTCTCGTGCATCGCATCGCGGAACAGCAGGAACATCCCCGCGAGAACGGCACCCAGAATGAACGGAAGGCGCCACGCCCAGTCGCGGATCGCGTCATCGCTGAACACCTCCTGCAACAGGAAGATGACGAGCAACGCAAAGAGCTGTCCGCCGATCAGCGTCACGAACTGAAAGGACGCGAAAAAGCCGCGCCGCCCCGGCTCGGCGATCTCGCTGAGATAGGTTGCCGCGGCACCATATTGGCCGCCCGTCGAAAAGCCCTGCATCAACCGTGCGACGAGCAACAACGCGGGCGCAGCGGCCCCGATCGTCGCATAGGTCGGCAGGACCGCGACGAGCAGCGACCCCGCGCCCATCAGCAGCACCGACGCGATCATCGCCGCGCGGCGACCGTGACGGTCGGCGTAGCGCCCGAAATACCAGCCGCCGAGCGGGCGGATCAAAAAGCCGGCGGCATAGATTGCCGCGACATTGAGAAGCTGCGCGGTGCGATCCCCCTCCGGAAAGAAGGAGGAGGCGAAATAGAGCGCGGTATAGGCATAGGCGTAGAAGTCATACCATTCGATCAGATTGCCCGCCGACCCCGCCACTGCGGCGCGCGCGCGCGTTTTTTTGTCGAGTTCGGCGGACGTCCCCGCGCGCATGTCGGCCGACGCGTGGCCGTCAGCCGCCGCGCCGATTATTCCTGGAATATCGGTCATCTGTCTCTCCCGCGCCGGCGCTACACGCCGGAGCTATTTCCCTTAGCCCGCGAGTGCGCGCGAACGCGCCGCCGCGGCCTCGACGATCGCGCCTGCCAGCGCATCGATCGCATCATCCTTGTCCATTTCGGTCAGCCCCGCGGCGGTCGTTCCGCCTGGGCTCGTGACTTGTCGTCGCAGCTCCGCGAGTTCGGCCTTATCGGTCTCGGCCAGCGCCGCCGCGCCGACAAAAGTCGCGCGCGCCAGCCGCATCGAAAGCGCCGCCGGCAAACCCGCCCGCTCCCCCGCTGCGGCAAGCGCTTCGGTGAAACGGAAGAAATAGGCCGGACCGCTGCCCGACACCGCCGTCACCGCATCGATCTGGCCTTCATCGTCGATCCAGACCAGGTCGCCGGTGGGCGCGAGCAGCCGTTCGACGATCCCGCGATCACCGTCCTCAAGCCCGTCTCCCGCGGCCGCCGCCGTAATCCCTTTTCCAATCGCGGCGGGCGTGTTCGGCATCGCGCGCACGACACGGCGCGTGCCGCCGAGCGCCGCGCTCATCGAAGCAAGCGTGACGCCCGCCATGATCGACACGAACAGCGCGCCACTGCCCGCAAGCGGCCGCAGCGCCTCTGCCACCGCCCCGAACGTCTGCGGCTTCACCGCCAGAACGACCACAAGGTCGGCCCCTCCCGCAACGCGGTCCAATGCATCGATGCGCTCGACGCCTTCGGGCAGGCTCTCGACCATCGGATCGAACGCCATCACCTGCCCGCTGCCGCGCCAGCCGCGCGCCATCGCGCTGCCCATCCGGCCACAGCCAACGAGCAACACCGGCATCAGCGTGCGTCCTTGTAACGTTCGGCAAGCTGGTCCTGGCGCGACCGGATGCCGGTCTCACGTCCCTCGACGATGACGCTTACCGCATTGGTCGAGGGTTCCAGCGGATCGCCGTCCCAGACGACCAGATCGGCATCCGCACCGGCCACAAGCGTCCCGCCGCCTCGACCCCAGATCGCCAGCGGATTGACCGTCACCGCGCGCAGCGCCTCGACATAGGGCAGACCGTTCGCGACCGCGATGCCCGCGCCCTCGCGCAATCCCATCCCGGCGTTGTAATTGGCGTGGATGGGGCCACCCGCCTGCCCCACGGCAACGCGAACGCCCGCCTTGGCAAGCAACGCCGCATTGTCCTGGCGCGCGCCGAGCTGGTCGAAATTGAAAGGCAGGTTGACCTGCGGGTCGAGTATCACCGCGACCTTTGCGGCCGCGAGTACATCGGCGGCGCGCCATGCCTCGGTCCCGCCGACAACGATCACATGGATACCGAAATCATTCGCGAGCGCGGCCGCCTGACGGATGTCGGATTCCCGCTGCGTCTGGATCGCCAGGGGAATATCGCCCGCGATCACCCCGCGGATCGGATCCTCGCCGGCGCCACGACCGCCGCCCGGCGGTCCGCCTTGGGGTCCGCCACGACGATCCTTCTTTCCCTTGCCGTCTTTGGCGACCGGTGGCGCGGCCTTTGCGCGGCGCGCCTCTTCCAGCGCCTTGCGCAGCGCGGTCCATTGCACGGCGCGCGATCCCAGCCGATCCCACGCCCCGCCGCCGATAACCGTATAGACGCCGACGTTCGCAGTATCGAGGATATCGACCCCGTCGCGTAGGCGCGCGAATGCCGCTTCGCCGTTGAACGGTGCGTGACGCGACGGCGCGGGATAGATCAGCGCGCGGGTAATGCCGTCCGCACGCGCCAGGCTGACCAGCGTCGAATTGCCGTTGAGCGCACGACTAACGTCATAGCCCGGATTGCGCTCGTCGGCGGAACTCGTGTCGCTGGTGTCGGGCGACCCCGCCACCTCGACCAGGCCGATCTGCGTCGCCGCATTGACAAAGCCGGGGGTCACCGGCTTCCCGCGCGCGTCGATCACCCTTGCGCCGGCCGGAACGTCGCCCGCGGCAGTGACCGAAACGATCTTGCCGCCCTCGATCAGGATCGTCGCGTCGCGGACGGGCTGATCGCCCTCCATCGTCCAGGCTTCGGCATGGGTCACCGCGATCGTTTCGGCGGCGGCGGGGCTAGCGATCGCCAGCGCGATCAGGCTTGCGAACATCCTCACGGCCGTGCTCCTCCGCGTCCCAATTCGAAGTCGGACACCGGACCGTTGCGCGGCGCCGAACGATCCCATGCGATCGCGCCGTCGATCAGGACCAGGTCGGCGCGGCTATAGATGCTGAACGGATTGCCCGACCACAGCACGACGTCGGCTTGATAGCCCGGAGCGAGCGTCCCGACGCGCTTGTCCATGCCCAGCAGCTTCGCTGGGTTGCTCGTGGTCCATTTGATCATTCGCTCGGGCGGTATGTCGATGCCGATGCGCCGCCCTGCGGCGGCTGCTTTCGCCGCCGCGATGTTGAGCCGCTGTCCGTCGGCGGGCGAATCCGAATGCATCATCACGCATACGCCCGCCTGCTCCAGCATCGGCGCTTCGGCGCGAACGGCGTCCTGCGCCTCCAGCTTGAACCCCCACCAGTCCGCCCAAACCGCCGCACAAGTGCCCGCTTCACGCAGCAGCCCGGGAATCTTGTACGCCTCGGTCGCATGATGGATCGCCCCGATGCGAAAGCCGAACTCCCTGGCAATCGACAGCGCCCCGGCGATGTCACCGGCACGATAGCAGTGCAGGTTCACCCGGACGTCGCCCGACAGGATACCCGCGATCGCCTCCAGCTTCAGGTCGCGCGGCGGCATCGCTCCCGCGCCCGCCCGCGCCTGTTCGACCTGGCGCTTGTACCGCTGCGCATCGATGAACTGCTGGCGCATATAGCTGACGACGCCCTGCCGGCTCGTCGGCCCCTCATTGTCCTTTTCCGCGCCCCAGCTCTTGGGGTTTTCGCCGCACGCCATCTTGAAACCCTGGACGCCGCCGACCGCCTTCATTTCCCATACCGTCGGCGCACGCACCGGTTTGACGATCACCGAACGTCCCGCAAAGATCGGCGTAGAGCCGGGCAGAATCTGGATTGTCGTCACACCGTTCGACAGTGCGCGATCGAACCCCATGTCCTGCGCATTGACCGCCGTTTCGATCCAGGTGTCGGCGGCATTCGGCGTGCTCACTTCGGACACGTCGGAGGCTTCGCGATCAATCGCCGTCAGCGGCAGGACGAAGGTACCGTCGTGGCTATGCACGTCGATCACTCCCGGGGTGACCCAGCGGCCCGCCGCGTCAACCTCGCGCACGCCCGGATTGGCCAGCGACTTGCCCACCGCGACGATCTTTCCGCCGCGGATCAGCACGTCGCCACCGTCGATCCGTCCGCCCACGCCGTCCAGGATCGTCGCCCCTTTCAACAGCATGTCGTCGGGCGGCGGCGCCTTGTACCGGCTTGGGAATGGATCCTGTTGCCACGGCATGGGCGCCGATCGCTGCGCACCAACCGGCCCTGCCGACAGCATCGCCGTCGCCACCATCGCCAGCATCGCAATCCGCTTGATCGTCATAGCCGCCCCCTATTGAACCGCCGCATCCACGCCGCCGTTTCTTCGTCGGGCAGCGTGTCCAGAATCGAACCCAGCACCTCGTCGCTTTCATCCTGGCCCAGTTTGAACTTGCCCGAAAGGCGCGTCACCGTCGCGCGAAACCCGATGATGCGGCCCAGCATGCCACGATAGCGCGGCCCGATTTCCTCGACGCTCCAAGGGTGCGCCCGCCCCGCCTCCATCGCCGCGATCAACAGGTCGAGCGATTCTTCGGTCAGATCGTCGTCCAGATGGATGTCGGCGCCGATCTTGAGCTGGCCATAGTTCCAAGTCGGTGCCCAGTCGCGCACCCCGGCATGTTCGGGGCTGACATAGGCGCCGGGGCCGTTGAACAGGATCGTCGCGCGCGCGTCGGCCTCCAGCGCGGCACACAGCGGGTTCGACTTCATCAGATGGCCGATCAGCTCGACCAGCCGTCCGTCATCGTCGAAAACGCCGATCAGTGGCAGCAAGCTCGCCTGCAGGTCGCCGGCATGGCCGCCACAGACCCACGCCAACGGAAACTGTTCCACCAGCGCACGCACATCGGCATCGTCAAATTGCTCGAACAGCCCCACTTCGCCCCCTGCCTCTACTTTCGGGTCGACGTCGCTATGCCCGGCGCGGGCATCTGGCATCGACCTTGGGGTTTGTCTTTCAGCTTTGGAACTGCATCAAGCACCAAAATCGAAAAGTGTGGGGGACCAAGGCCGACTTGCTCTCGCCGACCGATCGCGTTACGTTTGGCCCCCTGCTTTCAAAGAAATCGGGAAAAGGGGTAATCCAATGTTGCGTCCATGGCCGGTCAGCCTGGGGGATCGCATTTCGCGAAGCCGCGATGTCCCCATGTATATGCAGATCATCCAGGCGGTGATCCGCGACATCGAACGCGGCCGCCTGACCTCCGGCGCCTATTTGCCAAGCAGCCGCGAACTCGCCCAGATATTGGGCGTGAATCGCAAAACTGTCGTCCTCGCGTATGAGGATCTGATCGCCCAGGGATGGCTCGATTCGACCGGTACGCGGGGGACGATGGTCGCCACCTCGCTGCCCGATCCGGTCAAGCGGCAACACGCCGAAATCGAAGCGACGATGAGCAATGCGGCGGTCGATTATCGTTTTGCCCCGCCTCCCGAACGGCCACTCGCCCTGCCTTCCGGATCGGGACTGAAGCTGGACGAAGGCGCGCCCGACGGCCGCCTGTTCCCGGCGGAACTGCTCGCCCGCGCCTATCGCTCGGCAGCGCATAACGCATCGCGCGAGAACGGCTTTCAATATCGCGATCCGCGCGGTTCGCCGGCCTTGCGCGAAAGCATCGCGACGATGCTCAAAAGCCAGCGCGGCCTTCCCGTCACCGCAGAGAATATCTGCATCACGCGCGGCAGCCAGAACGGCATTTTCCTGGCGTCGCAGGTGCTCGTCAGCCCGGGCGATTCGGTGATCGTCGAGGCGCTGACCTATGAACCCGCGGTCGCCGCTTTCCGCGCGCTCGGTGCGAATATCGTGCCTGTGGATGTTGACGAGGACGGCATTAATACCGACGCGGTCGAATATGCGTGTCGCCGCAACGCCGTACGCGCGGTCTTCGTGACGCCGCACCACCAGTTTCCCACGACCGTATCGCTGCGGCCCGAGCGCCGCCTTCGTCTACTCGAACTCGCGCGGCAGTTCGGTTTTGCGATCATCGAGGATGATTACGACCATGAATTCCACTTCGAATCGCAGCCGCTGCTGCCGATGGCGGGCTATGGTCCGGGGCTCGTCATCTATGTCGGCTCGATGTCGAAGCTGCTGCTGCCCGCGCTGCGCATCGGCTATGTCGCCGCGCCGCCGCCGGTGATCGACGCGATCGCGCATATGGTTTCGCTGACCGACGGCATGGGCAATACGCTCACCGAAGATGCCGCCGCCGAACTGATCGAAAATGGCGAATTGCGGCGGCACGCGCGCAAGGTGCGACAGATTTATGCGAAGCGGCGCGAAAGTTTCGCCGCCGAAATTGACAAGACGCTGGGCGACATCGCCGACTACCGGATGCCCGACGGCGGGCTGGCCTTCTGGCTGCGTTTTCACGACACCGATCTCGACCAGATGGAGCAGCGCGCCGCCGCGATGGGGCTGCGCTTTGCATCGTCCAGATCCTTCATGACGCGCGCCGATGCGCCGCGCGGCCTGCGCATCGGCTTCGCCAGCCTCAACCCCTATGAGGCACGCACGGCGCTTGCCGCGCTTCGCAAAGCGGCGGGCTGACCATGGTCCCCTCGATGTCGCCGATGTTGGATGTTTTAATATCCACTGCCGGAGCGAAATCTTGTGAGGTCTAGGAGGGATAAATCATGAAATATCGTTTCGCATTCCTGCTCGCTGCAGTGGTCCCGTTCGCTTCCGTGGCGCATGCCCAGCAAGCCCCTACCCCCGCTCCGGCGGCGGCCGACGCCCCGTGGCCCGAGGCGTGGTTCGAAATCTTCAAGCTTGCCCCGGGCAAGCAGGAAGAGTTCATCCGCCGCATCGCGCAGGCCGACGAAGTCGCCGCAGCCGGCGGCTTCCCGCCGACCCAGCTTTTCTTCCATGAAAATGGCGCGGACTTCGACGTCATCCTGTTCAAGCCCGTGACCGGGATCGAGCCGACCCCCGAACAGGCCGCGGCGATGGACAAGAAGCGCAAGGAACTCGGCCTGCCGAGTGGCCCCGCTTATTTCGTCAATATCCGCGAATTGGTCGCCGAGCATACGGACTCGAAAACCTATGGTCCGCTCTCGGCCGCTAACTGGCTGGCAAAGCTGGACAAATGGCGCCGCGAAAATCCGCCGCGCAAGTCGGTGGCGAAATAATGCTCGGCCGCCGCTCGCTCCTCGCCTACGCTGGCGGTACCGCCGCGGCGGCTCTTTCCCATCGCGCCTTTGCCGGATCGGCCGACCATCTTGACGTCGCATATATCAATGCGCGCGTCTGGACAGGGGCCGGACCCGATGTCCGTACCGATGCCATCGGCCTGAAGGGCAACCGCATCGCCGCTATCGGCGCCGATGCGGTTCGCGCGCGGACCGGCAAGCGCACGCGGGTCATCGACTTGCAGGGCGCGTTCGTCACCCCCGGCTTCATCGACCCGCACGTCCATTTCGTGAAGGCGTCGACGATGCTGTCGCAGCCGTCGCTGCGCGATGCCGCTGATCCCAAGGAATTCATCGCCCGCGTCGCAGCCGCGGCCAAGGCGCTGCCCAAGGGGCAGTGGCTGGAGGGCGGTAACTGGGATCAGGATCGCTGGGGCGGTGAAATGCCGAACAAGGCATGGATCGACCCGGTCACGCCCGATACGCCGGTCGCGGTGATCCGATACGATCTGCATATGCTGCTGCTCAACTCGCTGGCGCTGAAGCTGGCGGGGATCGACCGGAACACGCCCGACGTCCCCGGCGGGGTCATCGAACGCGATGCGACCGGCGAACCGACCGGCATCATAAAGGATGCGGCAAAGGACCTGGTCCTGCGCGCCATCGGCGACCCGACCCCCGAACAGATCGACGCCGCGACCCGGCAGGGAATCCAGCTCGCGCTCAGCAAGGGCGTGACACAGGTCCACCCGACGGAGTTGGAGACGATCTCGTTCGATTCGACGCGCCGCCTTCACGAAAAAGGCGAGACGGGCATCCGCTTTCGCCACTATCTGCCGCTGAAGGATTGGGAAACGCAGCTCGCGCTCATCAAGCGCGAGGGACGCGGCGACGATTGGGTCCAATGGGGAGCGTGCAAGGTCGTCTTCGACGGCTCGCTCGGCTCTCGCACGGCGCGCTTTTACGAGCCCTACGCCGATGATCCGTCGACGCGCGGAATCATCGTCACCGACCCCGAAGACCTTCGCCGCTGGATACAGGGCGCCGACAAGGCCGGCCTGCAGGTCACGGCGCACGCGATCGGGGATGAGGCGAACGACATCGTTCTCGACACGATGGCTGAAGTCGCAAAGGCGAATGGCCCGCGCGACCGCCGGTTCCGCGTCGAGCACGTCCAACATATGAAACAGCATGCGCTGCCGCGCTTCAAGGAACAGGGCATCATCGCCTCGGTTCAGCCCTATCATGCGATCGACGACGGTCGCTGGGCGGTACGCCGGATCGGCGAGGAACGCCTGCTCACCAGCTTCGCCTTCGGCTCGCTCGTCCGGTCGGGCGCGCATGTGTGCATGGGGTCCGACTGGCCGGTTGCGCCGATCGACCCGCTGACCGGCCTCGACGCCGCAGTCAATCGCGAGACGCTGGACGGCAAGAATCCCCAGGGCTGGCATCCCGAACAGCGCATCACGCTGGCGCAGGCGATGCACAGCTATACCCAAGAAGGCGCCTATGCCGGCTTCAACGAAAAGAAGCTGGGCCTGATCGCCCCGGGCTTCATCGCCGACCTGGTCGTATGGGATAGCGATTTCTTTGCTATTGATTCGCATTCTCTTACAAAAGCAAAGGTGCTACGCACAATTGTCGATGGCATGCAGCGGTTTGGCTGAGCCCGCCGATTCTTGTAACATAAGTGCCGCATTGGTCCCCTGCGTGTAAGCAAACTGGATGTTTTGCGGTCCAACAAGAACAATATTGTCAGGTTTCCGATTGCAGCTTGGTTCCAGCCGGGCGGTTTCGGGTGGGGTTTTGGACACCAATTGGGGGAATTCATATGGTTGCCTATCGCAACATCATCGCGGGAGCGGGCTCCGCCGCCCTCGGTATGGCGCTCTTCGCGAGCGCTCCGGCCATGGCGCAGCAGACTGAAGACGAAAGCATCGTCGTCACCGCGCAGCGCAGCAACGAAACTCAGGTCGTTCGCGGCGGCTCGCTCGGCGCGCTGGGCGACAAGGATGCGATGGAGACACCGTTCGCCATCAAATCCTACAGCGAAACGCTGATCCTGAACCAGCAGCCGCTGACGCTGGGCGCGGTCCTTGAAAATGACCCGTCGGTTCGTACCTCGCTCGGCTTCGGTAATGCCTCCGAACAATTCGTCATCCGTGGCTTTCCGCTGTTCGGCGAAGATATCGCGATCGACGGCCTCTACGGTGTCACGCCGCGCCAGCTCGTCTCGCCTGAACTTTACGACCAGGTCATGGTGCTGAACGGCGCCAGCGCCTTCCTGTTTGGCGCCGCGCCGGGTGGCACCGCGCTCGGCGGCACCGTCAACCTTCAGCCCAAGCGCGCGAAGGACAAGGACACCAACCGCGTCACCGCGAATTTCGTGTCGGACGCCCACTTCGGCGGCGCATTCGATTTCGGTCGCCGGTTGGGCAGCGACGGGGCGATCGGCATTCGCATCAATGGCGCGGGCCGCTGGGGCGATATCGCGATCGACGATGAATATCGCAGCTCGATCGTCGTCGGCGCCGCATTCGACTGGCGCAGCGAACGCGCTCGCCTGTCGCTCGACCTCGCCCTTCAGCGCGCGAAGGTTCAGCACATGCGCCCGATGGTCCAGCTCAATGGCGTGACCGCCGTCCCCGACGCGCCGAAGGCCAGTTCCAACTATGGTCAGGACTGGAACTACACGACGCTTCGCGACATCTTCGGCATCCTGAAATTCGAATATGACATCAGCGACGATGTCATGTTCTACGCATCAGCCGGCGCTCGTGATTCCGCCGAACGCGGCGTCTATCAGGGTTTCCAGGTCACCAACGCCTCGACCGGCGCGGCTTTCGTCACGGGATCGAACATCCCGCGCAATGACAATAACGAAGCGGGTCAGGTCGGTATTCGCGGCAAGTTCTCGACCGGCGGCATCACGCATGAATTCAACGTCGGCGGTTCGCACAGCCGCTATGTGAACCGCAACGCGTTCGAATTCGGTCCCTTCGGCGCGACGCCGACCAGCCTGAACAATCTCTACAATCCCGTTCAGGTCGTGAAGCCGACGTTCAACGCTTTCGTCTCGGGCAATCTGGCGGACCCGAACCCCGCCAACCGCACGCGCCTGACCAGCTTCTTCGTCTCCGACACGATCGGCGCGTTCGATGAAAAGGTCGAGCTCACGCTCGGCCTGCGGCGTCAGCAAATCTTTTATCGTACCTTCAACATCAACACCAACGTCCAGACCAGCCGGTATAAGGAAAGCGCGACGACGCCGGTGATCGGCCTGGTCATTCGTCCCAGCGAGCGTTTCTCGATCTACGCCAACCGGATCGAGGGCCTGGTACAGAGCCCGAATGCGCCCGCCGGCGTGATCAATCCGACCGAAGTCTTCCCGCCATTCAAGACGAAGCAATACGAAGTCGGCGGCAAGATGGCGCTAGGAAACTTCAACGCCTCGGTCGCGCTGTTCCAGACCGATCGCCCGCAAACGCTGGTCGATCCCACGCCGGCCGGCAACGTCTTCACCCTCAACGGGCTGCAGCGTAACAAGGGTATCGAGTTCAGTGTCGACGGCGAACCCGTAAAGGGCCTGCGCGTCATTGCCGGCCTCTCGCTCACCGATGCGAAGCAGCGCCGGACGACGGGCGGTGCGACCGACGGCCGCGACGCGATCGGCGTTCCCGACTATACCGCGAACGTCAATGTCGAATGGGATCTCGGCTTTCTGCCCGGCGTTACCCTGACCGGTCGCCTGATCCAGACCGGCAAGCAACAGGTGAACCTGACCAACACGCTCGAACTGCCGGAATGGACGCGGTTCGACCTCGGGGCGCGCTACGTCATCGCGGCGGGGCATACCCCGGTCACCTTCCGCTTCAACGTCGATAACCTCGCGAACAAGGCTTATTGGTCCTCGTCGCTTGGCGGTTATCTGGTCCAGGGCCAGCCGCGGACCTTCAAGACTTCGGTGACGGTCGACTTCTGATCCAAAGCTGAAATCGCTCCCTGAAGCCCGGCCGGAAACGGCTGGGCTTCTTTTTTCTGCGTACCCCCCATTGGTCCCATCAAAAGGCCTGAAAGTGGATGTTTTACGGTCCTGTTTCTGCGGCCAAATTGATCCAATGAATGCCTCCGTCCCCCGCAAGCGGCCGACGCTTCGTCGTTCGGTCTTGACCGCCCACCGCTGGCTCAGCATCGGCGCCGCCATCTTCTGGTTGCTGCAGGCGCTCACTGGGATCGCCATCGTCTTTCATTGGGAGATTACCGACGCCGGCCTGTCGAGCGCTCACCGTCCAACCGACCTCGCGGCGATTGAGCGGCGGATCGAGCAGCTCGCCCCCCCAGGCAGCGGCGCCAAGCCCTCTTCGCTCTGGACGACAGCGGGCGCGCCTGATCGTTATGTCGTCTATTTCAAGGATGCGGCCGGCAACGACGGCTCTGCGCGTATTCTCGGCGACGGCACAGTCATCGATCGCCCGCGCGCGGACGAGACGCGGTTGATGGGTTTTCTGGTTGGCTTCCACCACGACCTGTTGGGCAGCTGGGGTAGCTGGATCGTCTCGATCAGTGGTTTGCTGCTTTGTTCGAATCTCATCCTGGGGCTGATCGCCGCATGGCCGAAGCGCGGTACCTGGCGCCTCGCCCTTACCCCCGCTCGGCGGGGGCCCGCGTCCGCCCGACTATATTCGTGGCACCGCGCACTCGGCCTATGGGCGGTCATCCCCGCCCTCGTCATCGCCGCGACGGGCACGATGCTGAAGTTCGAGGACGCGGTCGGCGCAATGGTCGGCAACGAACCGGTGGCGCTGCCCGCGAACCCGCCGCACGGCGTATCCATCGATTTTGCGACTGCAACAAAAGCTGCGCTCGACGCGCTGCCGGGAAGCAGTCTGACGCAGGTCGTCTGGCCGAAGGACGGTGACGCAACCTATTCGGTACGCGTGCGCATGCCAGGCGAAATCCGCCGCGCCTATGGCGGCAGCTACGTGCTTGTCGATGCGAACGACGGCCTTGTACGCGGCATCTTCCCGATTGCCGATGCCGAATTCGGCCGGGGCTTCATGAGCGCGCTCTTCCCGCTTCACACCGGCGAAGCCGGCGGGCTGGCAGGACGCCTTCTTTCGATCGCGATCGGCCTGTGGTTGATAACGATGATTGTCGCCGGCCTGCTTCTCTGGCTAAAGCGCCGCGCACTTCGGCAAAGTGCGCGATGACACGCAGGCATAAGTCGTCAGCCATGCGCGCGGCGGCTGCCAACCACCTTGCGCCCTGACCCGATATTCACGAAAGACGCCGACCATGCGAAACTATCGCCTCCTTCTGGCAGCCACTGCCCTGTCCCTTCCCTCGGCCGCCTTGGCGCAGGAAGACCGGATCGCCACGCTCGAACGCCAGCTGGCCGAGCAGAAGCAGAGGATCGATCAGCTCGAGGCGCTCGTCCTGCGCCAGGAGGCCGTAATCGCGCGGACGCCGCCGCCGGCATCCCCCACGATCGCTCCAACCACCCCGCCCTCAGCGCCGCCGCCAGTGCTCGCCGGCGCCGCGGGCACAAGCGCCGCCTCACCCTCACAGGACGGCGCCTTCCGCATTCCCGGCCTCGACGTCAGCGGGGACATGCGCCTTCGGCAGGAATGGAATTTCGTCGACGGACGCGACCGGTCACGGACGGCCGTGCGTGCGCGTCTTCGTGCAAGCTATGCAGTGTCCGATCACATCTCGATCGGCACGCAGATCGCGACGGGCGATCCCGATGATCCCAATTCGACCGACGTGACGCTGGGCAATTTCGTCGACGACTTCGCGGTGTCGCTCGATCAGGCCTGGATCCGCTATGCCAACGGGGGGATCAGCATTTGGGGCGGAAAATTCCCGCAGATCTTCCAGCGTACCGACATGCTGTGGGACGGCGATGTTTCGCCCCAGGGGGTTGCGGCGACCTATAGCGCGGCGCTGGGCAAGGCAAAGCTCGACGCGCGCGGGATCTATTTCGTCATCGACGAAGCCGCCGTGGCGCGCGACAGCGACATGCTGGGCGGTCAGATCGCACTTTCGGCGCCGCTTGCGGCCGATTTCAAGGCGGGCTTGACCGGCAGCTATTATCATTACCGTCTGGGGTCGGTAGCGGGCGCCGACGCCGGGGACTTCCGCGGCAATCTGCTGTCGGGCGGCCGATATCTGTCCGATTTCCACCTGCTGGAGGGCATCGGCACACTGAACTGGACCGGCCTTTCGCCACATTGGCCCGTCAGCCTCACCGCCGATTATGTCCGCAATCTGGGCGCGGCGGTGCCTGGCGATACCGCCTTCAATATCGAGCTTGCGGCTGGCAAGACGGCACAGCCGGGCAACTGGCGCATCGCGTATAACTATTCGGAGGTGGAGGTGGATTCGGTGCTCGCAGCCTTCAGTCACGACAATATCGACCTGTCGACAAATTATCGCCTGCACGGCTTGGGCCTTGCTTATGTGCCGGCGCCTCACTTGCAGCTCGACCTGCTGTGGTATCACTACCGCCCGCTCGATCCCGCCTATGCCGGCAGCCTGGCGCCAAAAGACTGGCTCGATCGCATCCGCCTCGCCTTCATGGTGAGCTTCTGATGTTGCTGTCAGCTGCCGCACTCGCTTTCGCCGGCGCCCCGGCGACCGACGCCGCGCCCGACCAAGGTGGCACGCGTCCGCACGGACACACCCACTCCTCCGGCGAGATCGACGAGGACCACGGCCCCCTGCTGCTCCAGATCAGCTACACGGGCGAAGTCATGGGCAATGTATCGGGCGGCAAGCGCCGCGGCGCGCGCTACCTCGACAATCTGGACGTCGTGATGGAGGCCGACCTCGAACGGCTGGCCGGATGGACCGGCGCGCAAGTCCATGTCTATGGCCTGTACAACAATGGCCGCTCGGTCAGCGATCTCGCGGGCGACACGCAGGCGGTCAGCAATATCGAGACCGGCGTGCGCGCCTTGCGGCTGTATGAGGCATGGATCGACCAGAAGATCGGTGGCGCGGCTTCGCTGAAGGTCGGCCTGTACGACCTCAATTCGGAATTCGATGCACTGGACGCTGCGGGTCTTTTCGTCAGCAGCCCGAACGGCATCGGAACCGATTTCGCGCAGAGCGGCCGCAATGGCCCCTCCATCTTTCCCTCGACCTCACTCGCCGCGCGGTTCCAGGTCGAGCCAGCCGAGGGCTGGGCCATTCGGACGGCGATCCTCGATGGCGTGCCGGGCGACCCCGACCATCCCAAGCGCACGGCGATCCACCTGGGGAACGGCGACGGCGCGCTGCTGGTCGGCGAGGTCCAGGCACCGCTCGGCGAAGGCAAGCTGCTCGTCGGCCATTGGCGTTATACCGCGACGTTCGACCTGAACGACGGCACCGGCTCCGCAAAGGGCAATGCCGGCACCTATGTTCGCGCCGAAATGCCGCTGATGCGCGACGGCGACCGTCGGATCGAAGGCTTTGCGCGGCTTGGCAAGGCGAGCGGCCGCTTCAACATGTTCGAAGGCTTCGCGGGCGGCGGCCTGAAATTCAGCGGCTGGATTCCGGGCCGCGATGCCGATGAGTTCGGGATCGCGCTGTCGTCGGGCTTCACCTCACGCTCCTATCGCCGGGCTGCCGGCGCGGAACGAAACGAAACCGCGATCGAAATGACCTATCGGGCACAAGTGGCCCCGTGGCTTTCGATCCAGCCCAGCGCCCATTATGTCCGCAATCCGTCGGCAGAGCCAACCATCCCCGACGCATTCCTGCTGGGGCTGCGTTTCGAAGTGAGCCACAGCCTGATAGGTTTCTGATCGGGCCCGGCTATTCGCCCGACCTCTGCGCGACGAACGCGGATCAGTCTCGGCTCGACGGCGCTATTTCCCCTGGGCCGCCAGCACTCGCAGGATGTTACCGCTCCACATCTTTTCGATGTCGGCGTCCGAATAGCCGGCGGCCTTCAGCCGTTCGGTCACCTTCGGCAGCGCAGAGATATCCTCTATTCCGTCCAGCCCGCCGCCACCGTCCCAGTCGGCCCCGAAACAGATATGGTCGACCCCGCCGACCTCGATCGCGCGCAGGACCATCTTCATATAGGCTTCGAAATCCGCGGCCCACAGCTTTTCAGTCTTGTCGAGTTCGCGCCAGCGACGGTTGAGGTCGGCCTGGTCGGCGGCCGACATGCTACCGATCCGTTCATATTTTCCGAACAGTTCCGCCCGCGCGGGCGACATGTTCATCTGTGACATGAAGATGGTCGAGATGCACATCGCGCCGCCTTTGGCCGCCAGCGCCTTCAGCCGCCCCTCGTCGAGATTGCGAGGATGATCATAGGTTGACCGCAGGCTCGAATGCGAAAGCAGGATCGGATATTTCGACAGCGCCAAAAGCTGATCGAACGTCGCATCGGACGAATGACTGGCGTCGATCACGATGCCCAGCCGGTTCATCTCCGCGACCCATTGCTTGCCCAGCGGGCTCAGCCCCTTCCATCGTGCCTCGCCTGTCGCGCTGTCAGCAAACTGGTTCGTCGTCGAATGCACAGGCCCGGCAAGGCGGACCCCCTTGTTGTAGAACTCCTGGAGCAGCGACAGATCCTCGCCCAGCGGATAGCTGTTCTCCATCGACTTGAACGCGATCAGCTTGCCTTCGCGATTCAGGCGAACCGCGTCGGCGGCCGTGACCGCCGGCGCGATCGCGCCCGAATTGGCCGCGATGGTTCTGTCGATCAGGTCCGAGCGTTTGCGCGCAAACGCAAGCGCATCGGCATAGCCCTTCGGCGTCAGCGGTCCCTGGTCGGTATAAATGGCAAAGAAGCCGCCATCGAGATTTCCGTCCTTCATCCGCGGAATATCGAGCTGCGCCATATCGTCGGCGAGCGCATGGCGATCGGCGAAGTTCCAGCCAGCGCGTTCGAAATGGAGCGGCGTATCGAGATGCGTGTCGAGCACGAGCATCCGGCTGTGAAGCGGTGCCTCCGGCGGCTTCGGCTTCTCGCCTCCGACCGAGCAGCCGGCGAGCGTGGAAGCCGCCAGCAGGGTTGCGATACGCCTCACTTTTTGTCCTCCACAGGCTTCAGGTCCAGATCCTGATAGTCCCAACTGAAATCGGCGATCTGGCTGACCGCTTTCATCGTGACTCCCGTCACCTTTCCGTCAGCATCGAGCGCGAAGGTGACATAGGCGGGTTCGATCGCCGGATCGTCGAACTGGGTGACGAAGCTGTCATATTGCCAATGTTTGAGCCGGCCCGCCATCCGCGGCGTCGACGTGAAGTCGATCGTCAGTCCGGCGGGCGTCTGCCCGATCACCACATCGCCATACCAGGGATCGCGATAACGCCCTGCATAGCCCGAAAGAGCAAGTGACGGCCCGGACTTCACCGGCTTTGTCGCCTTCTGCTCCATGAACGCCTTGCCGCCCTGAAGCCGCGCGGCGTACCAATCCTGCCACTTGGTGGTCCAGCCATAGTCGGGCACGCCCAGATAATGATCGAGCAGCTGATAAGTGAGGCCAAGCAGCATGCCGCTCTCCTCGCTGTTGATCATGATCGAAAAGGCGACATTCTTGTCGGGGATGATGACGACGCGCGTGATCGACCCGAAGACGCCGCCGCCGTGCTGAATGATGCGATGGCCGCGATAATCCTGCACCTGCCAGCCTAGCGCATACGCCTGCTGCATCGGCTGCGCTGGCTTGAGCTGGTCGGGCAATTGCGTGATCGGGATCGGCGTGACCGGCGTCCACATCTCGGTCGCCTGCGCCTCGCTGAACAGCCGCTTCCCATCCGGCAACACGCCGTGCGCAAGCTGGATCTTCAGCCATGCCGCCATATCATCGGCGCTGAGCGCAAGCCCGCCGGCAGGCGCGCCATTGCGGCCAAGCTCGTCGCGTTCGTTCAGCACCACCTGATCGCCCAGCCCGCGAACCGGCCCCGACAGGCGCGCGTGCGGCCACGACCGGTTCGGCGCGCTGAAGCGTTCCTCGCTGTCGCTCGTGGCGTCGTGCATGCCGCCTGGACGGAGCACGCGGGCGCGGATGAAGTCTTCCCAGCGCTGGCCCGTGACCTCTTCGATCAACTGGCCGGCAACGGCGTAGAGAATGTTGTCATAGGCATAGGCCGACCGAAAGCTGGTCTTCGGCTTTAAATAAGCCACCCGCTCGACCGTCTGCTTGCGCGTCAGATGCGTGCGCGGGACGAACATCAGGTCGCCCTGCCCCAGCCCCAGGCCGCTGCGATGCACCAGCAGGTCGCGGATCGTGATCTCGCGCGTGACCCATGCATCATACATGCGGAACCAGGGCATATGCTTGATGACCGGATCGTCCCAGGCGATCTTGCCCTCGTCGACCAACACGGCCAGCGCGGCGGCGGTCATCGCCTTCCCGGTCGATCCCGTCTGAAAGATCGTATGCGCATCGACCGGCGCCTGTTCGCCTAGCTTGCGCACGCCCCATCCGCGCGCGAGCGTCGTCTTGCCATTTTCGACGATCGTGATCGAAACGCCCGGTGCGCCGATTTTCTGTCGAAGGGCCTCGACGCTTTGGTCGATGTCGGCGGGTGGATCGGCCCAGGCGGCCGTCGAGCCGGAAAGCAGCAAGGACAAGGCAAGCAGTCTGATGGATTTCATGACGAAGTCTCCATGGGGGGAACAGCAGGCCCGCGCAGCAGGCGCCATGTGCCGATCGTAATCAGCGGCACGACGAACACGGCCAGAAACAGCCAGGCAAGGAAGCGGTATCCGCTGGCAATAAGGTCGACGAGGCCGATCTCGCCGGCGACGAACATGCAGACCGTCAGGATGGCGGTGGCGATGATCGCGCGCGAACCGGTCGAAAGTGCATCTCGCCCGCGGCTTTCTACCGCGCCCGAAATGCGCTCGTTGATCGCGTGCACCGCACCCGCGCCGCTTTCGAGCAGCGCGGCAAAGATCATGACCTGGAACAAAATATGAAAGCCCGGTACCGTCATCTGGCGAAGCAGGAAGTCCGATGGCAGCGTCTCCGCCCCGATCGCCGGATAAAAGGCCATCATCGCCACGAAAAAGAGGATTGCGGGCAACATCGACAGCGGCCCCGCGATCAGACCGGCGACGACCGCGTCGCGCTGGCTGGTCAGATGCCGCAGAACCGGCAAGATCACGACCGCACCGACGATGTTATAGCTGGCATAGGTGATGCCGCCGGCTATCCAGTTACCCGAGGGCGGCGGCGCATTGGCGAACCCCTCGCCGATCAGGCCGCCGAAGCTTGCGAGCGCGAGGACCAGAAACAGGCCATAGACGGTGTAGAGCAGGATCGAGACATATTTGAACATCTGTTCGACCACGCCGGTCCCGCGCGCGGTCACCGCGACGATCGCGGCCGCGAGAAGGACCGAGCCCGCCCATTCGGGCCAGCCGAAGGTCGCCGCGCCGATCGCGCCCGCCGCGGCGCCGAACACCGCAAGGATCAGGATGACGAAGATGATATAGGCCGCCTCGAACGCGACCCAGCCTGGGCCAAGCAATCCCCGGAAAAAGGCGCGATAGTCATAGGCGCCAAGCTGGCGCGCCAACGCAAAGGTCAACGCGGCGACGATGCTCCAGATCGCCGTCGCGAGCAGCATCGCGACCAGCCCGCCCCAGGGGCCCGACGGCACGAAATATTCGGCCAGCTCGCGCCCGGTCGCATAGCCGCCGCCGATGATGACGGCCTTCAGTGCGAAACCGGGCAGCAGGAAGCGCTGGAACCAACTCGACCTGCTGCCCGTCTCGCCCACCATCATGCGAGGATATTCCCGACAAGCGCGTCGAACGACGCGCCGCCGCGGATTGGATCGGCGACGGGCAGGCCCAGTCGTTGTCGCTCGGCGGCCATCAGCGCTTCGGCGCTGTCGACGTCGAGGCTCGACGTATTCAGGCTGACGCCGCCGCAGCGGATCGCCGGATTGGTACGACTGCCGAGGCGGATCGTCAGGTCGATAACCTCCTCGACCGTCGGCAGCGCGAAGCTTTCCAGGCCCAGGATCACTTTGCGCGTCGGGTCATGACAGACGACGAACACATCGGGCTGGCTGCCGTGAAGCAGACCAAGCGACACCGCCGCATAGGCTGGGTTGAAGATCGACCCTTGCCCTTCGATCAGGTCCCAGTGATCGACGGGCGCGTCGGGGCTCAGTATCTCAGCAGCTCCCGCCTCGAAATCCGAAACCACCGCGTCCATCGGCATGCCGCCTCCCGCGATCATGATGCCCGTCTGGCCCGTCGCGCGGAAGTCCGCATCGATGCCGCGCGCGACAAAAGCGCGATGCAGCGCGAGCGCGGTATATTTCTTGCCGAGCGCGCAGTCGGTGCCGACAGTCAGCAGCCGCTTGCCGCTGCGCTTGCGCCCCGTTCCGACGGGGATCGCGGGTGGCGGCGTGCGGATATCGATCAGCCGCCGCCCGGTACGCTCGGCCGCTTCGACGAGCGCGGGAACCCCGTTCAGCTTCGCATGAAGCCCGCTGACGATGTCGAGCCCGGCCTCCATCGCTTCGACCAGCACCGCAATCCAGGCATCGCCGATGACGCCGCCCTGGTTCGCCACCCCGATCACCAGCGCCCTCGCCCCCGCCTCGGCCGCCGCGGCGGGCGACATCGGCGGCAGGCCGGTCGTGACGGTACAACCCGGCATCGCCAGCTCGCCGACGCAGCGATCGCCCGCCCAGTCAGCCAAACCGAAAGCGGTCTTCGCATACCCCGCCTCGACCGTATCGCCGAGGAACAGCAGATAGGGTTGCGGCAGGGTGGGTACTCCCTCGCGTTCGACGTCCGCACGCCTTTGCAGCACGGTAGCCATGATCATCTCTCTCCCGCGCGCCGTCAAAAGGCCATGTCGATCGCGACGCCGATCGTCCGCGGCTGTAGCGGCGAGATCGCAAGGAAGCTTGGCCGGTTGAGCCCATCGGCCATCGTCGACCGGCTCATCTCTCCCTTGTTGTCGAGCAGGTTGCGGGCATAGGCGCGCAGCGTCCAATGCCCGTCAAAGTTGACCGATGCGTTGAGGTCGACCGAGGTATAGGGCTTCGCGCGCGCCGCGAGCGGATCGCTCTCGACCAGCGACAGCCGGCTGCTGGCGTGGCGTATGCCGGCGCCGAAGCTGCCTTTGTTTCCGCCACCGAGTTCGAATTCATAGTCGGCGCGCAGCGCGCCGCTGAACTTCGGCACCGCGGGTAGCCGATCGCCGTCGAGGCCGTCGATCTCCGGCACATCCTCGCTCAGCGTCGCATCGGTATAGCTGCCGGTCGCGGTAAACGTCAGCCCCGGCGCGGGGCGGAATGCGATATTGCCCTCCACACCCTTGCTCGTCGCCTTGCCGCCGTTCGCGCCGCCCGACACGCCGCCAAAGGCGCGGGTGACCTGAATATCGGTCCAGTCCATCCAGAAGGCCGCGACGTCGACCGTTACCATCCTGTTCGCAAGATCGGCCTTCAGCCCGACCTCATAGTTGGTCATGCGGTCGGCATCGACGCTCGGCGGTACATTGGGAACGACGACATTCGGCCCGCCGGGACGATAGCCCGTTGCCACGCGGGCATAGAGCATCGCATCATCGTTGATGTGGAACTGCGGACTGACCGAGAAGGTCCAGACGCTTTCAGCCGACGTACCCGGATTATTTGCGGAGGGGACTATTGCGCCGGAGCTTATTTGTCGAAAGACCTGTTCATTGCGGGCCCAGCGGAGGCCGCCGGTGACCTCGAACTGTTCGCTCAGCTTGAAGGTCGCGTTGCCGAAAACGGCGTATTCCTTGTAGCCCGCCGGCAGGCCGACGATCGCGAGCGGGTCGAGCGGCGCGATCGGGTTTCCTGCGAGGTCATACGACCGGACAAGCTGCGAATTGCTGGTCTTTTCGTCGGTATAGAAGCCGCCGATCATCCATTCGAAGCGCCCGCCGCTCGGCGAGGCGAGACGCACTTCCTGCGTCCATTTCTTGAGCCCCAGGTTGAGGAAGAAGGGCGTCACGCCCGGCGCGATCGCGCCGCCGGTCAGCAGCGGGAAGAGCACCCCGAAAGCATAGCTCGCGTCCTGCACCTGGCGGCTCTGCGTCTTGCTGTAAGTCGTCGCCGACGTCAGCGTCGCCGCGCCGAAATCATAGTCGATCGTCGCCGCATAATAGTCGAGATCGATGTCATAGGATTCGGGCACATAGTTGTTGTACGAACGCCCGTCGCCAAGCCGATTTCCGGCAAGGTCGGCGGCATAGAGGCCGTTGCCGTCGGAATCGAGCGACTGCCAGATGCCGGCGAGCTTCACGCTGAGTTCGGGCGTCGGCTGCCACAACAGGGCGACGCGGCCGCCGCGCTGTTCATAGCTGTTCTGGTCGTCGAGCGCGGCATTGTTGATGCTGTCGACCCAACCCGGCGTCTTGCGCCACGCGAAGCTGCCGCTGATCGCCAGCGTATCGGTCGCGATCGGGGCGTTGACGAAAACCTGGCCGCCCCAGCCGAAGCCGTCGCCGCCCTTGACGTCGAAGCCCTCGACGCCGGCGCGAACCTTGAACGTCCGCGTATCGGGCTGAACGGTCACATATTTGACGAGCCCGCCGATCGAGCTGGCACCATAGAGCGTGCCCTGCGGCCCCTTCAGCACCTCGATCCGTTCCAGATCATAGGGCATGAGGTCGATGGTGAAGGCACCCGCGCGGTTGTAGAGCGCGCTCGATCCGACCGGCGCGTCGTCGAGATAGATGCCAACCGTCTGGCTGGAATTCAGCGGCGCGACGCCGCGCAGCGTGATCGTCGTCTGACCGGGCGTGCCGCCGTTGCTGACGTTCATCCCCGGGACGTAGCCCGCATAGTCGACGAGCGAAGCCGAGCCCTGTTCCTGCAGTTCCTCGCCGCCCACGACGCTGATCGAGATCGGCACGTCCTGCACATTCTGCACGCGCTTCTGCGCGGTGACGACGATTTCGCCGCTGCTCTCGACAGCCGCGGCTTCCTGCGCAGCAGCCGGCATCGCGGCGACCATCGCCGTGACGCTTCCGAAAATCAAAAGTCCCTTTTTCATCGTCTTACCCCCAGACTTGAGCGAGAAGGCGGCGAAAATTGCCACCCAGAACGGCCGTGATATTTTCGTTGGAATAGCCCCGACGGATCAGCTCTTCGGTCAGGTCGAACATCTTTTTGGGATGGTCGAAGCCGTCGATATCGATCTTGTCGCGAAAGGCGTAGCTGCCCTTGTAGCCCTGTTTCAGCAGCGCATATTCGTCGGGCGCCATGTCGTCATAGCCGTTGAGATCGGCGTCCGACCCGATGCCGACATGATCGACCCCGACGAGCTTTGCGACATGGTCGATATGGTCGGCCATATGTCCGACATTGGTGGGATCGGTCGCGCGCACGAACATGCGTACCCCGGTAATGCCCATCACCCCGCCCTTCGCCGCGAGCGCCTTGATCGCGGCGTCGGTCTTGACGCGCGGATGATCGACCAGCGCGCGGGCGTTGCTGTGCGTGATCGCGATCGGCCCGGCAGCGATGTCGATCGCGTCGAGCGTCGTCTTGTCGCCGCAGTGCGAGACGTCGACGAGCATGTTCGCCTTTTCCATCGCGGCGATGATCGCGGCGCCATAATCGCTGACGCCGCCGTCGACGCGGTCGGTGCTGCCCGACCCGATCATGTTCTGGCTGTTGTAGGTGAGCTGCGCACAGCGCAGGCCGAGACGGCGAAAGATCGCGACGTCGTCGACGCTTTCGAACTGGTCGGCATTCTGGATGCCCATGATGACCGCGACCTTGCCGTCCCTTTTCGCGCGGTCGAGATCGGCGACGGTATCGACCAGCGTGAACACATGGCTGTTGCGCCCGGCAAAGCCCTGCCACCCCGCGAGATATTCGAGCCCCTGCGCCTTTGCGTTCGGACCGCCCAGGCCATAGGCATTGTGAAAGCCGGTAATGCCGCTCGCGCGGAAATCGGCTGCCTCCGCATCGGTCAGACGGTGCGCGACATAGTCGGCCGAGGTCGTGATCTTCAGCGGCGCCAGCATGTCGATCACCAGCGAAGACGTGACCAGATCGACCGCGCGGCGCGAATATCGTTTCGCCGGCGCCGCCGCGAAAGCGAAAGCGCCCCTGTTGATCATCGGCGCAGACAAAGCGGCCCCGACCGCGCCCGCGAAGATCGCGCGGCGCGTTACTGGGAATGACGATGCCATTCCGTCCTCCACCTCAAGAAAGTTTCGATATGACGACTATTGTCCTAATCGGAAAATTGTCAACCCGTTTAGAACATCAAATTGTCACATACCCCAAATTTCGGCCGGACACCGGATCATGCCCTCCCGATACTCCACGCCCGGCTCGCGATCGCGCGCAAGGAAGGTCGGCCCATCGAGGTCGACGATGTCGCACAGCTGCCCGACGAGGTAGGACGGCGCCATCGACAGGCTGGTGCCCATCATGTTCCCGACCATCACGTCGAGGCCGAATTTCCGCGCCTGCCGCGCGATCGCCAGCCCCTCGGTCAAGCCGCCGCACTTATCGAGCTTGATGTTCACGACATCGAAGCGCCCGACCAGCGACGCGGTATCGTCCAGCGATAGCGCGCTTTCGTCGGCGACGAACGGCAGCGGTCGTTTCAAGCCGTCGAGATCGGCCTCGCGCCCGCGTGGCAACGGCTGTTCGAGCTGCGCGACGCGCGCCGACAGCAGCACCGGCAACAGCTCGGCGAGGGTCGCGATGCTGTAGCCCTGGTTCGCGTCGACCCCGATCCATGCGTCGGGACGCGCCGCGCGGATCGCGACGACACGCGCGATATCGTCTTCCAGGTCGCCGGTCAGCTTGACCTTCACCGGCGCATCGGGATCGATCGCGAGCGCCGCGCTTGCCATGACCTCGGGCGCATCGGCGCCGAGGGTCAGGGTGGAGCGCAGCGCCTTCGGCGCGTCGAGCCCGGCGAGTTCCCAGACCGGCCGCCCCTGCTGTTTCGCTTCCAGATCCCAGAAGGCGCAGTCGAGCGCGTTGCGCGCCCCGCCCGGCGGCAACAGGTCCTGCAGATGCTCGCGCGTCGCACCCTGTTCGATCGCGCCGCGGACGCGCGACGCCTCGGCGACCATATGGTCGATATCGTCGCCGAGATAATAGACGCCGGCCCCCTCGCCGCGTCCGACATGATCACCATCCGAAAGCTCTGCGACGAGCAGCGCCGTCTCGGTGAATATATGCCCCGAAATGCGAAACGGCTGATGATAGGGAAAGCGCTCGACCCGAAGGTCGAGCGTCAATTCCCGCATGTCCTGCGTCGCCATCAGTACACCATACCGAAGCCATAGAGGTGGAAGGCCAGCGTCACCCAGGTGAGCACGCCGCCGGCGAGCGCCAGCAGCACCGCGCCCAGCTTCATCGTCCATTTGCGCTTGCCCTGAATGCTGAGCCACAGGTGCCAGACGGCCGTCGCGAGCAGCCCGAAAGCCGCGAGCGGGGTCAGGATGCGCAGCAGGTGGATCAGCCAGTCGAGCGGCCCGCCGATGCTGCCGATATCGGCCGAGAAGGCCGCGATCAGGCCGAACCATCCGCCGACCGCGGCGATCGCCAGCCATGCGAAGATGCGCGACAGGCGATAGGCGCGCAGCGGCTTGCCCTCCAGCGCGAAGCTCGCCCCGAAGCTGCGGCGGACCAGCGCGCGAACCGGCCACGCGAGCGCGGCGAGCAGCGTGATGGCGAGCGCAAAGATCAGCGCGGGGTTCAGCCACGCGGCGTTGGTCCCGGCGGGTGCCGGCTCGAACACCATGAAGGGCGATCCGGCGTCGAGGCTCCACCGCACGACGCGGCCGTCCTTGACCTCGGCCGCCAGGCGTTCGCCGCTGTTCGTGTCGCGCCAGACGAAAGGTTCGACCTCCACCCAGTCGCGCGCGCCAGCGCTGAGACCATCGAGTCCGGGAACGTCGATCTTTCCGTCCTGGGTCAGCGTAATCGTCGGCTGGCCGAGAAGGCCGAACAGGCTCATGAAATTGGTGAAGGAACCGCGGCTGCTGACATAATGACCGACCATCATTTCGGCATGCTGCCTAGCGGTCTTTGCGTCGACCTGGCCGGGCGCGGGGGTGCCGGGCAGGTAGCGGTCGGCGAATTTGTGGAACAGCGCGCTGCGGATCGCGCCCGCCGCGCCTTCCTTGCCCGCGCTGTTCATCGAGATGAAGACGCCGACATCGGCGTCAGGGAACAGCCACAGATAGGAATGGAACCACACGGTATCGCCGCCATGCGCGATCGCGCGGTGGCCGTTGACCTGTTGTTCGTAGAAGCCGAGCGCCATGCTGTTCAGCGGGCCGGCGCCGGGCGCCTTGAAGTCGTGCATCAGCTTTGCGGTTTCAGGCTTCAGCAGCCCCGCCCCGTCATTGAGATGCGCCATCATGAACTTGCCCATGTCGGCGCCGCTTGCCGACAGGCTGCCCGCCGGTGCGGGGACAACGATTTCGAACGGCCGAACCTTTTGCGTCACATCGGGATAGCCGCCCGCCATGTCGGCGGCCAGCGCCGCCGGCAGCGGCTGACGGAAGGTGGCGTGGGTCATGCCCAGCGGCTTGAAGATATGATTGTCGACATAGTCGTCGAAATCCTCGCCGCTGACGCGCTCGACGATATAGCCGGCGAGCGCGGTGGCATAGTTGGAATAGGCGGGCGTCGTGCCGGGCGCAAAGACGCGCTGCGGCAGCGCGAGCGGCATCTGCTTCTTCAGCGTCATCACCGCCTTCGGATCGTTGCTGATCAGATAGCGGACCGATTCCTCGAAGCCCGCGGTGTGCGTCATGATGTTGCGCAGCGTGACCGGCTTGCCCTGATAAGGTGGGATCTTGAAGTCGAGATAGGTGTTCACATCCTTGTCGAGATCGAGCTTCCCCGCCTCGACCTGCTGCATCACCGCGGTCCAGGTGAAGAGCTTCGACACCGATCCTGGACGGAAAAGCGTCGTCTCCGGCAGGACCGGCTTGCGCTTGGCGACGTCGGAGAAGCCATAGCCCTTTTCGAACACCACGCCGTCGCCGCGAACCACGACGACGACCGCGCCGGGGATCCGCCCGCGTTCGAGCGCATAGGGAAGGAAGCCGTCCAGAAACGCCTCCAGATCGGTCGCATTCAGGTTCGCCGCCTGCGCGGGCTTGGCGACCGGCAACGGCGCAACCGCGACCTTCTTTGCGGCCGGCGTCGGGACGGGACCCTGCGCCGCGAGCGGCACCGCCGACAGCGCGGCGAGTCCGATCATGATCTTTCGGATGAAACGCATCATCTTCCCCTTATTCATGGCGCGCCTCTGACACCTTGCGGCAAGCCGCGCGACCCCCTACCAAGGGACCAACGAGTGTTAGCCCTATAGGGACATAATGATCCTGATTGGAAAATTGTCAAATATGGAATGGAATAAGTGATGGCGGAGCGTGGTAGTCCCCCGACATTGGGGGCGGTGATGCGCGGTATCCGGTCGCGGAACGGCTGGACGCTCAAGCAGATGAGCGCGAAATCGGGGATACCGGTATCGACGCTGTCGAAGGTGGAGCATGACCGTCTGACGCTGAGCTATGACAAGCTGCAGCAGCTCAGCCAGCGACTCAGCATCCGCATGTCGGACCTGTTCGCCGAGGACAGCGAGGA
>Ga0056909_1000162_pt1 | contig 100761 bp, 90 predicted proteins | sample EBPBio102011_DNA_FD_62115 | JGI IMG/M metagenome (GOLD analysis project Ga0056909, IMG submission 62115) | Wastewater treatment Type I Accumulibacter community from EBPR Bioreactor in Madison, WI, USA - Reactor 1_1/10/2011_ DNA | ecosystem: Engineered > Bioreactor > EBPR > Anaerobic-Aerobic >... | reverse complement strand
CCACCCCCTCAGTACCACACCCGCTTGCGCGTCGCCTTTACGGTGGGCACGCTCGCCGACACCGCATCGCCAACCGCCGTTACCGCATCGTCCACAGCGTTCGGCCCATCGGCGACGGGCTTCTTCGCTTCGGCGACTGGCTTCGTGGCGATAGCGGGCTTCGGTGCGTCAGTGACCACCAGCGAGCCGAGTTTCTCCACAACGCTTTCCGCGAGAGACATGATCCTGTCGTTCTGCGCTTCCATAAGATCAAGCGAGCGGTTGACGGTGTTGATGGCTTTCCCGATATCGGTATCCTGCAAGCCAGTGAACATTTGGCGAGCCATCTCACGCACCGTTTCGGTGGGGTTGAGCGACGGGCGCCCGAGTTTCTTGCGAACGGTAGTTGTTTCTTCGCTTTCGCCAGTGTTGAGATTATCGGGAATGTTCTCTGCGTTAGCCATAACGGTAGTGCTCCTTACTGAGATTAATCCTATTCATGCAGGCTAGGATTGCGCCTGTTTTGAGGTTTCAAATTCTTCCACTGTCGCACGAGCGATAAGCGACGCCCCGATTGCCAACAGGCACCGAACCACACCCGATCGATCGAAGCCCGTTGCTTTCTGTAGCAACGACATGTGGCGCAAATCTTCCATGTTCAGATAGCATCCAAGATTTTGCGGCTTTTCCAGTTCTGACATTTGCGACGGCTCCTTTCTTCACAGCGTTTAAAGTTCTAAATTTTGATAACTACGGATTTGAAATTATAAAAATTAAAATCTTGCCACTAGCCACGAGAGATTTAAATTTAAATCTGTAATCTGTAGACTAACTGTAGTCAAAATCCCTTCGATCGATAGGCGCCATTATGCCGTTACTTGGCCGAGACTTCAAGACCCTTTTGAAGAAAATAACCCTAAATCGGAACAAACCGAGGGCGCGAGCGGCCTCGGGCAGGCGGCTTCGGGCGAGCGGCCTCGGGCAGGCGTCGGGTGGGGGGCGACGAAGGGCTGTGCCTAAGCTATTGATTTTCCAATGATTTTCGCTTGAAAGACGTTGTGGGGGTCGAAAGTAAAGCGTGAAGAAACGGAGTAATGTCGAAGCACCCTTTACTTGGGGTCTATACTGGCGCTCATCTTGTAATGTACTTTGATTACTTGGTCGATTGCGAAGTAACGGTGCGGAATGTCTTGAAGGGGGGATAGTAGGGGAAATGCGCTAAAGTGTATGGAGTGGGGGCGGGTTTGGGGGGCGTCTTACACAACCCCCATTGGATCTGTCAGCAAATGTCGTCATTTGTCGTCACAACCGCCGCCACCCGCCGCCCGACACCAGCGCAAGCCCCCCTCCTTGCCACACGACACCACTGGCCAACAACCCACCAACCCAGGGGGAGACAACGCTGGAACCCCAACAACTGATGCTGCGGGCCGCGGGTGCACTGGCGGTGGGGTCGTGACGGCACCACGTTCCGTCCTGACTGCGGAGCCCTGGGAGGCGAGCGATGACGATCGAGGTTTATTGGGGCAGCGGCAGCCCCTTTGCTTGGGCGGTGCTTCTGGCGCTTGAAGTCAAGGGCGTTCCCTATCAGTCGCGGCTGCTCTCGTTTTCCGCGGGCGACACGCAGAAGCCGGAGTTCCTGGCGATCAGCCCGCGCGGCAAGGTGCCGGCGATCCGTGACGGCGGGTATACGCTGGCGGAGACCATCGCCATTCTCGCCTACATCGACGCGAGGCATCCCGAGCCACCGCTGCTCGGCCGCTCGCCGGAGGAAACCGGTCGCATCTGGCAAGCCATATCGGGTGGCATGAGCTACCTGCAGCCGGCGGCAGAAAAGGTCATTCACCCGCTTTTCAGAGGGGGCATCGCCGGCCGTGAGGATCAGGTGCGCGAGGGCGCCCGCGAAGTGGCGGAAGAGCTCGCCCGTCTTGCTGCCGACCTGGGAGACCATCCGTACCTGGCGGGGGACACGCTCAGCGCGGCGGATTTGGTCATCTATCCGAAGCTGGCGCTTTTCTTCCGGATCACGGCGCGAGGCGAGCTGAAAGCCCTCGACCTTGGTTTCGACGCCTGGCGCCAGTGCTGGCCGGCGATTGCGGGCTGGTTCGACCGCATGGAAGCCCTTCCCGGCTACGATCGGACCTACCCGCCGCACTGGCGCGAGGGCTGAGTCACCGCCTGACGGCGATGCGCGAAAGTTTAACCGGACGGCCGTGGTGCCGGTCAGGCTTTGACGCCGTGGTAGTTGCGGAGGAAATCGAACGTCGACTCGCAGTGAACGGCAGTGAACCCGGCCATCGACAAGGCACGGAGGATTGCGTCGGGCGGGACGCACTGATCGATCGTCTGCCAATAATAGCGCATGAGGCGACCCGCTTCAGGATTGTCCGTAGACCAGCGTGCGAGCAAAGGGAGCAGGCCGCCGAGGCAAAGCCGGGCGAGCCACTGCCCGAATGGCCGGGACGGCTTGCTGATTTCGAGGATCAGCACAGTGCCGCCCGGGCGCAGGACACGGCGGAACTCGGCAAAGGTCTCGATGAGATCGGGAACGTGCCGGAGCGCGTAGCCGAGGGTGAGGAAATCGACGCTCCTATCGGCGAGACACAGCGCTTCGGCGCGGCAGCGGACAAGAGGGATGCCGAGCGTCCGGCGTGCTTGCGCCAGCATGGCCAGACTGATATCGAGCCCGATCACATGCTCGGGAGACCCCGTTACCCTTACTGCCTCACGCGCGACCAGGCCAGTGCCGATCGCAACGTCTGCGACCTGCATCCCCGGGCGCAGGCCGGCCCGGATCAGCGACTGGCGGCGGAACCATGCTCCCGACCCGAGCGAGGCGAGCCGGTTGATCGTGTCGTAGTCGGCCGCCGTCCGGTCGAAAAGGTCGCAAACGAACGACGACCGCGACGCGGGATCGGCGTAATAGGCGGACAACGTGGGATGCGGCGGAACCTTCGTTCGGTTTTCGTTCACACCATTTCTGGCTTTCTGACACCGGTGGCCGGCTGCTAATGTCCGTCCACTTACTTCAGACCCCTTTTCCACTGCATTCCGGGGATCGGTCAATGGCCGAACGTGCGGAGGCTGCGGAGCCGTCATCGTGGGACGTCCTCGTTGTCGGAGGCGGACCGGCCGGCTCCACGATCGCGGCCCTTCTGGCCGAGCGCGGCCACCGCGTCGTCCTGGTGGAAAAGGATAAACACCCCCGCTTCCACATCGGCGAATCCCTGCTGCCCTTCAATCTGCCGCTGCTCGACAGGCTGGGCGTCCTGTCCGAGGTCGAGCGTATTGGCATGATCAAGTATGGGGCCGAGTTCATCGCGCCGGAATGCGAGGGCAAATGTTCGACGTTCCTGTTCGCCCGCGCCTTCGAGAAAAGCCTGCCTTACGCCTATCAGGTCCGCCGCTCCGAGTTCGACCACATTTTGCTGAAGAGCGCTGCGGCGAAGGGGGTGACGGTCGCTGAGCAATGTCTCGTCACCGATGTCGGGTTCCCGGGCGACGCCGGCGTCGTCGCCCAGGTTCGCGTTCAGGACGGATCACAGCAATCGTGGCGGGCGCGGTTCCTGGTGGACGCAACCGGACGCGACGCCCTTCTCGCTTCCAAGTTCGGCATCAGGGAGCGCAACCGGAAGCACAGCAGCGCTGCCCTGTTTGGACATTTCACCGGCGCCCGGAGGCTCCCCGGCAAGGCCGAGGGCAACATTTCAATCTTCTGGTTCAATCAGGGCTGGTTCTGGTTCATCCCTTTGGCCGATGGCACGACCAGCGTCGGGGCCGTTTGCTGGCCGGCCTACCTGAAGTCGCGCCGGACGGACCTCACCAGCTTCTTCTTCGAGACGATCGCGCAGTGTCCTGCCATCGCCGACCGGCTGCAGCAGGCGACGCTGATGACTCCGATTACGGCGACCGGCAATTTCTCGTATGAGTCGCAACGGATGTCCGGCACCAGCTACCTCATCGTCGGGGACGCCTTCGCGTTTATCGACCCGATGTTTTCGAGCGGTGTCTACCTTGCCATGAGCAGCGCCTTCCGTGCCGCCGATGCGGTTGACGACTGCCTGCGTTTCCCCGATCAGGCGGCCCGAAGCCTGAGGCGCTTTCAACGCACGACATTACGCGGCCTCCGCACCTACTCGTGGTTTATCTATCGGGCGACCACGCCTGCGTTCCGCAACCTGTTCATGCACCCTCGCAACGTCCTGCGGGTGGAGGAGGCGCTGATGTCGCTGCTGGCCGGCGACGTCTTTGGTCACTCGCCCATCCGCGGGCGGCTGCTCCTCTTCAAGGCCATCTATTACGCGGTGGCGCTGTTGCATCTGCCGAAGACAATCGAGGCCGGGGTTAGGCGGAAGCGCAGCATGGCGGTATCGTTTGGCGAGACGCAGTAGCGGCGATGCGATGCCGGAGCCTCAAAAGCTGGCCGTCCGCTACCGGAGCACCGCCGACTACGCACACATGGTGGCGGATGGCCGTCCGGCACTCCTCGGGGCTGTCCGCTTCAGCGAGGCGGTCGCTCGCAGCGATGCTCCCTGGCCGGAGGTCCCCGTGAGCCTCGCTCCGCTCGATACCCGGGAAATCGTCGAAGTCTGGATGACCCCGCGCGCGGTGACTTACGCGACGCTGGACGGCATTGCCTGCGGCTGTGACGGCTCCGTGCTCTTCGGCGGGTTCTGCGTCTTCGAGGCGCCGACGGTGCCGCTGGAGACGCTTGCCTGCGATGCCTACGGCCGGCTCTTCGATGTTCTCGATCGCAGCGGTTACGGACATTTGTGGCGGGTGTGGAATTATATTCCCCGCATCACCGCCACGGACGGCAGCATGATCCGCTATCACCGCTTCAACCTGGGCCGGCACCAGGCCTTCGTCTCGCGCCGCCAGACAGTCGAGGCGGCGCCGGCAGCAAGCGCGCTCGGCACTGCCGCCGGACCGGTCGCGATCTACTTCCTCGCCGGACGGCAACCCGGGCTCGCGGTCGAGAACCCCCGTCAGGTCAGCGCTTATCACTACCCCGAGCGCTATGGTCCGCGCAGTCCGACGTTCTCGCGCGGCATGATCGTCCCTTGCGAGGGGCTCTTCCTTGCGTCCGGGACAGCGAGCATCGTCGGCCACCGGAGTACGCACGGCGGCGACGCCAGTGCCCAGGTCGCCGAGATCGTGACCAACCTCACCGCCCTTTGCGGCCAGGCCGTTCTCCAGGGCTTCGCGACGGGCGTGAACCGGCCCAGGCTGAAGGTCTATGTTCGCCACCAGGAGCCTTCGGCCGCTCTGCGGCGCCAGATCGAGTCGGCTGGTGAGGCAGTCTATCTCGCCGCCGATATTTGTCGGTCCGAGCTTCTCGTCGAAGTGGAGAGCGTCTACGAGTAAATTTCCGGGGTCGTACCCTGATCGGCGCCGCAGGCACGCGGGGACGATCGAACGGAGGGACTTTGCCCACGCTACACCCGGATCGATCGTCGGGCGGCAAGCTTGCAGCGAACGAGTGGCGGCGGGTTTACGAGCACGTCGTCTTCTATGGCCTCCTCGCGGTGTTCGGGGTGCAGAGCTTCATCGTCAGCCTCATCGCGGCCTGCCTCCATCCGCTGCTGCCGCGCCGGTGGGGCAAGCCGCTTGGCCAGTTGATGATCGCGACAGGCTTCCGCCGCTTCCTGTTCCTGATGCAGGCCTGCGGCATCCTGCGGTGCGACCTGACGGCGTTGGACGGCCTCAGGGGCGAGCGCAGCCTGATCATCGCCGCCAATCACCCATCCCTTCTGGATGCAGTCCTGATCATCTCCCGTCTGCCGAGCGTGGTCTGCATCATGAAGGCGGAGATCTGGAACAACTGGTTTCTCGGCGGTGGCGCCCGCCTTGCCGGCTACATTCGCAACGATTCACCGCGCGACATGATCCGGCTTTCGGTGGCCTCGCTGTCGGCACCGCAGCAGCACCTGCTGATCTTTCCTGAGGGGACGCGAACGGTGGGCAGCGAACTCACCGCGTTCAAGAATGGGCTGGGGCTCATCGCGCGGCGCGCGGCGGTTCCGGTCCAGACCGTTTTCATCGAGACGAACACGCGGTTCCTCGGCAAAGGCTGGCCACTCTTCAAGAAGCCCGATTTTCCGCTGGTTTACCGCATCACCCTCGGCGAGCGTCGCCCGGCCGGCGAGGACGTTCGGACGTTCGTGGCTGACCTTCAGGGCTATTTCCGGCAACATTGCCGGTCCACTGGCGCCGCTACGCAAGAGCCCCGCGGTGACTGAGCCGTCGTCTTCGCATCTTGTGCTGATCCCGAGCTACAACACCGGCGACGTCCTGTTCGAGACGGTGCGTGACGCGAGACGCGTCTGGGCGCCGGTGTGGGTCGTCATTGACGGCAGCACCGATGGCACCGGCACGCAGTTGGGCGCCCTGCATCGGCATGATCCGCATCTTCGTGTCCTGCAGCTTGCGCGCAACGGGGGCAAGGGAGCAGCCGTCAGCGCTGGCCTGCGTGAGGCGGGTGCTGTCGGGTTCAGTCATGTCCTCGTCATGGATGCCGACGGCCAGCATCCGGCGCAGGCGATACCCCTGCTGATGGCACGCTCGATGGCGCAGCCCGAAGCCCTCGTCCTGGGCGTGCCGATCTTCGATGCGAGTGCGCCCGCCCTGCGTGTCAGGGGGCGGAAAATTTCGAACTGGTGGGCCAATCTGGAGACACTGTGGGCCGGCATCGGCGACTCTCTGTTTGGCTTTCGGGTCTACCCGACCGGCGCGCTGCGGGCGGTGATGGACGGCAATCCGTGGATGCAGGGCTTCGACTTCGATCCGGAAGCGGCCGTGCGGCTTGCTTGGACGAGGGTACCGCTGATCAACGTGCCCGTCCCGGTCCGCTATCTCAGCCAGGAAGAAGGGGGAGTCTCGCATTTTCGCTACGGGCGCGATAACGCACTGCTGACCTGGATGCACGTTCGCCTGATGTCGGGCTTCCTGAGGCGGCTGCCTGTCCTCGCCTGGCGCCGGGCCTGGCGCCGGCTCAGGCCATCGCACCATTGATCGAGATGATCTGTCCCGAAATGTAGCCGGCCCGTTCTGAAGCAAGAAAGGCGACCAGATCAGCAACCTCCTCCGGCGTTCCCGCGCGCTTCATCGGCACCAGGCGCTTGATCGCCTCGTCGTCGAAGGCACGTGACGCGGCCGGGGATTGGATGATGCCAGGCGCTACGGTATTCACGGTCACTCCGCGGCTGGCGAGTTCCAGGGCGAGAGAGCGGGTCGCACCATGCAGGCCGGCCTTGGCCGCCGCATAATTCACCTGACCGCGGTTGCCGAGGATTGCAGAGACCGAGGACAGATTGATGATGCGTCCCCACCGCGTCGCCAGCATCGGCAGGAGCAGCGGCTGGGTGACGTTGAAGAAGCCGTTGAGGGTCACATCGCAGACCCGCGACCATTGCCGCAGGCTCATGCCCGGCATCACTGCATCGTCGTGAATGCCGGCGTTGTTCACCAGGATTTGGATCGGGCCAGTCGCCAGCAGCACTTCGAGGGCTTGTCGCGACTCCCCGGCCTGGGTGATGTCGAAGGAGACGACGGACGCTGAACCACCGGCCGCGGCGATTTCCCCGGCTACCGCCTGCGCTGCAGCGACGTGTGTCAGCGCATGCACGTGGACGTGATTGCCGGCGGCCGCGAGACATCGGCAGATTGCACTGCCGATCGCGCCGCTGCCGCCGGTGACGAGCGCCCGTCTCAACGGGCTGGTCCTTCAAGAACGACCGCCGCGCGACCGGACAGGATAGTCGCGCCGGCGCAGCTCATGACAAAGTCGTAGATGACGCCCGTTCCCTCGGCGCATCGCCGGACGGCATCGATGACGAGCGGGGAAGGCAGGGTGTCGAGGCGCTGCACGCCGAGCTGCACGTTCCGCACGCTGGCGAGATAGCCGGGGCGCCCTGCCCCTGACGGTGTCGGCGCCGTGAGGCTGCCATGGATGGCCATTGCCTGCGCAGCGTACTCGATGCCGGCCGAGGCCGGGAGACAGCCATTACGGGCGAGCGGGTGACCTTCTCGCCGGTTGCTTTCCGCCGTGCAGCGGATCGCGTCTCCGTCCCAGGAAACAACCGCGTCGAGAAGGCACATGTCGCCGGCGTGCGGGATTAGGCGGGCCAACTCGTCCCTGCCCATCTCACCGTCCGCCCAGGTGATCTGGGAAGACCCTGACACCGAGCCGGCCTGTGCCGGTATGTTCGAGAACCACGTGCGTCTCCAGGCCCCGGGCGAGCGCCACGAGTACCGGCAGGATCCGGGCGGCCGGCGTGCCCCGCCGGAGTGCGTCGAGGCCTGCATCTTCGAGGCGGGACACATCTCGCGCCTCCGGTAGAAAATCGATGTCGAGCGCCGCGAACGTGCGGTCGTCGGCTTGGACGTCGAGGATCAGGGCGGCGGCAAAGGGCGCACCGATCGGGCGCAGGGCGCTGAGCGGTTCGAGAAGTGGCAGGTCGTGGATAACGAGGCCGACCTTGCATCCCTCCACCGTCGCCCGCACGGCCGCCTCGAGGAGACCTGCACTGGCGGTGGCATCGTACGCCGAAAGGCTGATCGACGGCTGATGCGATCTCGTGGCGATGCTCCAGTAGCCAGCCGGCGCGTTGTAGACCGAGTTCTGAAAGCGGGTCGGCGAGACCTCGCGCTCCGGAGACGCCAAAGTCTCGAGAATGGCGTCGATCGTCGCCGGGTCGCCTGTTGCCGTCGCGAAGACCATGGTGAGCACACGGACGTCGCAGGCTGCCTGGTTCGCTGCCTCTACCCCTGCAGCGAGGGCCAGCCTGACCGAAGGGATGGCCCGGCGGCGCTCGGCGGGGGGCAAGAGATCGCCGGCGGGCACGCTGATTTCAGTCGCCTCATAGCCGCTGCAGCCCGCAAGGATGTGCCGTCCGTCGTGCCAGCCGGCCAGTCCCGGCGCGCGCAGGCCCACCCCCGCGACGAAGACGCGCATCATCCACGGCATCCGAGGATGAGGCTGCAGTTGCTGCCGCCAAAGCCGAACGAATTGCTGAGGACCGTGCGCAGCGGCGCATCCCGAGGAGCGGTCACATAGTTACAGGCGAAGGCAGGATCGACGGACGTGGTGTGGATGCTGCCGGGGATCAGGCCGTGGCGAAGGGTCAGGATCGAAATGACGGCCTCGCTGATACCCGCCGATCCCAGCAGGTGCCCGATCAGGCCTTTGGTTGAACTGCAGGGAGTGCGTCGGCCGAACAGGCCGCTGATCGCACGATCTTCGGCGGCATCGCCGATGCGGGTGCCCGTGCCGTGGGCGTTGACGTAATCGATGTCACCCGCATCCAGTCCCGCCGACGCCAGCGCCCGCTCCATGGCGAGGCGGGCGCCGATCCCTGAAGGATTAGGCGCCGACATGTGGTAGGCCTCGCTGCTCTCGCCGATCCCGAGCAGCAGGACGTCGCCATCCTGCGGCGTTGCTTCCGGCTTTTCCAACAGGGCAAATCCCGCACCCTCGCCGATGGAGATGCCGTTGCGGTGGGTATCAAACGGCCGGCATGGTGAGGGTGACAGCACCTCGAGTGAGTGAAAGCCGTAGAGCGTCGTCAAACAGAGAGAGTCGGCGCCGCCGACGATTGCGGCATCGCACACGCCCGCAGCGATCATCCGGGCACCGCAGCCGATCGCGTTAGCCGTCGTCGCACACGCCGCGGAGACCGCCAGCATTGGGCCGTCGAGATTGAGATAGGAGGCGACGAAACTGGCGATCGAGAATGTATCGTGCGTCCCGGCGAAGTCGAAGGGGCGGCGGAATGCGCCGGTCTGCGGGTCGCGGTCACGGTACGCTTGCTCCGAGACGTGGATGCCGGATGTGGACGTGCCGACGACCAGCCCGATGCGCCTCGATCCGTATGTCCCAACCGCCCTTGCCACGGCAGTCCCAAACCCGTCCTGGTCGAGTGCCATGCGCGCGATGCGATTGTTCCGGCAGTCGTAGGCGGCAAACTCGGGCGGCAGGCTCGCGTCGCCGACGCCCGCAACTTCGCCAGTCCAGGTCGGCAGTGCTGCAGTCTCGAACCGGCATGGGCGAAGACCGGTCGCGCCCTCGCGCAAGGAAGACAACAAGGGGCTGAGACCGGCTCCGACGCTGCTCACGACAGCAACGCCCGAGACAGCAAGCGGCGAAAAGTGCGCTCTACTCATTGACCTTGCGAAAATCGGTGATCGGTCGCGGCGCGGCGACTATAGCAGCCTCACTGTTGAAAAGAAGGGCTCGCCTTGCCCCATTCGCGGGGAAGCGGTGGCGGCAACGGGCGATCGGCACTCCGGATGGTGCATGAGACAGCAATCGCCAGGCGGCCTCAGCGAAGATGACAAGGACGCCCGAACCCCTATAATGGCCCCTGCCCGAGGGGCATTCCCGACAGAAGACCTGAGCCGTCCAAAGGTTAAAAAGATGTCCGATACAGATGATCGGCAAGAACAAGCAAAACTCGCCCAATTGATCGTTAGCACACTCTCTCTCAATCTGCGACCCTCCGATATCGACGTGGACGCTCCCTTGTTCGGGGAGGGACTGGGACTCGATTCAATCGATATCCTCGAGATTTCACTGGCCGTTTCGCAAACCTACGGGGTGAAGCTCCGTTCGGACGACGAACGCAATGTCTCGATTTTCAGCTCGCTGCGCGCGCTCAACACGCACATCCAGCAACATCGCGTCCGCTGAGGCCGTCGCGAGGGGGTTTGTTCGGACTTAGGCGCGAATGGAGCAGCTTCCCTTCCTGAGGCATGAGAGCCTGGATGCGGTGCTGGCCTACCGGGGCGGCCGGCCGGTAACCGTGGGAAGATTTCTGGCTGACAGCGCCGCCCTCGCCACCGCTCTGCCGCCGTGCTCGGCGGTCGTCAACACCTGCGCCGACCGCTACCTGTTCGCCGTCGGACTGGCTGCGGCGCTCCTTCGCCGCCGGACGACACTCCTCCTGCCGGCGCGCGTTACGGGACACTGGGAGGAGATCGCGCAGCGCTATCCCGGGCACTGCGAGATTTCCGATGCCGGGATCGATGCCGGGATCGATGGCACGCCCATGCAGCAGGTCCTGGCGGGGGGACCCGAACGGGTAGCGACGTTAACCCTCCAGGACTTCGCCTTTCCCGGCGATCAGGCTGCGGTCATCGCGTTCACGTCGGGGACGACCGGGCGCCAGATGCCGCATCCAAAAAGTTGGGGATCGCTGGTGCGGAGCACGCGGGCGGTTGGCAAGATCTTCGGCATCGAACGGCTCGGCAGCGCCGCGATTCTCGGCACGGTTCCTCACCAGCACATGTATGGGCTCGAATCGGCACTGCTTCTGGCCACCCAGAACAAGAGCGCCTTCGACGCGGACCGTCCCTTCTATCCCGGCGATGTGCTGGCCCGTCTCGAAGCGCTTCCACGACCGCGGATCCTGGTGACGACGCCCATCCACCTGCGAAGCCTGGTCGCCGATGCCGGCTCGGCGCCGCCTGCCGACCTGCTGATATCCGCCACCGCCCCGCTGTCGCCGCAGCTGGCCGCAGCCGCGGAGCTGCGCTTCAAGGCACCGCTCAGGGAGATTTACGGCTGCTCCGAATGTGGCCAGATCGCCCACCGACGGACCGTTCGGGCTGCGGAATGGGAGTGCCTGGAGGGATTTCGTCTGCGTCAGGACGAGCGCGGCACGCTGGTAACGGGTGCGTGGACTTCGGAGGAGACCCTTCTTGCAGATACGATTGAACTGTTGTCGCCCGCCCGGTTTCTTCTGCACGGCCGCACGGCCGACCTCGTCAACATTGCCGGCAAGCGAACGTCTCTGTTCCACCTCGATTACCATCTGAACGCGATCGAAGGTGTGCTCGACGGAATTTTCTATATGCCCGACGAGGCCGCCGACAGCGTCACCCGACTTGCAGCCTATGTCGTCGGCGCACCCGGGGTTACGCCGGAGTTTGTCATCGACCGACTGCGCCGGAGCATTGACGCTGCCTTCCTGCCCCGGCCGCTGCGCTTCGTGGAGACGCTGCCCCGGGACGCCAACGGCAAGGTCACGCGTGCAGCCCTGCGCGATCTGGCGACGCCGACGCCGGGGCGGACGCCATGAGCGGACAGGCCATGAGCGGACAGGCCATGCGGGGACAGGCCATGCGGGGACAGGCCATCCGGCACATGCCGCTCGATCACCCCGCTGCTGCCGGGCACTTTCCGGGCAATCCGATCATTCCCGGCGCGGCACTGCTCGCCGAAGTGCTGGACGCGATCGCCTCCGGATGCGAAGACCCCCTTGTTCCGACCGCGATTCCGGCGTGCAAGTTCCACTCTCCGGTCCGGCCAGGAGACGTCATCGTCATCAACTGGACCGGCCTTGCCCCCGGCCTTACCAGCGCCGAGGCGCGGGTCACCTGCTGGGTCGAGGACCGCAAGGTGCTGACCGGCACCCTTCAATTCGGGCGCGCGGGGGGAGCGTGACGCCGCGCGTCACCTCGGATCGGGAATGGGCCACGCGCCCGGAGCGTGGCTCGGTTTCGATCATTCAGGTGATCGTGTGGATCGCTCGCAAGTGCGGAAGACCCCTCGCGCGCCTGCTGCTGTATCCGATCTGCGTCTACTTCATCGCGGCGTCACCGGTGGCGCGCGCCGCCTCGCGCGGCTATCTCCGCCGTGTGCTGCAACGCTCGCCGGGCCCGCGGGAGTTATTCCATCATTATCACACCTTCGCGGCAGTCCTGCTCGACCGGGTGTTTCTGCTCAGCGATCGCCACACGGAGTTCGATATCCAGGTTTTCGGTGACGAGATCTTGTGCGAGCTGGCCGCTCGCGGCGAAGGCTGCCTGCTGTTCGGAGCGCACCTCGGCAGCTTCGAAATCATCCGTACGATCGGCCGCCGCCTGCCGGGGCTCGTCGTCAGCATGGCGATGTATGAGGAAAACGCCCGCAAAATCAGCAGCGTGCTTGATGCGATCAACCCCCGATTGAGCGCTGGAATCATCTCGCTCGGCCGCTCGGAGGCGATGATCGAGGTTGCGGAGCGGCTGGATCGGGGCGAGTTCGTCGGCCTGCTTGCCGACCGCATGTTGCAGGGGGAAGACTCCGTCCGCATGCCCTTCCTCGGCGCGCCAGCCGCCTTTCCGCTCGGGCCGTTTCGCGTCGCGGCGAGCCTCCGGCGTCCGGTCGTGCTGATGATGGGCGTCTATCGAGGCGGGCGACGATACGATGTTTGCTTCGAGCCTCTGGCGGATTTCACCACGGTGACGCGCGAGCAGCGGAGCGAGGCTATGCTGGCAGCCGTGCGTCGCTTTTCTACCCGCATCGAGCAGGGGTGCCGCGATGCACCCTACAACTGGTTCAATTTCTATGACTTCTGGCACTAGCATGAGATGGCGGCAGCGATGCCTGCCGGCACTCTGTCTCGTCGCCGCGGCGTTCTGGGCGAGCCTGCCCGCAGCCGACGCCGACGACATCCAGAGCTCCCCCTGGACGCTCGATTCCCTGATGGCGAGCCTCGCCCACACCGAACACCGGACGGCCCGATTCACCGAGCGGCGATATCTGAGCGCCCTGGATCAGCCGCTCGACCTGTCGGGAACGCTCGCCTTCACGCCCCCGGACCGGCTCGAGAAGACGACCCTGTCTCCGTCGCGCGAACGGCTGCTGGTGGAGCGCGAGCGACTGACCATCGAGCGGGATGCCGAGCAGGGCGGTGCCTCGACATCGTCGCTTGCACAGCGCCAGACGCTTGACTTGAGCGAGCACCCGGAGGTCGAGGCGCTGGTTGAAAGCGTCCGCGCGACGCTGGCCGGCGATGGCGCCACCCTGTCGCGCCTCTTCGACGTGTCGGTCGAAGGCGACTCCGCAGGCTGGAGCGTCGGGCTCGTTCCCTGGAGCGAGCAAATTCAGAAGGTTGTGCGCACGATCCGCATCGAGGGGAGCGGTGGGACGATCCAATCCATCGCCATCGAGCAGGCCGACGGCGATCGCGCCGTCATGACCGTGATTCAGGACGGGCCGTGACCGCCGGTCAGCGACGGGCTCTCCTCTTGTGGCTTGGTTTCGTGCTCGCCTGCGGGTTCATCGTCGTCCGCACGCCGATCGCGGTCGATATGTCCGCCTTCTTGCCGCGCACGCCATCCGCCGAAGAGAGGGTGCTGGTCGACCAGTTGCGCGATGGGGCCGTCTCCCGCCTGATCCTGATCGGGCTGGAAGGAGCACCTCCGGCCGAGCTGGCGACGGCAAGCCGGGCGCTGGCCCGGTCGCTGTCCGACTCGCCGGACGTCCTCGACGTCCTTAACGGTCCGCACGAAAGCCAGGCAGACCGGGAGTTCCTGTGGCGCAACAGATACCTGCTGAGCCCTGCGGTCTCTGCCGAGTTGTTCTCGCCCGAGGGTCTGCACCGGGCGCTGGCCGCCGATCTCGGGTTGCTGGCGTCGTCCATCGGCCTGCTGAGCAAGGGGATGATCGGCGCGGATCCGACCGGTGAGATGCTGCGCCTGCTGGAGCCCCTGATGCAGGCCGCAGGCGGCGCACAGGTTCGCCACGGCGTCTGGTTTTCGAGTACCGGCGAGCGCGCCCTGCTGATGGTTCAGACCCGGGCGCGCGGCTCCGATATCGATGCCCAGGATGCGATCCTGACTTTGATCAGGGCGGCCTTCGACACAGCCCGGAAGGACGCTGGGGGCGCAGACACGATGCGTCTGCTGATGGCGGGTCCTGCCGTTTTCTCGGTGGAGACACGGGACCGGATCGAGGCGGACGCCTGGCGCCTGTCGCTGGCAGCCTTGCTTGCAGTCAGCTTCGTTCTCCTGCTGGCGCGTCGATCACTGCTGTTCCTCAGCCTCGCACTGGCGCCGGCGGTCACCGCCGGGCTTGCCGGTGCGGCTGCCGTCAGCCTCGGCTTCGGCGCGATCGCCGGCACGACGCTCGGTTTTGGCGCCACGCTGGTCGGCGAAGCTGTCGATTACGCGGTTTATCTGATCATGCAGACGCCTGCGGGAGGGTCTCCGGCACTCACCCTGCGGCGCATCGCACCCGTCCTGCGTCTCGGCGTCCTGACATCCGCCGTCGGCTTCAGCCCGCTCGTGTTTTCGAGCTTCCCCGGGCTTGCCGAGCTGGGGATCTTCTCGATCGTCGGCCTTATCGCCGCTTTCGGGGTGACGTCGTGGTTTCTTCCGGCGTTGTTGCCGCGCTCAGTGGTCGCCGCACGCCAGATGACCAGCCTTGCGCGGCTGATCGGACCGGGGCGGGCGATGCGCCGGCTTCGTCCCCTTTCGGCCGTGCTGATCGCCATCGCAGCCGGTGTGCTGATCGCGAACCGGCACACGTTATGGGACGATTCGCTCGCCTCGCTCAGCCCCCTGCCGCCGAAGCAGATCGAGCTCGATCAGGCACTGCGGCGCGATCTCGGCGCCCCCGACGTCAGCGACATCATCGTCGTGACGGCGACCGATCAGGAGGAGGCGTTGCGGCGGAGCGAACGCGTGGTCGAAGTGCTGCGCCGCCAGGTGGCTGACGGCGTCCTCTCAGGGTTCAGTGCTCCGTCCCTTCTGCTCCCAAGCCGCCAGTCGCAGCTCAAGCGTCAGCAGAGCCTGCCGGATGCGGAGACGCTGCGTCATAATCTCGGGCTGGCGCTTGTCGGGTTGCCGTTCCAGTCGGCGCTTTTCGAGCCGTTCCTGCAGGACGTCGTGGCCTCCCGGACGATGGAGCCGTTGACACGGCACAGTCTGGATGGAACGGCGCTCTCGCTCCAACTCGACATTCTGCTGCTGCCCGGCGGCGACGGGTGGTCCGCTTACCTGCCGCTGCGTGGCGTCGCCGACCGGGCGCGGCTCGAAAGCGCGATCCACGATGGTGCGCCGCCGGATACCGTGCTCGTCAATCTCAAGGACGGTGCGAACGGGCTTTACAGGAACTACCGCCAGGAAGCCGGGGTGCAGGCTCTCCTCGGCGCCGTGGCGCTGGTCGCCCTGCTGCTGATCCGCCTGCGCTCGGCAGGCCGCGTCGTCCGCCTCCTGTTTCCGCTCGCCGGCGCCGTCGTGATGACGGCGGCGATCATTGTCATGCTCGGCCACGGGCTCTCCATGTTCAACCTCGTGGGCCTGCTGCTGGTGGTCGGCGTGGGGTCGAACTATTGCTTGTTTCTCGAACGCCGGGACGATGACGGCGAGCGCGCGCAGACGGGGCTGTCGCTCATCGTCGCCAGTCTCTGTACGATCATGGGGTTCGGGACACTCGCGATGTCGTCGATACCGGTGCTCTACGAAATCGGTATGACGGTCGCCATCGGCGCCTCGCTCAGCCTGTTCCTGGCGGCCGCCTTTGTGCCGCCTGCTGATGAGCACACGCCGTCAGGAACCGGCGGCGAAGTGCTCCGCCATGAGTGATCGGATGCCGATGGAATTCCTCTACGATCCGGCAACGCCTGCACAGGCTGGCGCCGTCACCCTGATCTTGCTGCCGGGCGCCAACATCCGGCCGGAAGATTTTTTCGAGCAGGGATTTGTCGCCGCGCTCAAACGACCAGTGTCGGCCGTTCCGGTCCGGGCGCACGTCGGCTACTATCTGGACGACACTCTGGTCGAGACCCTCGAGAACGACGTGCTCGCACCCCTTCGAAGCCGGGGCCATTCACGCTTCTGGCTGGCCGGAATCTCGCTGGGCGGGTTCGGTGCACTGAGCTTCCTGCGCGCCCGCAGGCACGCGGTGGAGGGGGCGCTGCTGCTGTCTCCATTTCTGGCGACAACCGGAGTCATCACCGAAGTGACGCGGGCCGGCGGTCTCGACCGGTGGGAGGCTGAGGCGACCTGTGGCGATCGGGAGCGGCAGTTCATCGCGTGGCTGAAAGCGCTGGCGGCGGACTCGCTGGTTCTCCGGCAAACCTTCCTCGGCTGCGGCAGGAGCGATCGGTTTGTTGCCGCAAGCAGGTTGCTCGCCCAGCGTCTTCCCGCTGGCAGGGTGGTCAGCGCCGAGGGTGGCCATGACTGGCAGACGTGGAGGAGCCTTTGGCAGCTGCTGCTCGACCTCGATCCGTTTGCCCCCTGTCCATGAGCAGCCCTCCGCAGCGCTGGTCGCCGACGCTGCTGGTCCGGTTGTCGATCGCGCTGCACGTCATCGGTATTTCCGCGGCGGCGGCGGACCCAGAGCTGCTGCTCTGGGTCGCGGTGATCCTCATCGCCAACCATTCTCTGCTGCTGGTGTTCGGATCCGTGCCGCAGAGCCGTGGGCTTGGCGCCAATCTGTCGCGCCTGCCGGACAGTGCGACGCGCCGACGCGAAGTGGCGCTGACCTTCGATGACGGGCCGGATGCGATCCTAACGCCGGCGATCCTCGATGTGCTTGACCGCTATGGCGCCCGCGCCAGCTTTTTCTGCGTGGGCACGCGAGCCGCCGATCATCCCGCTCTTGTCCGCGAGATCATCCGCCGCGGGCATACGGTCGAGAACCACAGCTACCGCCACTCGAACTTTTTCGCCTGCTACGGGATCGGCACGCTCTACCGCGACCTCACCGCGGCACAACGCGTCCTGACCGAACTCAGCGGACGGCCGCCGCGGTACTTTCGCGCCCCGATGGGGTTGCGCAGCCCCCTCCTCGACCCTGTGCTTGCGCGGACCGGACTCCGGCTGGCGTCGTGGTCGAGGCGCGGCTACGACGGCGTCAGCAATGATCCGGCGGCCGTGCTGTGCCGCCTGCTGAAGCGGCTTGAGCCCGGCGAAATCCTGCTGCTCCACGACCGTCCGTCACCCTTGTCGCGGTCGACCGACCCGGTCATCCTGTCGGTGCTTCCGGCGTTGCTCGAACATCTCGCGCACCAGAGCCTGCGGGCAGTGCCGCTGCCGGCAAGCGTTAGCGAACAGCGATCGGGATAACGCGAAGCTCGCCTCCCCTGTTGCCGTGTCACTGAGAGGGCGTAGGCGGAGTATCTGTCCACCGAACCGAAGACGCTGTCGAACAGCGCCTCGCCCCAGCCATCGAGCTTGTCCGCGCGAGCGGACCGAGGGGGCCGGTGCAGCGTGAGAGCGGGGCGCAGACCGCCGCCGGGGCTCCGGCGCTGCTCGGCGACGCTGCGCTCAGCCACCCGGCAGGTGTGCGATGATGCGGAGCGGCCCTCCTGAGCCGCCCTCGATCTTCATCGGCAGGGCGATAATGGTGGCGCCGACGGTCGGCAGCTCCGACATGTCGGCGACGTTCTCGAAGGCCGGGATGTTCCTGGTCATCAGCGTGACGTGCGCATCGAAGGTCTTGGACTGTCCGTAGTCGATCGACGGCGTGTCGATGCCGACCGCGCCGATGTCGCGCGTGATGAGGAGTTCGGCGCCCTCCTTCGACAGGCCCGGGAAGTGAAGCTTGGCTACGGCTTCCTGACCACGCTCGGCTGTGCCCATGTACTTCTCTCGATCGGGGTACAGGCGGGCGCGCCCGGTGTTGATCAGCACGATCGCGCCTTCCGGAATGCGCCCGTGCGCGCGCTCATGAGCCTCGATATCTGAGGGCTTCACAAGGTAATCCACGTCCTCTGCTGCCGGCTGCGTCACGTCGATGACAATGCCCGGCCCGATCAACTGATCCACCGGCAGCTGATCCGCCGTCAGCGCGCCTTCGGCGAAATGGATGGGGGCGTCGAGATGGGTGCCGCCATGCTCGGCAGCCGCGAAATTGAAGGCTGTATAGTAGTAGCCGCCGTCGGTATGGCCGGCGAAGACGGTCTCCTTCTCGAAGGTTTTCGCCGTTGGCCAGTAGACCGTCTCGGCGTTGAACGGGTGGGTCAGGTCGATCCATCGACCTCCAGACACATCCTGAGCCCTGGCGGAGAAGCCAAACACGAAGCAGAGCGCTGCGGCGGCGACCGACCGGCTCGCCAGCACCAACCATGACTGGCATTTGCCGAATTGAACACTTATCATATGTTGTTCCCCACTTTTGCTGGCGCGTTCCGGGTAACTGACCCCCGAGAGTGAGGCAATCTCGTGGCAGGAGGGCAGGCCACTGGAAGCACGTGCGTGCCACGCCAGGATGCCGCGATCAGCGCGCCGAACCACTCCGCCGCGGTCAGCGATCCCGGCTGGCTCCGCACCAGCTCGGCCGCCGCCGTGCGTATTGACAGGCTATCAGGGACCTCCGGGCAGTGTGCGTCCAGGCCTCGCGCCAAGCCCCGGGAGGTCCGTCATCTACCCCCACAATCCCGTATTCTTGCCGTACCCCTTACCCATTTCAGGCCCGTGGGGCGAGCTGACTTGTTGAACGTATTGGCGACCCCAACGGGATTCGAACCCGTGTTACCACCTTGAAAGGGTGGTGTCCTAGGCCTCTAGACGATGGGGTCATCGCCGCGTGCAAGTAGCCGCATGCAAGTAGCCGTCGGCGGTCCGAAAATCAAGGATTGGGAAACGGGGGGTGGACGTTCTTCCAAGGGACCCGCCCGGCGATGCCGGCTCCGGGCAGGCTCCGGGCTTTTCGCCCTTTCGCGCCGCGCCGCCGCCATGCTACCGTCCGGCCGGAAAAATCAGGCGGCCGGGCTCGCGCCTTCGCGCACCGATGGTCTCCTGTGGACAAACAGGGAGAGGGGAGCGGAACACAACATGCTGCACGGCAAGGTTCTCGTCGCTCAAGGCGGCGGCCCGACGGCGGTGATCAACGAGTCGATGGTCGGCGCGGTGATCGAATCGCGCAAGATTCCAACCGTCGAGCGGGTTTACGGCGCCTATCACGGCGTGCGCGGCATCATCAACGAGGATTTCCTCGACCTGACCCGCGAGACCACCCACAACCTCGAGATGGTCGGCAACACCCCCACCTCCGGTCTCGGCTCGACCCGCGACAAGCCGGACGAAAAGTACTGCGCCGAGATCTTCAAGGTGCTGCGGGCGCACGGCATCGAGACCTTCTTCTACATTGGCGGCAACGACTCCTCGGACACCGCGCGCATCCTGCACGATCAGGCGCGCGCCGCGGACTATCCGCTGACCTGCGTCCACATCCCGAAAACCATCGACAACGACCTGGTGATCAACGACCACACGCCCGGCTTCCCCTCGGCGGCGCGCTTCGTGGCCCTCGCGTTTGCCGGCGCAAACCTGGACAACCGCGCCTTGCCCGGCGTCTATGTCGCCGTGGTCATGGGCCGGCACGCCGGCTTCCTGACCGCCGCCTCGGCGCTCGGCCGCAAGTTCGAGGACGATGGCCCCCACCTGATCTACATTCCGGAGCGGGTGTTCAGCCTCGATGAGTTCGTCAAGGACGTGCGCGAGGTCTACAACAAGTACGGCCGCTGCATCGTCGCCGTCTCGGAGGGCGTCCACGACGAGACCGGACAACCGATCGCCACCAAGCTCGCCAAGAACGTGGAGAAGGATGCGCACGGCAATGTGCAGCTTTCCGGCACCGGCGCGCTGGCCGACCTGCTCACCGACCACATCAAGTCGAACTCCAACATCACCCGGGTGCGCGGCGACACCTTCGGCTACCTGCAGCGCTCCTTCCTCGGCTGCGTCTCCGATGTCGACCAGCGCGAGGCCCGCGAGGTCGGCGAGAAGGCGGTGCAGTATGCCAACTTCGGCAACTCGCAGGGCAATCATTCCGGTTCGGTGACCATTCACCGCACCGGCTTCTACTCGGTGGAATATCACCTGGTGGAACTCAAGGACATTGCCGCGAAGACGAAAGTGATGCCGGACGAGTTCATCACCGATAACGGCCACGACGTCACGGACAAGTTCCTGCTCTACCTGCGCCCGCTGCTGGGCTCCGGCATGCCGGAAGTCGCGCGGCTGCGCCTGAACAAGGTGCCGAAAATCCTGAAGAACGGTTGAGGCGCCTCCCCTCACCCTCGGTCCCTCTCCCGCGCGCGGGAGAGGGAGGGGCCCGCGCGGCGGGAGGGTGAGGGTGAAGCCGTGTCGGGGGCCCACTCAGTGGATTGCTTCGCTCCGCTCGCAACGACAGGTGGGGCGGCTGTTTTCGTCATTGCGAGCCCGCAGTAGCGGGCGCGGCAATCCACTGCTGGTCCCCTCACCCTCGTTCCCTCTCCCGCGCAGCGGGAGGGTGAGGGGCTTAAGGTGTCGGCGGTCTTCCCCTACCCGCTCAGCGCCGGGGCGGCGTCGTCGATGATCAGTTGCAGGGTGCCGCTGCCGTGCCTCGGCTGCAGGCGGCCGGCGAGGTGGAAGGAGGCACCCGAGTGTGCTGCCAGCGCTTTGCCCAACGGCTGGTCGGCGCAGCGGAAGCCAATGGCGGGCAGTTTTGCGCCCAGGCCGTCGATGAGGCCGCAGACCAGATGCGCGCTGCCTGCGGGGCGGGTATGGGCAATGCGCACCGCCTCCAGCACGAAGCGCGGCTCCGGGTGGCCGGATCCGAACGGCGCGAGGCGGGCGAGCACCGCAGGCGACAGCGCTGCCGCACCCGCCAGCGACAAGACGGCGTCGACGCTCAGCGCGCGCAGCCCCTCGGCGGTCGCGGCATCGATCGCCAGCCTGCCCTCGAGGAACGCTCGCAGCTCGCCGAGCCGCCCGGCTTCGGCGGTGAAGCCTGCGGCCATCGCGTGGCCGCCGCCCTTGAGCAGCAGGCCTGCCGCCACCGCGGCATTGACCGCGGCACCGAGATCCCGCCCGGGAACGGAGCGGCCGGAGGCCACCGCCCGATCACCATCGATCGCCACCGCCAGCGCCGGCCGGCGGTATCGCTCGGCGAGCCGGCTGGCAATGATGCCGATGACGCCCGGATGCCAGCCCCGCCCGCACGCCCACAGCAGCGGCGCTTCCGGCTCATCGCCGAGGCGCGCCGCTGCCTCGGTCCAGACCGCCTGTTCGATCTGCTGCCGCTCGCCGTTGAGCGCGTTCAGGCGCCCCGCCAGCTTCCCCGCCTCGTGGGGATCGTCGCAGGCAAGCAGGCGGGCACCCAGGTCGGCCTGCCCGACCCGGCCGCCGGCGTTAATCCGGGGGCCGATGGCAAAGCCGAGGTCGCGCGCCGACGGCGGACCGCGCAGCTTCGCGAGATCGGCGAGCGCGCACAGCCCGACGTTGCGGCGCTGCGCCATCACCTTCAGCCCTTGGGTTACGAACGCGCGATTGACGCCAGCCAACGGCACGACGTCGCACACCGTGCCGAGCGCCACCAGATCGAGCCACTGCCGCAGATCCGGCTCCGGGCGAGCGGTATAGTGGCCTGTCATGCGCAGCAGCCGGTTGGTATCGACCATGAGCAGAAAGGCGAGGCCTGCGGCGCAAAGATGGTCCAGGCCGCTCTGGTCATCGGGCCGCTTCGGATTGACGACGGCGATGGCAGGCGGCAGCGGCAGGCTCGCCTGGTGGTGATCGACGACCACCACATCCAGCCCGGCGGACGCCGCATCCGCCAGCGCCTCGTGCGCGGCGATGCCGCAATCGACCGTGACCACCAGGCCGACGCCGCGATCGCGCAGGCCGCGCAGGGCCGGAGCATTCGGCCCGTAGCCCTCGCGCAGGCGGTCCGGCACGTAGAGCAGCGGCTCGCATCCGACCACGCGGAGGAAGCGCAGCAGCAACGCCGCCGCCGTCGCGCCATCGACGTCATAGTCCCCGAAGACGGCGATGCGCTGGCCGTTGACGACGGCCGCCGCCAGGCGCTCGGCAGCCTTGCGCATGTCCTTCAGGCGGCAGGGGTCGGGCAGCAGGTCGCGCAGGCGCGGGTCGAGAAACGAGGCCGCCGCTTCGAGCCCGATGCCGCGCAGGGCCATCACGCGGGCGACGATTTCCGGCAGGCCGAGCCGCTGCGCCAGGGCCGCGGTCAGCCGCTCGTCACCAGGCGCCAGTGTCCAGCTGCGGCCGGTCAGCGAGCGCGCGACACCCAGCGCCAGCGGTGCCGCGTGCGGATCGACGGCGCCTGGCCGCAGCGCGGCAGTGGGTTGCGGCGAACGGGCCGCCGCCAGCAGATCAGAACGGCTCAATGCGGATCATCCGCGGCGGCTCCACCGACGACGGCAGCTCGGCGATGCGCGCCAGGGCGTGAACCATGGCGGCCTCGTCCGTCTCATGCGTCGTCATGACCACCGGCACCGCCTCGCCCGGCGCGCGCCCCCGCTGCAGCACCGCCTCCATCGACACGCAGTCATCGCGCAGGATGGCAGTGACATCGGCGAGCACGCCCGGCTGGTCGAGAAGCATCAGCCGCACGTAATAGCAGCCGCGGTGCCGGCTCATCGGCAGGGCCGGCAGCGCCAGCAGATGGTCCACCGGAACGCCGAAGGTGGGTGCCCGCCTGCCGCACGCGATATCAGCAATATCGGCGACGACGGCTGACGCCGTCGGCCGTTCGCCAGCGCCGCGCCCCTCCTGGACGATGCGATCGACAAAATCGCCCTCGGCGACCACGGCGTTGAACACGCCATCGACGTTGGCGACTGGCGCATCACGCCGCAGCATGCAGGGATGCACCCGGCGCTCGACGCCGCCGTCGGTCAGCGACGCGATGCCGAGCAGCTTGATGCGATAGCCGAGTTCGTCGGCGAAGGCGATATCGACGGGGGAGACGTGGCGAATGCCTTCAATATGGACTGCGTCGAAATCGAGTGTGCAGCCGAAGGCAACGGTGGCAAGGAGTGCCAGCTTGTGCGCAGTATCGACGCCGTCCACGTCGAAGCTCGGGTCGGCCTCGGCATAGCCCAGCGCCTGGGCCTCGGAGAGCACCGCGTCGAACTCGCGCCCACTCTCGCGCATCTGCGTCAGGATATAGTTGCAGGTGCCGTTGAGGATGCCGAAGACGCGCGTCCGCCGGTTTGCCGCCAAGCCTTCGCGCAACGCCTTGATGATCGGGATGCCGCCGGCGACCGCCGCCTCGTAGGCCAGCACGACACCAGCCGCCTCCGCCGCCGCGGCGAGCCTCACGCCGTGCCGGGCCAGCAGAGCCTTGTTGGCGGTGACCACGTGCCGGCCGCGCGCGATCGCCGCTTCGCACACTTCCTTCGCCGGCCCCTCGGAACCGCCGATCAGTTCGACGACCACATCGACGTCTGCCTCCCGCGTCATGGCGACCGCGTCGTCATACCAGACGTAATCGTCCACCGAGAACCCGCGATCGCGGCGGAACCGGTCGCTGACGGCGGTGATCGCGATGCGCCGGCCGGTCCGGACGGCCAGCTCTTCCTGGTTCTGCTGCAGGAGCTTGACGACACCACCGCCGACGGTCCCCAGCCCCGCGACCGCGACCCTCAGAGGCTGTTGTCCTGAGTTGCTGCTCAACGTCATCCTCGCCCTACTGCGCGACGGGGGCGCGCTTGTCCGCCAGCTCGACGACGTTGTGATAGCGGCCGAGGAAGCTCTTGATGTTGCGGATGGCCTGGCGCGTGCGGTGGCGGTTCTCGACCAGCGCGAAGCGGACGTGCCCGTCGCCATGTTCCCCGAAGCCGATGCCGGGCGCCACCGCCACCTTTGCCTCGCGCAGCAGCAGCTTCGAGAACTCCAGGCTGCCAAGATGGGCGAACGCCTTCGGCAACGGCGCCCAGGCGAACATCGTTGCGGCCGGCGACGGCACATCCCATCCGGCGGTGCCCAGACCGCTGATGAGCACATCCCGGCGCTGGCGATAGCGCTCACGCATGTCCACCACACACTGCTGCGGCCCGTTCAGGGCGGCGGTGGCCGCAACCTGCACCGGCGTGAAGGCGCCATAGTCGAGGTACGACTTGACCCGCGCCAGCGCGGCGATCAGCCGGGCGTTGCCGCAGGCAAAGCCGATGCGCCATCCCGGCATCGAATACGTCTTGCTCATCGAGGTGAACTCGACGCTGATGTCCTTCGCCCCGGGGATCTGCAGAATCGACGGCGGCGGGTTGCCGTCAAAATAGATTTCCGCGTAAGCCACGTCCGACATCACGTAGATGCCGGCATGGCGGCAGAAATCCACCACCTGGCCATAAAAGTCGAGCGTGGCCAATTCCGCCGTGGGGTTGTTGGGATAGTTGAGCACGACGGCGACCGGCCTCGGCACACTGTGCTTCACCGCGCGCTCCAGCGCTGCGAGGAAATCGCCGTCCGCCCTGACCGGAATGTTGCGCACCGACGCGCCGGCGATGATGAAGCCGAACTGGTGAATCGGGTAGCTTGGATTGGGCACCAGGATCACGTCACCGGGGCTCGAAACAGCCGAGGCGAGGTTGGCGAGGCCCTCCTTGGACCCCAGCGTCACGCAGACTTCCGACTCGGGATCGACGGAAACGTCGAAGCGCCGTTCGTAGTAGCCGGCGAGCGCCCGCCGCAGGCCCTTGATGCCACGCGACTCGGAATAGCGGTGGGTGCGGGGATCCTGCACGGTTTCGGTCAGCTTGCCAACGATGTGCGGCGGTGTTGGGAAGTCGGGGTTGCCCATGCCAAAATCGATGATGTCGTCCCCGACCGCTCGCGCCCGCGCCTTCATCGCGTTGACCTCGGCGAAGACGTAAGGCGGCAGCCGCCGGATCTTGAAGAATTCCATTTCCATCATTTCACCCATCGACTTCGAACGGTTGCGGACGCGCCACCCTGAACAGGCGATGCGGCGTCCGGCTTTTTGCCTCTTTCATCGGGCACCATAACGGATCCGCATCCAAGGGCGCCATCTCTTGCAGCGGCGACAGAAAATTGCCCAGTAAACCGGTTCGGGTTATACACTCGCGGATCTGTCGGACAGAGTTAAAGGCGCCGAATACGGCAAGCACCGGCGAGCGCTGCTGTCAGGGCATGGCGAATCGGGGAACTTGAGGTGTCGCAGATGGTCGATCAGCAACGCATTTCTCGGCCGCCGCCGGATCCTGCCGGCGTGTCGAAGGTGTTCGCGGAGATCGCGGAGCGGAGCCAGCTGATCGTCAACGACTGGTTGGGGCGCAATGGACTGCTCGACCCGAACAAAGGCGGTACTGGTCCGCTCGAGATGGCGACCCTCTTTCTGGATCTGACCTCGAAGATGATGTCGATTCCAGCGTCGGTGGTCACGGCGCAGATGTCGCTCTGGCAGGATTACTTCACCCTGTGGCAGACCACGACAAGTCGCATGCTGGGCGCCGACCTTTCGGAAGCGCTTGGGGAAACCGGCCGGCCGGCCGAACAGGCCTGGCAGGACGTCGACATCTTCGCTTACGTCAAGCAATCCTTCATGCTGACGACCCGCTGGATGCAGGCGGTCGCCGACCTCGGCAGTGATGGCGGCCAGGGATTGCGCAAGGAGATGGAGCTCTGTGCCCAGCAGTTTCTTGCCGCCCTGTCGTCCGCCGAATTCACCCATACCAACCCGGAGATGTTGCGCGCCACGATCGAGAGCGGCGGCGAGAATCTGATCACCGGGCTGCAAAACCTTCTCAAGGAAATGGAGGTGGGCCTGGGTGCGCAAGGTACGGCGGCCCGCGATCCTGCCTCCTTCGCCGTCGGCCGGACGGTGGCGCGGACGCCGGGCAAGGTGATCTTCCGCAACGCGCTGATGGAAGTGATCCAGTACGCGCCGCGCACGGACCGCGTGCTGCGCCGGCCGCTTCTCTTCGTCCCCAGCTGGACCGGCAAGTATTACGTGCTCGACCTTCGAGACCGCAACTCCCTGGTGCGCTGGGCGATCGATCTGGGCCATACGGTGTTCATGATTTCCTGGGTCGATCCCAAACCGGGCGACCCGCTTCGCAGTTTCGAGGACTACGTGGTCGATGGTGCCGTCACCGCCATCGAGGTTGCGCAACGGTCGGCCGGCCAGGATCCGGTCAACGCCGTTGGTTACGACCTGGGCGGCACTCTCCTCGCCGCCGCCATGGCTTACCTGGCCGCGGGGGGTGAAGGGCGCGTCGGCACCGGCAGCTTTGTGGCCTCACTTCTGGACTTCTCGCAGCCCGGCGAACTGGGCGCGATGATGGACGAGGAGATCCTGGAGCGACTCGAGCCGCCCGCGGACGCCGATGGCGGTGTCCTGTCCCAGACGTGTTCCTTGCAGCGATTGAACGACCTTCTCTGGTCGTTCGTGATCAACAACCACCTCTTGGGCAACGATCCTTTTCCATTCGACCTGCTGCATTGGAACTGCGACGCGCCGCATCTCCCCCAGCAACTGCATCGCGGCTATCTGAACGCCCTTTACCGGCACAACCGGCTGATCGAGCCGGGCGGACTCCTCGTCGGCGGCCGACCCCTCGACCTGAGACGCGTCACCGCGCCGATCTACGTGATGTCCGCCCGGGAAGACCATATCGTCCCGTGGAAGTCGGCCTATCGAGGGATCCGGATGCTCGGCGGCGCCGACCGGTTCACGCTGGCCGCGTCCGGGCACCTTGCCGGTGTGATCAACCCTCCCACCGGTGGCCGTTATTGCTATTGGACCAACCCGCGAATCCCCGATAACCCCGACGAGTGGCGGGCCGGCGCCAAGACCACGGAAGGCTCGTGGTGGGTGGACTGGGATGCGTGGATTCGCAAGCGGTCCGGAGACGACTGGGTATCGGCGCGCGAGCCGGGAGGCGGTGAACTCGAACCGCTCTGCGACGCTCCGGGCACATACGTCCACGGCACCGCCTGACCGCCGCGTTCGGCCCACCGCCCGGTGGCGGTGGCAGCCCGACGCCGGCCTCTGCGCCAGTGCTTTATGGAGACTGTCAGCGCAGCAGCTTGATCAGGCTGGTGTAATCCCAGCGGTTGCCGCCGCGCCGCTGCACCTCCGACAGAAACTGGTCGACGAGCGCCGTCACCGGCAGCGACGCGCCGTTGCGTCGGGCCTCGGCCACGGCGATGCCCAGATCCTTGCGCATCCAGTCAACGGCAAAGCCAAAATCGAAGGCATTTGCCAGCATCGTCTGCGCCCGGTTATCCATCATCCAGGACTGTGCCGCTCCCTTGGAGATGGTGGCCAGCACCTTTTCCGTATCAAGACCGGCGCGGGAGGCGAAGTTCAGCGCTTCCGCCAGCCCCTGCGTCAGGCCGGCCAGACAGATCTGGTTGACCATCTTGGTCAACTGGCCGGAGCCGCTCGGCCCCACGAGAGTAACCGCCTTTGCATACGCTCCCATCACCGACGCGGCGCGAGCGAACACAGTCTCCTCGCCGCCGACCATGATGGACAGCTGGCCTTTTTCCGCACCGAGCTGCCCACCCGACACCGGAGCGTCGAGAAAACCCAGGCGGTGTTCGGACGCGAGCGCTGCCAGCGTGCGCGCGATTTCCGCGGACGCGGTGGTGTGATCGACCAAGATCGAGCCTGCCGCCATGCCGGCGATGGCGCCGGCGTCGCCCAGAACGACGGAACGCAAATCCTCGTCGTTGCCGACGCAGGTAAAGACGATCTCGGCGCCGCTGGCGGCTTGCGCCGGGGACGCGGCCGCGCGCCCGCCAAACTTTGCCACCCATTGCTCCGCCCTGGATGCCGTCCGGTTGTAAACGGCGACCTGATGGCCTGCCCGCTGCAGGTGGCCGGCCATCGGAAAGCCCATGACGCCGAGACCGATGAACGCCGCGTGCATGCCCTGTCTCCCTCATTTGAGTGTTCGCTGGCGCCGCCCCGTACTCAGCCGAGCAGCGTATGCAGCGTGCGCCAGGTGGCGGGGTCTGGTGCCAGCAGCACTGTATCCTCGACGATACAAGGCGCCGGACGATAGGGCGAGCCGCTGCTGCGCAGGGCCGAATAGCCGCCGGCCTCCTTGTGTATCAACACGCCGGCGGCATGGTCCCAGGGCTTGAGGCGCGCATAGGACGCGAAGTCCAGAACGCCCGTGGCGAGATCCATGTACTCGCGGCCGACCGAACCGTACCGTGTCGCGACCGGCGGGGGTGCCTGGCCGGAGGCTCGCAGGGACGAGGCCAACCGCTCGGCCGCCCGCCCTGGCAGGGAGCCGTGCATCGTTGAAAGCGGCCGATCGTGAACGACGGTAACCTGCCGGGGCTCCTGCTCCGCCCTCGGCTCAAGCCAGGCGCCCTGCCCCGCCACCGCCCACACCACGGCATCGGAGAGCGGATCGAGAATGAAGCCGGCCTTGACCTCCCCACCCACGCAGAAGCCGACGATGACGGCGAAGCAGGCATGCCCCTCGGCGAAGTTCGAGGTTCCGTCCACCGGATCGAGCAGCCACACCGGGTCACCGCCCGCAAGCAGGCCCAGAACGTCCGGCCGCGTTTCCGTCGCCTCCTCGCCCACAAAGACGGAGCCCGGAACCAGGGACCCCAGGCGATCCTCAAGGGCCTTTTCGGCTTCGATGTCGGCAATGGTGACCAGATCGCGCGGATTGCGCTTCTTGTGGGCGATGTCGCCGGCGGCGAGATTGCGGAACCGCGGCAGGACGATCCGGGCCGCGACCTCTCGCAGAATGACCGCGACGGCGCGGGCGTCCGGCAGCCGGTCAGGCGGCGTGGAGGTCGCGATCGCGGTGGTATCCCTGAGCAAAGTCCTGGAGCATCTGCGCTGCATCGGAGCTGTATTCGGCGCGCTGCATCAGCGCCCGGGCTACGAAGCAAGCGAAGGCAATCGCCTCCCCCTTGCCGCGGAGCTGAAAGTGGTCGGCCAATCCGTCCAGCGCCGCATGGGTCTGCCCGCGCGCCATGACATTGAGCTGCCGCTTGACGAAGCGATGCTTTCGCCGCCACCGCTGCTGAACCTCGGGATTTGCCATGAGATTTATCTACGCTTCCCGCCGCCGGCACACAAGCGGTGCCCTGCGTAGCCTCCCCGCGCCACGCGCCACCCTCTCCTCCCCGCGATCGCCGGGCGGCGGCTTTTCCCTTGATTCGCGCATCCGTGACGGTACGGTTTTACCCCTCAGCGAGCGGGATCGATCCTGTACGAATTCCGCCCCAACAAGTGCGAACCTCCCGGGAGATCGTCCGTGACCAAACCGCCATCCGCTCCACGCTGTGCCGCTTTCGTCGGTCCCTACCTGTCCGGCAAGACGTCCCTGCTGGAGAGCGTGCTGTCGCTGACCGGCGCGGTCACCCGCAAAGGCAGTGTGCGCGAGGGAAATACCGTCGGCGACGGCACGGCCGAAGCGCGTGCCCGCCAGATGTCGACCGAACTCAACGTGGCGACGGCCGAGTACCTGGGTGAGACGTGGACCTTCCTCGACTGCCCCGGGTTCATCGAACTCGCGCAGGACGCGCTTAATGCTCTGTCGGTGGTCGATCTCGCGGTCGTCGTCTGCGAGCCCGAGCCGCAGAAAGTGCTTACCTTGGCGCCGCTGCTGCGCTTTCTCGACGAGCGCGCCATCCCGCACCTGGTGTTCATCAACAAGATGGACCTTGCCGCGGGCAGCATCCGGGCCACCCTCGAAGCCCTCCAGGGCTTGTCGATGCGGCCGCTGGTGCTTCGGGAAATTCCGATCCGCGACGCAGAGAAGGTCAGCGGCTTTGTCGATCTGGTCAGCGAGCGCGCCTTCCGCTGGAGCGAAGGCCAGCGCTCCGAGTTGATCCCGCTGCCGGACACCATCACCGACCGCGAGCAGGAAGCGCGGGCGGGCATGCTGGAGGCGATCGCCGATTTCGACGACTCCCTCCTGGAGAAGCTGCTGGAAGATATCGTTCCGAATCCGGGCGAGATTTACGCCGGTCTTGCCCGCGATCTTCAACAGCACCTGATCGTGCCCGTCTTCTTCGGCTCTGCCGACGGCATGCACGGCATTACCCGGCTCCTCAAGGCGCTGCGGCACGAGGCACCCGAGCCGATGCAGACTGCCGAGCGCCTGGGTGTCATCGCCGACGAGCCGTGCGCGCGGGTCTTCAAGACGCTGCATGCGTCGCACACCGGGAAGCTGTCCTTCGTCCGCGTCCTGTCCGGCGAGATCACCGACGGGATGACGCTGAACGGCGAACGGGTGAGCGGCGTCAACCGGGTTCTCGGCCAGAAGCTGGAGAAGCTTGCGAAGGCGCATGTCGGCGAGGTTGCAGCCCTGGGCCGCCTTGACGCCGCGCAGACGGGGGCGATGCTGTCGCCGTCAGGAAAGGCCGCCGCCGACGACTGGGCTCCCCCGCTGAAGCCGCTGTTCGCGCTCAATGTGCATACCCGCGAACGCTCCGACGAGGTCAAGCTGACGGCGGCGCTTGCCCGCCTGGTCGATGAGGATCCCTCGCTCTCTTACGGCCACGATCCCGATACCGGTGAGTTTCTGTTGTGGGGCCAGGGCGAAATGCACGTGTCGATCGCTTTGGACCGGCTGCGCAACCGTTTCAACATTCAGGTGATCTCGCAGCGGCCGCAGGTGCCGTACAAGGAGACGATCCGCGGAACCGTCAGCCACCATGCCCGGCACAAGAAACAGTCGGGCGGCCACGGCGAGTTCGGCGATGTGCATATCGACATCAAGCCGCAACCCAGAGGCGCCGGCTTCGTTTTCAGCGACACCATTACCGGCGGCGTCGTGCCCAAGCAGTACATTCCGGCGGTCGAAGCCGGCATCCGCGAGTATCTGGTGCGCGGGCCGCTCGGCTTCCCGGTGGTCGACATCGCGGTGACACTCACCGACGGCCAGTATCATACCGTTGATTCATCGGACATGGCGTTCCGCAAGGCGGCGCAGCTGGGGATGCGCGAAGGGATGCCGAAGTGCTCCCCGGTGCTGCTGGAGCCGATCTTTCAGGTCAAGATCGCCATTCCCAATGAGTTCACGTCCCGGATTCAGCGACTGGTGAGCGGCCGTCGCGGCCAGATCCTGGGTTTCGAGGCGAGGGACGGCTGGGCCGGTTGGGATGAAGTAAGCGTCCTGCTGCCGCAGGCCGAAATGCATGGTCTCATCGTCGAGCTCCGTTCGGCGACGCTCGGCGTCGGCACCTTTGAATGGAACTTTGATCATTTGCAGGAACTGACCGGCAAGCTTGCCGACGATATCGTCGCGCAACGGGCGGCGGCAACCTGAGCGGCCGCGGGCCGTCGGGCGGGAGTGGCGCGCGGTGAACGTGTTCCTTGTGCATGCGCACCCGGAGCCGCGCTCTTTTTGTGCCGCGATGAAGGATACGGCCGTCGAGGCGCTTGCCGGAGCGGGGCACACGGTTGTCCTTTCCGACCTGTATGCGATGCGGTTCGATCCGGTCGCTTCGGCAAACGACTTCTCCGGCCGGTCCGAACCGTCCTACCTGGTTTATGCGCTGGAACAGAGGCACGCCTACGAGACCCGGAGCCTGGCGCCGGACATCGCCGCCGAAGTGGAGAAGCTGAAGGCGTGCGACCTGCTGCTGCTGAGCTTCCCGCTGTTCTGGTTCTCGGTGCCGGCGATCCTGAAAGGGTGGATCGACCGGGTGTTGCTCTCGGGCCTGACCTACGGCGGCAAGCGCTTCTACGATCGCGGCGGTCTTGCCGGCAAGAAGGCGACGATCGGGATCACGCTGGGCGGGCGGCCGCACATGTTCGGACCGGACGCCATCCATGGCGAGATCGACACCATGCTGCGGCCCATTTTTCGCGGCACGCTGTGGTACACCGGCATGCAGGTGCTGCCACCGTTCTATGCCTACCACGTGCCCTACATCACGGCCGATGCGCGAAAAGCGATTCTCGAGGACTGGCGCCGCTGGCTGCTGGCGCTGGAGCAGGCGGAGCCGCTGACCTTCCCGCGGCTCGATGAGTTCGACGACCGGCTCTACCCGAAGCGGCGGCTGGATCACGACTAAGGAGCACGGGTTCAATACCGACGAAGTTCGAATTCGACGTCATGGTCGCGCCGTGATCCGTGAGCCCATAGCACACGACCGGCCTGGCTGGATCGGATCATCGGCCCTATCGAGGATGGTTTCGAGCGCGCCACCTGCGAAAAACCGATGGAGCAGGTGCGCCCGGAGCTTGATTTCTTGAAGTGAACCTGGGCAAGGGCCGGCCCACCTCTCCATAAATATAGACCGCGAAGACGCCCGCCGCGTGCCAGCCCTGCGCATCGAGGACTGGCAGGGATCGCCTGATCCGCTGATCAGTTGACCTTCACAATTGTTGGCGGCGTCCAGGTTCCGTCGAGGATCGACGGACTTGCCTCCTTCGGCCAGTACATCCGGATCATCGGGATGAACGGCCCCTTCGGAGCTGGCAGCCAGTTTGCTTCCTTGCCCTTGCCCGGCGATTCGTTCTGGAAATAGAGCGTCAGCGAACCGTCTGCGTTGCGCACCAGATTGTTGCGCGGGCTGACGGTGAATTTGTTGAGCGGATTGGGGACGAACCACCAGCCCTGGTCGATCTCGTACATGGTGATCGACCAGAAGCCGTCCACCGGCGGCTCCTGCCCTTTGGCGAAGGTCAGCGTATACTTGTTGGCACCCGAAAGCGGCGCGCCCGTGCTGTCCACCTCGGTATAGGGATAGACCGCATCCTTATCGAGATTGGCGGGCCAGCCGAATGCGCCGACGACGGCCCGTTTCATGTAGTCGGTTCCGTAGGCGCCGACCTCGCTGATCACCCAGCCGTCGGCGACTCTGCCGAGGCTGGCGCGGTGCGCGGCGATATTGTCGAGAGCCTCCTGGGGAAGGGTCTTCAGCGCCTCCTGAGCAGCCGGGTCAAGCGCCGACAGGTCGAATTCCTTGCAGGGCACGATGCCGATCCTGGCCATTTCGGCGACGATCGATGCATCCTCGGGCGCCGGTGGCGCATCCTTGCACATCAGCCGGGCCATCATGTCGAAATAGCCCTTGGTGCCCAGATTCAGGATCACGTCCTGGGGCTTGCCCGTCATGGAGAAGCCGGGGTCAGGATCGACCGGCGGCGGAGTAAAGGTCCAGTCGTGCTTGCCGAACTGGGAGAGCGGGCGCAGTAAATACTGACCCTGAAGCGCGTTGACCGCCTTGTAATCCTGCTCGGTGCCATCGGCATAGGTCCGGCCGAGGATCAGCATATAGCGCGTCGGCGATTTGACCTGCGTCATTCCGGGGGGGACGGTGCCTTCCCAGCCCGGTCCGGTCAGCAGGAATTTTTGCGCTCTTCTCCCCGTTGTGCGGGTGCCTGCCGATTCGATCACCGGCATCCAGAGGCTGTACATCGGAAAGAGATAGTAGCGCGAGCCCATGTCGGGATGGCTGAAGACCGTCGGCTCCTTGCCCAGATCGACCCAGGCAACCGAATAGAGCGTGTCCGCATTCGGAGCCGAAACGCCCCGATAGTCGGCCGGCGGGTAGCGTTTGACGTTCACAAACTGGCCCATCGGCCCGCGCAGGCCTTCGACCTTGCCGACATTCGTCATTTGCACGCGCGTCCCTTCGGTGGTGATCAGCGAGTAGCCGTACACATAGGCGTCCATCGCAATCGCCTTGGCCTCGTCCGCCGTCAGTGCAGCGGCAGTGCCAATTCCGCCGCCCGCCACCAGCCCCGAAACAAGGGCCAATACCGCAAGCCTGCTGTATTTCACGAATTCCCTCCCCGTTCAGCGGATACGCCGAAGTTTTCCGGGTAGATAACCCTCTCGAAGCCACAGCGATAGGATAATCCAACGAACCCCTTCCGGAAGCGAGAACCGGATCTCTGGAGCGCTCCTGTGGCGATGGTAAGTGCTTCGTGCCTCGCATCGGAGAAAGCCGGACCGTCTGCTCCCGGACACCGCAGCCTGAAGCGCGCTGGTGATCGGCGGGGCGTCTGCCACTCAGGGGGTTGCGGGCACCGCCGCGACGTGCTGCGCCCAGCGGGTCGCCGGATAGAAATAGGAGACTGGCTGGTCCGGATCGGTGCTGCCGGCGACGATAAAGCCCAGCACGTTCATGTCGTCATCCACCACCGGCGCGCCGCTGCTGCCTGGTGCGACCGCCGCGTCCACCTGAACGAGGCGGTCCACCGGCCCGATCGGCGCGATTGCCACCCGCGCCTCCAGGCCGGTTGCGACAGACCCCGAGGCGAGCCCGACACGCTCGCCGGCCGCGATGGCGATACGGACCTTGCTCACGGGCGCTGCCTCGGCGGTGCTCAGCCGGAGGCCCGGCACCTTCAACGCCGCCGGACAGTCGAGAAGCAGGGGGCCGAAGGGGTGGTCGCGAACGGTCTGCAAGACCCCGGTGCTATGCCGGCTGCCATCGGCGGAGATAATGGAGACCGGGCCGTCGGCGAGCGTGGCGGTATTGCCTGCCCAGCCATCGGCAACGATGAGTCGCGGGTTCGCCAGCACAAAACCGGTCATGAACGGCTCGCTCTTCGGCCCGATGATTCCCACGACCGACGCCACCAGGTCATCCACCGTCTCGGCGCGCGTCACCGGCTGCGCCGCTGTCGGAAGTTCTCTCACAAAGGCGGCGACCGGGGCTTCGCGCAGGATTTGCGCCGGCTCGTCTGCCGAACCGAGAAGGACGCCCAGCCGCGTAAACAGCGCTTCGAAGTTGCTCGCGGGGCCGAGGACCGCCCGGATGCGCGGATCGGACTGAAGGCCGGCGGGGACCTCGGAAGGGGAGACATACCACACCGCCTCGCCCCCTGCCCCCAGGACCAGCTCCCGGATGCGCTGGTCGCGCAGGCTGTGGCCGACCACCACCACGTCGCGGCCATCGATCGCCGGCTTCAGGATCGGCGCGATCTCATCGAGATAGCTGTCCATTTCCGATGGTGTCCACGCCATCTGCCGCTGGAACAGGTCACCGTGCAGTTTCACGATCTTCACCCTCGGATGGCGGCCGCGCAGCAGCGGCGACAGCCGGTCGACGCGGACAAGGCCGTTGACCAACAGCACATAGTCGCGCCGCCAGAGACGTGCCGCGGCCAGGCCGTCGTCGAGCAGCGGATCAAGGTTGGTGGTGAGCACGATATCCAGGAACGCGTCCGCGCAGAGGGAAGCGAGCGACTGGTAGCCCGGGGTTACCCGTGCCGGATCGCGCGTTTGCAGGTATTCGGCTAGCAGCCGGTAACGTTCCGAATCGCTTCGCGTCTCAATCCATGGGATGAACGCGGCGAAGTCGGCGACGCCGACGAGTTCGTAGATCCCGGCCATCGCGCCAACCCCCGACTCGACCGAGGCGCCGGCACCCAGTAGAAGGACCGGCGGCGGCTCGCCAAGGCGGCGGCGGTCCGCCAGGTCCCGCGCGAGATGATCGACCGTGCGTTCGAGCATCGGCCATGATCCCGAACTCAGGAGACATCCGCAAGCGGGGGAATGATTGCTGCCGCTGGCGGAGCAAGCGGACGTGCTGAGCATCTTCGAGCAGTTTGTCTCCGGCTTGCCGTTATTTTGGGCGGGCGTGCTGGCCAGCCTGGCGGTGGGTGTCGGCGTCGCCTCGGGCGAAGCCGCGAACGGCCTCGCCCTGACCATCGGCATTTTCCTGCAGAACCTGCCCGAGGGGTTCGTCGTGGCGTTGGCGTTGCTGCCGCTCGGCTGGAGCCGCCTGCAGGCGGTTTTGGTGGCGCTCGCCACCGGCGCGGTGGAAACCGTGGGCGGAGTTGTCGGGGCCGGCGCGGTGACTCTCTCGTCGGCGGTGCTGCCGTGGGCGCTGGCTGCCGCTGCCGGCGCCATGCTGTTCGTCATCAACCACGAGATCATTCCCAAGACGCACGAGAATGGGCACGAAACCCCCGCCACGTTCGGGGTCGTCGGCGGATTCATCCTGATGATGTTGCTGGACGTCGGTCTTGGCGTTACGGTCTGAGCGAACGTCGGCAAAAAAATAGCCGGGCCCGAAGGCCCGGCAAGTCCAACAGGGAGGCTTCACGTCTGGGAGACGTAGGACTCGTTGGGAACGAGCCCTTCTTCCGGGCATTGCACCCGAAACTGCTGTTCAATTGCTGCAGTGCAGCGACGAAGAGCAATATAGAGGGGGGATCTGAAGGCCACCATGCAAAAAATCGCAGGGCTCCCATGCGACCTTCGCATAAAAGGTTGAGTGGTTCTGTGGAGAAATCGCGCAAAGCGACTTACCTCCCCAGGTGGGGCTCCCCCAGGTGGGGCTCCTTCGCGATCGGCAACGGTGTCGGCCGTGATGACCTCGCACCTGCAATGCGCAGGTATCGCGCTGCAACAACGCAGACGCCTGAAGATCAGTTTGTCAGCTCTTCCACCTTGCGCAGAATGAACTGGCGGAACAGCGTGATCCGGCTGGAGTGGCGCAATTCCTCCGGGTAAACGAAGAAGACCTCGAGGTCAGGACCGCTGATCTCCGGCAAGATCTCGACGAGATTGCCCGCTTCGTTGTTGAGGTACTGCGGCAGAGCACCGATGCCGATGCCACTCTGGACGGCGCGGAAGATGCCGTAAGTCGAATTCACCTTGAGGAAGGCCTTGCGCCGGGCGCCTTCGCTCAAGCCGGCTTCGAGAAGCCAGTTGAGGTTCGGGACCGGCGGCCGGGCATCTTCTCCGAACACCACCAGGCGATGCGAATCAAGATCGGCCGGCACGCGCGGCATCCCGTGCTTCTGAAGATAGGAGGGGGCTGCAAACACGTGATAGGTCATCGTCATCAGCCGACGCTGAATCAGGTCGGATTGGGTCGGCGTGGTCATTCGAATGGCCACATCCGCTTCCCGCATGGACAGATCGAGCTCGTTGTCGGTCAGCATCAGCGAGACTTCGATATCGGGATTCTCTTCGAGGAATTCTTTCAGGCGCGGCGCCAGCCAGATGGATCCGAAGGCGATCGTCGTCGTAATCTTCAGCGGTCCCTTCGGCCGTTCCCTGCTTTCGCTGATCCGCGCCTCGGCCATGTTCAGCTTGGCCAGGATCTCGCGGGCTGTCTTGAAGAGGATTTCTCCCTGCTCGGTGAGCATCAGGCCGCGGGCGTGCCGGTGAAACAGGGGCACCGCCAAGCTCTCTTCCAGCGAGCTCACCTGACGGCTGACCGCCGACTGACTCAGGTTAAGGGTGTCCCCGGCATGCGTAAAGCTTCCCGCCTCGGCGACGGCGTGAAACACTCGAAGCTTGTCCCAGTCCATCGCCATGTCCCGCCTGCCTGCTGGTTATGCTCTTTTTTTGCCGCAAGCGCCCAGAGCGCCCGTGGCGCATTCGATCGGCGTCCTGGTTGCGCCTGCCGGCCGCGCCGTCCGTCCCTATTCGGCCGCGCGGACGTGCTGTACTTCTCCATCGAAGGCGAGGAAGCGTTCCGCCTCCAGCGCCGCCATGCACCCCGTCCCGGCAGCGGTTACCGCCTGGCGGAAGACCTTGTCCTGCACATCGCCCGCGGCAAACACGCCCGGCACACTGGTCTGGGTGCTGTCCGGCCGGGTGACAATATAGCCGTCCTCATCCATGTCGAGCTGACCGCGAAAGATCGCGGTGTTGGGGACATGACCGATCGCTATGAAGACGCCGTCCACCGCCAGTTCGGTTGCGCCATTGTTGGAGACGTCGCGCAATCTCAGCGCCTGCACCGCCTTGTAGGGGGTGACCTGGCCGACGATTTCCTCGACCACCTGATTCCACAGCACCGTTACCTTCGGATTGCGAAACAGCCGGTCCTGCAGAATGCGTTCCGCGCGCAACTGGTCGCGGCGATGGATCAGCGTTACCTTGGCAGCGAAATTGGTCAGGAAAATCGCTTCCTCGACAGCCGTATTGCCGCCGCCGATCACAGCCACATGCTTGTTCTTAAAAAAGAATCCGTCGCAAGTGGCGCAAGCGGAAACGCCAAACCCCTGGAACAGCGCCTCGCTCTCCAGTCCCAGCCAACGCGCCTGCGCGCCGGTGCAGATGACCAGCGCATCCGCCGTGTAGGTGTCGCCGGAATCACCCCGGCAGGAAAAAGGCCGCTGTGCCAGGTCCACCGATACCACGGTATCGTCAACCATCTGCGTGCCGACCTTAATGGCCTGGCGGTCCATTTGCTCCATCATCCACGGACCCTGAACCGTGTCCTCGTAACCGGGATAGTTTTCCACGTCCGTGGTGATGGTGAGCTGTCCGCCCGGTTGCAACCCGCGCACGAGAAGCGGTGCCAGGTTGGCGCGCGCTGCATAGATGGCTGCGGTGTAGCCGGCGGGACCGGACCCGAGGACCAGCACCCTGCTGTGATAACTGCGAATTGACATGCGGCACGAGCTCGACGATGCGCGAGGAGCGCATCAGGGTTTCACGGGATGCATAGCATAGGTATCGATGTTGCGGTGCGCAAGGGGACGAGGCGGCCTCGGCCGGGTTGTGTTCACGACATTCGGCTTCCGGCGGGCCGGGTCCGGCGGTAATATAATTGCGCGAAGTGTGGGGTTTCGCGGAGGTCCATGATCGTGCGACGGGTCAAGCTGGATAAGATCGATCAACGCATCCTGCACGATCTGCAGGAGAACGGGCGGCTCAGCAACGTGGAGCTGGCACGCCGCGCCGGCATCAGCGCGCCGCCGTGCCTGCGCCGGGTGCGGGCGCTGGAACGGGCCGGCTACCTGCGGGGCTATCATGCCGATCTGGAACCGAAGGCTCTGGGCTTCAACGTCACCGTGTTCGCGCTGGTCGGGCTCGCCAGCCAGGCGGAGCCCGATCTGCAGGCGTTCGAAGCGCTCGTCGGCGGCTGGCCCGAAGTGCGCGAGTGCTACATGCTCGCCGGTGAGACCGATTTCCTGCTGAAGGTGGTCGCGGTGGACTGGGAATCCTACGAGCGCTTCCTGACCACCCGGCTGACGCCAGCACCGAACGTCTCCCACGTCAAATCCGCGCTCTCCATCCGCACCTCCAAGCTGCACCCGGGTGTCCCGATCGCGTTCGATGGGGAGAATGGTGAGCTTTCCTGACGCCCAGCCCGCCGAACTCCGACCCCCCAACTGCCGGCCGAACCGTCACTGCGCGAGGTAGCGGGTGAGATTTTCGCGGATACGCTCGTGGACAGGGGGATGGGGCGGCGGCGGGATGAAGGTATCGCCGGTTATGCGCTCATAAAGCGCGATATAGCGCAGCGCGAAATCGACGATGGTCTCGGCCGGAATGGCAGGAATGGCCTCCTTGTAGGGATCGCAGCGCGCGACGATCCAGCGGCGCAGGAAGTCCTTGTCGAGCGTCTCCGGATCCTCGCCCTGTTCGAACCGCCGCTGATAGCTGTCGGACGCCCACCAGCGACTCGAGTCGGGGGTATGAATCTCGTCGGCCAGGACGATGGAGCCATCTTTATCGAGGCCGAATTCATACTTGGTATCGACTAAGATCAATCCGCGTTGCGCCGCCAGTTCCCGGCCGCGCGCGAAGAGCGCCAGCGCCAGCGCCGAGACCTCGTCCCATTGTGCTGATGTGAGCAGGTGACGGTCAACAATCTCCCCGGCGCTGATCGGCGCGTCGTGGTCTCCATGGGCCCCTTTGGTCGTCGGCGTCAGGATCGTGGCGGGGAGCTTTTCGTTCTTGCGCAGGCCTTCGGGAAATCGGATGCCGTAAAGCAGTCGATGTCCATCGCGATACATTGGCCAGATCGACGTGGCGGTGGTACCGGCAAGGTAGTCGCGCGCCACCACTTCGACCGGCAGCATGGAAAGTCGCCGGGCAACGGTCACGTTGGGGTCCGGGAAGGCGATGACGTGGTTGCGACAGAAGTCGGCGGTCGCCTCGAACCAGTATTGAGCGACCGACGTCAGAACCTGGCCCTTGAATGGCACTGCCGCCAGCACCTGGTCAAACGCGCTCTGCCGGTCGGTGGCGATGATCAGCCGGCGCCCGTCGGCAAGATCATAGTTGTCGCGAACCTTGCCGCGCAGCGACCGCTCCAGACCGGGCAGTCTGGTGTCGGTCAGAACCCCTGGCAGCGCGGCCTCGATACGGGCCCGGAGATCCGCTTGCGCGGCCGTCATCCGCCGCCGCCCCTCGCCCTGATCAACCGTAGGCGATCTTGACGATCTCGTAGGAGCGCGAGCCGCGCGGCGTGGTCACCTCGACAACGTCGCCCAAGGTCTTGCCGATGAGCGCGCGGCCGAGCGGCGAGGTCACCGACAACAAGCCGGCCCCGGCATCGGCCTCGTGGGTGCCGACAAGGCGGTAGGTCGCTTCCTCTTCCGTATCTTCGTCTGCCAGCATCACGCGGGCCCCGAAGCGGATGACGTCGCCTGAAAGCTGGGAGATATCGATGACCTGAGCCCGGCTGATAATATCCTCCAACTCGGCGAGGCGGCCCTCAATGAAGCTCTGGCGCTCGCGAGCGGCGTGATACTCGGCGTTTTCCGAAAGGTCCCCGTGCTCCCGCGCCTCGGCGAGGGCACGAATCACCGCCGGCCGCTCCTCCGAACGTAAGCGCTTGCGCTCGTCCTCAAGACGGATCAGGCCGTCCTGAGTCATGGGGATCTTTTCCATTGCCTCCCTCTCGTCTGCGTCACCACCGTCCTCACCCCACGCATTCGACTGTCCAGAGGAGTGCTCGCGGTTCCAAGCCGGACCCACTACGGCGTCGGCATCAGAACGTCCGGCTACCATAAGTCTGCAACGGCGTCACTTCAAGGGCGTGACCCGAAACGAGCACCGCGATGGCTTCGACGGCGGCCGCCGCACCCGAGATGGTGGTGTAATGGGGAACGTTCATCATCAGCGCTGAACGTCGGATGGAGAAGCTGTCGCGAATCGCCTGGGCCCCCTCCGTGGTGTTGATGACCAGATGCACCTCGCCGTTGATGATGGCGTCCTCGCAGTGCGGACGACCCTGCAGCACCTTGTTGACCCGCCGGACCGCCAGGCCGCGGCGGGCAAAATCGGCAGCCGTGCCGTCGGTCGCCAGCAGCTCGAACCCCATGTCAACCAGCCGGCGCGCCAGCACCGCCACGGCCTCCTTGTCCTGATCCTTGACCGAAATGAAGACCGTGCCGCTGGTGGGCAGCCTGATGCCGGCGCCGAGCTGCGACTTGGCGAACGCCTGTCCGAAGTCCGGGGCGATGCCCATCACCTCGCCGGTGGATTTCATCTCCGGGCCGAGAATAATATCCACGCCAGGGAATCGGGCGAACGGAAAGACCGCCTCCTTGACCGAGACGTAGTCCTGCTCGGGCCGATCGCCCAGCCCGAACGCCGCTAGGGGCTCGCCAGCCATCACGCGCGCAGCGATCTTGGCGATGGGAACACCGGTCGCTTTGGCCACGAAGGGGACGGTGCGGCTGGCGCGGGGATTGACTTCCAGGACATAGATTTCCCCGTTCCGTACGGCGAACTGGACGTTCATCAAGCCGACCACGCCCAGGGCCAGCGCCAGCTCGCGGGCCTGGCGCTCGATTTCCTGGATCACAGCCTCCGGCAGGGAATGCGGCGGCAGCGAGCACGCCGAATCGCCGGAATGGACACCGGCCTCTTCCACATGCTGCATCACGCCGGCCACGTAAACGTCCCGTCCATCGCAGACGGCATCGACGTCCACCTCGATGGCGTTCTCCAGGTAGTGATCGAGCAGAACCGGGTAGTCTTTGGAGACCTTCACCGCCTTGTCGATCCCCGCGTGGTTTTCGAACAGGAGCCTCGCGAAGTAGCGATCGAGGTCTTCCGGTGCGTGCAGGATATCCATGCCTCGCCCGCCCAGCACGTAGGACGGCCGGACGACGAGGGGAAAGCCGATCTCCGCGGCCACCCGCTTCGCCCCCTCGGCATCGATCGCTGTCCCATTCGCGGGCTGGCGCAATTCCAGGCGATGCAGCAGGGCTTGGAACCGCTGACGGTCCTCGGCCAGATCAATGGCGTCGGGCGAGGTGCCGAGAATGGGGATGCCGGCTTGCGCCAGCGGATGGGCCAGCTTCAGCGGCGTCTGCCCGCCGAACTGCACGATGACGCCGAGGAGCTGCCCCGCGCTCTGCTCGACGCGAATCAGTTCGATGACGTCCTCGACGGTCAGGGGCTCGAAGTACAGGCGGTCCGACGTGTCATAATCCGTCGAAACCGTTTCCGGATTGCAGTTGACCATGATCGCCTCGTAGCCGCCCTCCCGCAGGGCGTACGCGGCGTGCACGCAGCAATAGTCGAACTCGATCCCCTGCCCGATCCGATTGGGCCCGCCGCCGAGGATGACCACCTTCGCGCGGTCGGACGGGCGCGCCTCACATTCGGGCGCGAAGCCAAGGTCGGTCTCGTAGGTGGAATACATATACGACGTCTGCGACGGGAACTCGGCGGCGCAGGTGTCGACCCGTTTGTAGACGGGGGTTACGCCGAGCAGCCGGCGCCGATGGGCCACGTCCTCCTCTTTCTTGCCTGTCAACTCCGACAGCCGCGGGTCCGAGAACCCCAGCCCCTTCAGCCGCAGCAGGCCCGCCGCGTCGCGCGGCAGCCCCTTTTCGCGGACCTCCGCCTCGACGGCGACCAGGTCGCGAACTTGCGAGAGAAACCACCGATCGTAGCGACAGGCGGCGTAGACGGCGTCAATATCGAGGCCGCGCCGGAACGCTTCGGCGATCACCAGCACCCGGTCGGGGCGCGGCTGCGCCAGTGCCGCCAGGACTTCTTCTGCCGCGCCATCGATGTTGACCTCGTTGAAGCCGGAGAGGCCGGTCTCCATCGATCGCAGCCCTTTCTGCAGGGCTTCGGCGAAGCAGCGGCCGATCGCCATGGCCTCGCCCACCGATTTCATCGAGGTGGTCAGGATCGGCTCGGCCCCCGGGAACTTTTCGAAGGTGAAGCGCGGGATCTTGGCAACGACGTAATCGATCGACGGCTCGAACGACGCAGGCGTGATGCCGGTGATGTCGTTCTGCAATTCGTCCAGCGTGTAGCCGATCGCCAGCTTCGCCGCGACCTTGGCGATGGGAAAGCCGGTCGCCTTCGACGCCAGCGCCGAGGACCGGGAAACGCGGGGGTTCATCTCGATCACCACCATCCGCCCGTCGTCCGGGTTGATGGCGAACTGCACGTTGGACCCCCCTGTGTCCACCCCGATCTCGCGCAGCACCGCGATCGAGGCGTCGCGCATGAGCTGATATTCCTTGTCGGTGAGCGTGAGCGCCGGCGCGACCGTAATCGAGTCACCGGTGTGCACGCCCATGGGATCGACGTTTTCGATCGAGCAGACGATGATGCAGTTGTCCGCGTGATCGCGGACCACCTCCATCTCGAACTCCTTCCACCCCAGCACCGACTCCTCGATCAACACCTGCCGGGCCGGCGATGCGGCGAGTCCGCCCGAAACCACGCGCTCAAATTCCGCGGAGTTATAGGCGATGCCACCGCCGGTGCCGCCGAGCGTGAACGACGGCCGAATGATCAGCGGCAGACCGATTTCGTGCAGCACCGCCCACGCCTCGTCCATCGAGCGCACCGTCCGGCTCTTCGGGCAAGCGAGGCCAATGCCGGCCATCGCCTCGCGAAAGAGTTGGCGATCCTCCGCCTTGGCGATGGCGTCCGCCTTGGCACCGATCATCTCGACCTTGTGACGGTCCAGGGCGCCCGAGTGGAACAGCTCCATGCCGACATTCAGTGCCGTCTGCCCGCCCATTGTCGGCAACAGGGCATCGGGACGCTCCCGCTCGATGATCCGCTCCACCGTCGCGGCGGTAATCGGCTCGATGTAGGTGGCATCGGCCATGCTGGGATCGGTCATGATCGTGGCCGGGTTAGAGTTCACGAGAACGACGCGAAACCCCTCATCACGGAGCGCCTTGCAGGCCTGGGCGCCCGAATAGTCGAACTCGCAGGCTTGACCAATGACGATCGGGCCGGCGCCGATGATCAAAATCGTATGTATGTCGGTACGCTTCGGCATGCTGTCCGGCCTCTTCCGCTCCACTTCCCGCAACGGCGGCGGGACACTACACCGCAACCGGACGCCCGCGCCATCCGCAGCGTGCGAATGCCGCCCAGGCATTGCGGGGAACTCCACAAATCCCGTTTGACAGCGGATTTTTCACGTTGTACCCCATATAGGCTCTTTTTACCCTTTTTGTGCCATCATCCCCCATCCCGGATAAGCGACCATGGCTCTACGTATCGGCACCAACGGGAACGACACCTTGTTCGGAAGCGACTTTGCAGACTACATCCTTGGTCGCGATGGCGACGACCTTCTCGATGCTAGTGCCGGCAACGACACGGTCCTGGGCGGCAACGGACGCGATACTCTGATCGGCGGGGAAGGCAACGACTCGCTGAGCGGCGAGAACGGCGACGATATTCTCTTTGGTGGAGCCGGCAACGACACCCTGCTGGGTCAGGACGGCGACGATCTGTTCGTCTGGAACCCGGGAGATGGCTCGGACACGATGACCGGCGGTACCGGCACCGACACCGTCGTGATCAACGGCGACGGCGACGGCGATGCGTTCAGCCTAGCGGCCGGCGGCACCGACCTGCTCTTCGTCGGCGCCGCCTTCCGGCTCAACCTGTTCCAGATCGAGGCGATCGAGGTCTACGGCCAGGATGGCAACGACCTGCTTCACGTCGGTGATCTCGGCAGAACACCGCTGCGGCAGATCTATTTCGAGGGCGGCGAGGGAAAGGACACTCTGGACGGGTCCACCGCGAGCGTTGCCCTCATCGCCGACGGTGGTTCCGGTCAGGATAGCTTGGACGGCGGACTGGCCAACGACACCTTCCACGGCGGCAGCGGGGCTGACGTTCTGGCCGGCGGCGGCGGCAACGACTGGCTCGACGGCGGAACGCAGGCGGATCGATTGATCTGGTCAGGCGGTGACGGTAACGACACGCTCATCGGCGGCGACGGCGCCGATGTCGCCGACCTTCGCGGCGGTGGCGGCGACGACCTCTTCTCGTTGAACGCCCTCGGGCCCAACGCGGTTTTTGACGCGGGCGCGCCCAGCGCCACCCTGGACATCCGCGAGATCGAGACCGTCGAGGTTACCGGTGACGACGGTGACGACGTGCTGACCGTCGGCGATCTCTCCGGTTCTTCGGTCAGGCATGTCTTCTTTTCCGGCGGGGCCGGCAACGACATCCTCGTCGGCGTCGATGCGATGCGCAAGCTCATCGCCGACGGAGGCTCGGACAACGACACGCTCATCGGTGGCGCCGCGGCCGACAGCCTGAGCGGCGGCGCCGGCAACGACGTTGTCCTGGGCGGTGGCGGTGCCGATCTGCTGAGCGGGGAGACCGGCGACGACCAGATCAACGGCGACGGCGGAGCGGATCACCTTTTCGGGGGCGCCGGAGACGACACCATCAGCGGCGGCACCGGTGCGGACGTGATCGACGGTGGGGGCGGCGAAGACCTGATCTGGGGAGACGGCGGCGCCGACGTCTTCGTCTACGGTGCGGATCAGCTTTCGAACGGCGTTACCGAGGGCGATTTGATCGTCGACTACTCCGCCGCTCAGGGCGACGTTGTCGATCTGCCCGATGCCGCGGCCTCGGTGGCGTCCAGCTTCGTCCTGGACGGCAACCTCGTGGCCGTGCTCACCGGCAGCGACGGCGATCTCATCGAGTTCGTGAACATCGCCAACTTCTCCGATATCGTGTTTGTCTGAGAGCGAGCGATCACTCCCGCCGATGCCGAACGGACCGCGCGGAAGGCAGCGCTTTCCCGGTCCCGGGCGGCAACGATGTGATGCCCGACGGCGCCGGCGACACTCTGGCCACACGCTTCTGGCGCATTGACAGCGTTGCGTCCGGCTTCCGGCAAGCCATATCGAGGGCATGAAAGTCCGCAAACATCGAAGGCGATCGGGCCGCGCCCTCCTCTTGCCGTTCATGATCAGCGAGATGACGGCGGCCTCATTGGAGACGATCTGTCGTCGCACTTTGTTGATTGCCCAGGGACGCTGCACCCCAGCCGAGTACCGTCGCATGGTCCTGGAGAAGGCGGCGGCAGCGCAGTCATCGGCGGTCACGCTGGTCCGCGCAAATGGCAAAGCTCAGGCTCGGGCTCTGTTGTCGCCCTGGCACAGCCGGGTTACGGCCAATGCCAAACGCTTGCGCAAGAAGAAGCGCACTTAAAGCTTCCTGCGACGCTGTCGGACTACGGGCGCCGCCACTCCCCGACGCCAAACCCTCTGGAGTGAATCGGCTTCGGACTGTGAAGTGCATCACGTTCGCGCTCGTCAAAGTCCGGTAAGTAAGGTGGCGTTCGTCCGGAGGGGGAAATGCCGAGGTTGGCGGCGCAGTGCCTGCGTTGTGTGGTTTGATGGAGCGTATCCGCCTGAGAACCGTGGTGCTCCCGGGGTTCGTTGCCGGGTTCGTTGCCACGCTGACGATGCACCAACTCGTGCTGGCGCTGCTGAGCCTTGCGGGACTGACCAGCAGGACGGCGTTCGCCCTTCAACCGACGGAACCGTTAGCCATCCCGGCCGTGGTTTCGCTGGCGCTCTGGGGTGGGCTGTGGGGTGTCGCTCTGGTGGGCGCGTTGAGAACGCTGGGGAGCAAAGCCGACGACTGGATCCTGGCGCTGACCCTGACGCTGACCTTGGGCGCGGTCGCACCAACGCTGGTGAACTGGCTGGTCGCGGCTCCGCTCCACGGCCTCCCTCTCGGATATGGCTGGCATCTGCGCGACATGGTGACATCGATCCTGGTCAATGCGAGCTGGGCGGGAGGTGTCGCGGTCCTGCTCCGCGTGCGGTTCGCCTGGTGGAGCGAGACTTCTGCAGGCCGACCCCACCCTTTGTCCCGACACGCTCAACAGCCGCGATGACATTCCAAGTCCGCAGCGTTTGAAGCGCGCGGGCGAACCCGATAGACTGCCGGCGATTCGCCCGGGCCCTTCCGCCACGGGCACATTTCCGTGCAACAGCAGGCTCGAAGAGAGGGATGAGGGGATGACGTCGACGCTTATTTTGCTCCGCCATGGCGAGAGCGAGTGGAACCTTGCCAACCGCTTTACCGGCTGGGTCGACGTTGACCTCAGCGACAAGGGTCGCGCCGAGGCCAAGCGCGGCGGCCAACAGATGAAGGACGAAGGCTTCGAGATCGACATCTGCTTCACCTCGGTCCTGAAGCGGGCAATCCGCACGTTGTGGATTGCCCTGGACGAGATGGATCAGATGTGGGTGCCGGTGGTCCGCGCCTGGCAGCTCAACGAGCGCCATTACGGCAGCCTGCAGGGGCTGGACAAGGCGGAGACGGCGAAGAAGTTTGGCGAGGATCAGGTCAAGATCTGGCGTCGCAGCTTCGACATCCCGCCGCCGCCTCTGGACGCCGACGATAAGACGCATCCGCGCTTCGAGCGCCGCTACGCCCACCTCGACCCGGTGATTCTGCCCGGCACCGAGTCGCTGGCGATCACGCTCGACCGGGTGATGCCGTTCTGGGCCAACACCATCGTGCCTTACCTGAAGGACGGCAAGACGGTGCTGATCGCCGCTCACGGCAACAGCCTGCGGGCGCTGGTCAAGCACCTCAACAAAATCTCGGACAAGGACATCATCGAGCTCAACATCCCGACCGGGATTCCGCGGGCTTACGAACTCGACGCCGATCTCAACGTGATCAGTGACCGCTATCTGGGCGACGCGGCCGCGGCCGCGGCAGCCGCAGCTGCCGTCGCGGCGCAGGCATCGGCCGCCCGCGCTTAAGAGAAGCGGCGCCTTCTGCAACCTCCCCGTCCGAGTGCCACCGAGCCGTAATGCCGGCTCGGTGGCCTGTCGCTGCGGTCCCTAACCGCAATACAGCGGCCGTGCAGTTTCAACACCGGGTACAGTATTTGGAAAGCCTGACTTCGCGGAACGAAGAAGAGAATTCGTCGTACTTATTCCACAATATATACAGGTTATCGCCGTCATCTATTCCCGCAGCATAGCCCCAAGCGGCCTCCCCGATGCGTTTCTCCCAGAGCTGGTTCCCGGCGTCGTCGTATTTTCTCAGCCAGGGGGTGGAGACACCCGCGACCGCGTCGTAGCTGCTTCCGAGGAAATAAACGCTGCCTTGATGATCGACAGCCAGGTCTCCCCCAGAGTTGTTTGCAGGCACGTCACGCCGCGTCCACAACACGGCACCGTCGGCGGAGATTTTACGGATCCATGCCGCCGCCTGGGATGCGGCGTTGAAGGCCCCGCTCGTCTGTTGCCAGGCCGGCTTTACCTTCATATTCGGGTGTTCCCAGTGTCCGCCTCCACAGCAGGTCGCCGGCCAGAGACCGTCGTTCGAGCCACACGGTCCCATAGGGGCCTTCCGCAGAGAGATAAACACTGCTTTCGCCGTCGGTCGCAATTCCATGGTTTTGCACAAAGCTGGGTATTTCTTTTGCAACCTGGCGAATCCATATCAGCTGCAGATGGTCCGTTGCTGTGGCTGATTTCGTTCCCGCCAACAACGACAGAAAAATTGCAGCAACCAAGAGACTCCGTACTGTGATCTGCCGCATTCAACCCTCCCACATTTGACATAATATTACCATAATTAAAATTTGAAAACAAAGCAAAGTCGTGCTCTACAATCAGTAAATATATATGCTTCTTATATATACTGAGATCGTCGGGCGATCGCCTTCGGCCTCAGCCTTGTCAGCATCGACGAACAAAGGGCATGACGACGCATAGGAGCGGGCGCGCATCGGTCCGCCCACAGGCGGCCTGCGCGCGCCGATGTGATCGGACCGGTTCCGGCCGCTCTTGATCCGCGATTGCGGCGGACGTTATACATTTGCCTGCATCGAGTATCGGTGGTATCGGCGAGGTCTTCCTGCTCGTCGGGCGAGAGGGCGGTCGGAGATCCTCCGTCCGGAACGCCGCCTTCCCTTGTTATTGGCGGGGTGCGGGAACCAGCCGATCGAAGGAACGGCCGATTGCGCTCGATCCTGGCAAAGGAAGTTCGATGATCCCACGTCGCGTCGTTGCTGTCACCGTGGCGCTGTTCTTCACGACGTTTCAAGCCCACACTGCTGAAACTCCCGCTGAAAGGCCGGAGACGAAGGCCGACACCTACGAGTTGCTCAACCTGTTCGGCGATGTCTTCGAACGGGTGCGTGCGGACTACGTCGAGCAGGCCAGCGACGAGCAGCTGATCGAGGCGGCAGTGAACGGCATGCTGTCGTCGCTCGATCCGCATTCGGGTTACATGAGCGCCAAGCGCTTCGACGAGATGAAGGTCCAGACGCAGGGAGCCTTCGGCGGCCTGGGCATCGAAGTGACCATGGAAGGCGGCCTGGTGAAGGTTGTTTCGCCGATCGACGACACCCCGGCCTTCAAGGCCGGGCTTCAGCCGGGGGATCTGATCACCAATATCGACGGCGAGCCGATTCTGGGCATGACCTTGCCGGACGCCGTGGACAAGATGCGCGGCCCTGCCGGCAGCAACATCCGCCTGACCATCCGGCGTGCCGACCGCGAACCCTTCGACGTGACACTCACCCGATCGGTCATCAAGATCAAATCGGTGCGCGCGCGCCTGGAAGGCAAGGTTGGCTATATCCGGATCAGCTCGTTCAGCGAGCAGACCGACGTCGGGCTGCAGGAGGCGATCGACGATCTGAAGAAGCAGGCCAACGGCCAGCTGCAGGGAATCGTGCTGGATCTGCGCAACAATCCCGGCGGCCTGCTGACGCAGGCGGTCGCGGTGGCCGATGACTTTCTCGAACAAGGCGAAATCGTCTCGACGCGTGCCCGGAAACCCGAGGATGCGCAGCGGTTCAACGCAAAGCCGGGCGACCTCGCCGCCGGCCTGCCGATCGTCGTCCTGATCAACGGTGGCTCGGCATCCGCATCGGAGATCGTCGCCGGCGCGCTGCAGGACCACGGCCGTGCGATCCTTCTGGGCACCAAGTCGTTCGGCAAGGGATCGGTCCAGACGATCATTCCCCTGTCGGGACACGGCGCGATGCGCTTGACCACGGCGCGCTACTACACGCCCTCCGGCCGCTCGATCCAGGCCGTCGGCATTGAGCCCGACATTCTCGTAGAGCAGGCGCGGATCGAGGCCTTGAAGACCGATCCGAACGCCCGCAGGGAAGCCGACCTGCGCGGCGCGTTGGACAATCCCCGTGCGCCGGCTAGCACGCCGCCGGGAAGCGCCGCACCAACGATGCCACCAGGGGCGCCGGCAGGCACTCCGCCCGCCGGCCGCGCTCCCGGATCGACGCCTGAAGGCGGAGACGTCGAGGAGGCGGCGGAGCCGGCCGCGGAGAAGAGCGCCGTGGATTACCAGCTTGCACGCGCCTTCGACCTTGTCCGCGGGTTGTCGCTGTTTTCGGCCCGGACCGGCACTGCACACTGATTGAAGGCCTCCTGATTGAAGGCCGCTGATTGAAGGCTAAGCGAACGATGGGCGGGCCCCGGCCGGGCGCCAATCCGACGGAAGCGACCCGGTCCCGGCTTCCGCGCTGGGCGCGGCTTGCCGATCTGCCGCGCCGCGTCGGCTCGGCCATATGGGCGGCATTGCCGGATCGCACGTGGTGGTCGCCGTGGAAAGCAGCCCTGGTCACATCGTTTGCCACGTTGATGGCAACCCTTCTGCTGTTGACGGCGCTCTCGTTCGTGGGCAGAGCGCTGGCCCCCGCCCCCGCTGTCGTCGAACTGGATTTGCCAGCCGAGCCCGGCGCAACAATGCCAGCCGCTTCCGTCGGGATCGATGGTGGCCTTATCGTTCCCCCATACAAGGCGGCTTCCTTCGCCGGCCTGCCGCAGCTTCCTCCGGCGGACAGAGCAGAGCCGTTGCCGCCTGTTCCCGACTCGGCTCTCCTTGAGGAGGCACCGTCGGGCGCGTTGCCGCGGATCGCCGCCGATGGACGAAAACCGCGCCTCGTCTACGCTCGCCCCTTCGATGCCAGCGACCGGCGGTCGCGGCTGTCGATCATCGTCACCGAGATCGGCCTCAGCCGGGCCGCCAGCGAAGCGGCCATCCAGGGCCTGCCCGGCGAGGTCGTGCTCGCCATCAGCGCCTATGCCGCTGCTCCCGAGCAGTGGGCGCACGCGGCTCGCCGCGCCGGCCACGAGATCATGGTATCGATCCCGCTGCAGCCGCCGCGCGGCGGCGGTGAGGACGCCGGACCGCGCGCGATCCTCCCTGCCGCGGCGCCGCAAGAGAACATGCAGCGGCTGTTCGGCAATCTTGCCCGGTTTAGCGGGTATACGGGCGTTCTGCTGAACGGCGATATTGCGCCGCTGGGCCGCCGCGTCGAGCCCCTGCTGCAGACCGTGCAGGCGCGCGGCCTGCTGCTCGTCAACGGCGCCACCTCGTCCGGCGGCGCGTCGCTGGGCGCCGTTGCCGGGCGACTGGATCTGGCACACGTCTCCATCAACATCGCGGTCGACCCCTCCGACGCGGCCGTCATCGATCGGCAGCTTGAGAGCCTGGCGGCCTTGGCGCGCGAACGCTCGCTTGCCGTCGCCACCGTGCAGCCGACGCCGGCGGCGCTCGGCCGGCTGCGTGCCTTCCTTTCCGGCCTCGACGCACAGCATTTCGTTCTGGCGCCTGTTTCGGCGGTCGTTGCGGTGGGAGGAGAAGGATGACCGGCAAGCGCAAGCTGCCCTATCGACGCGGCGTTGGCGCCCTGCTGTTTCGCGCCGACGGCGCGGTGTTCGTCGCCCGGCGTATCGATACCCCCGGCGACGCCTGGCAGCTGCCGCAAGGCGGCGTCGATCGGGGGGAAAAACCCAAGGTCGCGGTGTTGCGGGAGCTGAAGGAAGAGATCGGCACCGGCCATGCCGAGATCATCGGCAAGTCGCGGCAGTGGTATCGATACGATTTACCCGAGTCGCTTCAGGGACGGGTGTGGGGCGGCAAATATCGCGGTCAGAAACAGCGATGGTTTGCCTTGCGCTTTCTCGGCACTGACGCGGACATCGACCTGGCCGCCGATCACAAGCCGGAATTCGACGACTGGCGGTGGGTGCCGCTGTCCACGCTTGCGAGTCTCGCCGTCTCCTTCAAGCGAACCCTGTATGCCGATCTGGTCACCGAGTTCTCTCCTCTCGCGGGTTCGCTGGCAGCCGAAGCCGGGAAAGCGGGCGGATCGAACTCCATGAAAGCCGGCTGACGGCGGCCGCTCTACCCGGGCGTAATCCCGGTTCGGCGGCGGACCTGGACCTGGGCCACGGCAAACAGCGCCGCGGCGGCGGCGACGATCGAGGGGCCCGCCGGTGTGTCCAGCCGGATGGAAAGAGCCAGACCGGCGGCGACGGCGAGCATTCCGCAGAGCGCCGCGATCAGCGCCATTGTCTCCGGGCTGCGGGCAAAGCGGCGCGCCGTCGCCGCGGGAATGATCAGCAGCGACGTGACCAGCAGGATGCCGACGATCTTCATCGCCAGTGCTACGACCAGCGCCACCAGCAGCATGAAGGCGGTGCTCACCGCCGCGACCGGGATCCCTTCGGCCCGGGCCAGATCCTCATGCACGCTGGCCGCCAGCAGCGGCCGCCAGATCGCTGCCAGCAGGGCCAGAACGATAGCGCCGCCACCGGCAAGGAGCCACAGGTCGGCGGCCGTCACCGACAAGATGTCGCCGAACAGGTAGGACAGCAGATCGACGCGGATCCACGCCATCAGCCCGATGGCAACCAGCCCGAACGACAGCGCCGAATGCGACAGGATCCCAAGCAAAGCGTCCGACGACAGCCACGGGCGCGAGCGTTGCAGGACCACCAGCACCATGGCGACGGCAACGCACACGGCCAGCACGCCCAGCATCGGCTCGATCGCCAGCAGAAAGCCGACGGCGACGCCCAGCAGCGCGGAGTGGGCCATCGTATCGCCAAAATAGGCCATGCGCCGCCAGACGATAAAGCAGCCGGCCGGACCCGCGACCGCGGCAAAGCAAAGTCCGGCAAGGAGCGCCCGAACCAGGAACGGTTCCATCATGCCGGGCCTTCCTCTCCGGCGTTTCGGCCTTTGGCCGATCCTTCGGGCAACCGGCCAGTCTGCAGATGGACCGGGTTGCCGCCCAGATCGTGCTGGTGATCGTGCCGGTGGGCATAGACGGCGAAGGCCCCCGCCGTCTGCCGGCCGAACAGCCGCACATACTCCGGATGCTGACTGACGGCGTCCGGCGTGCCGGCGCAGCAGACGTGATGGTTCAGGCAAAGCACCCGGTCGGTGGCCGCCATCACCACGTGCAGATCGTGGGAGATCATCAGCACGCCACACCCACGCCGCGCCCTGAGCTCGCCGATCAACTGGTAGAGCGCAGCCTCTCCCGCATAATCGACTCCTTGTACCGGTTCATCGAGAACGAGCAGGTCCGGTCGGGCGAGCAAGGCGCGCGCCAGCAGCACGCGTTGCAGCTCGCCGCCGGAAAGCGCCGACACGGGTGCCGCGCGCAGGTGCCCGACACCGGTTTCCGCCAGGGCATCGGCCACGTCGGCCGGGCGCGCCCGCCGGACCAGAGTCATCAGCCGGTCGACTTTGAGGGGCATGACCGGATCGACGTGGATGCGTTGGGGCAAGTAGCCGATGCGCAGACCCGGCTGTCGCTGCACACGGCCTCTATCCGGCCGAAGCAAGCCCATGAGAACGCGCAGCAGCGTCGTTTTCCCGGCGCCGTTGGGGCCGATCACCGTTACGATCTCGCCGCCGCCGACCTCGACATCAACATCCTTCAGCACCGGACGGCCGGAAAAGCTCAGATAAACCCCTCTGGCCGCCACCAGCCATCGGCCAGACTCGCCGGGCGCTGCCGCCCCCTCGTTGTTCACGCCGCCACGCGTCGAGCTCATGCGCCTGCCGTGCGGCAGGCGCCGCAAATTCCACCGATCTCGACGATCGGCCTGGTCACCGTAAACGACGCCGCAGTCGCTTCGGCGAAAACGGCGTCGGTGATGATCGGGCACTCCAGCTCAGCAACCCGGCGGCAGGTGCTGCAGACGAGGAGCTGGGCCGAATGCTGATCGCCGACATGGGTGCAGGCGACATAGGCGTTGAGGCTCTCCACCCGATGAAGCAGGCCATGGTCCAACAGAAATGCAAGCGCGCGATAAACGGAAATCGGTGCCAAAGCACGATCCGCGTTGCCCATGCGAGCGAGGATTTCGTACGCGCCAAGGGCCACGTGGTTCGCTGCCACGATATCTAGAACCTGGCGACGCTGCGCGGTCAACCGAAGGTGGCGTTGAACACAAAGGTTCTCCACCCGAGCCATCATGTCCTGGACACAGCGGCGATGGTCGTGGTCGGCCGGTGAAAATGCAACGGGGTCCATCTGCAGTCTTCGTCTTGCCCAGTCGCCGAAGCTCGGCGCTTTCAAGCCCGCTAATTGTTATGTTATATCATACAGGATCAAATGAGCCAACATCGTACCTATGCACTTTTTTCCGCTGGAGCGTCCAATGGCAGACGTGATTCGAGGAATCGTCTTGTTGCTATCGCTCGTAGCGCCGATCCTCTCCGCCGCTGCGGCGACGGCCGCGCCGCAGGTCGTCGCCACCATCAAACCGATCCACTCGCTGGTGGCCATGGTGATGCAGGGAGTTGGCGAGCCGAAGCTGCTGATCGCAGGGGGCGCCTCGCCGCACACCTACTCCTTAAAGCCTTCGGACGCCCGGATCCTGCAGCAGGCCGATCTCATTTTCTGGGTCGGCGAGGGTCTGGAGACCTTTCTCGAAAAGCCGCTCGAGGCGCTGCCGCGGAACGCCCGCGTCGTCGCTCTTGCCGAAGCACCCGGTGTCACGCTGCTCCCTTATCGCAGCTCCGGCGGGTGGGAGCCGCACGTTCACGGCTCGGCCGACGCCGGGACACCGCACGCACAGGGCGAGTCACACGGACACGACGATGACCACGAGCACCACAACACCGACATGCACATCTGGCTCGACCCGGCCAATGCGCAGGCAATCATCCGCGCGGTGGCGGCTGCGCTGAGCGAGGCCGATCCGAGCCATGCGGCGATCTACACGTCCAATGCCGAGGCGGCGCTCGCGCGCCTGCAAGCGCTGGACGAAACCCTGCGGCGTACGCTGGAACCGCTGGCCGGAAGGCCCTACGTCGTCTTCCACGACGCCTACCAGTATCTGGAGCATCGCTACGGTCTGACGCCCGTCGGCTCGATCACCGTCGACCCGGACCGCCAGCCAGGTGCCCAGAGGGTGGCGATGATCCGTCGGAGCATCACTGAGAGAGGAGCCGTCTGCGTGTTCTCCGAGCCGCAGTTCAGTCCCAAGCTGATCCCGACCCTGATCGAGGGCACCCCCGCTCGCACCGAGGTCCTTGACGCCGAGGGCGGCCCGACCGTTCCGGCCGGCCCCGACGCCTATGGGATGATCATGCTCAACCTGGCCGACGCACTGCGGCGATGCCTCGACCCCGCGGGCTGACGCCGCCCACCAGCATCACCCCCCGCAGCGCCCGCGTCCAGGACCGTCAGTGCGCCGCTCCCGCAGCGGAAAATATCCGGGCCTTGCGGGCGCGAACGTAGACGGGCTGTCCCACGCGCAGGTCGAGCGCGTGCAGCTGGGCGCGCCCCAGCTCCGCCTCGATCAGCGCGCCGTCATCCCCGACCGACAGCTCGACCCGGGCAACCGGGCCGGCGGCCATCAGGTAGCGAACGACCGCGGGCCTGCCGGACATCACAGCGCCGTTGAAGATCTCGATGTCGTGGGGCCGCACGTAGGCGATCGCCTTTCCGTCGCCGTTGACCGTGCCCACCGGAACGACGATTTCCCCACCGCACACCGCCACCTTGCCGTCCTCGACGGAGCAGTCGAAGCGGTTAACGTTGCCGAGGAATTCGTACGCGAACGAACTCGTCGGATGATCATAAACCTCCTGCGGCGAGCCGACCTGTTCGATGACGGCATTATTCATCAGCACCACCCGGTCGGCGAGCTCCAGGGCCTCCTCCTGATCATGCGTCACGAACAGGCTGGTCAACTGCATCTCGTCGTGCAGCTCCCGAAGCCAGCGGCGAAGTTCCTTGCGCACTTTGGCATCGAGCGCGCCGAACGGCTCGTCGAGCAGCAGCACCGCGGGTTCGATGGCCAGAGCCCGCGCCAGAGCAACGCGCTGCCGCTGCCCGCCCGAGAGCTGCGATGGGTATCGCCGGGCAAACGGATCAAGCTGAACCAGGTGCAGCAATTTCATCACCCGTTCGCGAATCTCCCGCTCCGCGGGCCGATGGGCGCGGGGCTTCACACGAAGCCCGAATGCGACGTTCTCGAACACGCTCATGTGGCGAAACAGGGCATAGTGCTGAAAGACGAATCCGACCCGCCGCTGGCGCAAACTCCGGCCGGTCAGATCCTCGCCTCCAAACAGGACGTGCCCCGAGGTCGGCCGCTCCATGCCGGCAATGATGCGCAGCAGGGTCGTCTTGCCCGATCCGGACGGGCCCAGCAACGCCACCAGCTCTCCCGGGCGCACCGTCAGAGAAACGTCATTCAGCGCCGTGAACGCGCCGAACTGCTTCGATACGTGGGTGATCTCGATATCCATCGGCTGTCCCTTAGCCCACTGTGGAGGCGCCGCCAAAGCGCCATTCGATCACTTTTTTCAGCACCAGCGTGACAAGTGCCAACATTGCCAGCAAAGATGCGACGGCAAAGGCCGCCACAAAATTGTATTCATTGTAGAGTATTTCAACGTATAGGGGCATCGTATTCGTTTCGCCGCGGATGTGACCGGAGACCACCGAGACGGCCCCGAACTCGCCCATCGCCCGCGCGTTACACAGCAGGATGCCGTACAGCAGGCCCCACTTGATGTTGGGCAGCGTCACCCGCAGGAACGTCCGCAACCCGCTGGCCCCAAGCGACAGCGCCGCCTCTTCCTCTTCGTTGCCCTGCTCTTCCATCAAGGGAATCAACTCGCGGGCGACAAACGGAAAGGTCACGAAGATCGTCGCCAATACCAGACCGGGCACGGCGAAGATGATCTGAACGTTGTTGGCAACAAGCCACGGCCCGAACCAGCCGTGGATACCGAACACCAGCACGTAGACCAGGCCCGCCACGACCGGTGAGACCGAGAATGGCAGGTCGATCAGCGTGACCAGCAGGCTCTTGCCGATGAACTCAAACTTGGCAATGGCCCAGGATGCGAGGACGCCGAACACCGTATTGAGGGGCACGGCGATCGCCGCCACCAGCAGGGTGAGCCGGATCGCGGCGAGCACATCGGGATCGTCGAACGAGGCAAAATAGGCGCCAATGCCCTGGCGCAGGGCCTCGGCGAAAACCGCGACCAGCGGCAGAATGACGATCAGCGTCAGAAACAAGATCGCCAGTCCGATCAGCATCAGCCGCAGCCAGAGCGGCTCGGCCGCGGCGATGCGGCTCTTCGATGTTGTGGCACCCGCCATGCCCTTGATCCCTTTCCTTAACTGCCGCGACGCTTGTTCCAGCGCTGCAGCCAGTTGATGACGAACAGCGTGACAAAGCCGGCGATGAGCATCACCGTCGCGATCGCCGTGGCTCCCGCATAGTCGAATTGCTCGAGCTTGATGATGATCAGCAGCGGAGCAATCTCCGAGACCATCGGCAGATTGCCGGCGATGAAGATGACCGATCCGTATTCGCCGAGACCGCGTGCGAAGGCCAGTGCGAAGCCCGTCAAAATCGCCGGCAGGATCGCCGGCAGGATCACCTTTGCAAAGGTCTGGATGCGGCCGGCACCGAGGCTGGCCGCCGCCTCCTCCACCTCCTTGTCCAGGTCCTGCAGCACCGGTTCGACGGTGCGAACCACGAATGGAAGGCCCTCGAACAGGAGCGCGATGATGATGCCCGCCGGCGTAAACGCCACTTTGAGGCCCAGCGCGGCCAACGGTGCCCCCAGCCAGCCATTCTCGGCGTAGATGGAGGCAAGTGCGATGCCGGCGACCGCCGTCGGCAGCGCGAACGGCAGATCGACGACGGCGTCGAGCAGGCGCTTTCCGGGAAAGGAGTAGCGCACCAGGACCCACGCGATGACGAGGCCGATGACCGAAACGATCGCTGCGGCAACAAACGCCGTGCCGAAGCTGAGCCGGTAGGCGGCCAGCGACCGCGGCGTAAACGCCGCGTCGACAAAGCCCTGCAGACCCATTTGCGAGGAGGCAAAGACCAGCGCCGCCAGCGGCATCAGCACGATCAGGCTGAGGTAGAGGACCGTGAGGCCCAGTGTCAGCCCGAACCCTGGCAGGATGGTCTCCTTGCGCAGTGACCCGGTGGGAAGCCTCGTCGGGGAGGCGGGAATGGCTCCGCTTGTCATCGCAACTTACCGGACCGGCGCGTAAATCTGGTCGAACACGCCGCCGTCGGCGAAGAACTTCGCCTGGGCCGCGCCCCATCCGCCGAACGCTCCATCAACGGTGATCATCTCCAGCTTCGGGAAACGCGCCAGATCGGCTGCGTCGGCATATTCGGGTTTGACCGGGCGGTAGAAATGCTTTGCGGCCAAGCGCTGGCCGTCGGGGCCATAGAGCGCTTCCAGATAAGCCTGGGCGACGTCTCGCGTGCCGTTCCTGTCCGCGTTGCGATCGACGAGCGCCACCGGCGGCTCTGCAAGGATGCTGAGCGACGGAACGACAATCTGCAACTCATCCGATGGAAATTCTTCTTTCGCCAGGAAAGCCTCGTTTTCCCACGTGATCAGCACATCGCCCAGCTTCCGCTGAACGAAGGTCGTGGTCGAGCCGCGCGCACCGGTATCGAGGACCGGCACATTCTTGAACATTGCAGAGACGAATTCCTCGGCCTTGGACTCATCGCCCCCGGAACTGCGCAGCGCGTAACCCCAGGCGGCGAGGAAGTTCCATCGCGCGCCGCCGGACGTCTTCGGGTTGGGCGTGATCACGGCGATCCCCGGCTTCGCCAGGTCGCCCCAGTCCTTGATGCCCTTCGGATTGCCCTTGCGCACCAGGAAGACGATCGTCGAGGTGTAGGGCGAGCTGTTGTTCGGCAGGCGCTTCTGCCAATCCGCCGGCATCAGCCCCGCCTTGGCCGCGATCTCATCGATATCATAGGCCAGCGCCAGGGTGACCACATCCGCGGCGAGGCCGTCGATCACCGTGCGTGCCTGCTTGCCCGATCCGCCATGCGACATCCGGATGTTCAGGTCCTCGCCGGTTTTCTCTTTCCAGGCCTTCGCGAAGGCAGGATTAAACTGTTGGTACAGTTCGCGCGTCGGGTCGTAGGACACGTTCAGCATCGAGCGCTCTGCGCGCGCGGGTGTGATCGCGACAGCGAGCACGGCCGCCGCCAGGACCGCGCTGGTCAGGTTGAACCGAGCCACCTTCACCTCCTATCCCTGTATTAACTCTACATAATTAGTAGAGTTGTATATTTAACACAAACACTCTCTCGTGGTTCAGACAAATCGGCAGGATCGCCACCCTATTGGAAGAGATATGCCGATGTCAAAAACTATCAGCCGGCGGTGAGAGCAGGAAGGCTGTCACGTCGGTGACCGCTGCCGCGTCGGCGATGCTGGTGTGATCCACGATCTCCGCCATCGCATCCCGTACCCGCCGCATCACCGACCGCACGGGGCAGGTTTCTTCGTCGTCGCAGTCAAGGCAGCGTCGGTAGCCCGACAGGCTGGCGCAGGGCAGCGGTGCCAGCGGTCCGTCGAGAATGCGGATCACCTCCCCCACCGTGATGCTCTCCGGCGCCTTGGCGAGAGCATAGCCGCCATGCTTGCCGCGCTGGCTGAACACGAGGCCGTGCCGTTTGAGATCAAGCAGGATCAGCTCCAGAAATTTGCGGGGGGCCTGCTCCCGCTCGGCGATATCGGAAACCAGCATCAACTGCCCTTCCGGGTGTCTCGCCAATTGACACAGCGCCTTCAGTGCGTACTTGGCCTTCTGGGACAGCATAATCTGCGTTTCTAGATCGGTTTAATAGTCTTGTAGGCGAAGATCACGCAGCCGTCAACTTAGAAAGGCCGGAGGGCCCAGGTCGTCAGGCCACTTTTATCTGGTTGCTGCAAACGGTTAGGAAAAGATCGGCGGCGCCGAACCGACCATGACATATCCGTACGCAGGGAGGCCCGCGACACCGCCCTGCAGGCTGCCTGCCGCCCCGGGAACGTCGAGGAGCCGCGAGTCTTCCACCTCCAGCGGCAGCACACAGTCCACCTCCCCGAGGTTGAAGATGCACAGCAACCGATCAGCACCGGCCGTTCGTTCGAACGCCAGCAGTGGCGACGGGACGTCGAGAAAGCGGATGCTGCCGCGGATCAGCGCCGGATGGCGCTTGCGCCAGGCGAGGAAGGCGCGGGTGAAACGAAGAACGGACTCGGCGCTGCCTTCCTGGTTCGCGATCGCGAGCCCTAGGTGGCGCGGGTCCACCGGCAGCCACGGTTCGACATCGTCCGGACAAAAACCCCCGTTCGCCAGATCGCCGCACCAAGGTAGCGGGGTTCGGGCGCCGTCCCGGCCGCGATGGCGCGGCCAGAAAGCGATGCCCTCCGGATCCACCAGCCGCTCGAAAGGCACGTCCGCCTGCGGCAAACCCAATTCTTCCCCCTGGTAGAGGAAAATGGTTCCGCGCAGGCTGCACAGGAGGGCGATGAGCATCCTTGCGAAGGCGGGATCGGCTTCGGCGGCCCCGGCGGCCACCGCCCAGCGCGAGGCGGCGCGCACGACATCATGGTTGGAGAACGCCCACGACGGCCAGGCGGTCGCGGAATGCCGCAGCATTGTCTCCAGCGCATCCCGGATCACATCGGGACCAAAGGCTTCGCTCATCAGAACGAAGTTGTAGGCGGTGTGATAGCGGTCCGGCCCCTCGGTGTATTCCACCATTGTAGCGAGCGGATCGTCCGACGAAGCCAGTTCCGCCACCGCCATCCGGTCGCCGTAGCTGTCCAGCAGCGAGCGCAGCCTCGCCACAAAGGCAAGCGTCTCCGGCCGTCCGCGGTTGTACAGAGGTCGCTGCATGCGGTACGGGCGATCCTGGACCGGCCCCGGCTTCGGCGGATTGTCGGTCAGCCTGCGGTCGTGGCAGAACAGGTTCGCAACGTCGATACGAAAGCCATCGACGCCGCGCTCAAGCCAGAAGGCAGCCGCCCGCAACACCGCCTGCTGGACCTCCGGATGGTGCAGGTTCAGATCCGGCTGCTCCGGCAGAAAGTTGTGCAGGTAATACTGACGCCGGCGCGAATCCCAGGTCCACGCCGGCCCGCCGAACACGGCGAGCCAGTTATTCGGCGGCGTCCCATCCGGCCTGGGGTCGGCCCAGACGTACCAGTCGGCTTTCGGGTTGTCGCGATCCTGCCGGCTTTCCTCGAACCACGGGTGCCTGTCCGACGAATGCGAATAAACCTGGTCGATGATCACCCGCAGCCCCAGCGCATGCGCCCGGGCGAGCAGCGCGTCGAAGTCGGCGAGCGTGCCGAACAGGGGATCGACGTCGCAGTAATCTGCCACGTCGTAGCCGAAGTCCATCATCGGAGAGACGAAGAACGGCGACAGCCAGATGCCGTCAACGCCAAGGCGCGCCACATGATCGAGTCGCGCCGTGATCCCCGGCAAATCGCCCACGCCGTCGCCGTTGGAATCGGCGAAACTTCGCGGATAGATCTGATAAATCACCGCCCCTCGCCACCACTCTTCCACATCTCTTCCTTTGCCACCGGTTGCATCTTTGTTGAATCGGCCGACTTGACGCACGGCTTTTCATGCTTCGCCACCGGGCAAGAAGGCAAACCAATATTTCCCGCCGAACCCCCGGCGCGCAGGCAAGTCCCGAGCGGGCCGCGGAGCCTGAAGCCCGTTGGGTTGTCCCAAAAAAGAAAGGGCCGCCGACCGGCAGCCCTTTCCCGTTTCGAGATCGCCCTCCGCTACATCATGCCGAGCGCCCGCGGCAGCCACAGCGTCATCGTCGGCCAGTAGGTGCAGAGCACCAGAAACACCAACATGGTCAACAGCCACGGCCAGACGGCCACCGTGAGTTCGGTGATTCCCATCCTGGTAATGCCGCTGGCGACGAAAAGATTGAGGCCAACGGGCGGATGGCACATCCCCACCTCCATGTTGACGACCATCATGATGCCGAAGTGCACAGGATCGATGCCGAGCCGGACGGCGATCGGAAACAGCAGCGGCGCGAAGATCAGCACGATCGACGACGGCTCCATGAAGTTCCCGGCGAGCAGCAGGATGATGTTCACCCCGAGCAGGAACAGGATGACGCTCAGGTTCTGGTCGATCATCCATTGCGCCAGGCCTTGCGGAATATTCTCGTTCGTCATCAGGAACGAGAACAGGATGGCGTTAGCGATGATGAACAGCAGCATCGAACTCATGTTCGCCGAATCCAGCAGGATCTTCGGCACCTGCTTGAGTGTCAGATCCTTATAGATGAAGACGGCGACAATGAAGGCATAAACGGCGCTCATCGCCGCCGCCTCGGTCGGCGTAAACAGGCCGGCATAGATACCGCCGATGACGATGATGATCAGCAGGAGCCCCCAGATGCTCTCCTTGAAGGTGCTGAGCACCGTGCCGATGCTCGCCCGCGGCAGGCGCGGGTAGTTGCCCCGCCAGGCCTTGTACCAGGTCATCCCTCCGAGCATGGTCGCCAGCACGATGCCCGGAATGACGCCGGCAATGAAGAGATTGCCGATCGACGTATTGGTCGCAACCGCATACATGACCATGACGATCGACGGCGGGATCAGTATGCCGAGCGCGCCGGATGTGGTGATGACGCCTGCCCCGAACCGCTTCGGAAACCCGAACTTCACCATCGCCGGCAGCAGGATCGAGCCAATCGCCACCACCGTCGCCGGACTGGACCCGGAGACCGCTGCGAACAAGGCACACGCCATGACGCCGGCGATGCCCAGTCCACCATGAAGGTGGCCGAAACACGCCGTCGCAAAATTGATCATGCGTCGGGCGACGCCGCCGTGCGTCAGGAAGTTGCCGGCAAGAATGAAGAACGGGATCGCCATGATCTCGAATTTCTCGATGCCGGTGAACAGCTTCTGCGCGACGATTTCGATCGGAATGGTCGTAAACAGAAAGAAAAAGGCCAGAACCGTCAGGCCAAGCGAAACGGCAATCGGCATGCCGGTCAGCATCAGGACGACCAGCAGGCCGAAGAGAAATGCCGCGGTCATTCCTTGCCTCCCATCCGAATGTTCTTGTCGAGATCGATGGCGGCGATCATCGGGTCCGTATCCAGGTCGATACCTTCCACGTGTCCGTGGTCAACCCGGGCCAGATGGCCGGTGGTGATGTAAATGTACGCCGACTGCAGGAACCGGAAACACATCAGCGCCGAGCCGAGCGGAATGCAGAGATAGATCATCCACATCGGCCACTCGAGATCGGCCGAAACCTGTTCCGTCCCCATCAACTTATAGACAAAGGTTGCGCCGAAGTAGGCGACAAGACCCGTGAACAGGGCGCCGGCAAGCAGTCCGAAGATGACCAGCTTGCGCCGGAGATCCTGGTTGACCGCATTGACGAGCACGTCGATGCCGACATGGATACCTGTTCGCACGCCGTACGCAGCACCGAACTTCGCCATCCAGATGAACATGAAGATGCAGAGCTCCTGCGCCCACCCCATGTTAATCTGAAGTGTGTAGTCTTGAATGACGGGTATTCCGGAGGAATAGCGATGAACAACAGCCGCGAAAATAACCAATGTCGCCGCGGCCATCAAAACAGCAACCAGCCACTCCTCAAGGTGATCGAGAAATTTCAGTATCATTGCCCCGCCTCGGTACGAAGGAGAGTGCGAAGTTTTGCGCCCGCCTGAGCGGGCGCAACTTCTACCTTGTTCTAATTTTTACCTTCGACGATGCTGCCAGCCTCCTGACGGATGGCGGCAATCAGGTCTTTGCCGATGCGGCTCTGCATCTCCTCGTAGACCGGCTCCATCGCCTTGCACAGGGCAGCACGCTCGGCGTCGGTCGGCTCATAAAAGTCGGTCTTGCCGGATGCCTTCATCGCCGCCAGCGCGTCATCGTTGTCCTTCTTGGCGATTTCGTTGTTATAGGCTGTGGCTTCAGCCATCGCCTTTTCGAGGCCGGCGCGGATGTCAGCCGGCAGCCCTTCCCAGAAGCTCTTGTTGACGATCACCGCATAGCCCAGATAGCCGTGCCGGGAGATGTTGCCGAACTTCTGAACCTCGAACATTTTTTGCGTGTACATATTCGACGGCGGATTCTCCGTGCCGTCGACAACGCCGGTTTGCAGCCCCTGATAGACCTCCGAAAATGGCATGACCTGCGGGATCGATCCCAACGCGCGCATTTGAGCCTCCAGAACCTTGGAGGATTGAACGCGCATCTTCAGCCCCTTGAAGTCTCCGACCGCCTTGATCGGCGAATTGGCACTGAAAATCTTGAACCCGTTATCCCAGTAGGCGAGGCCGATAATCCCCTTCGAATCCAGCTTGGCCAGCAGATCCTTGCCGATCTTTCCGTCGGTAACGCGATGCAGGCCCGCACGGTCGGGGAACAGGCATGGCAGGTCGAAGGCCTCGAACTCCTTCGCGCCGAGCGGGCCGAACTTGGCCAGAGACGGGGCCAGCATCTGGACGGAGCCGAGCTGCAGCGACTCCAGCTCCTCCTTGTCCTTATAGAGCTGGCTGTTCGGATAGATTTCCACCTTGGCCTGGCCGTTGGTGTATTTCGCCGCCAGTTCCTTGAACCGCTCTGCCGCCTGCCCTTTCGGCGTATCCGGCGCAACAACGTGGCTGAATTTGATGACTACATCCTTCGCTTGGGTAACAGGAGCGAAGGAGATAACGGCAGCTGTAGCAACAGAGAGAATTCCTATTGTTCGTCTTAGCATTCGTAACCTCCCGAGGTCTTCAAAGCGCTTCCAGCAAGAACCTGCGGCCTTAGGAAAAGCCGTTCTCAGCAACAATCGCTCTTGCGCTTGCATTAGCGCGACTCTTTACAGCTAAAATCCCCCGATGGGAAGCAATGAAAGAAAACCCGCGGTTATATTCCACCGTTGCGGGAAATCGTACGCCGGCTTGCCCTACAGGCCGTATCGCCGGTTTGCGGTTGGCAACCGCCTGCCTCCGGAGATCTGCCGATGAACTCCTGACGAGCGCCGCCGCTTATCCCCATCTCTCGCAGCAGGTCCGAGGAACATCTCATGCGCAGGCACGTGTCGGTCGGCTTTCAACGCTTTTGCACCATCATCGCCATAGGACTGGTCCTCACCGGCTGTACCGGCGCGACGACCAGTCCGGGCTATCGAAATCCCGATTCGCGCGGCTTTGCTCAAGACGCGATGGCCAGGGGCCCGCTGCCGGTCGTCATCCAGGGCACCCCTTTTGCGCAGGCCGAGACACGAACGACCCAGGTGGTGCTCGATAACATGCGCCGGGCGCTGACGTGGACGGCGACCCCCCAGCTGATTGCCGACCCGGCGCTGCGCCCCACTGCTCCGTTCTACGTTGTTATGACGTTCAACAGCGGAGCATCTGACGCCAACGTGCAATGCACCATTTCTCCGGGCGGCGGCGGTCCACAGGAGCAGGGCGCTGTCCGGCTTGCCGCCAGCTTCTGCGGCAGCGGATCGGTGATATCCACCACGTCGGGATCGATCGACCAGTCGGCCGGACCGGACGACCCGGGCTTCGCCCGCCTGATCACCCAGGCTACGTCAGACCTGTTTCCGGCAACCCGGCAGTCGCGGCCGGGCGTCGGCTTCGGTGTGGGTATCGGCAGCGGCGGCTGGTCCGGAGGCGGCATCAGCGTTGGCTTTTGAATGGTAAACCGCTGAATTCCCGCTGCTCCCCCAGCGGTTGCGTATCATTTCGCTGTTCTGTTAAGGTCCTGCAGGGAAATGTCCATCTTCAGGGAGAGTTCGATGAGAAAGATCGTCATCTGCGCGTTGGCTTTCGGACTGCTGGCCTCAGGCGAGGCCCTGGCCCAAACCCGTCCGAACAATGTCGGCTGCGGTCTCGGCTCGATGGTTTGGGAAGGAACCGAAGGCGTTGGCCCGCAGATATTCGCGGCGACAACCAACGGCACCTTCGGAACCCAGACGTTCGGCATCTCGTCGGACACCTCGGGCTGCGCGCCGAACGGGAAGGTGAGCCTCAATCAGAAAACGGCGATGTTCATTGGCCCGAACATGAACAGGCTTGCTCAGGATATGTCCCGCGGCGAAGGGGAGACCCTGGCATCACTGGCTGATGTCATGCGGATCGAACCCGGCGACCGGACCGCATTCTTTGCCGCGACCCAGAAGAACTTCGATCGCATCATGCCGACCGAGAACGTCACGGCGGAAGAAATGGCGGATGGGCTCGTCGCAGTGCTGAGCGCTGATCCGCAGCTTCACCGCTACACCGTCTCTTAATTTCCAGCGGAAGAAGACCCCCTCGTCTTCGCGAGCCGGATCACAGCGTCGGGTCGCCTGGCTCCATGATCCGGTTCGAACCTCGCGTCGCTTGCTGCCGCATGCCTCGTGGGCAATCATCGCGCCTGGAACCGTGGTTGTGAACCGTGCCGTGGCCGTCCTGCTGGCAACGCTCCTCTTGGGCGTCGGAGCGGGACAGGCCGCCGACCCCCCAGCGTCGCTTCTCAGCGTGCTCCAAGATCGCGCCCACGTGGAAAATCTGGCCGCCGATCCGCAGTGGCTCGCCCTTGGATTCTGGCAGGAAGACTGGGTCGGCGGCGGCCTCACCAGTCTGCTGGACGACCCTTCTTTCTTCTTCTCCCCCAGCGGCAAGACCGACCCGTCGGCGGAACTCGATGCGACGCTCGCGGCCTTTCTGGCGCCGGCGCCTGCCGACGATCCACAGCAGCATGCCTGGTGTACACGCCCTGCCCGCTGGCGATGGCTGAAGCAACGGCTCTCGATCGAGCCTGAAATGATCCCGGAGCAGCCCTGCCCGCGCTTCGAGGCGTGGATGGCGGCGATCGATCCGGCGCGGGTTACGCTGATCTTTCCCGCCGCCTACCTCAACAATCCGTCTTCGATGTTCGGGCATACCCTCATCCGCATCGATCCTCGGCATCACCCCGATGCCCCTCCCTTGAACGCGACGACGGTCCATTTCGCCGCTGACCCCCAGGGGGAAGGCGGCGTGCTGTTCGCGGTCAAAGGGCTCACTGGAGGTTACCGAGGCTATTTTTCCGTTTTGCGGTATTATGAGAAGATCTCGCAATATAGTGATATTGAGAATCGCGATATATGGGAATATGAACTTGATATAGATGATGACAAGATTCGGCTGATGCTCGCTTCGCTGTGGGAAGTGGATATGCAGCCGATCGACTATTATTTCTTCTCGACGAACTGCTCCTTTGTCCTGCTTTCTCTGCTCAATGTCGCTCGCCCCGACTTGCGACTGACGGAGGGCTTTCGAGTCTATGCCATTCCGGTCGATACCGTGCGGGCGGTTGTCGATTCCCCCGGCATGCTGCGCCGGGCGACGTTCCGGCCGTCGCAGCGTTCCCGCATCGGCGATCGCTGGGCACAGCTCGACCCGCTGGAACAGGATCTGGCGCTGGCACTTGCCGGCGGTGAACGGACGCCGGACGATCCGGCCGTTTCGGCATTGGTCGCCGAGCGCCGCGCCCGGGTGCTTGAACTTGCACAAGCCTATCTCCAGTACCGCATCGAAACGGGAGACATCCCGCGGGAGGAAATGGCACCCCGTGCTCTGGCGCTGCTGCGGGCACGGGCCCGGCTTGCCGATGTGCCGACGGCACCTCCCGTCGCCGAGCCGCTCGTGCGTCCCGACCAGGGGCATCATTCGGCCCGGCTGGCGGGCGGCGTGGGCATGACCGGCGACCGGCCATTTTCGGAACTGGCTCTGCGCCCCGCCTATCACGATCTGCTCGATCCGCCTGGCGGCTATGTTCCCGGGGCGGCGATTGACTTTCTGGACCTTCGCATCCGCTGGTACGACAGCGCGGTGCCTGAACTGGAGACAGCGACGCTGATGGCGGTCGAGTCACTGACTCCCAGGGACGATTTGTTCAGGGCTCTCTCCTGGCGGGCGCGTTTCGGCTTCGACCGCTGGCGCGACCGGGCGGCAGAGCCCGGCGACGTGGTCTTTTCAGCCGGTGGCGGTGCCGGTCCCACCTGGCGACTGGGCGAGGACGCACGCGTCTACGCCTTGGCGGATGCAGCACTGCTGGCAGATCGGCATTGGCCCGATGGCCGGTTGTTCGCACTCGGTCCGTCCGCCGGCCTGCTGTGGTCGCCGGCGGCATGGTGGACCATCCGGACGGAAGGGCAATTCCTCATAATCGTTGACGAGGACATCCGCAGGGGATTCGAGATCTCGCTGCAGCAAGGCTTTACCCTTGCCCGCGATCTCTCGTTGCGGCTGTCCGCCGCCGCCAAGAATGACGGGGACCGGACCTACCCCGAGTGGGTGGCGATGCTGTCGTGGTCCTTCTGAGATTGCCGTGCGGTGATCGCCGCCGGCTTCGCCTGCTCGCGCTGCTGACGCTCCTTTTCGCCTCCGGCTGCACCGGGTTCTTTTTTCATCCGACACGCGAGCACGTGCTGAAACCAGGCGACGTGGGCCTGGCGTGGCGGGACGTCTGGTTCCGGAGCACCGACGGGGTCAGGCTGCACGGCTGGTTCCTGCCAGCAGACGGCCAGGCCAAAGGCACGATCGTGTTCCTGCACGGCAACGCACAGAACATCTCGACGCATCTGGGTAGCGTCGCCTGGCTTCCCGCCGAGGGCTTTAACGTCTTTCTCTTTGACTACCGGGGCTACGGATCGTCCGAGGGCGTTCCCAACCTCGATGGCCTGCATCGGGATAGCGAGGCCGCGACGCGCGAAGCGTTGCGGCTGGACGGTGTGGACCCGGATCGGGTGATCGTGTTCGGCCAGAGCCTGGGGGGGACCCTCGCGATCGACGCGCTGGCCCGCCTGCCGGAGAAAACCCGCATCCGCGCCCTGATCGTCGAGGGTGCCTTCGCCGGGTACCGCCGCATCGCCCGCGATGTCCTGAGCCGCGCCTGGCCGACCTGGCCCCTGCAGGGGCCGCTGTCGCTTGCGGTGGACAACAGTTACGATCCGCTCGAGGCTATCGCCCGGCTTACCCCGGTACCGGTCCTCATTATCCAGGACGAGGCCGATTTCATCGTCGCGCCGGCGCACGCCCAAGACCTGTACATTGCCGCAGGCGAGCCGAAGGCGCTGTGGGCGGTTCCGGACGCACCGCATATCGGCGCCCTCAGAGCTCCGGCGATGCGGCAGCGCTTTGTCCACTATCTCGAGATGTGCGCGCTTGCTCCCCGCGAAGACTTCCCGGAGGCCTGCCGGTCCCACTGACGCACGGCCTGATCGGTGAGTTTGACCTCACGTGACCCTCCGGCAGCCCCTGCTACCTTGCTCTTCTGCATCCGACGTTGACACGGGCGCGGCGGACGCGTATTTACAACTCATCTGATAGAGATACTTCGATTGGTGGCCAAGGAGGGATTCGTCATGAGTGCCGTTAAGTCACGAGCCACTCTAGCGCTCTTGCTGGCAGGAGCGGAGGCGCCGCAAGCAGATAGCTCGATAGCACCGCCAACGACCGCGGCCGCACCGCAGTTCCGTCAGCGTCCACCCATTCATCTGGTGCCGGCCCCCAGCCACTTGCAGACCGGTCCGGCCGATGCGAACGATAGGGCGGCCATCTCATCTTCAAAACAGGCGGAGCCCGACCTTCGCTGGCTCGGATCGCTGATTTGCATGATGACCGCCGTCACCTCTGCGAGCACCATGGCGTGGATTCTTTTTTAGCCCCCAACCGCAGGACCAGGGCGGAGGATCAGCGATGGACCACGAGCCGTTTTCTGTAGCAGTGATCGGCGCCGGCTTCAGCGGCGCGTTGCTCGCGGTCCATCTCCTTCGCCACAGCCGCACCGGCGACCGCATCTATCTGATCGAACGACGTGCCGGCTTCGGGCGCGGGCTGGCCTATTCCACTCAGGACTCCGGTCACCTGTTGAATGTCCGGGCCGGGAATATGAGTGCATTTCAGGACCAGCCCGACCATTTCGTCAGGTGGCTGCGCCAGCGCGCAGACTCCGAGGCTGACGGGCTGAGCGATGCCGATTCGTTCGTCTCGCGCCGGCTGTACGGGAGCTACGTGCGCAGCGTGCTGTGCGACGAGCTCTGGCAGGGCGGCAAGGGCCGCAACCTCTTTCTTGTGCCCGATGAGGCGGTCGCCCTCAACGAAGACCGGCGCGGCGTCTCCCTGACCGTCGCGGGCGGCCGCTGCTACAGCGTCGATGCGGTGGTGCTGGCGACCGGCAATCCGGCGCCGGACCGCAACGAGAACGTCTACTTTGGCGATCCCTGGCATCCCGATGCGATCGAAGGCCTGGGCAGGACGGACTCGCTGCTGCTGATCGGGACCGGCCTGACCATGGTCGATACCGTCCAGTCGCTGCTATCCCGTGGCCACCGCGGGACGATCCACGCCCTCTCGCGGCGCGGCCTGCTGCCGCAGGTTCACGCCCCGACCCAGCCGCTCGAGATCTCGACCCAGCGCCTGCCGCGAACGACATCGCTCGCGAGGCTTGCAGCATGGCTGCACGGGGTCGTCCGACATGCCGCCGAAAACGGGCACGACTGGCGCTCGGTGGTCGACGGTCTGCGGCCGCATACTCAGGATCTCTGGAGACGGCTGCCGCTTGAAGAGCGACGGCGGTTCATGCGGCATTTGCGCCCGTGGTGGGATATCCATCGCCACCGCATGGCGCCGACTGTTGCCCATGAGCTTCAGGCGGCGATCGATCGAAAGCAGCTTATCGTCCGTGCCGGCAGACTGCAGGACATGGCGGCTGGAACGACCGCCGCCACTTGCCGGATCCTTCCGCGGGGCGGTGGCACCGAGGAGACGCTCAGGGTTTCCCGGGTCATCAATTGCTCCGGGCCGCAGACGAACTACGCGCATAACCGCGACCCGCTGATCAAGGACATGCTGGCCCGTGAGTTTGTCCGGACCGACCCGCTCGGCATAGGGCTGGATGCGAGCGAGCAAGGCGCGCTGCTGTCGTCGCGCGGGATCGCTTCTTCGCGGCTGTTTGCGGTGGGACCGATCACCCGCGGCACATTCTGGGAGATCGTTGCCGTTCCGGACATCCGTCTGCATTGCGTGCGGTTGGCGAACCACCTGATGACAACCGTGCGCCACCAGTTGCCGAAGCAGAAAGCGTCCACCTCACCCCAGGCTGACGATACCTCGCCGGTTCGCCTGATCGACAGGCCGAGCGGCGAACAGTCGGCTTCCCGGTACGGGGCGGGCTGACCGTCACCGGCCCGGACCCCGGAAAAGAAACGGAGACGGGCGGGTGCGAGCGACCCGCCCTTCCCGCAGCGCTATTTAACGACGGGGCCCAGCGGCCAGACGACCCGGCCGTAGAGCTCATTCAGGATCTGCGCAAGCCCTGTGTACATCGCCGAAAACCCGAGGAGCATCCCCTCGAACCCGGCGATCTTGGTAAACGATTTGTTGCCCGTGAAGTCGCCGGCAGCCAGCAGGGCGAAGGCAATCACCAGCAGGAAGAACGTCACCTGCAGCGCCTTGTTCAGCCGGAAGGTGCCGATGAACATGACGAACGACATCAAGCCCCAGATCGCCAGGTAGGATCCCATCGCGACCTCACTCGGCCGCTCCGCGATGCCGAGTTTGGGGAAGACGATAATGCCGGCGAGCGTCAGCCAGAAGAAGCCGTAAGAGATGAAGGCCGTCGTGGCGAAGGTATTGTTCTTGCGCCATTCGAAGACGCCGGCGAACACCTGGGCAATGCCCCCGTAGAACACCGCCATCGCAAGAATCATCGCGTCCAGGCCAAAAAACCCGGCATTGTGCGCGCTCAACAGGATCGTCGTCAGCGCAAAGCAGAGCAGCCCGAGAGGGGCCGGATTGGCGTTGCTGTCGGCGATCTTGATGGTGGCCGGCAGCGCCGGCGGAGTAGCGACGGGAACGGCAGCCGTCGCCGTCTGTGCGTAACTCATTGTTCTTGATCTCCCTATGCGCCAGACCGGGCGGGCGTGGCCGCGCGGCGGCGTGTTTTGTTCGGTGACTTGCCGCGGCTACCAGCCCAGCCAATCCGGCCGGAGCGGAATGGTCGTCTCATAGATCCGCTGCGCAAGGACGTTCCCGAAGTTGTACTCGCTTCGGTACAGCATCACGGTCGTTGTCCCGCGATGATCAGTGCCCGTGAACGTCGAGGGGAGGCAGACACCTTCCAGGCCGCTCGGCACGTGGTCGCGCATCTCCTCGAAGCCCTTCTTGATGGAGGCCCCGGTGATCGCTCCCGTTTTCCCCGCAGCAGCCATCGCATCCCGCATCAGGAAGGCTGAACAAATACCGCGGATGTAATGGGCCGACCGATAGTCCCCATCGGCAGTGGATTCCTTCGAGATGTCGCGGACGAGCTTCATTCCGGGGACGTCATCGCCCCAGCGGGCCACACTGACGACCCAGACCATGCCATTCCCGGCATCTCCAGCCTCACGCGCCGCGACTTCATCCCAGCCATAGACGTTCGTCAGGAATTGCGTCGTGACCCCCGCAGCAGCGCAGGCCTTGACCAGCGCGACGTTGGCTCCGGCGGTGTTGCCGAGAAAGGCGAAGTCAGCCCCGGACTGCTTCAGAGTTTCGCACTGGACCGAAAAATCACCGGGAGACAGCGAGTAGCGGATCGGAGGAAGCACCTCGAAGCCAAGGTCCCGGGCGTAATCGGTGCAAGCCGCCTTCGGCGAATTCGGATAGGGGTGGTTGTCGCCCAAATAGACGAACTTAGGACGGTAGAGATCGCCCAGGAACGTCGAGCCGCGAGACGCGGCGCCTGTGCGCTTCCACTGCTCCGCTCCCCATTGCACCAGCGCGCGACAGCCGTCGGAATAGGATGGGCCGTAGAAGAAGTTGAAAGGAGCAGGAACCGATGTCCAGGGGCTGCGGCCGCTGGGGTCGGTCAGATGGCCGGACGACGATCCGGACATGAAGACAATCTGATCCTTGCTGACGTAGTCGATCAGAGCTTCCGTGTCGGCGGTACCCCAGCCCTGGATGAGTACAGGCTTCAGGGTTTCTTTCCATTGCTTGTATGCCGCGATCGCCTTCGCCGGCTCATACCCGTAATCGATGGTCGCGATGTCGATCTTGCGGCCGTCAACCCCGCCGTGCTCATTGATGTAGGTGACGGCGTCGGCCACACCCTGGCCATAAGCGGTGGCAACGGGCGCCGTTGGGCCGGTTTGGGCGACCAATTGGCCGACCTTGATCGGCTCAGCGGCATTCCCCGTCACGGCGCCGGCAGCGAGCATTGCCGCTCCAAGCAACATGCCGAGGTTTCGGAAATGCTTCATGGATTCCCCTTCCCTTGATAGTTTTTCGTATCCGAAACAGTGTGGCGATGGCGCGCACCTGCCCGAAGCCGCTTTTTATCGACCTATACTCACTAGCAAAAGCGGAAAAATTCCAGCCGCAATGCACGCGGCAGTCGATTTCTTCGGTCGTCAGCCCTCCGACGGGCACCCACCAGAGGTCGCCACTGCCGTCCATCTGGGATCGCCCCGGCAACGACGCGGTTGATCTTCCTAGCCAATTCCCGCCAGCAGGCCGGCGCGGCGCAAGCGCCTTCGGACGGCCGATGGTGTCGGTCAGCCACCTCCGACATCGCCCGCCTCGTTTCGCTCGTTCGGCCGAGCGTATCGCTCCGCTTCGGCGTCGTACGCCTCAAATCCCAGCAATGCGCGCAGCCCGGCAAAGTCCGGCATCTCCTGCCGTGGCATTTCGCCGGCCGCCAGCGCCGCCAGCGCCCGCTGCATGGCTCCAATCGCCGCCGACAGCAGGACCAGCGGGTATGCCGCCATGGCGAAGCCCAGTTCCTGCAGCCGGTCGGGCGACAGAACGGGCGTCCGTCCTCCGGCCAGGACATTGGCGAGATGCCGCCCCGGTACCTCGCGACAGATCGTCGCCATCTCCCCCGCATCCAGCGGCGCCTCGACGAACAGCAGGTCCGCGCCGACGCAGGAGAAGGCGTGAGCACGCTGCAGGGCCTCATCGAGCCCGTGCGTGGCGCGCGCATCCGTCCGCGCCAGAATCAGGATATCGGAGCCCTCGTCACGCGCATCGCAGGCTGCTCGGATGCGCATCACCGCTTCATCCCGATCCACCACCTGCTTGCCGCGCGTATGCCCGCACCGTTTGGGTGCGACCTGATCCTCGATCATTATCGCCGCGAAGCCGGCCGCCGCGTATTCCCGGACCGTCCGTTTGACGTTGACCGCATTGCCGTAGCCGGTATCGCCGTCACCGATCACCGGAATCCTCACGGCCTGGCAAATCCCCCTGCCCTGCTCCGCCATCTCACCAAAGGAGATGAGCCCGGTGTCGGGCAGCGCCAGCCGGCTGGCGGATACGGAAAAACCGCTCATGAAGGTGGCAGAAAAGCCCGCCTGCTCGATCAGCCGGGCGGACAGTGCATCGCAGCAGCAGGGCAAGACGAGCAGGCTCCCCTCCCTCAGCAGGGCGCGGAGACGATCGGCAGGACTGGGCATGTCGCGAGGCGCCTCTTCCGTTACAGGATGCGGTTTTGGCATGATAAATTAGGCGTGTGGAGCGGCAAACCAGCTCATACAGAGGAGTTACGGGGGGAAAGGCATTGGGCACGATCGAGCCGGTAGACCTGCTGCTGCGCCTGGGAGCGTCGACGCTCTGTGGGGGCCTGATCGGGCTGGAACGACAGCTTCACCGCAAGCCCGTCGGCCTTCGGACCATCATGCTGGTCGCGCTCGGCAGCACCGTATTTGTGCTGATCGCCATCGAAGTCGCTCAGTCGGCACCCCCCACGCGGTACGAAGCAACCGGCGACATCGGCCGCGCCCTTCAGGGCATCGTCGGCGGATTGGGCATGCTCGGCGCCGGCCTGTTCCTGCACCGCGATGCTTCCATCCGGCTCGCCACCTCGGGAGCCGGTGTCTGGCTGGCCGGCGCCGTCGGCATCGCCTGCGGACTCCGCCTGTTTCTGCTTGCCGGCATCGCCACCTGCCTCGCCCTCGTCATTCTGGCTGGCATGACCGCGATCGAAGTGCGGCTGCCCGGCCACAAACCGAAATCCGGCGACAAACCGCAATCCGGCCCCGGGCCGGACTGATCCGGTCTCCGGCGGCCGCCGCCTCCGGTGAAGCTCCTCAGCCTGGAGAACGGCCCCTAGGTCTTCAGCTTGTCGAACTGCTCCTGAGCGAACTCCCAATTGGCAAGATTTTCCATCCAGGCCTTAATGTAGTCGGGCCGCCGGTTCTGGTAGTCCAGGTAGTAGGCGTGCTCCCAGACATCGATCGTCAGCAGCGGCGGCTTGCGTTGCATGATCGGGGTATCCGCGTTCCCCATCTTGCTGACCTTGAGCGTGCCGCCGTCCGCGACCAGCCACGCCCAGCCACTCCCGAACTGCGTTTGCGCCGCCTTGGAGAACTCGGCCACGAACGCCTCCCACCCGCCGAAGTCTGCCTCGATTTTCTGCAGCAGGGCGCCGGCCGGCTTGCCGCCGCCCTTGGGACGCATGCTGTTCCAATAAAAGGTGTGATTCCACGCTTGAGCGGCGTTGTTGAAGATCCCGACACGGCTGGGATTGTCGGCCGTCGTTTGAATGATTTCCTCCAGGCTGAAGTCAGCTAGCTCGGGAGCGTCGGTGAGCAGCTTGTTGAGATTGTCCACATAGGCCTTGTGGTGCTTGCCGTAGTGGAAGCCGATCGTCGTCGACGAGATCGTCGGCTGCAGCGAATCCTCGGGCCAAGGCAGTTTCGGCAGCTCATACGGGGCTTTCGCGCGCGCAACATGAGGCGCTGCGAAACCGATCGCCGATAGCGCTCCCAAGGCCACAGCCCCCTTCAAAACCTGCCGGCGCCCGATGCCCGCTAACCCGGCGGTCGATGCCGGGCGCGTGGCTCCCAGACCTTTCCCATGATTCCCCATCCCAGGTCGCTCTCCCGAAGCTTCGTCCCGTATGCAGTTGCCGGCACCCGAAAATTGGCCAAGCGCAAGCGCCTCCGACCCCCTGACTTTCGCAGGTTGCCGATCCGCGGGCAAGCCAGCTCGCCTCATCCGGCAGGTGCCCACAGCGCTCCGATGGCGCCCGCGCGGCTACACCTCGAAGTCGAAGCCTGGCCGGCAGTGCGGTTCCGCCTTGATCGTCGGCGGGAATTCTCGCAGGTTCTCCGCCGCGCAAGAGGGCCAGAGAGGGCTGACGCCCACTTCAACTCGATCGAGTGGCAAAATGCAGCTTGTCGGAAAGCGCGCGGCGCCGATGGTGGCGAAACGCAAGCGCGGAGAAGCGCCCCGACGAGGCGTCCGGGCGCTGCGACGTCCCCTTCGCGCGCTGGCCGCCGCATGCGCGCTGCTGATCGGTGCCGGGCTTCTTCGCGCGGAGGCTGCGGAGGCACCGTCCACCGACCGGCCGGTGCAATTCCAGGCCGATGAAATGACCTACGACAGCCGCAACGAGATCACCACCGCGCGCGGCAACGTTGTCGTCACTCAGGATCAGCGGCGCCTGATCGCCGATACGCTGACCTACGATCAACTGAACGACCGGTTGACCGCCTCCGGCAACGTTACTCTCTACGAGCCTTCCGGAGAAGTGGTTCGCGCCCAATCACTGGATGTTACCGGCGACCTGAGGGACGGTGTGATCGAGGATATCCGGGCGATTCTCGCCGACGGCTCGCGCCTGACGGCGGAGCGGGGCGAGCGCCGCGAGGGCGTTCTGACCCAGGTCAATAACGCCACCTATACGCCTTGCCGCGCTTGCGCCGAAGACCCGTCGCGCGCACCGCTGTGGCAGGTGCGGGCGGTCACGGTGAAGCACGACCAGGAGCAAAGGATCGTCGAGTTCGATAATGCCTGGCTCGACTTCTCCGGCATTCCGGTCTTCTACGTTCCCTACCTTTACCAGCCCGACCCGACCGTTAAGCGGAAAAGCGGCTTGCTGATTCCGGGGTTCGGCCAGTCCTCCGACCTCGGCTTCATGGTCCAGATACCGTATTACGCCGTGCTGTCCGACACGCAGGACGTGACACTGACGCCCTGGTTTACCACCAACGAAGGCCCGGTGCTGGAGGCGGAATACCGCCAGGCACTGCAGCATGGAGACATCGACTTCAGCGGCAGCGGCACCTACGATTCGCGGAATCGGGCCATGGGACACGTTTTGGGCAAGGCACGGTATGACATCAGCGAGGACTGGCGAGCCGGCCTCGATGCGCAGCGCGCGACCAACCGCACCTACCTCAGGCGCTACGGCTTCAACAACTCCCGGACACTGACATCGCGCCTCTACGGAGAGAACTTCCGTGGATCGCGAGATTATCTGACCGGCCGGGTCATGGCATTCCAGAATTTGGAAGACGACATCGACCAGGAGAACGTGCCGTACGTCGCGCCGTGGATCGACTATTACCACGTGTCCGACATCGACCGCTTCGGCGGGCGGACCGATCTGCATCTCGACACCGTCGCCCTGACCCGCCAGGAGGGGACCGACACCCGCCGACTGTCGGCCCGCGCCCAGTGGGAGCGGCCGTTCATCGGCCCTTTGGGCGACGTCGTCACCGTGACTGCGGCGCTGTGGAGCGACGGCTACAATGTCAACGATCAGACCACGTCGGAACGAGAGAACAGCTACAGTGGGTTCAGCGGCCGCGTTTTTCCCCAGGCAGCCACGCAGTGGCGGATGCCGCTGATCCGCGAAAGCGAAAGCGTCCAGCAGATCATCGAGCCGGTCGTCGAGGCCGTCCTGGCTCCAAATTCCGGTAACCCGAGCCGCATCCCCAACGAGGACAGCCAGGACTTCGAGCTGCAGGACACCAACCTTTTCGGGATCGACCGGCTGCCGGGCATCGACCTGGTCGACGAGGGGCCGCGGATCAACTACGGGCTGAACTGGATGCTGTTCGCCGCCGGGGGGATGTCCGCCTCGGCCTTCATCGGCCAGAGTTACAGCTTCTTCCAGGACAACACCTTCGGCGAAGGCACCGGCTTGCAGGACCGGATCTCCGACATCGTCGCGTCCATCGATCTTGTTCCGGTTCCCTGGCTCGACCTGGTCTACCGCAACCGTCTTGACCACTCGACCCTGGCCTTCCGCCGCAATGAACTGACCACCCGGATCGGCGTCGATGCCATCCGCGTCGGCGCCACCTACGTCCGCTATGAGGGACAACCGGAGAACGACCTGGAGGGGCGCGAAGAGGCCCAATACACCCTGGATACCCAGCTCACCCGCTACTGGCGCAGCCGCATCTTCGGCATCACCGACATCAAGTCGGACAGCCAGCGCGAGATCGGGCTGCGCTTGGTTTACGAAGATGAGTGCTTTTTGTTTTCCGGCGAATTCGCCCGGCAAGACTTCCGCGACAAGGACGTGGAACCGAGCAACGTGTTCTTCTTCCGGGTCGGTTTGAAAACGCTGGGTGATTTCGGAACCGGCTTTAAACCTGGCGGTGGTTGATTTGCTCGTGCGAACGTCCTCCGCGGCCTATCATGATGCCGTTGCTATCCCCTGATTCTCGAAAGCCGGTCTGTTCATGTTGTTGCTCGCCCTCCGCATCCTGATCATCGCCGTCGTCGCTGTGCCTCTGACGATCTCGCGGCCATCAGCGGCCTCGGCGCAAGGGGCACAGGGCATTGCTGCCATCGTCAACGACGACGTCATCTCGGCGCTCGACCTGGACAGCAGGGTCACCCTCGTTCTGGTAACGTCAAATCTGCCCGACACGCCGGAAAACCGGCGCCGGCTCCTTCCGGAGGTCCTGCGGACCCTCATCGACGAGGCCCTGAAGCGACAGGAGATGCGCAAGCAGAACATCACCGTTCCCCAGGCTGACGTGGACCGCGCCCTGGCGCAGGTGGCCCAACAGCTTCGGGTGCCGCCGACCGAGCTCGGCACCTTCCTGCAACAGCGCGGTGTTTCGATGTCGACGCTGAACGAGCAGCTGGAAGCGGAGATCGGGTGGATCAAGGTCGTGCAACGCCTGGCCGGCGACCGCGCCGTGGTGACGCGCGAGGAAGTCGATGAGGAACTTGGCCGTGTCCGCGGTTCCGGCGTCGAGTATCGCCTCGGCGAAATCTTCCTTCCGGTCGACGACCCGGCCGACCAGGCGCGGGTCGAGCAACAGGCTCTGCAACTGGTAACGGAGGCACGGGGCGGCGCCAATTTCCCGGCCCTGGCGCGTGCCTTCTCGCAAGGCCCGTCCGCGAGCGACGGCGGCGACCTTGGCTGGGTCTCCCGTGACGACCTCGACGAGCAGATCGGAAATGTCGTGACCAAGATGCAGCCCGGCCAGATTTCCGAGCCGGTTCGGGCGCAAGGGGGATACTTTATCCTGTTCGTCGCCGGACAGCGCAGCGGCGGGGATTCGGGGTCGGCGCCCACCCAGCGAGTGCTGATGTCCCTTCAGCAGGCCTACCTCCCCTTATCGGCAACAGCGCCGACAACCGAGGTCGCCGCCCGGGCCAGGGCGGCGCAGAGTATCATCGAAGGAACAACAACGTGCGACGCGTTTGCTGAACGCGGACACGCCGCCGGCGCGCAGGTGAGCGCCAGTCCGGGGAATATCGATCTGCAACAGATGCCTCCCGAACTGCGGCAGTTGCTCTTGCCGTTGCCGGCCGGCGGCACAACCCAGCCGATCCGCACCAGCGACGGCGTGCTGGTCTTCATGGTGTGCAGCCGGCAGGAAGGCGATACCACCAACGAGCAGCGAGCGCAGATCGAGCGCCGGCTGCGCGACCAAAGGCTGGCGGCAACCTCCCGGCGCCAGCTCCGCGATCTGCGACGTTCGGCCCTGCTCGATATCCGCATTCGATGACGCCGTCCCGGCCTGCGGCCTCGCTCCTGCCCCTGCCCCTGCCCCTGGCGCTGTCCATGGGGGATCCCGCGGGGATCGGCGGCGAGATTTCGCTGAAGGCCTGGCTGGAACGGGACGAGGGCGTGCCCGCCTTTTTTGTCATCGACGATGCCGCCCGATTGCAGCGTCTCGCCGCCGCTCTTGATCTGCCGGTCCCCGTTCGCCCGGTCGCCGACGGCGCAGAGGCGGCGGCCAGCTTCCCCGAAGCGTTGCCGGTGCTGAACCGCCCCCTGCCGCATCAGGCCGTCTCTGGCCGTCCGGACGGGCGCAACGCCGGAGCGGTGATCGCCGCCATCGAGACCGCCGTAACCTGCGTCCGGCGCGGTGACGCGGCCGCCGTCGTCACCAACCCCATCCACAAGAAATCGCTCTATGACGCCGGCTTCCCTTTTGCCGGCCATACTGAGTTCCTCGCGTCCCTGGCGTGCACCGAGAGCCAGCCGGCGATCCGCCCGGTGATGATGCTGGTTTGTTCGGAGCTTCGCGTTGTTCCGGTCACGGTGCACGTGAGCCTCCGCCGCGCGGTCGAGACGCTGAGCGCCGATGCCATCATCGCGTCTGCCGAGATTGTCGCGCACGCGCTGGCAAGCGACTTCGGCCTTCCCCATCCCCGCCTCGCCGTCGCCGGCCTCAATCCTCATGCGGGCGAGGAGGGTGACATGGGGACCGAGGAGGCCGCGATCATCCTGCCGGCAGTTGACCGGCTGCGGGCTTCGGGCATCGACGTCTCGGGTCCGCTGCCGCCCGACACCATGTTCAGCCCTCTGGCACGCCGAAAGTACGATGCGGCCATTTGCATGTACCATGACCAGGCGCTGATTCCGCTGAAGACGCTTGACTTCGACGGCGGCGTCAATGTCACCTTGGGCCTGCCCTTCGTCCGCACCTCGCCCGACCACGGCACGGCGTTCGATATCGCCGGGAGCGGCCAGGCGAACCCGGCCAGCCTCATCGCTGCTCTCACTCTCGGGGCCGAACTGGCAGCACGGCGGAGCGAGCATCGGCAGTGAACGGGACAGCCCCTCCCCTGCCCCCCCTGCGCGACGTGATCCATCGCCACCACCTGGCGGCGAAACATTCCCTCGGCCAGCATTTCCTGCTCGACCTGAACCTGACGGCACGGATCGCCCGAGCCGCCGGTGATCTGACGGCCTGCACGACGATCGAGATCGGGCCGGGCCCCGGGGGCTTGACCCGCAGCCTGCTGGATGCGGGAGCGCGGCAGGTGCTCGCTATCGAGAAAGACACGCGATGCATCGCAGCACTGGCGGAACTGGCCGCGGCCCATCCCGATCGCCTGCTTCTCGTTCAGGCCGACGCACTCACCCTGGACCTTGAGACGCTCACGCCGCCGCCGCGCCGGATCGTCGCCAATCTGCCCTACAATATCGCGGTGCCGCTGCTGCTCCGCTGGCTCCGCCAGATTGGCGCGTTCGAGAGCCTGACCCTGATGTTCCAGAAAGAGGTCGCAGACCGGCTGACCGCAGGCCCCGGCAGCTCATCCTACGGCCGGCTGTCGGTGATTACGCAGTGGCTGACGCGGCCGCGCCTGGAGTTCAATGTCGCCGCGCGCGCATTTCTGCCGCCGCCGAAGGTAGCCTCCGCGGTCGTGGGCCTGGAGCCTCGCCCGGCGCCGCTGGCCCCGGCCGCATTCCCGGCGCTGGAGCGGGTCACGGCAGCGGCGTTCGGGCAACGGCGGAAGATGCTGCGCGGCAGCCTGAAGGCGATCGGCCTCGATCCGCGCGCAGCGGACATCGACGGCTCCCGTCGCGCCGAGGAGCTGTCCGTCGAGGAGTTCTGCGCGCTCGCTCGGCTGCTGGCGACCAACGATGCCGCCGCCAACTGATCCGCCGCCGAGGCTGCCGTCGCCCTGGCTCATTCTGCTGGTGCCGCCCCTCTGCTGGGCGGGCAACTTCGTCATCGGCCGCGCCGTACACGCCGAGATTCCGCCGGTGGCGCTGACCTTCTGGCGGTGGGCGGTGGCGGCGATTGTGCTGCTGCCGCTGGCGGGCGGCGATTGCTGGCGGTGCCGACAGGTGATTTTGCGGCACTGGCGGCTGCTGGGTTTGCTGGGCGCGTCTGGGGTCGTCGGATTCCAGTACTTCGTTTATACCGGCCTGCAAACCACCACCGCGATCAACGGCGTGCTGATCATCGCCACCATCCCGGTCGTTATTCCGGTCATGGCCTTCGCCTTCGATTCGCACCGGCCCAGTTGGCGGCAGGCAGTCGGGATCGGCCTTTCGCTGGTGGGTGTCGGCATCGTGGTGCTGAACGGCGATGCGCGCCGGCTCTTCGATCTGCAGCTAACCGAGGGCGACTTGTGGATGTTCCTCGCGGTGCCGGCCTGGGCGCTCTATTCGGTGCTGTTGCGCCGGAGACCGCCCGACCTCCCGCCCCTTGCGCTGCTGCTGGCGGCCATAGTTCCGGGCCTGATGCTGCTCGTCCCTGCCTGGGGACTTGAGCTGATGCTCCGCGGTGGCTTTTCGCCCAGCCTGCCCGTGGTGGGAAGCATTCTCTACGTCGGCGTGATTGCCTCCGTGCTGGCGTTCGCTTGCTGGAACCACGGCGTTGAGCGGGTGGGCGCGACGCGGGCGGGGCTGTATATCCATCTGATGCCGGTTTTCGCCGCGATCCTGGCGGTGGCGCTGCTCGGCGAAACGCTGCACCGCTACCACTTCGTGGGCGTGGTGGCGATTGCGGCCGGCCTCTGGCTGTCCTCCGCCAGCGGCAGCCGGCGTCTCTGAGGCACGACTGACCGCTCCGGCGCCCCGCATGTCATATGCCTGCGACAGCACGACGCCCGAACGCTGAGTCTGGGCAACGATGCGGCCGCCGGGGGGCACCTCGCAGGGGCACAGGTCAATCACGAAGTCAGCGGCATCGTCATCGTCAGTAAGCGCCATGAATGGCGACATATACGGCGTGGCGCTGGTTTCCTCCGCTTCCACAGCCACCCGCCACGGCCGCGGTGGAAAGGCCTCACCAGCCGATCGCTCGATCGCCGCCAGAGCCCTCGTCGTTTCGCCCACGGAAACACCCCAGTAATCCAAGTCAAAGCGATCGACCGCGGCCGGCAGCCCGCCCGTCAGGTCGTTGTAGTAAATGTATTCATAAGGATGCAGCGCGACCATTCGGACAATCGGAAGACTGAGGAAGGCGACCCCGCAGGCGAGCAGAGGGCGGTGCCAGCCGCCTCGTAAGTGGCGCCACGTATCGTCGACACCCACGGCTGCCAGCACGGCCAACGGCGGCAGAATAAACAGGAAGTGCCGCATCCCGTTATAGGCCGTGGGCTTGGCAAGGATGAAGAAGACGACCGGGAATAGCGCCGCCGTAGCAATAGACAGGAGCTGCAGGCGAAGACGCCGGTCGGCCTGCGGATCGCCGCGGGTGGAGGCGGACAGCGCGGCGGTGAGGGCGGCCACGCCTGCCGCCAGCAAGCCGAGAAGGATGCTCTCCGGCAAGGTAAGAGCAAGAAACACCAGCAGATAGCTTCGCGGCACGTCCGTCGCCGGAACCATCCGGCCGTCGAACAAGACCTCGGCCGGAAACGGGAAATGAGAGAACATCTCCAGCGCGCGGAGCGGGTTGAGCAGCTCTTGTCCCGCCCAGGGCCAGAGCGCCACCATGATCGCCCATGTCAGCGGCAGGACCGCCAGGAGGCGGGCGCATCCTCTCGCCGAAGCTGCCAGCGCCTGACGACGGTCGCAACCCGGCCGTGCCGAGAAAACCCAGGCGGCTACCGGAATCGCAAGACTGAGAACGGCGGCCGCCGCGCCAACGCGGGTGCCGAGAGCCACACCCCCAGCGATGCTGAGCGCTATGATCGTGGTCCAGCGCGGCCGAGGCCATTCGCCAACCACGGCGCACATCCACAGCAGGACAACGGTCATTGCCGCGGCAAAAGGCATGTCCTTCGGGTTGATGAACATGTGGCCGTAGTACGCCGGCACGGTCGCGAGCAGAGCGAGAGCGAGAAATCCCGCCCTCGGCCCCCGCACTCTTTCCGCCAGCCGCCAGGTGGCGATCAGACCGATCAGGCCGATCAGGGCGCCGCAAAGGTGACGGGTCTGGTAGGTTCCGAATGGCGAGACGCGATTGATCGCAGCCGTCGCGAGATCAAAGCTTCCGCCGTAATAGGGAAGATTGCCGTCGTCTGTCTCATCGTTGGGGCTCACTGCCGTGCGATCGACAAATCCCGATTGATAGTACGCGAGGATATGTTCGCCGTACTCCTTTTGTACGCGTTCGTCCCACGAGATGCCGTAGTCGCGAAAGGTCGTGAGAATCAGGAAAAGGATCACGAGCAGCAGGCCGATGCTGGCGAGACGCCAGCCATCGACGGCAACCACTCTGAACGGGAAGCGGACCCCGGGTCCTAACGCCCGCGATGCAGTGTGCATTTGCACTTCAAACCTGGCTGAAGAGGGGATGATCCCGACCCTGCGATGGCCCAAAGCGACTTAGCAGAGCCATAGACGCTCAACTTTACTGCCGCAAGCCTCGATAATCCAAGCGCGCCCGCCCGCGACGAGGCCGCGGGCTCTCCGTCAAAACGACGGGCCACTGTGGACCGGCCCCATTCGCCGGATGTCTTGCCCGACCGTTTAGAAGTGAACGGCGCGGCCGTAAGCGTCGAGGACGGATTCGTGCATCATCTCCGAGAGCGTCGGGTGCGGGAAGATGGTGTGCATCAGCTCCGCCTCCGTCGTCTCCATCGTCCGCGCCACCGCATAGCCCTGGATCAGCTCGGTCACCTCGGCGCCGACCATGTGAGCCCCTAGCAACTCGCCGGTCTTGGCGTCGAACACCGTCTTGACCATGCCCTCCGGCTCGCCGAGCGCGATCGCCTTGCCATTGCCGATGAACGGGAAGCGGCCGACCTTGAGCTGGTAGCCCTTCTCCTTCGCCGCCGCCTCGGTCAGGCCGACGCTGGCCACCTGCGGCCGGCTGTAGGTGCAGCCGGGGATGTTGCCGGTGTTCAGCGGATGGACGTCGTTGACACCGGCGATCTTCTCGACGCAGATGACGCCCTCGTGGCTGGCCTTGTGGGCGAGCCACGGCGGGCCCGCGACATCACCGATGGCGTAGACGCCGGGCTCGCCGGTGCGGCACCACTCGTCGATGACGATGTGGGTGCGGTCCACCTTCACCTTGGTGCCTTCGAGGCCGAGGTCTTCGGTGTTGCCGACGATGCCGACGGCGAGGATCACCCGGTCGACGGTGATCTCCCAGGTCTTGCCGCCACCCTCCAGCTTTGCCGTCACCTTATCGCCCGTCTTGGTCAGGCCGCTGACCTGCGTCTCGGTGTGGATCTTCATGCCCTGCTTTTCGAACTGCTTGCGGGCGAAGGCGGAGATCTCTGCGTCCTCGACCGGCAGCACCCGCGGCAGAATCTCGCAGACGGTGACTTCGGAGCCGAGCGAGCGGAAGAAGCTCGCGAACTCGATGCCGATGGCGCCCGAGCCGATCACCAGCAGCGACTTCGGCAGGCTCTCCGGCACCATCGCCTCGAAGTAGGTCCAGATCAGCTTGCCGTCCGGTTCCAGCCCCGGCAGGGCGCGCGGCCGCGCCCCGGTGGCAAGAATGATGTGCTTGGCGGTGAGGTCGGCCACAGGCTTGCCGTCCTTCGTCACCGACAGCTTTCCCGGCCCCGCGAGCTTTCCCCGCCCGTCGAACACCGGCACCTTGTTCTTCTTCAGCAGGTGGCCGACGCCGCCGTTGAGCTGCTTCGCCACCTTCCGCGAGCGCTCGACCACCTTCTTAACATCGTAACTGAAGTCCTTGACCGTAAGGCCGAATTCGGAGGCGTGCTTTATGTTCTCGTAGACCTCGGCTGAGCGCAGCAGCGCCTTCGTCGGGATGCACCCCCAGTTCAGACAGATGCCGCCCAAGTGCTTTTCCTCGACGATCGCCGCCTTCATGCCGAGCTGGGCCGCCCGGATGGCGGTGACATACCCGCCCGGCCCGGAGCCGACGACGATGACGTCAAACGATGTTTCGGCCATGTCGTGCGCTCCCTACAGCATCATCCGCAACGGGTCTTCGATCAGCGTCTTGAACACCTGCAGGTATTCCGCGCCGGCTGCTCCGTCCACGGCCCGATGGTCGATCGACAGCGTGCAACTCATCATCGTCGCCACCGCCAGGGCCCCATCCTTGACCACCGGCCGCTTCTCGGCGGCGCCGACCGCCAGCAGGCAGGCCTGCGGCGGGTTGATGATGGCGGCGAAGTCCTTGACGCCGTACATGCCGAGGTTGGAGATGGTGAAGCAGCCGCCCTGGTATTCCTCCGGCATCAGCTTGCCCTCGCGGGCGCGCTTCGCCAGATGGCGGACCTCACCCGAGATCGCCGCCAGGCCCTTTAAGTCCGCGTTCTTGACGATCGGGGTGATCAGGCCGTTGGGCGTCGCCACCGCCACCGAGACGTCCACCGTCTGGTAGTAGCGGATGGCTTCCTCGGTCCACGAGCAGTTGGCGTTCGGATAGGCCCGGAGCGCCAGTGCCACGGCACGAACGACGAAGTCGTTGACCGAAATCTTCCAGCCGCCGTCGCCCTCCGGCGAGCGGCCGTTCAGCTCGCCGCGAAGTTTCAGCAGCGCTTCGATGTCGCAGTCGACCGTCAGGTAGAAGTGCGGGATGTCGCGCTTCGCCGCTCCCAGCCGCTTGGCGATGACCTTGCGCATGCTGCTGTTCGGGACCTCGACATAGGCCGGGCCCGCGTCGGGAGCGGCCGGGGCGGGCTTCGCCGCCGCCGGCTCGGCCGGAGCGGCTGCCGGAGCGGCTGCCGGTTTCGGGGCCGCCTTCGCCTTTTCCACGTCCGCCTTGACGATCCGGCCATGCGGGCCGCTACCGGAGATCTGGCCGAGATCGAGGCCGGCTTCCTTGGCCAGCCGCTTCGCCAGAGGACTCGCGAAAATGCGGTCCCCCGCCGGTTTCGCCGCCGCGGCAGGCGCAGCGGACGCCGCAGGTGCTGCAGCGGGCGCTGCGGGTTCCGGCGCCGGCGCTGCTTCCGCCGGCTGCTCAGCCGGCTTGGCTGGCGCCGCCGCCGCGGCGTCCAGCGCCGAGGCATCCTCGCCCTCTTCCAGCAGCAGCGCGATGGGCGCGTTGACCGCGACACCCTCGGTGCCCTCCGGCACCAGGATGCGGCCAAGGGTGCCCTCGTCTACCGCCTCCACTTCCATCGTCGCCTTGTCGGTCTCGATCTCGCAGATGACGTCGCCCGACGCGACCTTGTCGCCTTCCTTCTTGCTCCACTTAGCCAGCTTGCCCTCGGTCATGGTCGGCGAGAGGGCGGGCATCAGCACCTGTATCGGCATGGACTTAAGCCTCCCGCTAGCGGTAGCAGACGGACTTGGCCGCCTCTATCACGGTTTCCGGTTGCGGGATCGCCAGCTTTTCCAGGTTCGCCGCGTAGGGCATCGGCACGTCGGCGCCGCAAACACGCACCACCGGCGCGTCGAGCCAGTCGAAGGCCTGCTCCATCATCATCGCCGCGATCTCGGAGCCCATGCCCGCAAGGGGCCAGCCTTCCTCGACGCTGACGATGCGGTTGGTCTTCTTCACCGAGGTGACGATGGCATCGACGTCGAGGGGACGGAGCGAGCGCAGGTTGATCACCTCCGCGTCGATCCCCTCGGCCTCGAGATGCTTGGCCGCCTCCAGCGCCACGCCGACCATCCGGGAAAACGCCGTGATGGTCACATCCTTGCCCGGCCGCTCGATCTTGGCGCGACCGATCGGAATGAGGAACTCCGGATCGGTCGGCACCTCGAAGTGCTGGCCGTACAGCAGTTCGTTCTCCAGCACGATCACCGGGTTGGGATCACGGATCGCCGACTTTATCAAACCCTTGGCATCGGCCCCCGACCACGGCGCCACCACCTTGAGGCCGGGGCAATGGGCGTACCACGACGCGTAGCACTGAGAGTGCTGAGCGGCGACGCGCGAGGCGGCCCCGTTCGGGCCGCGGAAGACGATCGGCGCCCCCAGCTTGCCGCCGGCCATGTACAGCGTCTTGGCCGCCGAATTGAGAATCTGGTCGATCGCCTGCATGGCGAAGTTGAAGGTCATGAACTCGACGATCGGCTTCATCCCCAACATCGCGGCACCGACGCCGAGGCCGGCAAAGCCCATTTCGGTGATCGGTGTGTCGATCACCCGTTTGTCGCCGAACTCCTCCAGCAGGCCCTGGCTGACCTTGTACGCCCCCTGGTACTGCGCCACTTCCTCGCCCAGCAGGATCACTTCCTGGTCGCGGCGCATCTCCTCGGCCATGCCGTCGCGGAGCGCTTCGCGCACCGTCATTTTCGCGGTCGGGCCGGAATATTCCTCGACCGGCGGCGGTGCTGCCACCGCCAGCTCCTTCGGTGCCGGTGTCGAGGCCGGCGCGGCGCCCGCCGACGGCGCTTCCGGGGCCTTCTCAGCCGGCGCAGCAACGGCGGCATCCAGCGCCGATACATCCTCGCCTTCCGTCAGCAGCAATCCGATCGGCGAGTTGACGGCGACATTCTCGGTCCCGTCCGGCACCAGGATGCGGCCGAGGGTCCCCTCGTCCACCGCTTCCACCTCCATGGTCGCCTTGTCGGTCTCGATCTCGCAAAGCACGTCGCCCGACGCGACCTTGTCGCCCTCTTTCTTTGCCCACTTGGCCAGCTTGCCCTCGGTCATGGTCGGCGACAGAGCCGGCATGAGAATTTGAATCGGCATCTTGTCCTCTCCCGGAAATCGGCGCGTCGCGCCGTCGAGTCTGTTTGCTCAGGCTTCGATCAGCACGTCGGTCCAAAGTTCCGAGGGATCGGGCTCCGGGCTGGTCTGCGCGAATTCCGCGGCTTCGTTCACGATCTCCTTGATTTCCTTGTCGATCGCCTTGAACGACGCCTCATCGCCGATGCCGTTCTTCTCCATGTAAGAGCGCAGGCCGTCGATCGGGTCGTGCTCCTTGCGATAGCTCGCCACCTCCTCCTTGCTCCGGTATTTCGCCGGGTCCGACATGGAATGGCCGCGGTAGCGGTAGGTATTCAGCTCCATGACATAAGGACCCTTGCCTTCCCGCACGAAGGCCGTCACCTCTTCGCCGGCCTTTTTCACCGCCAGCACATCCATACCGTCCACCGCCATGCCGGGGATGCCGAAGGCTTCGCCGCGGCGGTAGAGCTCCGTCGTCGCCGACGCGCGCTGTAACGACGTTCCCATGGCGTAGCGGTTGTTTTCGATCACGTAAATGATCGGCAGCTTCCACAGGCTGGCCATGTTGAAGGCCTCATAGACCTGACCCTGGTTGGCCGCACCGTCGCCGAAGTAGCAGAAGTTCAGCCCGCCATCGCCGCGATACTTGTGCGCAAAGGCAAGGCCAGTCCCCAGCGGCACCGACGCGCCGACGATGCCGTGGCCGCCGAAGAAGCGCTTCTCGACCGAGAACATGTGCATCGAGCCGCCCTTGCCGCGGGAATAGCCGCCGATGCGCCCGGTGAGCTCGGCCATCACGCCCTTCGGGTCCATGCCTTTCGCCAGCATGTGGCCGTGGTCGCGATAGGTGGTGATGACCGAATCCTGATCGTTGGCGCAGGCCTGCAGCCCGGTCACCACCGCTTCCTGGCCGATGTAGAGGTGACAGAAGCCGGCAATCAGGCCCATGCCGTAAAGCTGCCCCGCCTTTTCCTCGAACCGGCGGATCAACAGCATTTCGCGGTAGAGCTTGAGCAGCTCGGCTGGATCCGGCTTGTCTTCGGGTTGCGTACTGACATCGCTGCCGCCCTTGGCGGCTGCTTCCGCTGGCATCGTCGAAGTCCTCCTGTCGGATATGTCCTCGCCGACGGGCGCCGACCCGTTGAAACGCGCCATGGCGGGATATGCATTGTTGCCGCATGCTATTGCGGACAACTCTGAACTTCAAGCTGATAACGAGCGATGGACGAACGGCCAATGACCGCCAGCGACCCCGGAAATGCCGACGCAGAAACGACGGAAAAGCTGCTGGCGATGGTGGCCGATGTCATGAGCGGGCTTAAGCCTGGGCGGGCTGTACCGGTGACCCTCAATGCCTCCCTGGACAGGGATCTCGGCCTCGACAGCCTGGCCCGTGTCGAGCTGGTCAGCCGAATCGAGGCAACCTTCGGCATCGCGATCGGCGAGGATGTCCTCGCCACTGCAGACACCGTGCGCCACCTCGCCGACGCGGTGCTGGCGTCGCGCGGCAGGCCGGTCAGCGCCGGGGCGCCGCCCCCCGCAATGACGCAGGCCGTCGGTTCGACCGCTGGCGAGGTTCCCCCAGACGCGTTGACCACACTCGGCGAGGTGCTCGCCTGGCATGCCGCCCGCCATCCGGACCGGCTGCATCTCCGACTGTACGCCGACGACGGCGATGGCGAGCCTTTGACCTATGGCGCGCTGTTTGATCAGGCTCGGGCCGTCGCCGGCGGACTCCAGGCCGAGGGCATCGTGCCTGGCGATCCGGTGGCGCTGATGCTCGGCACCGGCCGCGACTATTTCGCGGCGTTCTTCGGTGTGCTGCTCGCCGGCGGCATCTGTGTTCCGGTCTATCCCCCGACCCGCGCCCAGCACATGCTGGAGCACGTCATGCGGCTGGCAGGTACCCTGAACAACGCGCAAGCCCGTGTCCTGATCGTGCCGGACGAAGCCAGGCCGCTGGCGCGAACGCTTCAGGCGCAGGTTCCGGCGCTGCATCTGGTGGCCACCGTCGAGACGCTCTCCGGTCGCGGCCTGCCCCAGGCGGTGGCGGTCGCAGCGGACGAGCCGGCCCTCCTGCAGTACACCTCCGGCAGCACCGGCGCGCCCAAGGGCGTGACGCTGACCCATGCCAACCTGTTGGCCAACATCCGGGCGATGGCCGAAGCGCTCGACACCCGGCGCGATGACGTATTCGTCAGCTGGTTGCCGCTCTATCACGACATGGGCCTGATCGGCGGATGGCTCGGCACGCTGCACCACGCTGTACCGCTGGTTCTGATGTCGCCCCTGGCCTTTCTCGCCCGGCCTGCCCGCTGGCTGCGCGCGATTTCCCGCCATCGCGGGACCATCTCGGGCGGCCCCAGCTTCGCCTATGACCTGCTGTGCCGGCACGTCCGCGACGAAGACCTCGGCTCGCTGGATCTTTCGTGCTGGCGGGTCGCCTTCAACGGCGCCGAGCCTGTCGGCGCCGCCACGATCGAGCGGTTCTGCGAGCGCTTTTCCAGGGCCGGCTTCCGGCGGGAGGCGATGACGCCGGTCTATGGACTGGCCGAGAATTGCGTAGGGCTCGCCTTTCCGCCGCTGGCTCGCGGGCCGCTCATTGACACCATCGGCCGCGAGGAGCTGGCGCGCAGCGGGCGCGCGGTTCCGACGGATTCAGGCGATCCGGATGCCTTGCGTCTCGTCGCCTGCGGCCAGCCGCTTCCCGGACACGACATCCGCATTGTCGGCCCCGCAGGCTTCGAATTGCCGGAACGGCACGAGGGCCGGCTGCAGTTCCGTGGCCCCTCGGCGACGCGGGGTTACTGGCGCGACGACGAGGCGACCCGCCGCCTGCTCGACGGCGACTGGCGGGAAACCGGTGATCTCGCCTACATCGCCGGCGGCGACCTTTACCTGACGGCCCGCACCAAAGACCTGATCATCCGGGGCGGGCGCAACATCCATCCCGCCGACATCGAGGCGGGAATCGGCACGATCGAAGGCGTTCTGCCGGGACGGGTGGCGGCGTTTGGCGACGCCTCGGGCGACAGCGGCAGCGAACGGCTGATCGTGGTGGCGGAGACCCGCAGGCGCACGCCCGCCGATCGGGAGGCGCTGCGCGCGGAGATCAACGGGCGGATCGCAGAGCTCGTCGGCGCACCGCCCGACGACGTGATGCTGGCACCGCCAAACGCAATTCCCCGCACCTCCAGCGGCAAGATCCGGCGCCGCGCCTGTCACGCGCTGTGGCGATCCGGGCACATCGGCGCCGGCACCACTCCAAGGTGGCAGCAGACGCTGCGGATCGGCGCTGCCACACTGCTGGGCCGAAGCCGCCGTCTGTCGTCCGCCGCCGCGAGGTTGGCATTCGCAGCCAGAGCGTGGTCGGCGACAGGAATGCTGGCGCCGCTGGCGTGGCTTGGCGCCGTGGTCCTGCCGAAGCTCTCCTGGCGATGGGCGGCACTGCACTGCACCGCACGCGCGCTGTTTTTCCTGGCCGGCATCCCCGTCACCGTCCGCGGCAAGGAGCAACTCGGCGATCGCGCGTGCGTCCTTGTCGCCAATCACGCCAGCTACCTGGATGTGGTGGCGCTGGTCGCAGCACTACCGCGGCCGGTGGCGTTCGTCGCCAAGGCCGAACTGCGGAATGCCTGGTTCACGCGGATACCGCTGGAGCGGATCGGTTGCGCGTTTGTCGAGCGCTTCGACCGCAAGCGAGGACTGGACGACTACCGACGAATCGCCGCCGCCGCGCGCGCCGGGCTCTCACCGCTGTTCTTTCCGGAGGGTACCTTCCGGCGGGCGCCCGGCCTGATGCCGTTTCGCATGGGAGCGTTCGCGTGCGCGATCGAGGCCGATTTACCGGTCGGTCCGATCGTGCTGCGCGGCACCCGGTCGATCCTGCCGTCAGAGTCGTGGTTCCCCCGGCGAGGACAGGTTGAGATCACGATGGCGCTTCCGGTGGAAGCCGGGGCGCAAGACGAAGGATGGCAGGCGGCCCTTTCCCTGCGCGATCGCGTCCGCGCCGTGATGCTGCCGCTCTCAGGCGAGCGGGACGCGGCCGACGCCCGCCCCTTGAATCCGACCCGCGCGCCTACCGCTTCGCCCGCGCCGGATCGAGGATGACCACCTCGTCCGGCAGGCCGTAGTTGAGCAACCGGCGGGCGGATTCGTCCAGCATGTCGGGGTCGAGGCTCTGCGGGTAGAGCAGGCGGACGCGGCGTTCGAGCTGCTCGCGTTCGCCGCGCACCCGGTCGAGGTCCGCACGCGCCACCGCCACCTCCTGCTCGAGGGTTCGCAGGGCGAAAAGGCCCCGGTCGCCACTCACGCCATGCCAGGCGAAATAGACGACCGCGGCAACGCCGAGGGCGGGAAAGATGACGTGGCGCGCCCGACGGCGCAATTCGTTGACGAAACTCAACCGGCGTTCCCTCTGGCGCTGCCCTGGACCCTGGAGCGCGCCAGCCCCGCGGACGCGCGCCGCGACGATACGTCAAACCCCGGTTCGTCGAAAGCCTTCGGGATGCCGCCTGAGTCTCACCCGCGCAGCGGGAACAGCTCGGCCGCAGGAAAGCGAGCGCGGCAGCGGGTTTGTCGCCACCGGCGTCGCCATCCTCCGAGCCGCGAAGACTAGAGCTTCCGCAGCGCCGCCTTGCCGCCGTACCGCGCCGCCGAGCCCAGCTGCTCTTCGATTCGGATCAGCTGATTGTACTTGGCGATCCGGTCGGAACGGCTGAGAGAGCCGGTCTTGATCTGGCCGGCGTTGGTGGCCACGGCGATATCGGCAATGGTCGCATCCTCGGTCTCGCCCGAGCGATGCGAGATGACCGCGGTGTACGCTGCCTTGTGTGCCATCTCGACGGCCGCCAGCGTCTCGGTCAGCGAGCCGATCTGGTTGACCTTGACCAGGATCGAGTTGGCAATCCCCTTGCTGATGCCGTCGGACAGCCGGGTGACATTGGTGACGAACAGGTCATCGCCAACGAGCTGGCACTTGCTGCCGATCTCATCGGTCAGCGCTTTCCAGCCGTCCCAGTCGTCCTCGGCCATGCCGTCCTCGATCGAGATGATCGGGTAACGGGAGACGAGATCGGCGAGGTAACGGGCATTGGCGACAGAATCCAGCGACTTGTTCTCGCCGGCAAGTTCGTATTTGCCGTTCTTGAAATACTCGGTCGAGGCGCAGTCGAGGGCCAGGACGACGTCGTCGCCGGGGCTGTATCCCGCCGCTTCGATCGCCTTCATCACGAAACCGCAGGCTTCGTCCGCGCTCTTCAGGTTGGGCGCGAAGCCACCTTCGTCGCCGACGTTGGTGTTATGGCCGGCGTCCTTCAGCGCCTTCTTCAGCGCGTGGAACACCTCGGCGCCCATCCGCACCGCCTCGGCTAACGTGCCGGCGCCCACCGGCATGATCATGAACTCCTGGAAGTCGATCGGGTTGTCGGCGTGCGCGCCGCCATTGACGATGTTCATCATCGGGACGGGAAGCAGCCGCGCCTGGGTGCCACCGATGTAACGGTAGAGGGGCAGTTCCGCTTCTTCCGCCGCCGCCTTGGCCACCGCCATGCTGACGCCGAGGATGGCGTTGGCGCCGAGGCGGGCCTTGTTTGCGGTGCCGTCGAGATCGATCATCGTCTGGTCGATCGCCACCTGATCGATCGCATCCATACCCGAAATGGCGTCGAAGATTTCGCCGTTGACGCTGGCCACCGCCTTGGTCACGCCCTTGCCGCCGTAGCGCTTCTTGTCACCGTCGCGCAACTCGACGGCCTCGTGTGCGCCGGTCGACGCCCCGGACGGCACGGCAGCGCGGCCCGTGGCGCCGGTTTCGAGCGTCACGTCCACTTCCACGGTCGGGTTGCCCCGGCTGTCGAGAATCTCGCGCGCCGTCACATCTATGATTTCGCTCATGGAAGCTCCTGTCCCCTCGGAGGCATCGAATGCCGGTTGCTGGTGGTCCGCCTGTGCCCATTTGCCGTCTGCGGACGCGGGCCACACACATACCGCCGGGGTGAAGGACAGGCAAGCATGGCCGGCAGCCCTCTCCCGGTGGAGCGAGCGCAACCAAGTGGCCTGCCGGACGTTGAGGTCAGAAGCGCCAGTGTATGCTTCCGGCGCTCCCGCCGGCCAGACTCTTGTGATCCCGAAAGGAGCCTCGATGAGTTCACGACCCGAAACCGACGCCAAGCGACCGGAAAAAGATGCCGAACGGACGGAAAAAGCCAAAGAGGCTAAGAGCGAGGAGCACCGAAAGCAGGCCTCAGAAGAATTGGATGAGGCGCTCGAGGATAGTTTCCCCGCGAGCGATCCTCCTTCTCAGACGGCCAGGGGCTAGCAGTCGGCAATCGCCCAGGGGTCGGGACAGCGCCGGACCTGCACCGAGACCGCGGTGGCGCTATTCGCCGGGCGCGATGCGCGTTGGTTGTTCGCCATCCGCGCCATCCCTGGCCGGAGCAGCCGCCGCCAGCAGCGCGACGTTGACCTCGCTCTCTGCCAGCGTGCTCAACGCACGGGCATAGTCAGTGCCGTGCTCGCAGGCCTGCTCGAGCGCGGTAGCAAGCTTCGGCTGTTGGATCAGTCGCGCCAAAGCGCCGGCCACGCCCCAGGCGGCGAGGCAGTACAGCTCGATTTTCTGGAAAGCCGCCAGTAAGGCGGCATCCCGCAGCGCCGCATCCGCAATCTGATGAGCACGCTCATGCGCGTCATCCAGCAAGGCTTGAATAGCGACGTTCTTTTGCGGGGCCTTGGTCGCGTCAAGCTGTTCGAGCGCGTCCTTGATCCTCTCGATGACCTGGACCCCCTCCTCCCGGCGCGCTTCCAGCATAACCCCCAGCCTGTCGGACGAAATTGCCTTGCTCAGCCTCGGCACGGCCCTGGCAATCTGCTGCTCAGCACTCTGAAGCTCTTTGAGTTCTTGGATCAGGAGATCGTGCGGCGACTTCAGTGTCATGGCGAACGCTCGCGAAGCGGAACTCTGACCAAACAACCCGCCTCCTCCGGCGACGTTCCTGGACCGGACAAAAATATCGACAGAAGTCATCACTTCTGCGAGAGCAGCCGCCTGAGCGATGATGAGGTTGGAGCGCCGGGAACGCTGTGCTAAAGAGACCGCAGCGACGGACCCGGCCGCGGTCCTCACGCATCCATAGGGGAAAATCCGGCAGGGAGAGAGACGCAATGGCGCGACGCAAGCTGATCGCGGGAAACTGGAAGATGAATGGTCTGCGCGCGGACGGGACGGCGCTGGCGGCAAGCGTGGCGGCGCGGCTGAAGGCCGCTGGCCAGGCGCGCTATGACATGCTGGTTTGCCCCCCATTTCCGCTGCTCCCGCTGGTGCTGGAGACGGTCGCAGGATCGGGCGTCAGCGTCGGCGCGCAGGACTGCCATATGCAGGTGAAGGGTGCGCATACCGGGGATACCAGTGCTACGCTGCTGAAAGACCTCGGCTGCTCGCACGTCATCGTCGGCCATTCCGAGCGCCGCACCGACCACGGCGAAACGGATGCCGTCGTCAAGGCAAAGGCCGAAGCCGCCGTCGCCGCGGGACTTGTCGTCATCGTGTGCATCGGCGAGACCCTGGACGAGCGCGACGCCGGCAAGACGCTTGAAATCAACCGGCGACAGCTTCTCGGCTCGCTGCCGGATGCGGCCACCGCCAGCAACACGGTGATCGCCTACGAACCCGTCTGGGCGATCGGCACCGGGCGTACGGCAACGCCCGAGCAGGCGCAGGAGGTGCACGCCATGATCCGTGCCGAGCTCGTAGGAAAGCTGGGCCAGGAGACGGCCGACGGCATGCGCGTGCTCTATGGCGGCTCGATGAATCCCAAGAACGCTCAAGAGCTGCTTGCCCTGCCCGATATCGACGGTGGACTGATCGGCGGCGCATCGTTAAAGGCAGAGGACTTTTTCGCCGTCGCCGAAGGCTCGCCGTCCTGATGTCCGGGCGTCGGGCCGACCCGGGCACAAGGATGCAACCAGACCTGCGATGATCACCATAATTCTGGTCGCTCACTTGCTGATCGCCGTCGCCCTTGTCGGTGTCGTCCTGCTGCAGCGCAGTGAGGGCGGGGCTCTCGGCATCGGCGGTGGCGGCGGCATGGGTGGCTTTTTGACCGGCCGGGGCACGGCGAACCTGCTGACGCGGACGACCACGATCCTGGCGGCATTGTTTATTCTGACCAGCCTGAGCCTGGCGCGCCTTGCCGGCGGTGAGCGCGCGCCGCGCTCGATTCTCGACGAGCCCAAGCTGCCGGTGCAGGAACAGCCGGTGCAGCCGGCGGAACCGACCGCCCCCATCGCCCGCTGAGCGGGCATCGCGGGCGCGAGTATCCAGGAAATTCCAAGCGAGCGGCTTTGTTCAGGCGTCGGCCACCGGATATGCCTCCGCGATCGGTGCGCATTTCCCCGAATTGCGGTATAAGACGGGTCCCATGACGCGGTTCATCTTCATCACCGGCGGCGTGGTCTCCTCCCTCGGCAAAGGTCTGGCCTCGGCGGCACTGGGCGCGCTGCTGCAGGCGCGGGGTTTTTCGGTGCGCCTGCGAAAGCTCGACCCGTACATCAATGTCGATCCCGGGACGATGAGTCCGTATCAGCACGGCGAGGTTTTCGTCACCGACGACGGCGCCGAGACGGACCTCGACCTCGGCCACTATGAGCGGTTCACCGGCGTTCCGGCGCGCCGCAGCGACAGCGTGACGACCGGGCGGATCTATTCCAACGTCATTGCCCGGGAGCGGCACGGCGACTACCTCGGCGCCACCATCCAGGTGATCCCGCACATCACCGACGCGATCAAGGAATTCGTCCTTTCCGACCTGGACGCAGAGGACTTCTGCCTGTGCGAGATCGGCGGGACGGTCGGCGACATCGAGAGCCTGCCGTTTCTGGAGGCCATCCGGCAGCTCGGCAACGACCTCGGCCGCGAGCGGGTGATGTATATCCACGCCACGCTGGTCCCCTGGATTCCCGCGGCCGGCGAACTGAAGACCAAGCCGACGCAGCACTCGGTCAAGGAGCTGCTCAGCGTCGGCATTCAGCCGGATCTGCTGCTGTGCCGCTCCGACCGGCCGATCCCGGAGGGAGCTCGGCGGAAAATCGGGCAGTTCTGCAACGTCCGCTATGAGGCGGTCATCCCCGCGCTGGACGTCTCGACCATCTACGCCGTCCCGATCAGCTACCATGAGCAGGGCCTCGACGACGAGGTCTGCCGGCACTTCGAACTGCAGGCGCCGCCGCCCGACCTCAGCCGCTGGCAGGACATCGTCGCCCGGGTCATCCGCCCGGAAGGCTCGGTGACGATCGCCGTCGTGGGCAAATATACCGGCCTGCTCGACGCCTATAAGTCGCTTGCCGAGGCACTCTCGCATGGTGGCATCGCCAACAATGTCCGCGTCCACATCGAATGGATCGATGCGATCGTTTTCGAGAACGGCGGCACCTCGTCATCCCTGGAGAACGTGAACGGCATCCTGGTGCCCGGCGGCTTCGGAGAGCGCGGTGCCGAGGGCAAGATCGCAGCCGTCCGCTTCGCGCGCGAGCGGCGGGTTCCCTACTTCGGCATCTGCTTCGGCATGCAGATGGCGGTGGTCGAAGCGGCGCGCCACCTGGCAGGCATTCCCGGCGCTGGCTCGACCGAATTCGGCCCCTGCGCGGCGCCCGTCGTCGGCATGATGACCGAATGGATGCGCGGCAGCCGGCGCGAACAGCGCGAGGCCGGCGGCGATCTCGGCGGCACGATGCGGCTCGGCGCCTACGAATGTGTGCTGAAGCAGCACACCAGGGCCCACGACATTTTTGCGACCGATCGGATCAGCGAGCGACACCGCCACCGCTACGAGGTCAACAACAATTACCTGGGCACGCTGGAGCGCTGCGGCCTAACCTTTTCCGGCATGTCCCCGGACGGACTGTTGCCGGAGATCCTGGAGATTCCGGACCATCCCTGGTTCGTCGGCGTTCAGTTCCATCCGGAGCTGCGATCCCGGCCGTTTGCGCCGCATCCCCTGTTCGCCTCGTTCATCCGCGCGGCGGTCGATCAGTCCCGCCTGGTGTAGGCCGGGCAAGCGCGGGCATGCCATGTCCCACCTGCATCTGCGTATCGACATCACGCCGCAGGCCCGGCTCGGGCCCGGGAAAGTGCGGCTGCTGGAACTGATCGCCGAGCACGGCTCGATCGCCGCCGCCGGGCGCGCCATGGGGATGTCCTATCGCCGCGCCTGGCTGCTGATCAATGATCTCAACCGTTGCTTCAGAGACCCGCTGGTCCTCAGTCAGCAGGGCGGCAGCCGCGGCGGGGGCGCAAGCCTGACGGCCCTCGGGCACGATGTGGTCCAGCGCTATCGTGCGGTAGAGGCCGCGGCCGCCGATGTCGCCGCGGCCCACCTGATCGCCCTGCGATCCGCCCTCGCCGGCGATCCGTAGCGCTTACTTTCCGAGCATCACGTCGCTGGAGTTGATGATGACGTGAGCGCCGTCGCTTTGAGCGACGCCGAGGTTTTCGGCCGCCACCTTCGCTTGAACGCATATCGTGCACTGCGCTTCGTGTTACTCAACCACGGCCCAGACGTTGCGGGCGCAAATGCTGGCCCGTCGCTCAGGCAGGCTACCGCGCCATCGCGCTCGACATGCCCAAGCGCCAGGCCGCCGCTGTTCGCCTCGCGGCCGTCAGCGTGGTTATCTGTCATGACGTGAAATACTACCCAGGATTTGCTCTTTCGTCTCAACGGTCGAAATTACTGTGATTAATCGAATAGTATAATATCAATACTGTTGCAGATATGAGCTTATAGTGTTTTTCATATGGATGAGAGTGACTTTTAGTCTCAGGCTTGTTCCTTAGCACCATTCCGGTGAAAGGAGACCCGTTACCGTCCCCCATTTTTCTTGACTGAACTTTATCGTTTCGCCATAATCCGATCTGTGGGGAAGGGTTTCAAATACATCTTGGTAAGGATGACCTGCGTTGCCGTCGGTTAGGCATCGCGCAATCTTATATCAGCATTTTGATCGGGGGGTTACATGCTAAAGAATATTACCCACGCGGGTGGTGTGGAGAACGTCGACGAAATCCTTTTTTCGACGCCATTCAATTATTTGTTCCCGGCAGCCGCCAGATCGGCCGCCTGCCTTCTGCCGCGGGACCAAAGTACGCTCGATGGTCTGAAGGATCTCGGCAATCTGATGGGCGACCCGGGGACTTCCAGCGCACCCAATCCGGCTTTCGACTCGGTAATTCCCGCAGCTTTTACCTATCTTGGGCAGTTCATCGATCATGATCTGACCGCCAGAACCGATCGGAATTCTCCTGATACGAGCATTGGCAACTATTTGATCGAGCCGCTGCACCCTGACCTGGTCGTCGCAAATCTGCGCAATGGCCGCCGTCCACAATTCGATCTCGACAGCGTGTTCGGCGACGGGCCAGGCTTGGCGGGCATCGGCACCCCTAACGTGGGTGTCACCCAGTCAGATCCCCTCTACGAGACCGACTTGCGGATGAAGCTCTTCCAGCAGGGCGGCCGCATCGACTTGCCTGGTCGCGAGCCGAGCGACCCGGGGGTTCCCTTCAAAAACGCCGCGGTCATCGGCGATATGCGCAACGACGAGAATATCAATATTTCGCAGCTTCACGCCTCCTTTCTCCTTTTCTACAACGAGATATACGCTGGTATAAGAGTCCGTTTGGAAATCACGGATGAGCGTTTCGGCGCAACAGGTTGCCGCCCATGGCGACGAGGATCATGGCGTGGGATACGTCGATGCGCTGTTCGTAATCGCGCACGAGGCGACGCC
>Ga0056909_1000158_pt1 | contig 103155 bp, 83 predicted proteins | sample EBPBio102011_DNA_FD_62115 | JGI IMG/M metagenome (GOLD analysis project Ga0056909, IMG submission 62115) | Wastewater treatment Type I Accumulibacter community from EBPR Bioreactor in Madison, WI, USA - Reactor 1_1/10/2011_ DNA | ecosystem: Engineered > Bioreactor > EBPR > Anaerobic-Aerobic >... | reverse complement strand
CGGGCATGTGTGCGACGCGCGCCACGATGTCGGTGCCCATCTCGCCCGAGCCGATCAGGCCGATGCGGATCGGCTTGCCCGACTTCTGCCGCTCCACGAGGTCTCGCGCCAAACCTACAGGCGCTACGTTGATCGTCATCTCAAGGTCCTCCCGAACACGGCAAGCTGCTGCTTTCAGTGATCGAGTGGTATTGAACATATGTATTTCTGTCAATACGAATGTCCAAATCCAGGCTGTGAATTCCGATACAATTCACATTCAGGAATGACAAATGTACGTGTGCGGACAATGAGCGTGCGCACATATGAAGCACGTCGAAATGCAGATGGCCCGGGCGCTGACCCGGGCCATCTGCATTTCGATGAACGCTGTTGCGAGGATGAAGGCCCCTGCCCTGCTATAGGGCGGTGCGGTAGAGCTTGCCGAGACCTTCGATCGGCTTGTCGTAGCCGCCCAGCCGCAGCATGTGCCAGGCCATGGCGTGGTTGCTTGATGTCACAGGCTTGCCGAGCTTCTTCTCGACGCTTTCGGCGATGCGGGCAACACGCAAGCTGGTGCAGGACACAAACACTGCTTCGCAATCGTCGGAAGCTCCGATGCTGAGGATCGCCTTTTCGATTGCACCGGTGGTGATACGCGCCACGAGGTTGTCGTCCGGCTCGTTGAACGACCCCATGACCGGAATCTCCAGGCCGCGCGCCATGAAGGCCTCGCGCAGCGAATGGTTGATTGTGCCAATGTAGGGAGTGAGCAGCGCGATCTTTTTGGCACCCATCGCCTTGAAAGCAGCAAGCGCCGCTGTCACCGGGTCGGTAACCTTGACGCCGGGCATGACTTCGCGGACCCGCTTGGCCACCTGGCTCTCGCCGATCACCAGCGCGCCCGAGGTGCAGCCGAAGCCGATGACGTCGAAACGTACGTCCGGCAACAGGCCGACGGTGCCGGGAATGTCGGCTTCCATCTTGCGCAGATTGTCGGGCGTGATCTCGACCGGTGAATGCAGCCGCGCCTCGTAGAGCGCCACCCCGTCCGGCAGCGCGAAGCGGAACTCGTCCTCGATGGTCTGGTCGGTGCGCAGCACAAGCAGGCCGAGATTGGCCACTTCGCCGATGCCGTTGTCGGTCTCGAAGGCGATGTTTTCGGTGTTCGAGACAAGGCCGGCATGGCCGGTCGGCTGGGGTGCGATGGTCATGATGTGCTCTTCGTTCTTGTTGTCTGGCTTGACGCGTCAGCTGACGGCGGCGAGCCGGGGCTGGCCCTCGGCGGCCGGAGGCTCGCCACCAAGATAGAGATGGCGCATGGCCGGGTCGGCCAGCAGATCCGCCGCCTTGCCCTCGATCGCCACCTTGCCTAGGGAAAGCACGTAGGCGCGGTTGGCGACACCGAGCGCCTCGAAGGCGTTCTGTTCGACCATGACGATGCACATGCCGGTGCGGTCGCGGATCTCGGCGATGGCCGCGAACACCTCATGCATCATCAGCGGCGACAGGCCGGCCGATGGCTCGTCGAGCAAAAGCACGCGCGGATTGGAGATCAGGGCGCGCGCCAGCGACAGGATCTGGCGCTCGCCGCCCGAAAGCGCCGAGGCCTTGCGCTCCTGCTTGGAGGCGAGTGAGGGGTATTGCGACATCAGCTCGGCATAGCGCGCAGCGCGCTCCGCTGCCGCCATATGGCGGGCGCCGAGCATGATGTTGTCGGCCACCGTCAGCGTCGAGAACACATTGTCGGTCTGCGGCACGAACCCGATGCGGTGGTGGCGCACCTTGTCATGGACGGGCACCGCACTGACATCGCGGCCTTCCATCTCGATGCCGCCGCCGCGCGGGCGGACGAAGCCGGCGATGCATTTGAGCAGCGTGGACTTGCCGCAGCCATTGGGGCCGAGAATGGTGACGATCTCGCCGCCCGACGCGGTCAGGTCGATGCCCTGCAGGATGTCAGGACCATCGCCATAGCCGGCGCGCACATTGTTGACGCGGATCATGCCGACACCTTCTGCCTTGCGACCGACTTTCCGAGATAGGCTTCGACGACACGCTCGTTTTCGGTGAGATCGCGCGGGGCGCAGTCGGCGATGATTGCGCCGCGATCGAGCACGATGCAGCGGTCGCACAGTTCGCGGATGAAATGCATGTCGTGTTCGACCACCAGCATGGCGACGCCGCGCCTGTTGAAGGCCTTGAGCAGCTCGACCATGCGGCCGCGCAGCTGCGGGTGCACGCCGGCCGTCGGCTCGTCGAGGCACAAGAGCTTCGGCCGGGTGCGCAGGGCAATGGCGATGGAGAGCAGCTTCTTTTGCCCGCCCGACAGCGAACTCGCCGGCTGATGGGCGACCGCCTTCAGGGCGAACTGCTCGATCAGCTCGTCGGCTTCGGCATCGTCGCTGCCGCGTCCGATGAATGCGTCGAGCAGGCCTGCCCCGTCACGCGAGCCGGCACGCAGCACTTCGCGCACCGTCATGCGATGTGGCATCGACGGCAGCTGGAAGGTGCGCACCAGGCCCTGGCGGGCGATCTTGTGCGAAGGCTGGCCGCCGATGCTCTTGCCGAGGAACAGGATCTCGCCGGCATTCGGGCGGGAGAAGCCCGAGACGATGTTGAGCAGGGTCGACTTGCCGGAGCCGTTCGGCCCGAGCAGGCCGACGATCTCGTCGGAGCCGATCTGGAAGCGCACATCCGACAGCACATGGTGGGCGCCGAACGCCTTGGCGATACGCTCGGCCCTGAGCACGGTTTCAGCCATTGCGCTTCTCCCCCACGCGTTCGGGAATGAGCCCCTGGGTGCGCCACATCAGGAAGGTGAGCAGGCCGCCGCCGACCAGCGTCAGGCGCATGGCGGCAACATATTCGGAGGGCAGGCCGAGCGCGTCCTTCACGAAGGGCACGAAGGCAAACAGGAACTGCATCAGGATGGCGCCGACGATGGCGCCGAGATGGTTGCCCGAGCCGCCAATGATGACCATCGCCCAGATCAGGAATGTCTCGGAGCTGACCAGCTGGTCAGGCCCAACGAAGGTGATGTAGTGGGCGAAGACGAAGCCGGAGGCCGCGGCCATGACGGCCGCGACCATCAGCGTCTGGGTCTTGAGGGCGGAGAGGTCGTAGCCGAGCGAGGCGGCAAGCTGCGGCTCCTCGCGCATCAGCTTGAGCGCCAGCCCGTAGCGGCTGGTGGTCAGCCGATTGCACAGCCACCAGGCGACAAAAAGCAGGACGATGCACAGGCCGAGCGTCATCAGCGGACCCAGCGGACGCGGCATGTCGCCGAAGATCAACGGGATGCCGCCGACGCCCTGGGCGCCGCCGGTCAGCCACGCCTCGTTGTTGGCGAGGATGCGCAGCACCTCGGCGACCGCCAGCGTGGCGATGCCCCAATAGTCGGCGCCGAGGTTGCGGCCGAGCCTGGCGAAGGCAACGGCGACGACAAGCGCGAAGATCACGCCGAGCGCGATGCCGGCGACCGGGCCGAGCTGGTTGGAGAAGGCGATGGAGGCGCCATAGGTGCCGCAACCAAACAGGATCACCTGGCCGAAATTGACCAGCCCGCCGAAGCCGACCTGCAGATTGAGGCTGAGTGCGAGCAGCCCGTAGAGGCAGGCCATGATGGCGACATGGATGAGGAACTCAAACACGCTTCACCTCCGAAACGAACAGGCCGTAGGGCTTGACCAGAAGCACGACGACGAGCAGCAGGAAGGATGCGGCCGTTGCATAGGCTGCAGGGATGAACAGCATGGACTGGCCGAACAGCGGTCCGAAATTGACGTTGGTCACAAGCGTTTCGGCCGAGGCGATGACGACAGCGCCGACAGCTGCCCCCAGCGCATTGCCGAGTCCGCCGAGGATGGCTGCGGCGAAGACGGGCAGGAGCATGTCGAGGCCGAGCTGGGCACTCATCTCACCCTTCACCGAGAGGCCGATGCCGCCAAGCGCGGCCATGACGCCGGACAGGAAGACGACCGTGTTGGTGACCTTGCGGGTGTCTATGCCGGTGGCGCTGGCCAGCACCGAATTGGTGGCGGTGGCGCGCATGCAGCGGCCGAGATCTGTGCGGAAGAGGATGAGCGCGAAGGCGCCGATGGCAAGCGCGCTGATGCCGACCGAGATCAGCTGATGCTCGGTCAGCCGGGCGCCGAGGAAACGCAACGGTGGATTGATCTCCAGTTCGAAGCGCTGCGGGCGTGGTCCGGCGGTGACCAGGAAGACGGCGGAAAAAACCATGCTGAGCGCCAGCGAGCCGATCATGGCAATGGCCGAGCCGGCGGCCAGCAGGCGCTCGAAGACGACGACGTTGAGAACGACTGCGATGATGCCGACAAGTGCACAGGCAGTGATGGCAGCGACCACGAGAGGCAGCCCGGCCATCTGCAGGCCGAGCGCCAGAAGCGCGCCGGTCGTCGCATATTGCACAAGTGCTACATTGGGAAAGCGGATCAGCGAATAGACGCTGCTCAACCCGATGGCGATCAGCGCCAGGTCGACCGCGCGGATCAGGACGTCGACGACAAACTGGACCATGCTCTTTTCTCGTAAGGGTAAGTCGGTGCAGCCGCGGGTGGCGGCTGCAAAAGGGCAGGCCCGGCGCCTGTGCATGAACCCGAAAATCGGAACCGATTTTCGGAAAGATCATGCACTTTTTCCAAGCGATACAGCGTCCTTAAGGACCGCGGCGCTGTAGGTGCCGGCCTGCCCTAGAGACAGAGTGTCAGCGCTGCTGGACGCCGTCCTCGATCTTCAGCTTGAGATAGGGCTGCTTGGAACGCTGGCGGTCGGCGTCGAAGGTGATGTCGCCGGTGGCGCCCTTGTAGCCGTTGCCGATTTCCTTCAGGGCCGCGGTGATCGCCTTGGGGTCGGCCGAGCCGGCCTTGTCGATGGCTGCGGCGGCCATCATCACGGCATCGTAGCCATAGCCGTTGAAGCTGGTCTTGAAGGGCTCGCTGTACTTGGTCTTGTAGGCGGCCTCGTAGGCAGCGCCGTCAGGGCCGATGTAGTTGAGGTCGAGACCGTACTGTCCCTGCACGAACTTGGGATCGGCATCCGTGGTGCACATCGACAGGTAGATGGCGTACCACGGCGTCGAATTGAGGCCGAGCTCGAAGGACTCGCGATTGATGGTCGCGGCTTCCTTGCCATAGGCCGAGTAGACATAGACGTCGGGTGCGCCGCGCTCCATCTGCTGCAGCTCGCGGCGGTAGGTGGTCTGGCCCTCGGTGTACATGACGGTGGAGACGACCTCGCCGCCAAGCGCTGCAAAGGCCTTCTGGAACTGTTCGGCCACGCCCTGGCCATAGGCGTTGTTCGGCACGATCACCGCGGCCTTCTTCCACTTGTTGTCGACCACGTCCTGGGCGGCGAAGCCCGAGGAAACGTTGTCGAGGCCGATCAGCGAGAACGAGCCGTCGCCCAGCGCACGGATCTTGCCGCTGGAGGAGCCGATGTTGAGATGCACGCGGCCTTCCTGGACCAGGTACTGGCCGACCGGAATGGTGATGCCCGAGGAGTATTCACCGATCACAACCGGCACCTTGTCGACGGTCACCAGCTTCTTGGCGGCGTCGAGCGCGGATGGTGCGCGGCCGCCTGAATCCTCGACGATGACGCGCAGCTTCTGGCCGCCGAGCACGCCGCCCTTTTCATTGATCTGGTCGACCGCCAGTTCGATGCCGCGGCGCTGGTCGTCGCCGAGCGTGGCGCTGGCGCCCGACAGCGGCAGGACAGCGCCGAGCACCACTTCCTGGGCCAATGCGGGCATGCTGGTCAGGGCAAGACAGGCGGCAGCCAATAGGGCTTTGTGCATTTTCATCTCCATTGTTTCGTTGTCGGCCGGGCCGCTACATGGCGCCCGGTCCCCTCTTATCGACGATATGTAGACACAGAATTTTTTATAAGTGAATACACATAATGATGCACTTATGATTTTTGTCAAAGCGGTTGGCGGATTCCTTGAAATTCTTGGGTGTCGGTGCTGGAAGTGGGCGCAGGTCAGCGTCTGCCTGGGTGCGCCTTTTTCGGTGCGCCAAGACAGCACTGTGTGCTTGTTATCCGGGTGGAGGTATCGGGCCAGATCGCCCCTGTTAACGCCGGGCGCAGAGATGCCGATGCGAGGCTCTGCCTGCCGCATGTTTTGCGGGGGGGGAAGCTGCCGGCCGGCCTCCCCTCCCCGCTCCCGTCGCCTACTCGGCGGCGATCGGCAGGGATATTTGTGACGCGATCTGGGTCAGTTGAACCCATCTGGATCGTGCCTTTTCGATGCTGCGGTCCTTGACGGGACCGTAGCCGCGGATCTCCTCCGGCACCTCGGCGATGGCGAGAGCCGTCGCGTGGCTCGCCGGTGTCAGGCTCGCAAGCGCTGCCTCGACAAGGCTGCGGTATTCGCCGACCAGGGCACGCTCGGTACGACGCTCGGCGCTGTAGCCGAACGGATCGAGGGCAGTTCCGCGCAACCGCTTGAATTTCGCCAGCACGCCGAAGGCATTCATCATCCAGGGCCCGAACGTCATCTTGGCGGGTTCGCCGGTGTTGGGGTCTTTCCTGGCCAGCAGCGGCGGCGACAGGTGGAAGGTCATCTTGCCCTCACCGTCGAAGGTTTCGGTGAGCTGCTTGCGGAAGGTGCCGTCGGAATAGAGCCGCGCCACCTCATACTCGTCCTTGTAGGCCATCAGCTTGAACAGATGGCGGGCGACGGCCTCGGACAGTTTGCCCTCTGCGCCCATCACCGCCTTTTCGCGAGCCCGCGCCCGGGCGACGAAATCCAGATAGGCCTGGGCATAGCGGCGGTTCTGGTAGGCGGTGAGGAAGTTGATGCGCCGCGCCACCGTCTCGTCGAGCGATTGCGAGGCGACACGGTGGCCGAGCGGCGAGTTGGCCTGGGCCCTGGGCAGCAGGGCGTCGACGGCCTCGCGGTCGGCTGCGGCGAGCCGGCCGAGGCGGAACGCGGTGCGGTTCATCTCGACCGCAGCACCGTTGAGCTCGAGCGCCTTGTCGATGCTTGCCGACGCCAGCGGGATCAACCCGCGCTGCCAGGCGTATCCGACCATGAACAGATTGGTGCCGATGGAATCGCCCAGAAGCTGCGTCGCGATCTGGGTGGCGGCGACGGTCTCGACCTGGTCCGCGCCGGCGACATCTTTGACCACTCCCGCGAGCCCCAGGCCCTGGACGCGGAAATTGGGGTCGCGGATGAAGGCGCCGGTGATCGTCTCCTCTGAATTGAGCAGCACACGCGTCTTTCCATTGGCAATGGCGCCGAGCGCTTCCTTGCCGGCGGCGACGACGAGGTCGCAGCCGAGCACGACGTCGGCCGACCGCGACGAGATGCGCACCGCGTGCAAGTCGTCGGGCGTCGGCGCAAAGCGCAGGTGCGTTGTCACCGGTCCGCCCTTCTGCGCCATGCCGGCCATGTCGAGCGTCGAGCAGCCCTTGCCCTCGAGATGGGCGGCCATGGCGAGGATCGCGCCGATGGTGATGACGCCGGTGCCGCCGACGCCGGTGACCAGCACGTTCCACGGGCCTTCAAGGACGAAGGGCGCGGGTTCAGCGATCGGCCTGGCCGCGACCGTCTTCGGATCGACATTTCTCGGCTTGCGCGGCCTCACGCCCTCGACGGTGACGAATGAAGGACAAAAACCCTTCACGCAGGAAAAATCCTCGTTGCAGGAGGATTGGTCGATGCGGCGCTTGCGCCCGAACTCGGTGTCGACAGGCGTGACCGACAGGCAGTTCGATTTCTTCGAGCAATCGCCGCAGCCTTCGCAGACCAGTTCGTTGATGATGACGCGGCGCTCGACATGTGGCTTGGGGTCGCGCTTGCGGCGTCGGCGCTTTTCGGCAGCGCAAGTCTGGTCGTAGACGATGCCCGACACGCCCTCGACCTCGCGCACTTCGCGCTGCACGGCATCGAGTTCGTCGCGGTGGTGGATCGAGACATTGGCCGCGAACGGCTCCTGCCCCTGGTACTTCTCGATGTCGTCGGAGACGACGGCAATGCGCTCGACGCCCTCGGAGCGGAGCTGGTGGGTGATGCGCTGCGGGTTGAGGGTGCCGTCATGGCGCTGGCCGCCGGTCATCGCCGTCGCGTCGTTGAACAGGATTTTATAGGTGATGTTGACCCTGGCTGCGACCGCTGCGCGGATGGCGAGCAGGCCGGAGTGGAAATAGGTGCCGTCGCCGAGGTTCTGGAAGACATGGCGGGTCGGCACGTAAGGCGCCTGGCCGATCCAGTTGGCCCCCTCCCCTCCCATATGCGTGTAGGTCGCGGTGTTGCGCTCCATCGCCTGCGACATCCAGTGGCAGCCGATGCCGGCAAGCGCCCGGCTGCCGTCGGGCACGCGCGTAGACGTGTTGTGTGGGCAGCCCGAGCAGAAGTAGGGCGTGCGCTGCACAGGCGCGAGGCTGGCAAGCTTGGCGCCGTCGACATCGGCGAGCCGGCTGATACGCTCGACCAGGTCGCGATCTTCGAGCCAGGGCAGGATGCGAGCGGCAATGGCGCGGGCGATCTGGATGGCGGTGAGATCGTCATGAGCCGGCAAAACGATACGGTTTTCGCCGTCGCGCTTGCCAAAGATGCGTGGCCGCCGGTCGGCCGGCATGTTGTAGAGGATGTCCTTGACCTGGCCCTCGATCAGCGGCCGCTTCTCCTCGACAATCAGAAGCTCCTCCAGTCCTGCGGCAAAGGCTGCAATGCCCTCTGGTTCGAGCGGCCAGACCATGCCGACCTTGTAGACCGACAGGCCGAGCTCGATGGCGCGTTTTTCGGAGATGCCGAGTTCGTCGAGCGCCTGGCGCACGTCGAGATAGGACTTGCCGGTCGTGACGATGCCGAGCCTGCGGCGCGGGCCGCCGATTGCGACACGGTCGAGCCGGTTGCTCCTGGCAAAGGCCAGTGCGGCCGGCAGCTTGAAATTGTGCAGCCGCCGTTCCTGCTCCTGCGGGCTGTCGGGCCAGCGAATGGAGAGCCCGTCAGCGGGCATGTCGAAATCGCCAGGTATGGTGAAGGCAAGGCGCTCGCTGGCAACAACGATCGAGGCGGACGAGTCGACCGTCTCGGCGATCAGCTTGAGCGCCGTCCAGCAGCCTGAATAGCGCGACAGCGCCCAGCCATAGAGGCCATAGTCGAGGATCTCCTGCACGCCGGCAGGATTGAGCACCGGGATCATCGCGTCCATCAGCGCATATTCGCTCTGGTGCGAGGTGGTCGAGGATTTGCAGGTGTGGTCGTCGCCGGTAAGCAACAGCACGCCACCATGAGGGGCCGAGCCGGCGAGATTGCCATGCCGGAAGGCATCGCCCGAGCGGTCGACACCCGGCCCCTTGCCGTACCACATGGAAAAGACACCCTGCTTGTTGGCCTTTTCGAGCAGGTTGATCTGTTGGGTGCCGAGCACCGCCGTTGCGGCAATATCTTCATTGAGCCCGGTCTGGAAGCGGATGTCGGCGGCCGCCGCGAATTTGCGCGCCTGCCCGAATGCCTGGTCGATGCCGCCGAGCGGCGAGCCGCGATAGCCGGTGACGAAGCCGGCCGTATCGAGGCCGGTGGCGCGATCACGCCAACGCTGCACCATCGGCAGGCGCACCAGCGCCTGGGTGCCGGTGACGAAGATGCGCCCGTCTTCCAGCAGATACTTGTCGTCGAGCGATACTGCTGGAAGGGCCATGCCGATCTCCTGAGGCTGTTGTCGCTGCCCGGCATACCGGAGCGACGCAGACGAACGCCGAAGTCTGTTCTTATGTAAATCCATTACTGTATACACATGCGACCGTCAAGGTCGAGGACACTCGGCTCCGGGCATCGACGCGGGGTGCGTCGCCAATGAGCCGTTGCAACGGTTTTGTGAAACACAGAGGTCAGACGGCTGACGTTTCGCCGCCAAATCCGGTGCCATTTCGGAAAGCGCGCAGGTTGGAGCGTTCGTCCGGCGCTCCAAGATTTGCCCGCTGGCCGGCACGCTTGATGTTACGACTAGGTGGTTCCAGCAGTATGCGCAGCACTTGTCGTGTCGTTATCGGCCTTGGCCGACAGGCCTTGCCGGTGCACCCACCACAGTTGTGGAAGCGGCGACATCGTGAAGCACGACGGAGTTGGCGCCGATGCGCGCGTGGTCGCCGATCCTGACGCCGCCCAGAATCTTGGCGCCGGCGCCTATGTCGACATGGTCGCCGACCCACGGCACATCAGGATTGTCTCGTATGCCGAGCGTCACCTGCTGGAAGATCATGCAGTTCACGCCGATTCGGACCTCGGGATGAATGACGATGCCGTTGGGATGGGGCATGAGAAGCCCGCCGCCCAGCTGCGTGTTCAACGGAATCTCGGCACCCGTGACTATGGACCAGAAGTGGTGTCGCAGCACCGCCAGCCGCCGCACCAGCCCGGCCAGCAAGCCGCCGGATGATCTGGCGTGCTGGTAGGCGCGGATGCTGGCCAGAAGCGAACGGGACGGGTCCCATTGCCAGAAGGACTTTTTCTCGCGCGTCCAATCCGGCTGCATCGGGGCCTCCGACGGCAAGCGGTCTCCCAGTTCCTTCGCCTCAGCCAATGTCGACTCCACCCCAGCCTGTCCTGCCGCCAGCATGACAGATATGGCCGCTCCATCAAGCGGGGCGTGAGGCCCCTCCCCCGTCAGGCGATCTCGATGACGACGCGACCGCGGATCTGGCCGGCGAGGATCCTGTTGGCGAGTTCGGGCAACTCACCCATCTTGTGGACTTCGGTCATCGCGGCGAGCTTGGCCTTGTCGAGATGGTCGGCGATTGTCTGCCACGCCCGCCTGCGCTTCGGCATCGGCGCATAGACGGAATCGACGCCGATCAGCGTCACGCTGCGCAGGATATGCGGCATGACTGTTCCGGGCAGGTCGGCGCCGCCGGCGAGGCCGCAGGCGGCGACTGCGGCGCCATAGACGGTCTGCGCCAGCACGTTGGCGAGCGTTGTCGAGCCGACCGAATCCACCGCACCGCTCCAGCGCTCCTTCTGAAGCGGGCGGACCTCGGCCGCGAGTTCAGCACGATCGAGGAAGGAGGTCGCTCCGAGTGAGCGCAGATAGTCGTGGGTCTCGGCTCGGCCGGTCGAGGCGGTGACGAGGTAGCCTTTCGCGGCGAGCAGGCTGACCGCTGTCGAGCCGACGCCGCCGGCGGCACCCGTCACCAGCACCTCGCCCCTGCCCTTTTCGATCGCGCCCCAATCCTCCAGGGCGTCGACACAGAGAGCCGCCGTATAGCCGGCGGTGCCGATCGCCATCGCCTGTTCCATGGTGAAGCCATCGGGCAGAGGCAGCAGCCATTCGGGCTTGAGGCGCTGGAAGCGCGAATAGGCGCCCCATTCGGTTTCGGACATGCCCCAGCCATTGGCGACGATCTTGTCGCCCGGCTTCCAGTCTGGAGAGCGCGACTCGACCACCGTGCCGGCGATGTCGATGCCCGCGACCATCGGCAGGCGGCGGGCGATGCGGCCCTTGCCTGAGATGGCAAGGCCATCCTTGTAGTTCAGGCTGGAATAGCTGATCTCGACCAGCACGTCGTTGTCGGGCAGGTCGGACATGGCGATCTCGCGGAAACCTGCCCGTGGCTTGCCCTCGACATCCTCGATCATCAATGCGGTGAAGCTGTCGGTCATGGTAAGGCTCCGTTTGTCTGCAGGCGGTCGCGGGTGGCGCCGTCAGGCCAAGGACAACATGGCTTGGTGTGCTACCGCAACCCTACTAGAGTCGACTGACAAAGCAGGAGGGGCGGCGGCGCCGTTCGAAAATTCATGGCCACCCCAAAAGATCTGGTTCTCGCGGCACTCGCATCCAGGATTGACCGGACTGCAATTCTCACCGGCGACGACATCGATGCCCGCTATCGCGAGGATCTCGCGGGCAAGCCGGGCGCAAGTCCGGAACTCGTGTTCCGGCCGCGCACGACGTTGGATGTGTCCGCCATGCTCTCCGCTTGCAATGCCGCCGGCCTGCCGCTGGTCGTCCAGGGTGGTCGCACCGGCCTGTCGGGTGGCGCCCGCGTGCTGGCGGGCGAGGCGGTGATGTCGCTTGAGCGCCTGACCGAGCTCAGCGAGATCGACACCGTCTCCGCCTCCGTCGTCGCGCAGGCAGGCGTGCCGCTGCAACTGGTGCAGGAGCGTGCCGATGCGGCCGGCCTCATGTTCGGTGTCGATATCGGTGCGCGCGGCACGGCGACCATCGGCGGCAACATCGCCACCAATGCCGGCGGCATCCGGGTTCTGCGTTACGGCAGCTTCCGCGCCCAGGTGCTGGGACTTGAGGCGGTGCTTGCCGACGGCACGGTGCTGTCGTCTCTGAAGGGACTGGCCAAGGACAATTCAGGCTACGACCTGAGCCAGCTCTTGATCGCCAGCGAAGGCACGCTTGGCGTGGTGACCCGCGCCTGCCTGAGGTTGCATCCGAAGCCGGTCACCCAGGCCGCCGCCTTCTGCGCCCTGCCCTCGCTGGACGCTGCGCTCGCTTTGCTTGCGATGCTGCGCGGGCGGCTGGGAAACCTGCTGTCCGGTTTCGAGGTCATCCTCAATCCGCTGATGGAGGAGATGGTTTCTCATCTCGGCCTGCAGGCGCCCCTGGCGCTGACTTCGCCCGTCTATGTGCTGACCGACATTCAGGGCATGATGCCAGGCCTCGACGAGGAAGCGTTTACGGAAGCTCTGTCGCAGGCACTTGAAGACGGGATGGTCGAGGATGTGGTTCTGTCGCAGTCGGAACGCGAATTCCACGCGTTGTGGTCGCTGCGCGAGGATTGCAACACCTTTCTGTTCGGCATCGAGGCGATGCTCAGTCTCGACGTCAGCGTGCCGCTGCCGAAGATGTCGGCATTCGTCGAGGCGGCACTGGCGGCCCAGGCCAAGGCCGATCCCGAGGCGAGGGGTTACATCTTCGGCCACCTCGGCGATGGCAACCTGCACTACACGGTCAAGACCGATGCCTATGACGTGGTGACGGACGCGGTCTTCGGCTGCGTTGCGGCGGTTGGCGGATCGATCTCGGCCGAGCACGGCATCGGTCTCGACAAGAAGCCCTGGCTGCATCTGTCGCGCAGCCCGGACGAACTGTCGGCGATGCGACGGTTGAAACATGCGCTCGATCCAAACGGCATCCTCAATCGCGGCCGCATCTTCGAGTGATCAGCGGTTACGGATCGCGGCGATGAATCGATGGCGTTCCATCGATTCATAAGTCTCATTGGACGATGGTGTCGCTGCGGGCGATTCTCCTGTGTATGGAACCGTCCTCGACCACGCTGCATCTCGAACGCATCGACGCCAGCCGCAACATGGCGCGGTTCTACCGCCTGTCGGTGGAGCCGTCCTTGTTCGGCGACGCGGCGCTGGTTCGCGAGTGGGGCCGCATTGGCACCCTTGGTCGTCGGCGGCTTGACCTGTTCGCCGATGCCTCCTTGGCGGGACAGGCGCTGCGAAGGCTATCTGTTGCCAAGCTGCGGCGCGGTTATCGGGATGTCGGTTGACAGCTGTCAACGCACCGCGCCGATCTGTTCGGCAATGCAACGAGCCATGTCCGGCAAGCTTCGTTTCGGTGCCGTCCAAATGGTTAATTCGTGTTAACTATAAACAAGTTGACTCGACTCGGGCTCTCCAGCACCCTTGTTACGGTAAATCATCGTAATTCGATGCGTACGGCGTAACCACGAAATCCCTCCGTTATCCACGGCCTGCCACGTAGAAATTGGCGAAGGCGTAACCCGGATTCGGATTCCGCGGCGAATCGGCGCATAAACAGGAGCAAGGCTTAAGCGGTGCGTCGCCAGACGAATGCCGCACGGGCCGAAAGGGGACTAGAGACTTGGTAGGGGCAGTTCAGACACAGGCGATCCATGCCGGTGAGGAACCGGAGGTCGTGGCGACCGACCGGGCTATTGCGCGGGACGCGGAGATGTTGTCGGCGCAGTTGCAGGCAATGCGCGACCGGCTGTTTTCGCCGAGTTCCAAGAAGGCTCTGCGCAAATTTTCGAGCGGCGAGGCTGCCCGACTGATTGGCGTTTCCGACGGCTATCTGCGCCAGCTTTCGATCGCGGGCGAGGGACCGCAGCCTGAGACGGGGGCCGGAGGCCGTCGCTTTTATGCACTCGATGATATTAATGCCTTGCGCCGGCATCTCGCCGAGCAGAACCCCGCCAAGGGCCGCCATTATCTGCCGCGCCGCGACGAAGGTCGCGGCGAGCATCTGCAGGTGATCGCCGTCACCAACTTCAAGGGTGGTTCGGGCAAGACCACGACCAGCACGCACCTCGCCCAGCATCTGGCGCTGGCCGGCTACCGCGTGCTCGCCATCGATCTCGATCCACAGGCGTCGATGTCGGCGCTGTTCGGCTACCAGCCGGAGCTCGACCTCAACGGCAACGATACGCTTTATGGCGCGATCCGTTATGACGACGAGCGCCGGCCGCTGGCCGATATCATCCGTCGCACCTATTTCGACGGGCTCGACCTGATCCCGGGCAATCTCGAGCTGCAGGAGTTCGAGCACACGACGCCGCAGATGCTGGCGGCACGCCAGGCCGGCGACGGCAAGCCGATGTTCTTCGCCCGGGTGCAGGCCGCACTGCAGACGGTGGCCGACGACTACGACGTGGTGGTCATGGACTGCCCGCCGCAGCTCGGCTTCCTGACCCTGTCGGCGCTGTGTGCGGCAACTTCCGTACTGGTGACCATCCACCCGCAGATGCTCGACGTGGCATCGATGAGCCAGTTCCTGTTCATGACTGCCGACCTTTTGTCGGTCGTGCGCGAGGCTGGCGGCGAGCTGAACTTCGACTTCATGCGTTATCTGATCACCCGCTACGAGCCCAATGATGGGCCGCAGACGCAGATCGTCGGGTTCCTGCGCTCGCTGTTCGGCGACCGCGTGCTGACGGCGCCGCTGGTCAAGTCGACGGCGTTCTCGGATGCCGGTCTCACCAAGCAGACGCTCTACGAGGTGGCGCGCGAGAGCTTCAGCCGCGCCACCTACGACCGCGCCATGGAGTCGTTGACAGCTGTCAACGGCGAGGTCGAAGGCCTTGTTCTCAAGGCCTGGAACAGGGCGGCGTGAGGAGGCGGGCATGGCATTGAACCGCAAGGACCAGCTCAGGGCTCTGTTCGGCGCCGGCGACCCGCCTGCAGCTCCGGCGGAGCCGCTTGATCGCGCCCCGGAGACGAAGTCGGCCGAGCCGGAGGCAGCGCGTCCGCGTAGCGCGTCCGGGGCGGTCAAGGCCATGGGCCTGTCGCTCGGTGGGCTGTCCAAGGAGATCGAGGAGGCGCGCAGGCTCAAGGAAAGCCTCGATGGCGCCGAGCGGGTCTCGAAGATCGACGCCGCTCTGATCGACACCTCCTTCGTCACCGACCGCCTCGATCATGGCGGCAAAGACGAGGAGTTCGAGGCGCTGGTGGCGAGCATCCAGCAATCGGGGCAGCAGGTTCCGGTGCTGCTCCGGCCGCACCCCGACAAGCAGGGGCGCTACCAGACGGCCTATGGCCATCGCCGCGTGCGCGCCGCAGGGCGGCTTGGCGTGCCCGTTCTGGCGATCGTCAGGCAGCTGTCCGACATCGAGCTGGTGCTTGCCCAGGGCAAGGAAAACAGCGAGCGCCGTGACCTTTCCTTCATCGAGCGGGCGCTGTTTGCCCACGAGCTGATTGCACGCGGCTTCGAGCGTGGTGTCGTCCAGGACGCGCTGTCACTGCACAAGGCCGAGATGACGCGCTTCCTGCAGGTGGTCGAGGCCGTGCCCGAATACATCGTCCGCGCCATCGGCGCTGCGCCCAAGATCGGTCGCCCGCGGTGGATGGCGCTTGCCGATCTGCTCAAAGGCGAGGCCGCTTTGGTCAAAGCCAACGACGAAGTGGCCAGCGAGCGCTTCCGCGCCGCTTCGAGTGACGAGCGTTTCAACATGCTGTTCATGCGCCTTCAGCGCAAAGGAATGGCGGTTGGCAGTTCAGCCCGCGAAATCCGTGACGGGAAGGGCAGGGCGGTGGCCCAGCTGACCATGTCCAAGGGCAAGGCGCGGGTCGATTTCGTGGATAAATATGCCGACGGGTTCGACGATTTTCTGGGAGAGGAACTGCCCAAGCTGTTGGAGAGGTTCAGCCGGGTCAGCGGCAACGCGGTCGGAGAAAATTAGCTTTGTCCACACCTTGCCGAATCGGGCGCATGATCACGGTCATCGCCCCGGCCGATGTGGAGCGTGCTGAGTAAGAGTTAGATGCGTAAGGGATTGGGAAAAGAAGGATAACCGGCAAGAAAAAGGCCCCCGAAACGTCGCCATTCCGGAAGCCCTCATCAATGTAGCAATTGTGAGAGAATCATTTCCGGGCCGACTTGTCAACCGCTGGACGCGTTCCGGAAGGTCTTCGGCTTGCCTCCGATTGAGGTAAACGAGGAAATGATCGAGCACATCTCGACGACGCCCTTTGGGCGGCGGTCGTTGACGCGTGCCATGATGGCAGGGCAAAGGACCGCAGAAAGCTGCGCGGCCGGGGCCAGTGCCAACAAGTGGCAGGTGTTCAGGGCCGTTTGCGAAGCCAAGGCCATGCTGGGCGCCAGCGATCGCGCCCTGGCCGTCTTGAACGCGCTGCTGAGCTTTCACCCCGACACGGATCTCGTGGAAGGGGAGGGCCTGGTGGTGTTTCCATCCAACGCACAGCTTGCCTTGCGGGCCCATGGCATGGCGCCGGCGACGCTCAGGCGGCATCTGGCCGTGCTGGTCGATTGCGGCCTTGTGGTTCGCCGCGACAGCCCCAATGGCAAGCGTTACGCCCGCAAAGGCTTTGACGGCGAGATCGAGCAGGCCTTCGGCTTCGACATGACGCCGCTTCTGGCGCGCGCCGAGGAATTCGAACGCCTGGCGGAGACCGTGCGTGCCGAGCGGCGGGCGCTGCTGCTGGTCAGGGAGCGCATCACCATTCTGCGCCGGGACATCGGCAAGATGATCGCCTTTGGCCTCGAGGAGGGCATTGCGGCCGACTGGCAGCGCCTGCATACCGAGTTCCGCCAGATCGTGGCTGCCGTTCCGCGTACGGCGAGCCGCCTGGAGCTGGAGCCTGTAGCTGCTGAGCTTGCAGCTTTGGCCCAGGAGGTGCGCAAGACACTGGAAAGTCACGTTAAAACTGAAGAAACAAGCGCCAATGAGTCTCATTCTGAGCGCCACATACAGAATTCAAATCCACAACACCTTGATATTGAACCCGGCCTCGAAAAAGGCCACGGGACGACCGCTGCGCCAAAACTGGAGATGAAGAGCCAGCCGCCAACGGGATATCCGCTTGGCATGGTGCTGCGTGCCTGCCCTGATATTGCGGATTACGCCCGAAACGGGATTTCCGGCTGGGGCGAGCTGGTGGAAACGGCAAATCTGGTGCGCGGCGCCCTTGGCGTCAGTCCGGATGCGTGGGACCAGGCCTGCGAGGCAATGGGGGCGGTGGATGCCGCGATCATGGTGGCGGCGATGCTGCAGAAGGGCGAGGCGATTTCCAGCCCCGGCGGCTATCTGCGCAGCCTGACCGCCAAAGCACGATCGGGCGAATTCTCGATCGGCCCGGTGCTGATGGCCCTGCTGCGGGGCAGGGGAGGGGGCCCAGGCCAAGGCGGGGTGAGCGTCAGTGGAACTTTGACAGCTCCGCCGCGGCCACCGTCAGCGGCATGGCCTCTACATCGTGGGGCAAAGGAAATGTCTCCGTGCCCGGGTAGATGAGGATGCGGCGGTCGGGCTTGATGTCTTCGCTCGCCATGTGAAAACCCTTCTCGACTTTGGGCGACAGGCTGCGCTTGATCTCGATGGCCCAGACGGCGGCGCCCGGCAGGGTAAGCAGGACGTCGATTTCGGCCCCGGCCGAGGTCCGATAGAAGTTCATCTGCGTGCCTGAAGGGGCGGCGGCCGACAGGGTTTCGATGACAAAGCCTTCCCAGCTGCCGCCGGCGACGGAATGGCCGAGGAGCTGTTCTTGCGTTCCGAGCCCGAGAAGCGAATGGGTGAGGCCGCTGTCGCGCACATAGACCTTGGGCGACTTGACCAGGCGCTTGGAAACATTGGCGTGCCAGGGCTCGAGGCGGCGGACAAGCAGCAGGTCGACGAGGAGGTCGAGATAAGACGCGACCGTCTTGCCGTCGATGCCGAGCGCGCGGGCGAATTCGGCGGCATTGAGCAGGCCGGACTGGTGGTGGGCGAGCATGGTCCAGAAGCGGCGCAGGGTTTCGGCCGGAATACGCGGGCCGAGCATCGGGATGTCGCGCTCGAGGTAGGAACGGATGAAATCCTGCCGCCAACGCAGGCTGGCGCGATCGTTCGCGGCGAGAAAGCTCTCGGGAAAGCCGCCGCGAACCCAAAGGGCTGAAAGCTGCTGCGGGGAGACTTCGAGGCCGTCGAGCGGGTGCATTTCCAGATAGGCGATGCGCCCGGCAAGCGTTTCGCTCGATTGCTTCATCAGGTCGATGGAGGCCGAGCCGAGCAAAAGAAAGCGCCCCGTGCGCAATCCGCTGCGCCGGCCACGGTCGATCAGCCCGCGCAGGTTCTGGAACAGGCCGGGAAGGCGGTGGACTTCGTCGAGGATGACGAGCTTGTCTTCATGGCCGGCAAGGTAGAGCTCGGGCTCGGTCAATTTGGCGCGATCCGCATCGGATTCGAGATCCAGATAGATCGAGGGCCTCGTCTCGGCGATCTCGAGCGCAAGCGTGGTCTTGCCGACCTGACGCGGACCCAGCAAGGCCACCGCAGGCGAGGTGTCGAGCAGTTCGAGGACTTCAGGGGTTATTCTGCGCGTAATCATCCTTGCATTTATGGAGTCTTGCTCCGTATTTGCAAGGAAAAAGTCGGTTCCGATATGGCTTGTCGGTGAGGCCCCTTTGCTGGGGTTGGATGCGCAGAACGCTACTGGGCGGTGGGGGTAGGGAAGTCGGCGGCCAGAATTCTGCGTTGGCCAGCCCTAGCCGAATCCCCAAGCAGAAGACCGCCTGTTCCAGAGCATCTCTTCGAGCAGTGGAAGCCGCCCCATCTTGCTATCTCGGTGCAATTCTCGCCGGAAAACCGCTTCATGCTTGCGCTGGAATTGCTCTAGAGCCCGCTTGCCTTGGTCAGGTTGACACGGAAACGGTCGCGGCGGCGCTGATATTTGCGGGTCATTTCGGCACTGGCGTGGCCGAGCTGTTTCTGTACGTAACGCTCTTCAACCTCGGCCGACGAGGCGAGGCCAGCCCGCAGCGAATGGCCGGCAAACAGCTTGCCGCGTTCGCCCTCGGTGAGGTCGCCGCGCACGCCGGCGACAAGGGCCGCGCGCTTGACCAGACGGGCGACCTCCTGGTCGTTGAGCCTGTCGGCGCCGACCTTCTTGCCGTGTCCCGTCACGCGGCGGAACAGCGGACCGTGGGCGATGCGGGCGAACTCCAGCCACGTCCGCAGCGCAATGACGGGGCAGGTGGCGTCGGACGAACCGCGGCCGATCTCGACCTCTCGCCAGCCGGTCTTGCCTCTCAAGGTCACCAGCAAGCCCTTGTTGGGAAAGAATTCTATCCAGCCCCGGCCGTCCTCTGTCTGATCGCGGCCGCAATCGAGGCCGACGATCTCGGAGCGGCGCAGGGCACCTGCGAAGCCGACCAGCAGCATGGCGCGATCGCGCAGGCCGCGCAGGCTGGCTCGATCCAGCGTTTCCAGCATGGCGATCAGGTCCTCGGGCAGGATCGCTTCCTTCTGCCGGGGCGGCTGGGCATGGGCGTTGCGGATACCGGCCATGACGGTGGCGATGGTGCGATGCTTCCTGTCGAGCGCTAGGCCGCGCTGAGCATAATTCCAGGCAAGCGACGACAGGCGGCGCTCGATGGTCGAGACGGCATCCTTGCGGCCCGCAGCATTGTCCGGGGAAGCGCCCCTGGTACCGGCAGAAGCGGCACCTGATGCACAGGCGGTGATGTAGAGACCCACCAATTCGGGATCAGGCGGCAGCGGGGTAAAACCCTGGCGGTCGAGCCAGTTGGCAAAATGCTTCCAGTCGGCGGCATAGGCGCGGCGGGTGTTTTGCGAACTCGCCGCCTCGACATAGGCGCGGGCGCGCTCGGCGAGCGCATCGAGCTGAGCCGGAAGCCGGCCGGACGGAGCAGACCCGGCGAGCGGCAGGGCAGGGGAGAGAGCCACGCCATCCACGGCTTCTGGCTCCGCCACAGCTTGTACCTGTTGCCCCATCGCCATCACGACGTCGATGATATCGGGCAAATCTTCGTCGGAAGTGCCGTTGGAATCGTGCTTCTCGACCAAAATGGTGTTTCCGGACACGCTCCGTCGTCGAGCGGAGCGCTGCTCAATACGGTTTTCCGGGTTTTGCTCGACGTGAGAGGCCATTTTGGCAAGGAATCACAAAATGAATGATAATGCAAGATTATCAGTCATTATAGCTGGCCGACATAGCGTGCGGTTATTGGTCATTTAACGGCAGATATCCGCACCTCATTTAGCGAGGTGACATCGCTACAAACTCGCCGCTTGCGTCTCGAGCAGCTTCGCTATGGCCGCCTTGTAGCGTTCGAACTCCGGCGACGCCTGGCGAACGGGGGCGGTCGGAGCGGTCGGCTGCGCGGAGATGGCGGGGGCCTTGCCGGTCATCTTGCGTTCCGCCCACGACACGACATAGCTGGCGTCCTTGCCCGTGAGGAAAGGGTTGGCCTTGATGACGCTCACCCCCAAAATGTCGACGAGCATCGCGTCACCGGAGGCGGAAAGCACCTGGTTGGCACCTTCCATGCCGAGGAAGTGGCAGAGATATAGCCGTCCTGCCGTAATCTCGTGGCCTCGCACCTTGAGATAGGCTTCGCCTTCGCGTGCAAGGTTGCGCACCATTTCCCTCGAGATGGTGGGGTCGTAGCGGAGGGCAAGGATCTCCTCCGTTGACAGCGACCGCGCCAGGTCGGGACGGTAGGTGCTGATCATGCGCAGCCACGTCTTGGATATGAATTGGCCGAGGCCGGTTGCCGATGACAGCGGGTTCTTGGCGGTTGCGCTTCCGCCGCTTTCGACATGGACGATGCGGTTGGTCAAAAGCTCGATGGCGGAATCGTCCGACGAGGTTGCGACGACTGTGACGGTACCCAGCGGGTCGACAGCCTGGCCGTCCTGGTAGAGTTCGAAATGCAGATGCGGACCGGTCGAGAGGCCGGTTGTGCCGATGTAGCCAATCAGGTCGCCGGCCTTTACAGTGGACCCGACACTGATGTTGGCGGCAAAGCGCTGCATGTGGGCATAACGCGTCTCGCGCCCGTTGGCATGCGTAATGCGGATGAGGTTGCCATAGCCCTTGCCGTCGCCTTCGAACGCGATCTGACCGTCGAAAGCGGCGACGATCGGCGTGCCCACAGGGGCCGCCCAGTCGACGCCCTTGTGGATGCGGACCGTCTTGAGGATGGGATGCATGCGCGGACCGAATGTCGATGTCATGACCCCGTTGACCGGTGTCACCATGCCGTTGGCGGCCGCCGGCGAGCGGATCTGGTCGTCGGCGGTGACGCAGGCGAAGTCCCCTTCGCCTTCACGGAACACGAAGCATTCGAGGTTGGTGCCGCCGCCGAGCACGCCGACATAGAGCACCCGCCCGGCGAGGCCATCCTTGCCGCGCGGCGTTTCCGAATAGAGCAACACCAGCCGCTGGTTCTCGGTGGTGAAGGCATTCAGGTCGTGGCCGCGCGACAGATACATGATCGCTTCGCCGAGTACGCTTGTCGGCACGTCGTTGCGGGCTGCGGTGGAATAGATCGCGTCGAGCAGCCGGTACTGCCGCTTTTGTGTTCCGGTCTCCGGGCGGCCCGAATAGTTGAAGAGATCGTCGCGAACCCAGGGGTCGACGCCCGACACGAAAAGCCCGCTGGAACTGCGCGCGACGGTGCCGACATATCTGCTCATGGCATAGACCGAGACCTGCATGAGGGCGAAGCTCGATGCCTCGCGGCGGGGCCTGAAACCGCGCAAGGCGACGACGTATCCGGGTTGGAGGTCGGCCAGGGCGAACTGGGTCTTGAGGGCATCGGCGGCGAGCCTGGCCTCGTCGGCAGCGAAATGCGCCTCAAGTGCCACGCTCTCAAGGCTTCTCGCCGTCAGCACCTTGACGAAGATGTCCTGCGTCGGTTCGAACCTGTCGCCCTGAGGCGTTACGGTTGCGATGCTCGTGTTGTCTTCGATCACCGTTTTCTGGAAGGCGGGCAGGGGAGCCTCGCCTTCGTCTATGGTCTCGCCCCAGCCGGCGCCGACATCGTCGGACAGGGTGGCGTCGCCGCTGTCGGTGTCGCCAACGGATGGGGTAGCCGGGGGCTGGGCATCGGGCCCCGCGGCGGGTGCGGTTGTGCCGCGCTGAGCCTGAAAGAAAGCGAAATCTTCCTGTGACGAAGGGATCGTCGTCATGAAGCGCTCGCTGGTCGACAGCATCGTGTCGGAAAGGAATGCGAGCCTTGGAGATACCCCGTCGGTACCGAGCTCTGGCGGCCTGGCCACCGACTGGCGCTTGGTCTCGGCGCCGGCCTCGTGCGACAGGTTGATCCACATCGGATCGCCGGCGAGGTCGAGGATGGCGGGAACGTAGACGCCGGCATCGGGGGGAAGGACGTCGGCTTCTTCGGTGGGCTGCAGGTCGCCTTCATAGTCGGGCGCAAACCAGTGGCCGTAGCCGATATAGGCCCCGGCCGAGAGGGCCAGAAGGCAAACCAGCCCGGCTGCCGCAACCATCTTGCGGAGCCGCGATCGCCTGCGCTGAGCCTCCCGCTCAAGCTTTCGCCTGCGGAAACTGGTGTCGATGCCGTGCGTCATGGCGCGCGGGCAGTGAGGAAGAACGTCCAGCGCGCCTGCTGGAGCGTGTCGACCTCATGGAACCGCGCCGCCACCTGGCCGCGCACCCAGCAGTCGTCGGTGTCGCGGATGACGAAGCGACGGCGCTCGACGCACATGTCGGTGGAGCCGTCGAGGACGGCGTTGCCGAAGACGTCGGTGGCGTAGATGTAAATGTAGCGGTTGGCGAGTTCCTCGCGGATGACGTTGACGCACTGGTTGGCACCGACCGTCCACCAGCCCTCGGTCTGGAAAGAACCCTCGCTCTGCTGTCCGACCGCAAGGTTGACCACGTCCAGTGTCTGGTTGCAGACCGTGAACTCCGCGTGCGCCGGGGCTGGTGTCAGCATGGCCAGGATGGCTGCGGCTGCCGCAGAGCAGGCAAGCTGGAGTGCCCGGCGGCAGTCCACCGGAACAGGGCTCGAGCGGCTAGCGGCCTTCTGCGAAGGACATCGGAGCAGCACCATCCGTCGCCCCCAGTATGCGCACCACGACAATGGTCACGTTGTCAGTGCCGCCGCGATCGAGAACCTTCTCCAGAAGTTCGTTGCAGACAGCCTGCGGAGAAGCCGCCGCAGCCGCGGCCTCGATCTCCTCCTCCAGGACGTGGGCCGTGAGACCGTCCGTCGCCAGCACAAAGACATCTCCCGGCTTGATGTCGCCCTGGTAGAAGTCGAGAGCGATCTCGTCGTTGACGCCAATGGCCCGGGTGACGACGTTGCGGCGCGGCCAGGTGCGGGCCTCCTCAGCTGTTATCGCGCCCCTGTCGACCAGTTCCTGCACTTCGGTGTGGTCGTGCGACAGCTGTGAGATGGCGTTGTCGCGGACGAGGTAGATGCGGCTATCGCCGAGCCAAAGGCAGGCGAACTTGCCATCCATCGCAAGCAGTGCCGCCAGCGTCGAGCCGATGGTGACGCCGCGCTCGGCCGATATCAGGCGGATTTGGTCGTGGGCGCGTTCGAGCCGGTCTTCGAAGCGGGCGCGCAGGTCGGGTGGCGAAGCTGCGACGCCGATGGTGGCGAGGTGTTCGACGATGCTCGCCGAGGCAAACTCGCCGTCATCATGGCCGCCCATGCCGTCAGCTACCACCCAGACCCCGCTCCGGGGTTCGAGCAGCAAGCTGTCTTCATTGGTCTGGCGCACGCAACCCCTGTGGGTTACGCCGTAACTGTCGAAGGCAAGCGCGACATCAGCCAATTGCCCCTGGCGCCAGCTTGGCGCCCCTCTGCGGTAGCTGCCTGTTACTTTTTCAGTCTGCCACAGGGGCGGACGTTAGAACACCGAAATCAAGCTGACCCATGACCGGCCTCCGTTCAAAGGGTCTTGGGGCAGACGAAGGACGAAAACGCCGGCAGTGAGAACGGATTCCCCGGAGAGTTGGCTTGCAGTGTGTAGGTGACGTCGCGCCCACCAATGACAAAGCGAAGCTCGACCTTGTCGTCTTTGGCTGATGGTGTGGCGGTGTCCAGCAGCCGCTTCAACGCCCATGGCCCCGCAAAGGTCATCGTGGAGTCTCGCCCGGCCAGCTCCGGCGTCAGGCTGATGCTCGCCTGGCCGGTGGCCGCTGCACCGGGCCAGACGATGACGACCGGGCCATTGCCCGTCTGGTAGCTCTGCACCAGCTGACCGTTGACGTTGAGAAGCGCCATGTCGATGTCATTGTGCTGCGAAAACGGCGTGACAGTGATGTTGAGCGCCGGAGCCGTGCCGCCGAGCGGGAAGAAGGCATCGCGGATCGTGGCAGCCAACTGGAACGGCCTAAGGGCGCTTGCGGAGAGTTCCCGATCAAGGCTGTTACCCTGCTTCCATGTCCAGTCCTGGCCGGAGACGTCGACGTATGGCGAAAGGTTCTGGGCGAAGTAGCGATCCAACAGACCGCCGGGTCCGAACAGGCGGGTGAAGTCGGCGATTGGCAGGTCGTCGCTGCTGCTTGCTGAGAACGGATAGCGGTTGGCGAGCGCTTCTTCGCAGGGGCCGGCGACCAATTCCGCGAGCGACTGGCGTATCTGTTCGAGCGAGGCCCGGGCGGCATTGCCTTCGAAATCGTCTGCCGCGGCAAGGATCATGCGCTGCAGGGACTTCGGTACGCGCGAGGCGTTGGCGCGCAGGTTGGAGATCTGGAGCTGCAGGTTGGCGCTGGTCTGATCCGTCCGGGTTGGCGCGGCAGCGGCGATGGTGAGGCTCTGGTGGATGGCGCGGAAATTTTGGACCAGCGCGTCGACAGGGCGCTGGCCTGGACGACCGTCGACCAGCAATTGGAAGGCGCGGAACTGTGCCGCCACGCTGGCTCCAGGCACGACAGCCGCTCCGCCTGCCGGCGCCGACCCGGCGCGGGTACTGGACTTGCGGCCCGGCAGTTCGATTCCGATCCGAGCGAGGCCGTCGGACCGCACCGGATCGCTGGCGGCGGCATCGTCGGCCCGAGCAAGTGCGGTTTCGCGCGCGATCGCCTCGAACAGCTTGGCGATGGGAGAGTTGGGGGCGCCAGCTGCCGAAAGTGCCACGAACTGCTCCTTGTCCGCGGCCATTGGCTGGAACTTCAACTGCTCGAGTGCGCTGTTCCAGGCTGCGGCGAAATCCCGGTCGTAGCGGTCCAGCAGGTCCGGTCCAAGCCGCGGCAGTTGCTGGTCGACCTCCCCCTGCTCGGCACTCGTGCCGATTACCCATCGGTCATCCGCCAGCCGGCTGGCAATTCCAGCCAGTTGGGTCAGGAAGACGTCGTTGAAGCCACTGTTGGTGTAGATGCCCGGTATGCGGAGGGTGCCGAGGTCGCTGCCGTCGACGGTGTCGAAGACGAGCTTCGTTTCCGGGCCGCCGGCAGCGACGAAGGCAAAATCCTGCGGTTGCTCTGATGACATCGCCGAGGCGATGAGTGCCGCGGCTCGGTCGGCGACCGTCATGCGTCCGAGCGAGCGCTGCGCGGCCTCGACAAGCGAGCGGTCGATCTCGAGCGACGGGTCGTGGGCGTCATCAAGCGCGAGCATGGCCCGCAGGTGCTTTTCCAGCGCGAGGCGGCCATCGCGGTTCTGCGGGCCAGGGTATCGGTTCTGCTCCCAGTCCCGCTTCATCCACGCGACGATCATCTCGTCGTCGGACTTGGGCGCCTTTCCCCCCAGCATCAGATAGACCTTCAGCGGTTCATAGAGGCTGGCCGGGTCGCTCAGCTTTGCCTGGATCAGCTGTTCGAGATGCAGCATCAGGCGCGGCCGGTACAGACGCTCAAGTGCCTGGCGGTAGGCCTCCTGTGAGGCTGACCCGAGCCTGGCGCGTTGATCCATGCCGAGCATTTCCCTCGGCGAGACCGGTAGGTCGCGGTTGTCGTAGCCTGCGGGCAATCCCCTGATGCCTTCGAGGCCGTCGAGCACGGTTTCCAGGTCCGTATCCGTCACCGTGGTCGCCTCAAGTTGTTGCGACGTCGAAGCGCGGATCGTCTCCGTTCCATCGGCCGTTGCCTTCGCAAGGTCTCGGTTGGCCTTGAAGCTTGCGCCCAGGGCGCCGAGCGCCGCCAGGGTTGCAAGGACGACGGCGCCGATACTGGCTTGCCTGACCAGACGGAGCCTGCGGTCGGCACTGCGGTCGAAGGTTACCCACCCGGCCTCGGCGAAAATCACCCGGGCAAGCAGGTCATGCAGGAAGAAGCTCTTGCCGGTGCCCGATAGCTGGTCGCGCGTGTCGCGGCCGAAGCTCTTGCCGATGGCACCGAGAATACGGTCGACGGGCGTGCCTTCCTGGGTGCCGGAGGCGAAGTAGAAGCCGCGGAGCGCGTAGCCGGCAGGTTGATCGCCATCGAAGACGGCGCCCAGGAACGTGGCGCAGTGCGCCTTCAGGCAAGACATCTGCGCGGGGAAACCGAAAGCGGCGATGCGGGCTGCAGGATCCGTTTCTTCTTGCAGCCTGTCGGGCAGGCTTTCCGAAAGGCGCCGGATCAACTGTTCGAGCTCGGCTGTTGCATCGCCTGCCGGATTGCGCGTCCTGTCGGCCAGCTGGAAGGTCGTGCCCCACACCTCCTGGCGTTCGGCTTCGCTGCAGTCGCCGAAGAATTCCATGAAGCCGCTGACGAGATCGGCCTTGGTGAACAGCACATAGACGGGGAAGTCGATCTTCAGCCGCTCATGCAGCTCGTCCAGGCGATTGCGGATTTCCTTTGCCTGCGCGTCAAGTTCGTTTTGACCCAAGGTCAGCAGGTCGGCCACGCTGACGGCGACGATCGCGCCATTGATCGGCTGGATACCACGGTACTTCTTCAGCAGCGCGAGGAAATCCAGCCAGCCCTTGCGGTCGCGGTCGGCATCGGAGTCCTGCGTGGTGAAGCGGCCGGCGGTGTCGAGCAGAACGGCGCCGTCGGTGAACCACCAGTCGCAGTTGCGCGTTCCGCCAACGCCGGGAACCGATTGAGCCGTGCCGGAAACGGCGAGCGGGAAGGGCAGGCCGGAGTTCGCCAGCGCAGTTGTCTTGCCAGCGCCAGGCGGCCCGATGATCAGGTACCACGGTACCTCGTAGAGGAAGTTGCGCCGGCCACCCGATCGCCTGAGCGCTGCGAGGGCATCCTGCATGCCCTTTTCCAAAAGCGCCGCGTCGGCGCCCCGGGTGCCGGTGGCCAGTGCGGCTTCCATGGTCTTCTCGGCCCGGCGGGCAAGCAGCACCTGACGCAGATAGTAGCTGCCGAGCGCGATGGCGACCGCTGCAATGAGCGCGGCGCGCACGCTGACGGAGGACAGCGGGCGCTGATCTCCAAGCCCGAGCAACGGTCCGGCATACCAGATGGCCGCGGCCAGCCCGACGAAGGCGACCACACTGGCGACGAACGGCAGGATGCCAGTCGACGGCGCGGAGGTGCGCTGTCGGCTGGCGCGCCGGCTCACAGGGTCTCCTCCCTGGGCACCATCACCTCGATCCGTCGGTTCCGCGCCCTGCCTTCCGGTGTCGAATTGTCGGCAATCGGTTCATCTTGTCCCTTGCCGTCGACGCTGATGCGGGAAGGGTCCTGCAGGGTCGGGGCGACCAGTTTCTTGACGGCCTCTGCCCGCGCCAGGGACAGATCGTGGTTCGACTTGAAAGGGCCTGACGGACGCGGCCTGATGTTGTCGGTGTGGCCAACGATGCTGATCGGGCCACGCTCGCTATCGAGGACTGCACCCATGCGGCTGGCAGCAGCGGCGAAATCAGGCTTGGCCTCCACGGCGCCGGGGTCGAACAGCAGGCTGTTGTCGATATCGATGACGACGAAGTCGCCCCTGGTGTCGACGCTGAGCGCGCCGCTGGCGATGTCCTCGGCGAGCGCGGATCGGATGCGTTCGATCTGCGATGTCTGGGGCTGCGGGGCGGGCTGTTCTTGCACGACCGGTGGCGCGATACCGGCCCGCTCGATGACGACAGGGGTCGACGGGACGAGCGCCAGCAGCTGCTGTGCTGCTGCCTCGCCTTCGTCGGTGACGCTAGCCCGCATCCAGAAGAAGGCGCCGGCGACCAATGCAACGCCTGCTGCGGCGAACGCCCAGACGGGCATCCGTCGCGGCGGGCGCGCCGGTCCGACAGACATCGGCTGCCAGCGCGGCGACAAACCTTCCTGTATCGGGCGAAAATAGCGGATCGCGTCATAGACATCGCGGCGGACCGGCTCGAGGTTCTGGCCGCGCGTCGTGCCGCGATATGGCCCTTCAAAGCCGAGTGAAAGGCAGGCGTGCATCAGTTCGAGCAGGTCGCAGCGCTCCTGCGGATCGGCCAGCACGGTGTTCAGCGCGTCGAAGAAGCCGTTGCTTGGGGTCTCGACCTGATAGTGCTGCCACAGAAGACTGTGCGGCGCCCACGTGGCCGCGCCAATGCCAGGCAGGTTCCTGGCGATGTCGTCGGCGGTCTCGCACAGCGCGTAGCGGGCGATGTCGATATCGTCTTCGTCGAGACCCAGTTCGGCAGCCTTCCAACCAAACTCATCCAAGGTGGCTGACAATTGCCGTCCGACTTCGCCGGCGTCTGGCTTGGTGGCTTTCAAGCGCAGATGGCCGAGCAGCATCAGCAGCGGCGCGGCAGCTGTCATCACGCCGTTGGACACCGGATAGTCGAGGTCGAGCAGGCTCTCCAGCAGGTCTGGCCTGGTGCTCGAAGCTGTAGAGCCGGTGGGTCCGTTCGGCGATGGCCGGCCAGCCGGCGGCCTGGCCTGCGAGATGATGGTGCCGGTGTTCGCCGGGGCCGAATAGACCATGGTCGGGTCGGCAGGTGGCACGGGTTCAAGCCTGCCGGCACGGCTCGGCGAGCCGCGGACGATCGTTCTGCCGCCAGAGCCGGAAGGATTGTCCTTCGAAGCCATTGCCGCTCACCCGCCCTCGCGTCGGCAACACAGCCGCGCCGTCGCTGACACGTCCTGCGCGGCAGCTTTTTCCGCGCCCGGCCACTGAAGACAGCATGGTAGTGCAAGCCCTTGTCCAAGGGAACCGGGCGAGCGTGGGAGGGCTAATGGAAGCCGAATGCCCTGCTATTTCTGGTTCGACGACTTGGAGTAGGCTTCGCTGAAATAGGCAAGGAAGACGTCGAGCATGCCGTTTTCATGCGCCGCCTCGCGGGCGTCCCACGTGGCCACGAACGTATCCCAGGCTCGCCCCTTCTTGGAGACGAAGGCGCCGCCCTGGGATTTCGCCTCGATGGCGTCGGGCGACAGCTCGGCCAGAAGGCGCGACAGGGCGGCCTGCATAGCGGCGTAGGTGGCAATCTCATGCGCCTTGAGGTCGCGGAATGCCCCCTCGACGCTCTGGCGCGCGTCGAGATACCCGGCACGCTTCCTGGTGAACATGATGTCGAGGATCTCTTCGGCATGCGGGACGAACTTCAGCGGGTTGTTGTCCACGCCGCCGATCATCGTCCGCTGGCTCGTCTTTGTCAGAGCCTTGGCAGCGGCCCGCGCCTTCAGCATCTGGGACAGTTCGTCCACCACCAGCCGGAGGATCGAGCCGATCTCGGCCGCCACGTCGCGCGGATCGCGCTGCTGGAAGACATCGGGCGAAACCCCTGCGCCGGCGGCGATGAGGCGCAACAGCTCCGCCGTGTCGACCTGCCTTGCGGCAGGCGGCGGGGTGGGCCGCATGGCTTGGGCCTGGTCCGCATTGCGGTTCTCTTGCGGTCGCGCCCTGGGTGCTACCTGCTCTGCCGTTGCACCAAAGAATGGGTCGGACCGCTGCGGCGGCGCCTGTTCGAAGCCCCATGCGTCGGGCGCGCGAGGTGCAGGTGCCGCGTCCTCCAGTGACACGGCCACGATGTAACGCCCGATGCAGAGCCTGTCGCCGTCGGCAAGGCGATAGGGCGAGCTCATGCGCTGGTCGGAACCGTTGAGAAAGGTGCCGTTGCGCGAGACGTCGTGCAGCCAGAAGGCGCCGTCGTCGAAGCGCACCTCGCAATGCAGGCCGGAAATGAACAGGTCGGGGTCCGGCAGGTTCCAGTCGCGCCTGTCGCGGCCGATGGCGAAGCCGCGGGCATTCGAACTGAAGGTGATCGGCCCGCCATTCGGCAGCCTGTCGACATTCTCGATGGTCAGGTTGATGAGCATCAGGAATTTGCCCGCCAAGTCCCAGCTCGCAAGAAGCCTCGGTCAGATTCACGCTTTTATTCTAGCAGCTTGCCGGCTTCGGAGCACAGGGGCATTTCTGGTGCACATGTTTACCGGCATTCCGAAGCAGCACTTGGGAGGGCCAAAGGACTTGTGCTAAGCTCTCCCCGCGAAAGTCCGGCGATCCCCTGGAGAGGCACGACGCCATGGCTAACGATCGTGCGACAGTCGTTCGGACACCGCTCGGCGGCGATGCGCTGACCTTTACCCATCTTGCGGGGCGCGACGAGATCAGCCGCTGCTTCGCCTATACGGTTGGCTTCACCAGCACCGATCCCGACATCGATCCGCTCAAGATGCTGGGTGGTTCCGTGTCGGTTGAGGGCGAGTCCAAGCCGGAACGCTGGTTCAGCGGCCTGGTTTCGGACTTCCGGCTCACCCGCATCGAGGATCGGCTGGCCTATTATGAAGCCACCGTCCGGCCATGGCTCTGGTTCCTCGGCAACACCACCGATTGCCGCATCTTCCAGAACATGACGGCCATCGAGATCGTCGAGAAGATCTTCTCGAAATATGGGGTGGCGAAATTCGAGAAGCGGCTGCAGGGCTCCTATCCGTCGCGCGAATATTGCGTGCAGTATGACGAGAGCGACCTCGATTTCGTCCAGCGCCTGCTCGAGCACGAAGGGGTGATGTACTTTTTCGAGCATGGCGATGGCGAGCACAAGCTGATCCTCGCCGATGCGATGAACAAGCTGAAGCCGGCGCCTGGCTACGACAAGGTACCTTACCACTTCGAAGGCCGTGGGGCGCGCCGCGACGTCGAGTACATCACCGAATGGGTGCCGGGCAGTTCCGTTCGCCCGGGTGCTTATGCCCACACCGACTACGATTTCCAGAAGCCGGGCGCCGACCTGATGGCCAAGTCCGACCAGGCCTTCGGCCACAAGCAAGCCTCGGGCGAGAACTATCGCCAGCCCGGCGCCCATCTCGACGTCGGCCGCGGCGACGCCGTTGCGCTCGTCCGGCGCGAGGAGCTGCAGGCCGTGCACCAGCGCATCGCTGCGGCGGGAACCGTCCGCGGCCTGTTTTCAGGCTGCACGTTCAAGCTGGAGGGGTTTCCGCGGGACGACCAGAATGAAGAGTATCTGGTGGTGAGCGCCGAGTACCGGGTGTTCGACCCGGGCTATCACACCGGCGTCGAGACCGGCGGCGAGAGTTTTACCGTGGTTCTGGGCGTAGCCCCGACCAGCCTGCCATATCGGCCCCCGCGCATCACGCCGCGGCCGATCATGCGCGGGCCGCAGACGGCGACCGTGGTCGGCCCCTCGGGCGAAGAGATATTCACCGACAAATATGCCCGGGTGAAGGTGCAGTTCCACTGGGACCGCGAGGGCAAGAAGGACCAGAACAGCTCGTGCTTCGTGCGCGTGTCGCAGACCTGGGCCGGCAGCAACTGGGGTTTCATCCAGATCCCGCGCATCGGCCAGGAGGTGATCGTCGACTTCATCGAGGGCGATCCCGACCTGCCGATCATCACCGGGCGCGTCTACAACGCCTCGCAGATGCCGCCCTATGGCCTGCCGGGAAGCGCCACGCAGTCCGGCTGGAAATCGAATTCCTCGAAGGGCGGTGGCGGCTACAACGAGCTGATGTTCGAGGACAAGGCCGGTTCGGAACTGGTCAACTTCCAGGCGCAGAAGGACCACAACCTTTTGATCAAGCACGACCGCACCAAGCTCGTGCAGCACGACCAGTCAGACCGTATCGACCATGACGCCAAACATTCGGTTGGCCACAACCTCGACGAGGATGTCGGCAACAACAAGACGGTCAAGGTTGGCGTCGACCAGACGACCAACATCGGTTCGAACGATACCGAGACGGTGGGCAAGAACCGGTCGCTGACGGTGGGCTCCAACGAGACCATCAGCATCGGCTCCAATTCGACAGAGACGATCGGCGCCAATCATGCGCAGACGGTGGCTATCGCCCAGGCGATCACGGTGGGGACTGCGCGCGTCGATACGGTCGGCGCGACCGAGACACGGTCGGTGGGGGCAGCCCAGACGAACACGATCGGCTCGACGCGCGCGGTCACCGTGGGAGCTGCCCAGACCCATCAGATCGGGGCAAGCGACAGCTGGAACATCGCATCGAACCAGGATGTGACTGTTGGCGGCGGGCAGACGTTCAACGTCGCCAAGGATCACAAGAGCCAGATCGGCGCGGGTCGGCGCACCGAAATCGCCAAGGACGATGGCACCAAGATCGGCGGCGCTTTCGAACTCAGGATCGCCAAAGCCAGCATGGTCCAGATTGGCGAGGACGGAAAGATGAACGTCGGCAAGACATTCCTGATCGAGGCCGGCGATGCAATCGCGCTGAAGTGCGGCGCCTCGACCCTCACCATGAAGAAGGATGGAACGATCACCATCGAAGGCAAGGACATCAGCATCAAGGGATCGGGCAAGATCAATGTCAAGGCGTCGAGCGACATCACCATGAAAGGCTCGGAAATCAAGCAGAACTGAGGGCGGTTGGGATGACCAGGACATTGAAGCGCGTGGAAGGTGTGGTAATCGGCATACTCCTGGGTTTCGACGGAGAGGCGCCGCTCGTCGTCTTCCCGGGCAATGCCCAGGAGACCGCAATCCGGGCCCGCAGCCTGAGCGAACTAAGTTCCGACATGATAGGTGCGGAGGTGGCGTTGCTCTTCGAAAACGGCGACGTCGGCCGGCCGCTGATCGTCGGGCGCATCGTCGACCCGATCCGAAAGGTGAAGGCGCCGCAGGTCTTCAGGGACGGCAAGCGCGTCCAGATCATCGGCGAGGAGCGCATCGAGCTGCGTTGTGGCAAGGCCACGATCATCATGGACAAGGACGGCCACATCACCATCCGCGGCACCTATGTGACCAGCCACGCCAGCGCTGCCAATCGCATCCGCGGCGGCTCCATCAATCTAAACTGATGCCAAAAATCGTCCTGCGCGAAATCATCCGGCAGCATGCGGAAATGGCGGCGTTCCTGTGGACCGTCTACGACCGCCACCTGCTGCATCCGGATGAGAACCCCGACATGGACGAGGAGCGGCTGGCCCGGCTGGTCGAACGGCTCGACGCACATATCGACGGCTTGCGCGTCGCTGGCGAGGTCGGACGGAAGATCGCCGAGGAGATACATGCCGCGTATCCAGAGGCCGGGGAGCTGTTCGTGCTCAGGATGCTGCAGTCCGGCGCGCCAAAGACGATCAGGGAACTGGACGTCGAAAAGGTAAGGACTTTTCTCGCGGCCAACGGCGTCTGAAGGTCCAGAGAACGATCAGACCAGCCTGAAACCGTTGCGGTATTCGAGCGCAAGCGACTTCCACGTCTTGCCGTCGAAGCGCCAAGCGTCGATGCCGGCAACATAGAGGAATTCCCCGTCCGTCCGGAGATCGGAGGCCGTGCCGATGTCGACGTCGAGGAGCGCGATCTTGTCGTCTTCCTCGACGCCGAGGCCACCTTCGTCGCCCCAATATGCCTTGCCCTTGAAAGTTCGCACGGCGAGATGGGTGGTGCTGTCGGCGGGCTCGATTTCAATAACTTCTTCGTTGGCGATGCGCAGGCACACGCCGTCACCGCCGGCCACTCTAATGGTGCCGTCTCCGGCGACATCGATGCCGTAGAAGTGGTCCTGCCTGTGCAACTCGAGCGCCTGCCAGGTCGAGCCGGCCAGCTTGTGCACGCTGCCGGAATCGCCGCACACCCAGATGCCATTGCTGGCGTCGCCGTGCAGGTCCATGTACTCGGCGTCGTTGATCGGCGTGATACGCTGCCAGTCGGCTCCGACCAGTCGGACAGCGGCGCCCTCGGACCCAGCCATCATCGGGCCGCTCGGGCCGGCCGCCCAGACCTGGCGGAAGCTGACGTCGCCGACCCGGTCGCGCGTCCATTCGCTGCCGGCATAGCGCCATACCCAGACGGTTGCCTCCAGCGCGAACAACTCGCCGGACGGCGACGCCGAAAGCGAGGTCAGCCACTCCGACGTGACGAGCACGCCTTTCGCGGTCTTCGGATTGAAGTCGTCGACGACGAAGATCACCGACACCGTCGGATCATAGTCGGAGTTGCTCAGCAGATAGAGGATCGCGACCTTGCCGCCGCCCATCGGCGCGACCTGGATGCATTCGATCGTGGTGTCATCGTCATCGATGAAGTCTTCGAGCTCGTCCTTGGTCATGGTCAGCTTTCCGGCCATCTCGCAACCACCTTACTTGGGGCATTCCTTGCTGGATTCTCCAACATCGTCTGCCGTGACAGTCACATTCTTCGGATCCTTGCCAGCTTTCACGGCGGCATCCTTCAGCTTCTTGCGCGCCTTCGCGGCCTTCTTCGCCTGGTCCTGCGCCTTCGGGCACGATCCGTGGCACCGCTTCTTTTCCTTCACGTCGTCGGACTTGATATTCTTCTTCTGGTAGTCGGCGTTCTTGTCCTTGAGGCATTTTGCGACCTGCGCGCGAATCTCCTTCGGGATCTCTGGGTCCTTCATGTGCTTGACGGTCGCGTTGACGCAGACGTCGTTGAAATCCCCGAGCTTGCCGCTTTCGTTGTCCTTGATCCACTTGGCCGCGTCTTGGGTCTTGAGATTGTGTCCGGTCTTGCCTTTCTTGCCGAGGACCTTCTTGCCCTTGTAGCCGGCCTTCCTCGCCTTCGCGGCCTCGCCTGGCATCCACTTGGCCTTCATGCAGATGCACGGCGCCTTCTGCTCGTCATAGTCCTTGCAGCAGTCGAGCGTCAGGTCGCGCACACCCTGGACCGTGAAGAACCGGACCTCGGTGGTGTGCTCCTTCTCGTAACCCGGGTCGCATTCCAGCTGATCGTACGGCTTTATCCCGAGCATGCTGCACTTGAAATTATCCGCTGTTGCCGTTGCAACCCTAAGGATGGGCATCCCGCCGGCTGTTGGCGAGGCGTGATCGTTGGAGCCAAGATCTGAGAAGCGGCTGATCGGTTCGCCATCCATCTTGACGTCGCCGGACCAGGCGTGGGCGTATTCCTTGCCGCGGTTCACCGAAGTGATGATGTTCTTCTTCGGTGCGCAGCCGGCTTCATTACCAGAGCACTTCGTGTAGTAAGATTTGTTCTTCTGGGTGACGGTCTTGCCGCCGATCTTGACCGTGCTTGTGCCGCTGTCGGTGTCGTCATCCATGCTGAAGGTGGGGTAGGGCACGGGCACACCGGGCGGTGTCGCCGGGGTCTGAGGCGGGGTGAAGCAGACATAGGGGAAGGCTGCGATGATCTTGTTGGCCTGCACCTTGCAGGCCACCTCGAGGCCGTTGGCGTAGACCGTCATGCCGTCCGCCTCCAGGCGAAGACGGCGGCGCCGCATGCGCCGTCATCCGAGGAGGCCTCGATGAGCACCGGATTGCCGGCAGCATAGCCCTTGGCCGCCGCCGTCCATGCCATACCCACCATGACAGGAACGGCGGCCGCGCCGATGTTGCCCAGCGATTCCGCCGGCGACCACAGGTCCTGGAACTCGTGTCGCCCCCGCAACAGTCGGATCGAGGCCAGCGCCGTCTGCTTGAACCAGTATTGTTCACCGACAAGATCCGAGATGCGGTAGCCGAGACGGTTCATGTCGATGCCGGTCTCGCGAAAGGCGGTGTCGTAGGCGGCCGTCATTCCGTCCGCCCGCAGCGGCAGGTCCTTCGCATTGTAGATCGAGGCATGTTCGCGCGCGAGGCCGAGCCCGAACAGTTGGAAGCCTCCGCTGCTCGACCGCCGGCACAGAACCGCGGCGGCGGCCTCGCCTGGGATGAAACCATTAGCATTGTCTGCGGTCAGCAGGCGTCGCTCACCGAGATAGTGGGAGATCGTCGGCGCAGTCAGGTAGCAGTCGACGCCGGCCACCATCACGTAAGATACATCCCCCGAGGCCAGCAGCCTGCGGGCATGGTCGAAGGCGACATGTCCCGACGGTCGTCCGTGCGCGATGATGCGGGATTGGCTGTGTGGGGCGATCTGGATGATCTCGCCGATGCGCCTCATCAAGGCCGAACTGTCGCGCACCGAGCGGCCGGGCCGACCCTCCTCCGGGAGACAGAGCAGCAGCGCTGTCTGGCCACGGGCCTCAGGCGCGCCTTCATAGGCTTCGACAATGGCGCCTGCCACCAGGTGTGCGAGACGTTTGTCGCCGATCCAGTTGCGCGGCAGGGGTACAGGCGCACCCGTCAACCAGCCTTCGGGCGAGCCAAGGAAGCGCGTCTCCTGGAAGCCGTCCAGCCGCGCCCGCATGGCGGCGCAGGCGGATGGGGCGTCGAGCCCAACCGCAGTCACCATGCCAATCGAGACGATGTCGAGGATGGCGCTCATGCCGCCTCCGAACCGTCGTCGCGCAATGGCATGTCGAACTTCCTGACGTAACGCTTGCCGGTTGCCCGGGCGAGCAGCATGCCGGGGGTCGGCTCGCCGACCCAGCACTCGGAGAAATCCAGGATCGTACGTTGGAGCCTGTGCGACAGGCGCCAGACGAGCGACAGTCGTCGGCGCTCCGGATCGAACAGGATGGTGTCTGGCAGAACGCGCGTGTCGACTACTTTGGCGTTGTCCCTGAACAGGGTCATCGGCAACGACGTGTCGGGCAAGCGGAAGCTGACACGTCCCTCCGGCGTCAAGTTTACCAATTGTACCTCTTCGCCGCCGCGCGGATGGTCGATCTGCTGGTCGGACGGAGCCATCTGGAAATAACGCTCGTCGAAATCCGGCGGCAGGAACGGGAAGATGTTCTTGGTCCAGTTGTCGTCATAGGTGCCGCCATATTCGATGCGCCCGGGCCAGCCGCGTCCCATCGGACCGAAGCTCATCGGCGTGTAATCGCCGAAGGGCGAGCGGATTTCCTCGCCGACCTTCTGCGTGTTGGGCAGACGCAGGCCGGGGACAAGGTGCTGGTTTCTGGTGCGCGACCAACCAGTGCCGACTGGATTGGCGGCGTAGACACCCGGCATCTTGTCGGCAGGGTCGAGCTTGTCGACGCCGCCCCAGGCATTGTCGTAGCTGATCGGCATCTTCAGGAACGGCTGCGGTGACGTTGCGGTGAAGACCGGGCCGATGGCGCGCCATTCGCGGTGGCCCAACACCTCGAACAGCTTCGACCAGTTACCGACCTTGATTCCAACCGGCACACGCTCGGTTGGCCTGCCGCCTGGGGCATGGGCGAAGCCATTGGCGATGACGTCGCAGCGTGGCTTGCGGAAGGCGAAATCGGTTTCCCACAGGGTTGCCGAGTATCCCGGTTCGCCTGCATGGGTGTCGGCAAAGACCAGAGGAGTTTGATGCGCAGACTTCCGAACCTCGCCGCCGGGTTTGTCGGGAAAGTCGAAGGTTGCCTTGACCACGACGACCAGCCAGTCGTGCCCCGCGACGTCGGTTGCAGCGGTGAACTGATGCAGATAGCCCGTCTGGTTCCAGATCTGCATCAGGCGGCACCCCGGTTGACCAACAGTGGTTCGAGTGCCCTGACCGGGTGGTCCGGAGCGACCTCGATCGGGAGGGTCCCGTTTGTCCAGAGTGCGATGCCGATGAGGGGGGCGTCTTCGGCCCGTGTGTCGGGAAAGCTCAACTCGGCCAGTGCCCCAGCAAACTCGTCGGCTGAAAGCTCGCCCTGGCGCGCCGCGTCGGCGGCATCCTCGACGGCGGCGAACCATTCTGCGGCGGTCAATGCAAGGCTGCTGGTGGGGAGCGACACCGGAGAAGCCACGGTCAGCGGAAAGCGCCGGCCGGCGCGATCGTGGCTGGGCAGGACGATCCCGGCCATGGGCCCGTTGGCATCGGGGCCAAGGATGAAGCGCAGGGCCAGATGATCGGGCCAGGCGCCTGACGATTGCAGCGGCGCAAGGTGGGCCGCCACCCACCGGTCCCACGCCCGGACAAAATTCCCTGGCAGCCCGCGGCCGACGAAATCGCCGGTGGCGGGGATCTTGCCGTAGAAGCCGGTGGTCAGATGTGTGCTCAGATGTTCTGGGGGCATGTGAACCTCTTGAACATCTGCAGATTGTAGGGGTTCTCGACGCTCGACGCCTTGAGCTCGAAATCGGCATAGAAATTGTTGGCCCCGAGCCGCAATTTGTAGACGTCGGGAAGCGGGGTCGCGGCGAAGCGGCCGTTCATCAAAAGGCGCAGCCAGGCCCAGCTTCCGGTCTCGTTGACGATCACCTCGGGCGAACCATCGATCGGCTGGAAGGCGAGCGAGATCGCGCCGGTGCCGTCCTTGCCAGGCCATGTCATGGGCTGCGGGCGCGTGGCGTTGTTGAAATAGGCGAGCGTCTGGCCATCGAGATTCAGCGTCATGCGCGACACCGAAGGCGAGAGGTCCTTCGGCTCGAGGGTGAAGTTCATGACCGGGCCGGTGCCACCGGGAAAGAGGTCGTCGCGGATGCGCCGGGCCTGCTCGAAGGCGGCAAGTGCCGAGGAGTCGAGACCCATGTCGGCGCGCCATTTCCACGGTTGGGCAGCGGTGTCGACATAGGCGATCAGGTGGTCGTTGGTGAAGGCGTCGATCAGGCCGCCGGGGCCGAAGAGACGGGCGAAGTCGCGCACGTTGACATCGACGGCGCTGGCCGGGCTGAACGGATAGCGGTCGGTCAGGGCAGCCTGGCAGAATGGCAGGATGTCGGCGCGCCAGATGGCGTTGAGCTCCGAGGTGACCGCCTTTTCGGTGAGGCCGCTGGTGTCGCCCGCGATGCCGCCGAGCCAGTCGTCGATCGGGTCGGGCAAGATCTGGGCCTGACGCGCCACCGCACCGGTGAGTTCGGCCAGACCACCCTGCTTCTTGATTGCATCTTGCGGATCGGGATTGGCGGTCACCGTCTGCAGCACGTTCGACAAAGCGGTGAGAGCAACGACCGCGGCGTCGAGCGCAGGTGGCTGGCCATCGACTTCGGCAACGGCACCCTTCAGGGGCTTGAAGTGGTCGGCGACCAGCGAGCCGGTCATGTCGACCTCGTCGGCGGAGCCAGCCCGAGGCAACAGCTTTGCACCGGTCTTGGCGAGCTTGCCAATCTTGCCAAGCTTGCCGAGGATTTTGGACGCGCCCTTGGAACCGGCCTTGTCATCAGCGGGCGCTTCGTCGGAGCGCGTCAGGTCGGTCTCGTGGACCACGGCAGTGACAAGCCGCTTCAGCGCCGAATCCGCGCTCGACAGGTCCTTCAGATTCTGGCTTGCGACATTGAGGTCGGTGAGCTGGGCAAGCCTGATGTCGCGGAGAAGGCTGTCCCATTGGGCGATGAAATCCTCGTAGTAGAGCTTGAGGATGTCTTGTGACAGCGCCGACACCGAGGTTTCGGCGTTCTCTTCGCAACCGCCGGCGAAGACGGCCCGGTCGAGCGCCGCCTGGCCGGCGACGTCCTCGACCCGGTCGAGCACCGCGTCGTGGAAGCCGGCGTAGGTGAAGGCGCCCGGAAGGCCAACGCGCAGGGTCTTGTCCGAGCGGCGGGCGAATACCTTCGGGCCGTTAGGCCCGGCAAAGTTGGCGGGGACCCATTCCTTGAGGTCGGCGACGGCAGGATCGGCCAGCAATTGCTTGTAGGCGCGGGCCGGCAGCGAGATGGTGCAGACGCTCTTCAGCGCCTCGGCGACCAGTGCCTGGTCGGGCTGGACGTAGCTGTCGTCGACAGCCATCCTGCGGATCGCCGCCAGCTGGTGCTCCTCGGCATCAGGTGTAGGGAAGGGGGCGACGGGCGCAAACTCCGGCAGCTTGTTGACCCACCAGTCCTGGGCGAAGCCCGTGTCCATCTGCGACAGGCCGGTCATCATGCGGTAGGTCTTGAGCGCGCCGAGCATGAATTCGGGATCACGTACCTGCCGCCACATGGTGGTCTCCAGCAACGCCACCATCCGCGGTTCAAGGATGTTGCGCAGGGCATGGTCGTAGGCGCCGGTCTGGGCGCGCAACAGGTCAGGCGAAGCACTTGGTCCAATCAGGTCGCGCATACCTGATGGGGGGGCTGTCCGGGCGTTGACGACCTCTGTCATGGCCGCGAGGGCCGCGTCGATATCGGGAGCGTCGACGGGTGCGGGGCTGGCGGCGAAGGGGGCGAGCGGCGCCTGCAGCGTCTCGAATTGGCTGGCCTGGGCGGTGATGGCGTTGCGGCTGTCGTAATAGGAGAGGCCGAAGATCGTGCCGGCAATCAGCACGGCCGCTGCCGAAGCGGCCGCCGCACCGCGCCAGATCCAGGTCCGACGTTGCTGCGCAAAGGGGTCGAAGACGCCGAGACCGGCTTCTTTGAAGATCACTTCGGTGAGCAAGTTCTTGAGGAAGAAGCTGCGCCGTTCGACCCGCTGCTGCACTATCGCGCGCTGCGGCGGGAGACCAAAGGACGACGACAGTGCCGCCGTCAGCCGGTCGATGGGAGCGCCCTCCTGGGTGGCGGAGGTGAGGTAGACGCCGCGCAGCCAGGCGCTGTCCTCATAGCGGCTTTCGCCGAATATCGTCTCGGCAAGCAGCCGGATGGGCTCGGCCAGGCTGTTCACCTGCGCTGGGAACCGGAATATCTCGGCGCGCCGGGCGAGGCTGTCCTCGCCCTCGAGCAGGGGAACCATTCGTTGCTCGAGCGCGCGTGCCAGCGTCGAGATTTCCGCCGCCACCATCTTGCTGTCGACGCGCGCGTCGGGTGCGAAGGTGGCGCCCCAGACCTGTTCGCGCGCCGTCGTCGACAGCCCGCCGAAATAGGCCTCGAAGCCCTTGATCAGGTCGGCTTTGGTAAGCATCAGATAGACGGGAAGACGGATTTCGAGGCGCTCGTTCAGCTCGGCCAGTCGTCGCCTGATCTTGCGCCCATGCGCCTTGATCGCCTCGTCGCCTTCGGACAAAGCGTCGATGGACAGGGTGACGATGACACCGTTCAGGGCGCGGCGGCCGCGGTGCTTCTTGAGCAGGTCGAGGAACCCGAGCCACTCGACGGCGTCCACGTCGGGCTGGCTCTCTTGCTGGACGTAGCGGCCGGCGGTGTCGATCAGCACCGCATTCTCGGCGAAGAACCAGTCGCAGTTGCGCGTGCCGCCGACGCCGTGCAGATCGTCGGTGAGGTCGATCGGAAAATTGAGGCCCGACTGACGCAGCGCCGTTGTCTTGCCGGTGGCCGGAGGCCCGACGATGACGTACCAGGGCATGTCGCGCAGGAACTTGCGGCCGCCGAGCTTGCGCCGCTTCAGCTCGTCCATCAGCTGCTGGAACTTGGCGCTGACGGCTGCCACGCTTTCCTCGCCGGGGGTGAGCTGCTTTTCCACCGGCGGGGCGGCGATCTCGGCCACGAACATCCTGTTGGCACGGATGGCACGTCGCTGGGCTATGATGAGCCAGATCAGCCAGAGGATGACGAGCCCGGCTATGATGCCGATGCGGACCGTGTCGGAGGCGAAGGGGAAGCTGCGGCCGACGGCGACGATTGGCCCGAAGATCCAGATGATGAGCGACAGCAGCGCCAGCCCGATCAGCGTCCAGAGCCACCGCGATGTTAGAACCGACCAGAGGAAGCGCAGGATGAACATCTGTCACAGCCTCTTTTCGACCAGCACTTCGACGCGCCGGTTGAGCGCGCGGCCCTCGCGCGTGCCGTCATCGGCGACCGGGTCGGTTGCGGCGCGGCCTTCCGAACGCACGCGGTCCGCAGGCACGCCGTTCTGGACCAAAAGGTCGGCGATGGTTGCCGCGCGTGCTTCCGACAGGCGCTGGTTGGTCGACAGCGGATTGGTGCGCTGAAGGGGGATGCCGTCGGTGTGGCCGACGACGGTGACATTGCCGATCAACTCCTCGTTCTCGTGAATCACCTTGGCGATGGAGACGATAAGAGGCTCGAAACCGTCGGTCAGCTCCGCCCGCGACGACTGGAACAGTTCGGGGTTCGTCGCCTGGATCACGAGGCGGGCGAGCGAAACGCTTTCGGCGCCCTTCAGTGCCGGTCGCAGGCTTTCCGGGGCGGCGGCCGCGAATTCCGGCAGCAGGGCGAAATCGACTTTTTGCACCGGCGCCGGTGCTTCGGGTTGCGGGGCGGTGCGCAGGACTTCGGCGCGATCGGCCGGCGGCAGCGCCCGCACCAGCGCCGGCAGTTGCGTCGCCTGGTTGCTCAAGGCCATCGACAAGGCAATGTAGATGCCGGTCGCTGCCACCGCTGCGATGACGCCCATCACCCAGATCGGGATGACGAAACGCTGCGGCTCGTCGGAGGCGACAACGCCTCTCCAGTTAGGCGACAGGGGCGCATCCGTTGAATCGGCGTCGCGCAGGAAGCGGGCTGCGGCCACCCGGACAGCGTTGATCGAGCGATCGCCGGCACGGCCGGGAATGCGGAACTTGCCGCGGAAGCCGAGCGCCATGCAAAGATACTGGAGCTCAAGCAATTCCCGGTCGCGGTTGGGATGCCGCTCGAGCTCCTCCAATCGTGAGAAGAACTGAGAGCCCGCATCGACGTCGCCGCGCAGCATCACCACAAGCGGCTGGCGCGGCCAGGCGCTTGCACCGCCCCATGGCGTGTTCAGCGCAAGATCGTCGAGCAGGGCTGCAACCGACCAGGCGGCCTGGTCGGCCCTGTCGAGCGACGATCCGGATGCAACCGCCGCATCGCGGGCTCTGACCAGCTCTTCGAGCAGGCGGGTGCGCAACGTCTCGGGATTGTCGGGCGGCAACGCGTTTTCGAGTTCCGGCGCAAATTCGAGCAGGGCCGAGAACGCGTCGACCAGCTTGTTGGGATGCGCCCGGGCCCGTTGCAGCGGCACCGCCGAACTTGGTGTGAGAGCCATGCGCTGTATCGGCGAGCCGACCATGCGGATGCGGGTCCGCTCACGATCCTCCGACAGGCCGAAAGGATCGTCCTGGCTCATCGCGTCACCTGTTCACCGAGTAGCAGTCGACCTGTGGCTCGCTCGGCAGCACGCCCGAAACGCCGATGACGAAGCCCGGTGCGTCGAGCAGCGAGGCCCAGTGTTCGCTCTTCTGGTCGAGCTCGAGGCACAACCGGTCTCCGTCATAGGGAATTTCGCGGGGTTGAGAGTGTAACGGCTTCAGCGGGATGCCGGGCAGGCGCGACTTCCAAAGGCCTTCGAACTCGCTGGCAGCGCCGACGGTGGCCTGGTTGACGAAAATCTTGCGCAGGGCGTCTTCCGAAAGCTCGGAACCGACGCGGATGACGATGCGGCTGGAGACGAGCACCTTGGGATTGTCGATGCGCACCTTCCAGACATTGGTTGCGTGTCGCATCACCGGCAGAGCGCGCGACTTCGGCTCGACATAGCGCAGGCTGAGGATGAGCGACCGCAGCGTTTCCGCCAGGGCCAAGTAAGACGGTCCAGGCGCCATGTGATCGTAGGCGGGCAGCTCGGCCAGCCGCCGCGAGCTTGAGCCGAAGGTCGCCATCGAGCCGGCAAGGCCCGCCAGTTCCATGTAGAGATCGGCTGGATGGAACATGTCCTGCGCCAGCATGTGGGCGAGGCGAGGGCGCGCGGCATTGGCGAGATGCAGCATCATCAGGTCCTCGACGCTGCGTCCCGGTCCGCCGAGCACCATCTTTGCATGCGCCTCAGCGATCTGGTCGAGGCCGGTGATCACCTCCAAAAGCAACTGCGCGTACCAGGCGACTGCACCCGTTGCGAGGGTGGGCGGCAGGAATGTCTCGTCGACGGCCACGCCGCCATCTGCACGGAGCCCCCTGATTTCGGTGATGGGCAACGCCGTGTAGCCGCCGACGGCCTTGCCGGGCGCGAGCAGGATCGCTTGCGGCCGGGCGATCTCTATTTCCTCAGGATCGGCACCGCCCTGGACGGCGTCGCGGACGGTGACGATGCGGCCGCGATAGCGGGCACCGCTTGCCTCGACATGTGCCGGATCGAAGCCGACGCCGCCTGACGGTTCGAGCGGTAGCGCGACAAGGATCGCGCCTGCGCCCATTTCGGCAGTGATGGCGATCGGCTTCGGCGGGTCCATCGTGTCGGGGATGGAAAATGGCGTGCCGTCGGGAAAGATGCCCCGCGCCGAAGTGATCGCCACCTGTCCGGCTTCGAGCAGGGCAGGATCGAGCACCAGCGACCGGAAGCCGAAGGTCTGGAGCTGGCCGGCCTGCAGCGCACCGCGGACCGACGCTTCGAGGAAGCGGTCCTGTTGCTGGAAATGCTGCGTCCTCAGGAACAGCCCTTCGGACCAGAGCACTCTGTTTGCGTCGGTCATGCGCCACCCACTGCGTCGAACAGGTTGCCACGCGGCCCGGTCAGGCCGAGATGCCTCCACTGCCCAGTTTCACCGAGACGGTCATCGTCGACCCGGGCGAGACCGACTTCGTCGTCCGCCAGTTGCGGCCGCCGGGCTCGCGGATGAGCGCGACGAAGCCGAGCGCGGTCGCCTCCGGTTCCACCGTGATTGTCTTGGAAGCGCCCTTGCCGGGAGCGACCGCGATCTGATCCATGCCGATCAGATCGCCGCCAAGGGCAGCGGCGGCGCCGCCCTGCAGGGCGAAGTAGTCGGCCGAGTTGAACTTGCCGGTGTCCTTGAGGCGCATGACCAGCACGGTGACGGGACGGTCGGAGCCGTCCGGGCCGGGGTTCATGCCGGCCTGCCCGCTCATGTTGACCGTGACCGTGGAGGGTTTCGGCGGTCCGCTCTGGCAGGCGGCAAGCAACCCTGTCGCGCCGAGGGCAAGGATGAAGTCGCGCCGGTCGATCATGCGTCACTCCTCTTCATAGGCGTTGCGGAAATCGGCGCCGATCTCGCCCATGAAGCGCGTCTCGGCGCTTTGGGCGATCTCACGGTGGCGTTTCTTGTAGATGTCCCAGAGCTTGGCGCTGCGGCCGCCGGCGAGCAGCGTTTCGAACGAGGAACTCGATTTGAGTTCGGCTTCGAGCGTCACGGGATCGAAGCGGTCGATCATGCGGCGCAGCGCGCCCTGAAGGCCGCGCCAGGCGCGGATATGATGATGGGCAAGGTCGCGCACAGCGTCCTTGATCGCCGGCTCGCCAGCCAGGAAACCCGGGCTGCGCTCGGCCATGATGGTCGCCAGCACGTCATCGACGGTGGGCAGGAATTTGAGCGGATTGACCTCGGATGAGCCGACGACCGTCTGCTCGATGCGGGCGTTGCCCTTTTCCTCGGCCCGCTTGCGCAGGAGCTGCATCAGACCATCCATCATCAGCCGGTACTCGCGGCCGAACTTCTCCATCTCGGCAACGGGGTCACGGCCTGGTGCCGATACCTCGTCGAGGCCCATGCCGCGCAGGAATGCAGCGCGTAGGACGTCGTTCGACGGTGCCGCCTGGCGAGGAGCCGGAGCATGCTTGGGCTCAGCTTGCCGGGGTGGTGATGGAGGAGACGGGGTTTCGGCGTGGCGGACTGGACGTTCCCACGGACGCGGGCGTCTCTCGCCGGCCGGCTCCGGATTGATGGCTGGTGGAGGCGGAGGTGGTGGTGCCGCAGCGGGTTCGTTGTCGAAGGAGAAATCCTGCCGAGGCGGCGCTACGGGCGCCTGCCTGACGGGCGCGGATGGCTCGAGGCCGAACGGGTCGTTGAACGCCGCCGTTGCCATTGTCTCGGGCTCGTCGGCGCTGGACGGCGCGGGCGTCGCGACCGGGTCGAGGCTGAAGGGATCGTCGAAGGCCGGCGAACTCTGCCGTGCCGCTTCGTCGCTGCGTTCATAGGCGCGGAACGCTCCCGATGCGGGTTGCTCGAAGGGGCTGGGCAGGTCGGCAGGGCGCGGGCGCTGCGGCTCTTCCTCCGACTTCGTTGCGAAGAAGTCGTCGCTGCCGAGACTGACCGGAGCGCGCGACTGGGCCGGTTGCGGTGCCGCTGCGACAACAGGACTTTGCGGCAGCTCGACGCCCACCACATAGTCGCCGAGCCTCAGGCGCATGCCGTTGCGCAGTTCGGCGGAATTGCCCGAACCGAGCGGACTGCCGGCACCGTCGATGAACAGGCCGCTGCTTGATGTATCGGTGATGGTGTAGCCATCCGGGCCCGAGCTGATCCGGCAATGGGCGCGAGAGATGAACATGTCAGGATCGTCGATCTGCCAGTCCGCTTCGGGGCTGCGACCGATCACCATTTCGCCCGTGTCGAGCCGGGCTTGGCGCACAGCCTGTGCGCGTGGTCCCTGCTCAAGCGTGAGGAGCAAGCTCATGCCCCGACCCCCGCCAGTTCGGGACGCCAGCCGACAACGGTCCGCAGGCGCATATCCTCAGCATCGCCCCTTTCCGAAGGAGGCGCAAGCCACGCGGTCCGACCGAGCCTGGCTGAGCCGATGCGTGCTGTGGGCACGTCCTGTCGGGCCAGCACGAGCCTGAGATCGACGTCGAGGCCTTCGCCGATCAGGTCGCGAATTGTGTGTTTCAGCAAGGCCAGCTTTTTGCTGCCGGGCAGGAAGGTGAGGTAGGTCTCGAGATCGAGTGGGCCGAGGCGCAGCTCTATCCGGCTCTGGCGACTGAATGTTCGTGGTCCGATCGCCGCGCCGTTTCCAAGGGTCGCATAGGCTTGGCCGAGGCGGGACTGCAGCGCTGCCGGAACGGCCAGCCACGCCGCCACGAACTCCTTGAGGCGAACCGGCACCTTGAAAGCCTCGGCGACGAACAGGGTCAGGCGCTCGGGCCCGTCGACCTGGCTGGCGAGTGCCGCGGCCTGGCGCAGCTTGACCGTGTCCATGCCGGGGTTGTCGGAACCGGCCGTTCCCGGAAGGCCGATGCCGGCCATGGCACCGAGCATCGAGACAACCCGCCCGCCGGCGGAGCGCTCGACCTGCACGCCGGGATGGGCGTCGGCCCAGGCGCGGTAGAACAGAGCGATCAGCCGGTGCTGCAGGATGTTGACGAAATCGACGAAGGTGGTGTCGCTGGTCTCGTGTGCATCCGCGCCGGCGAACCATCGCTGCGACAGCCGGTCAAGCACCCAGCGGGTGATGTGTAGCGGCAGCGGTCCCTCAGGCCCCAGCAGTCCGATATTGGCAATGGTCACACGCGCCGGAATACGCTCCGATGCGGCTTGGAAAGTGACGATGTCCTGCGTGGCAAAGCCGAGACGGATGTGCTGGCCGAGCCTTGCCGGCTCCCGCTCCGGTCGCCCGGAATGGCCGAACAACAACTTGTATCGCCTCTCGAGCCGCCGCAACAGCTCGAAGAAGTCGTAGGCCTCGGAGACCTGTGCCACTAAATCAGGAAGCGGTTGCCGGGCGTCATCGGCCATGGCACCTCCTCCTGTCTCTGAAGCAGGCGCGTGCGCGTGCGAACGAAGCCGTTGATGCCTGAGTGGCGGGCAAACAGCCGGGACAACAGCGCGCTCAACAGGAGGCTGCTCTGCCCCGACAGGACTGACTGGTCGATGTGAAGCAGGACTTCGATGCCGCGGCCGAAGCACATCGGCCCGGGGATCGACAGGCGTTCGACGACCGGGCGCGATTCCACCCTGGCGATCGAGCGGACATGCCGCGCCAGGCCGGGATCGCCACGGTCGGCGTAGAGATCCAGCAGCGCATGCAGTGGGTCCGAGCCCTTGCCTTCCTGGGCGAGACTGAGGAAATTCAGCGACAGCTGCGCCACCAGCCGCCAGGCGAGGTCGTCGGCGCGGGACTCGCCGTCGGCGCCGGCAGGGAGGGTGGCAGGGATGGAAGGCTGGGGCGTCCTGAGCGCGCCCAGCAGCCTGATAGCTTCGACCGGATCGCCGCTTTCCAGCGTCAGCGACGGCGTGTCATCGAGAATAGGCAGGTCGCGGTTGGTGCAGAGCGCGGTAACTTCGATGCGGCGAAGCGGGCGCGCAGCGTCGGTGTCGGCCGGACGCGAGACGGCGATGAAGACGTCGTCGCCGGAATAGGAGGTGCGGGTGATGCCTTCGCGACGCTCGTCTTCGGTGGCGCGGCGCGGTCGCCGCTCGGTCGAATAGACCCAGCCATTGCCACGGTTCTGGCCGAGGCTGAAGAGGGCGGGTATCTCGGCATCAGGCCCGTCGGCCTCCGCATCCTCGACCCGTGTCACGCGAAAAATCTCGAAGTCGCGCGGGCGGGTACGGTCGGTATAGAGCACCTGCCGGGTTCGCCTGTTGTCGAGCTCGATGACGTTGCATTCGCGCTCGAACAGGTTGACCAGCGGCGTCGCGAACAGCTCGAAATCGGCGGGGGATAGGTCTGCCAATTCCGGCACCGGACGGCGCAGCAGGAAGATGATCTCAAGCCCGGTCTCGCAGCTTTTCACCATCGGTCGGAGCCCCTGGACGCGGGCATAGTGGAAGCGTTCCGGCATGATGAAATATTCGCGCAGCAGCCTGTAGCCCTCGAAGGTCGGGCGGGTACGCGGCAGCAGCGCTTCGGCGTCGCTGATGCCGGCCATCTCGGGCAGCGGCAGCGGTGAAAGCCACCCGCTCTTGCCCTCCGGTCGGGCGGCCATGCCCGAGCAGACGCCGAAGATGGTGTCGAACAGGACAGGTGCCTTGGTGCGGCCGGCGAAATACAAATCGAGGCGGTCGAGAGCGAGGTCGGACAATTTCCCCTTGCCTGCGCGGGTCAGCGTGATCCGGAACGCCGCTTCGGCTGGCACGCCCGCAGGCGGGGTCACGCCGGCCGTGGCCAGCGCGCTCCGGTCTTGGAAATAGCCGACCGATGCGATTTCGACCGGCCAGAGGGTCACGTCCTGGACCGTCGTGAAGGTGAGGCGCGTCGACAGGCCGGGCTGCAGGCTGGATACCAACCGCGTGCCCCTGGCGACCACGTGGCCCGTATTCATGGTCTGCACCTGCTGGCCTGGCTTCAGCACCGCCATGGTGGTCGCGGGCGCGGGTGTCAGCAGGTCGGGATAGAGCACTTCGAGAATGCTGCGCGCGAAGCGCGAGCGCTCGGCGTCCACCTTCAGCCGCGTGCGCGCGGCAAGATAGGCGACGCCATCGAGCAGCCGCTCGACATAGGGATCGGGGCAGGGGACGGTATCGAGCGACAGGTTGCGGGCAACGGCCGGGTGCATGTCGGCGAATTCGGCCGCAAGGCTGCGTATGTGGGTCAGTTCCTCCTCGTAATACTCCAGGAAGACCCGGTCCATTCTCAGCTTTCCTTCAGGTCGGTGCGGGCGACGCCATTGTCGAGATTGATGGTCGTGCGCAGCCGCAACCGTTCAGGCGTCGGTGTCATGATCAAAACGCCATCGATCTCGATCTTCAGGCCGGTCTTGTCGCCGAGATTGACCGTCACCTTGGTGGCACTCTCTTTCAGGCGAGGCTCGAAGGTGGCGAGCACGGCGCGGATTTCGCGGGCCAGCATGTCCCGGTCGAAGTCGCGCGACGAGCGGCCCGAAAACGAGGGCACGCCATAGTTGACGACGCTGCGCCGCACCTCTGGGAAATCGTCGAGCGCGGGCGGCCCGGCGGAGGCATGCTCCAGTTCGAGATCGGACAGCAGCGGCGAGGACTCGAAGCGCTCGGTGTTGAAAAGCGCCTCGATGTCGCGCCGTACGGCTTCGCGCAGCACGCGAGCCGACACCACGACGCCGCGGCTCTCGAGCTCGGTGCGGCGCATGTTCTGGTCGACGAGGCGATTGAGCCGGCCCTTCTGTTCAGTGCTCAGCTCGGGGTCGGCATCGATTGCACGCCGACCGCCGCTGACGAGCGCGTCGAGACGCTCCGCCCCCAACTCATCCTGAAACGCCCGTTGCAGCTCGCCTATCTCGGAGGCGAGCCCGGGTACATCGTTGACCAGACGGTCCCACAGGGAAGGCTGGACCGCCTCGCGCTTGGCTCTCGGGCTGCCCGCAGCCGTAGCACTGCGCCGAACATGAGGCTCACTTGCCGATGTGGACATCCATTTCCACCTCATGCTTGTCGTCGTAATTGAACTTGATGGTCTTGTAGGCGAACGCCACCCTGTCCTCGATCACATCAGGTTCGTCCTCGCTCGGATGCATGTGATAGGTAACCACGGACGCATCGCTTAGCGTCACCACAAGATAGTCGCTCGTCTCGCCTTCGATCGTGCGCCGACAGGAGAACACCACCTCGTCCATAAGCGTGTTCTCGAACAGCGCCTTCTGCAGGTATGGCGAGGCCATGTCGTAGTGCTTGGTGAACTCGATCATGCCAAGCGCCACCCGGCCGCGCCGCGACAGCGAGTTCGGGTCGTGTGGCGCAACCATGGTGTAATCGACGCCATAGACTTCGATCTCTTCGTCGTGGCCGTCGCGCACGCTCGGGCCGGGTATGTCGGGAACCTTCAGAAATCCGTCTATCTTGGTTCTGGTATCAGGCATTTCGCTCTCCGTGGCTTAGGGACAAGATCAGGATTTGACCGAAGGCAGCTCCGACACGAGCCGAAGCGAGGCGTTAATTCCTTCCAGTTGGTAGTGCGGTCGCAGGTAGAAGCGGGCGTTGTAGTAGCCTGGGCGGCCTTCGACGCTGTCGACCTGCACTTCTGCTGCGGCGAGCGGCCGCTTGGCGCGCGCCTTGTCGTCGGCGAAAGCGGGATTGGCCAGCACGTAGCGGTTGATCCACTCCGTCAGCCAGACCTGCATGTCGGAGCGTTCCTTGAACGAACCGATCTTGTCGCGCGCGATCGCCTTGAGATAGTGCGCGAAACGCGAGACCGGGAACAGGTAGGGCAGGTTGGCACTCAGCCGCTCGTTGGACTGCGCGTCGGGATCGACCAGGCGCCCGGCACGGGTCTCATCGTCCTGCAGCGAGTGCGCGCCGATGAAGGCGGCGACGTCGGTGTTCTTGCGATGCAGGATCGGCATCAGCCCGAGCTTGGCCAATTCCGCCTCGCGCCGGTCGTCGATCGCCACTTCCGTCGGGCATTTCATCGACACGGTGCCGTCGTCCGTGGGGAAGTTGTGGACGGGCAGGTTGATCACCGAACCGCCGTTCTCGACGCCGCGGATCTGCGTGCCCCAGCCGAACAGCTTGTGGCTGCGATTGATGTTGACGCCCATCGGGAAGGCGGCGTTCATCCAGACATATTTGTGATGGTCGCCCTGCACCTCTTCCTCGAAGGCGAAACCCTTAACCGGCACGGTCTCGGCGCCATAGGGCAGGCGAGCCAGCACGCGCGGCATGGCAAGCCCGATGTAGCGGGCGTCCTCGCTTTCGCGCAGCGACTGCCATGACGCATAGGCCGGGTTGGAGACGATCTGCTGCAGGTCCTGCGGGTTGGGCAGCTCCTGCCAGCTGTCCATGCGAAACAGCCGTGGCGAGGCAGCGGCGATGAAGGGCGTGTGCGCCGAGGCGCAGATGCCCGAGATGTTGCGCAACAGGCTGACGTCGCGCGGATGGTTGGAGAATTCGTAGGCGCCGATGAGGCAGCCGAAGGGCTCGCCGCCAAACATCGAATATTCGTCGGTGTAGACCTTCTTGAAGACGGGGCTCTGGTCCCACATCTGGCCTTCGAAATCCTCGAGCGTGTCGGCCAGCTGCTCCTTGGAGATGTTCATCACCCGGATCTTCAGCTTCTGGTCGGTCTCGGTGTTGTTGACGAGGTACCACAGGCCGCGCCAGGTGCCCTCCATTTCACGCACCTCAGGTGCATGCAGGATTTCGTTCACCTGCGTGGTCAGCACCTTGTCGATGCCGGCGATGAGCGACTTGATCGACTTGATGGCGTTGGAGGAGATCGTCGTTGTGTCGGAGCGCGACTTGGCGGCGAGTGCAAGGTTGCGGACGAGTTGCTGCAGCTTGTCGCTGTCGTCCTTCTTGACCTTGAAGTCCTTTTCGAGGAGTTCGCCGAACTCGCCGAGGTCGATGGCCTCGGCCTCCGCGACTGCAGTGGTTTTCTGTTGCTCGGCCATGGCTCAACCCTCCGCCTTGTCGTCGCCGGACAGGGCCTGGCCGGCGATCTGCCCGAGCAGCGGTTCGTTGTTCAGAAGCTGGGCGATGCGCTTTTCGGCATCCACCCGGCCGTCCATGAAGCCCAGGAGCTCGACGAGCTGGCGCCGCATCTTGAGGATCTCGGCCAGCTGTGGCACCTGCTCGGCAACCTTGTCAGGGGCGAAGTCGCCCATGCTGGAGAAGGTCAGGTCGACGGCGAGTTCTTCCTCGCCCTCCTTTCCCTCTGTTGTCGGCAGCGTGCTCTTGACCCGCGCCTTCACCCGCGGCCCCAGCGCTTCCATGAACTTGGGGAAGCGGTTGGCGTCGGTGTCGACGAAGCTGCGGTCCTGGACCGACTTCATCGCTTCCCGGGTCTGCGATGCACCTGAGAGATCGGCCATCACGCCCATGACGAAAGGCAGCTCGATGGTGGTCGGACTGCCGTAGGTCTCCACATCGTAGGCGATCTGCACGCGCGGTGCCCGATTGCGCTCGATGACCTTTGCTTTGCTTTCAGCTGGCATGCCTGCTTACCTTTCATCCTTCTGGGACGTCTTCTTGGTATCGGGAACCCCGGCGAGAAGCCGGAACTCCTTCAACCCGGAGGGGGCGAGGTCTTCCATCAGCTCGACGAAATCCATCGGCACCATGCGGCGGACGCGGCGGGCGAGATGGGGGATCGGGCTGGAAGGTTCGGTGCGATCGTAGAAGGCGATGACGAGGTCGAGGCACTTGACCACGTCGTCACGCGAGTTGATGCGGTCGGGCAGGGTGGCAGCAGCCATTGACGTGGCGAAAGGGCTGCGGTCGTGGCCGTTGGCCGTCGGCGCCGGTTGAATTGGCGAGGCAGCGACTGGCTCAGCGGTCGGCGCGGCACGGGTGCCACGCTGCAGGGTTGCCAGCATCCGCTCCAGAAACCGCGACAGGACGGGCACTGCTGGCCCTGTCGTTTCGAGCCGCACATTGAAGGCCTTGTCCAGGGCCTCGAGGGCTGAGATCGCACTGCGCAAATCCGATGTCAGCGTCGCCACTGCATCGGGTTGCTGATCGAGCTGCGCCGCAAGTCCGCTGCGCAGTCGACCCAGCAGCTGTTCGTGCGCGGCGGACAGGGCGGACCGCTCGGAATTGCTCAGGCCCTGTGCCGCCTCCTGCAGCATCAGGCGGTCGTCGAGCGCCCCCTGCTCAAGGTCCCTGCCGCTGATCTGCCCGAAGCCGCGCGGCGTGAGAAACTTCATCCGGCGCAGATTGCCGAGAAGGCCGGTGTTGGCGTTCTGCAGGTCGAGCAGCGCGTTGACGCGCCTGAGCGCGGTGTCGCGCGGCGTCGACGCCGGGCGTAATGCGGGGTGCATCGTCTCCCAGTGCTGGTCGAAGCTCTGCGCCATAAGCGTCAGTCCTTCGGCGAGGCCTGGCAGGCCCTGTTCATTGGTCAGCGCGCGGGTGACGATGATGAGCAGGCGCAGGTCGCGGCCGGCCGGTCTCAGCTCCTCGGCCTTGCGCAGCACCGCCGGCCAGTCCACCGCTACAGCGACTTCGCTCGATGGTTTGTTGTTGTCGTCGTGGATGACTTCGTCGGGCGGGTCGATCAGCCGTTCCAGCTCGTGGAAACGGGGGTCGTTGCGCAAATCCTCTCCCGACGGATTCGCACCGTCCAGCGGGCTAAGCCAGAGAGAAAGGTCAACCACGCATCCCCCCACGCCGGTACTCGAAGGTTGGAAGTCGTCAGTATTGCCACTCGCCCTAGGTTTAACACACTTCACACCATGCTCAAAGTTGCGTGAGACTAGCTCTTAAGGCTTGGTCACCTTCTTCATGAGAATTGTCCGGGTTCGTTCGCGAGCATCGAAGAACCGGCGATGCTTTGTAAAATTCCCTGACGTGTGGCACCTTATAAGGAACCAGTCCGGCCATCGGAGCAGTCCCATGCAATCAGGGGGCATGCAGCATCGCAGGGCATCGCAGGGCTTCAAGCGCAAAGAACTCGTCGGCAAGCTGAACCCGACCTGCCTGCGCGCCTTCAAGGCTGCCGCCGACGCGGCAAAGCTGCGCGGCAACCCCTATGTCGAACTGGTTCACTTCATAGAACAGCTCGTCTTGTCGGATCGCTCCGATGTGCAGATGATCCTGCGCGATGCAGGCGTTGACGCCGCGCGCATCGCCGCCGACATGACAAGGGCGGTGGACAAGCTGCCTTATGGAGCTACATCCATCGAGGAGTTCTCCGACCACATCTTCCACGCTATCCAGGAGGCCTGGAGCCTGGCCACACTGGAGTTCGGCACCGAGGAGGTGCGCAGCGCCCATGTCGTTCTGGCCTGCCTGAAGACGCCTGTGCTCGAAGGGCTGGTCACGAAGATCAGCGTCGAGTTCGACAAGATCGATGCCGACGCCGTGATTGGCCGCTTCGCCGAGGTCGTGGAAGGGTCGATCGAGGCGACGGGGCCGGCGGCGGCTGCCGAGACGGCGGAAACGCCCCGGCGACCAGGGCCGGGCGGAGACTCGGCGCTGGCGAAATATGCGACCGACCTCACCCAGCGCGCCCGCGACGGCAAGATCGATGCGGTGGTTGGCCGCGATCCCGAGATCCGCCAGATCGTCGATATCCTGATGCGCAGGCGCCAGAACAACCCAATCCTCACCGGCGAGGCCGGTGTCGGCAAGACCGCCGTGGTCGAGGGCTTTGCGCTGCGCATCGCCGAGGACGACGTGCCGCCCATGCTCAAGGGCGTCAGCGTGCGCATGCTCGATGTCGGGCTGATGCAGGCTGGCGCGAGCGTCAAGGGCGAGTTCGAGAAGCGGCTGAAGGCTGTTATCGACGAGGTGCAATCCTCGGAGGTGCCGATCATCCTGTTCATCGACGAGGCGCATACGCTGATCGGCGCCGGCGGTGCTGCCGGCACGGGCGATGCCGCAAACCTGCTCAAGCCGGCCCTGGCGCGCGGCGAACTGCGCACCATCGCGGCCACCACATGGGCCGAGTACAAGCAGCACATCGAGAAAGACCCGGCACTGACCCGCCGCTTCCAGGTGGTCAAGATCGACGAACCGGACGAGGCCGCCGCCATCTTGATGCTGCGCGGGGTGGCCGGGGTGCTGGAGAAGCACCACCAGGTGCAGATCCTGGACGAGGCAATCGAAACGGCTGTGAAGCTGTCGCATCGCTACATCCCGGCGCGCCAGCTGCCCGACAAGGCCGTCAGCCTGCTCGATACCGCCTGCGCGCGGGTCGCTGTCTCACAGCATGCGCGTCCCGGCGCGGTGGAAGACCTGATGCGCCGCAAGCAGGCACTGGAGGTCGAACAGGGCATCATCGGCCGCGAGGCCGCCATCGGCATCGAGGTCGATGACAGGAAGGCGCGGGTAGCAACAGGGCTGGCCGAGACTGAGGCGGCGCTGGTCGAGGCGGAGGCTCGCTGGGAATCTGAGAAAGCACTGGCCGCGGAAATCCTGGAGCTTCGCGCCAGGTTGCGCGGGCAGGGGGTAATGCTGGATCCTGTGGACGCACATGCCGAAAATACGGAGCCCGATCCCTTGCCGGAGGTGGCGACGGGTAATGAGCGCGCGAATGGTATCTCGTCAGGCGATGTCGATCCTGCCGGTGCGGCTGGAGAGCTCGTTGCCATAGCAACGACGGACCCGGCCGCAGACCTCGCCCGCCTCAAGGAACTCTCTTCCCAACTCGCTGAGGCACAGGGGGAGGCGCCGCTGATCCTGCTGTCGGTCGACCGCAATGCTGTCGCAGCGGTGGTTCAGGACTGGACCGGCATTCCCACCGGCCGCATGCTTTCGAGCCAGACCGAGAAGGCGCTGCGCCTGGCGCAGACGCTCGCCGAGCGTGTCGTCGGCCAGGACCACGCGATGGAGATGATCGCAAAGCGCGTGCAGACCAGTCGCGCCGGGCTCGGCGCACCGGAAAAACCTGTCGGCGTCTTCCTGCTCTGCGGCCCCTCAGGTGTCGGCAAGACCGAGACGGCACTGGCGCTGGCCGAGATGCTTTATGGCGGCGAGCAAAACCTGATCTCCATCAACATGTCGGAGTTCCAGGAGGCGCATACCGTTTCCACGCTCAAGGGCGCACCTCCCGGATATGTCGGCTACGGCAAGGGCGGTATTCTCACCGAAGCTGTCAGGCGCAGGCCATATTCGGTGATCTTGCTCGACGAGGTCGAGAAGGCGCATCCCGATGTGCACGAGATCTTCTTCCAGGTCTTCGACAAGGGCATGATGGACGACAGTGAGGGGCGGCGTATCGACTTCAAGAATTCGCTGATCCTGCTCACCTCCAATGTCGGATCGGAGGTGATCATGCAGAAGACCAAGAACGGGCAGCTGCGCGAGAAGATCGAGGACCTCGACACGGCACTGCGCGCGCCGCTGCTCAAGGTCTTTCCCGCAGCCTTCCTGGGGCGGGTCGTCACGATCCCTTATTATCCGCTGTCGGGCGACATGATCGAGGCAATCACCCGTCATCAGTTCGGAAAGATCGCGCGCCGGCTCGCCGCCAGCCATGGCGCAGAGCTGGTGATCGGCGACGGCGTGATGGACCTGATCAAGGCCCGCTGTACGGAGATCGAGTCCGGCGGCCGCATGATCGATGCGATCCTGACCAACACGCTGTTGCCGGAACTGAGCCGCGGCGTGCTCAACCGATCGCTCGATGGGGAGAAGCTGACGCGCGTGACTGTCGGCGCGTCAGGCGAGGGGTTCAGCTACGACTTTGGGTAGGGGCTTACCAGGGGCTGGCACCGTCGCCACCACTACCGCCACCACCGCCTCCTCCTCTGTCGCTTCTCTCGTTTGAAGTAGGAACGACTGGCGTCGCAACCACTGGGGTGACCACGACTTTCCTGGGCTTTGCAACCGGCGCCTTCTTCGTGGGCGCCTTCTTGACCGGAACCGGTTGCTGCACGGGCTGGACAACCTGCTCCTCCATTTTCTTCAGCGAGCCGCATCCGGCGAGTGGCAGAAGCGCGCCGACAAGCAGTAGCTTGAGAGTATGCGATAGCATTTGCGTCTCCCCTTATGAGCCCAGCATGTCCAGTCGAGGTCGTGAATCGATCCATTCCTTGCGCAACAATCCGATGAGCAGATCGCGGGGTTCGCGCGGCGCATCAGCACCGAGAACGGCATTTGCCGCGTCGCGTGTCTGGCTTCCGAGCTTGCCGTCGACTGCGCCGATGTCCTGCCCCGCCCTCTGGAGTGCGAGTTGCACTTCCTTGCCGACGCTGACGGTGTCTACCTTGGCCAGTGCAGCCTTGGCATTCGCCGACACTTCCTTGGTGTCGTGGGATGCGGACAACGCCAGCAGCCGGGCAACCTCGCCTCCGTCGTGCTGCAGGGACGGATTGTCTTGAAGCAGTTCCGCAGCCAAGTACGCGCCCCAGGCGTCGCCGCGCTCGGCACTCTCGCGATACCAGCCCGCCACAGTCTTGGCGTCCGCCGACTTGTCTCGCAGGGCCATGCGGCCGAGGAGACGGCCGGCATAAGGATGGCCGCGCGCGCGCGCCTTCTCGAACAACTCGGCTGCACGCTTTGCGTCCTTTTGGACGCCGGAACCGTCGCGGTAGAGGATGCCCAGCAGCACCAATCCATACACATCGTCCCGATTGGCGGACTCGGAGATGAATTTGAATGCCCGGGCGTCGTCCTTCTTCACGTTGCTGCCGGAGAGATACTCGGTGCCCAGCATGTTCATCGCGTAGGTGTGGCCAGATTCGGCGGCGCTCGTGACCATGGCCATGCCGCGCTCGACGTCGGCCTTGGTTCCTACCCCGGTGACGAGGGCCCGCCCGAGCGCATATTGCGAGTATGGATCGCCGCGCTTTGCCCCGGCCTCGAACAATGGGATCGCCTTGGCCGGATCACGCTTTACCGCGGCGCCGAACTGGTAAAGCCGACCGAGCAGGTAGCTCGCGCGCACATGGCCCGCGTCGCTGGCCTCATTGAGTTCCTTCAGCGCGGCATCGAACTCGCCGTCGGCATAGAGCGCGCGGGCATACTGGTACTTGAAGCGGGCAACGTCGGGATGCTCGCTGACGGCGGACTTGCAGGCCGTGAGCGCCTTCGGCACGTCGATGTCGTTCGGCAGCTTGCCATCGGCGACCGCCTGCACGTCGAGCGGTTCGGCGGCCAGGGTGTCGCACTCATTGACCGAGACGGCGACGTTGATGGTGATGGGCGCCGGCGTCTTGGTCCTGACGGCCGGCACCAGCACGACCGTGCGTACGGGAGCAACGGGCTCGACCTTGGGCGCGGGCGCCGGGGCAGCATTGGCAGCCGTGCCGGTGTCAGTGCTTTCCGGCTGCTGCGGCTTCAACGCCTCGGCGATAGGCTTCAGCTCCGGCATGCCGCTGTCGGCAACGACCTTGAGCGAAGGGCGAATGCGCAGCTTGCCGATATCCTCGGCCTTGATCAGGTCGCCTTCCGAAACCACCTGGTCGCCGATGGCGACTTGCGTCTGTGGATCGCGGCTTTCGAGCTTCAGCCAGCCCTTTGGCGCGCTGGACGAACGAACGATCTCTTCCGGCATCGGCGAGAAGCCGGTGCCGACATCCGATGCCATGGCGACGAGGATCGGCTTGGGAGCCGGTGCCTGTTCGTCGACTTCGCCCTGAGCGATGGTCAGGCTCGGCTTGATCGTCTTCGGAGCCGGTGCGCTGGCGTCGATGACGACCTTGACGATGCCGCTCGCAGTGCGTCCACCTTCCGTCGTCACTGCGTAGCGGATCTCTTCATCCTTCATGTCGCCGGACGAGGGTTTCATCATCACCGCCGACACCTCGTCGGCCGAGATCTTGCTGTCGAGATCGATCTGCTTGTCGCCCAGCCACAGCGTGCCGGCCTCAGGCAGCTTGGTGAAGTTGACGCTGAGGGGTGTGTCGCCGCTGGTGATCGGCGGCGAGATGCGCAGCGCCACGGCCTCCATCTTCGGCGGCACGCGCACCTCGCGCATGTCTTCGATGATCAAGAGGTTCTGGCGGGTGACGAAGAAGAAGGAGGAGGTCAGGCTGGAGGCGTCCCAAGGTGTCTGACGGCCGTCGGTGCGCTTGATGACTTCCGAGCGAATGTCGCTGAGCAGCTTGCGGATCTCGACATTCGGCTTCAGCGCATAGTCGGTGAAGGCGCCAGTGAACGGGCTCATGCCGTTTTTGCCGTCGAGCGCCACCTGGTCCGGCGCGGTCGAATAGACGATCAGCGTGCCGTTCTGAGGCGTAACCGACGCGAGCCCCTTCTTGCCTTCGACCGCCAGCTTCTTCTGGCCGACGAAATAGGCGTTGTTGGCGAAGGGATTGTCACGGCAGGCATCGAGGATGGCGATCTGCAGCGACGACGTCTCGCGCATGTATTCGAGCAGGCTCGACATGCTGTAGGCCTCGACCTCGAGGTCGTAGGACGAGGCCATGCTGGCATCGACAGGCAGCATGTAGTTGTTGCCGCCGACCTGAACCGCATGGCCGCTGTAGTAGAACAGTGCCACGTCGCCATCGTTGAGCGTGCGCAGGAAGCCCAGGACGGTTTCCTCAAGGCCTTTCTTGTTGAGATCGTGGCCGAGCGTCACTTCGAAATTGGCACGCTCCAGAACCTCGCGAACCCGGTCGGCGTCATTGACCGCGTTCGGCAAGGTGGCGAGGTGCTGGTAGGCCGAATTGCCGATGACCAGGGCAGCGCGGCGTCCGCTGACGCGCTCGGCTGCGAATGAGGCTGTCAGAAGTAGAAGCAAGGCGAGCGCGCAAACAGCAAGCATGTTCGCTGTTCGAAACACGCGAAACAAACTGCTGGGCAGGCAATGCTCGCACACCACTTGGCCGCTCCCCTCGCGAGATCGCAGACTTTACACGGCTATGCACGGCTTGCATTCTTACGCAACGTCAGCATCCTACTTGCCAATCAGGCTGTCAACGGCGAAGCTCGGCCTGTAGGTGATCTAGCCCGGAAGACCTACCTGTTGCCGTCGGGCGTGGAGCCGCTGGCGAGGCGTGAGCGATGGACATTGCCAACGCATGCACTGACGGGAAGCGCCGGCCATGACGTCGGACGACAAGACCCGCATTTCTCCAGATACCGGCGTTCGCCAGGGCACCGAGCTCAATGGCATCTACGAGATCGACGAACACATCGCTACCGGCGGCATGGGCGAGGTCTATCGCGGCCACAACATCCAGACCGGCGACCCTGTGGCCATAAAGGTGGTTTTGCGGGAATTCGCCCGAGACCAGGGCATACTGGCGCTGTTCCGCAAGGAAGCGTCCATCCTCAACCACCTGTCGCACGACGCCATCGTACGCTACCACGTCTTCACCATCGATCCGACGATCGGCCGGCCTTACCTTGCCATGGAGTTTGTCGACGGCCAGTCGCTGGCCGAGCGCATGCGCCAGGGGCCGCTCGAGGCTCGAGACGCCCGCAGGATGCTGGCGCGGGTGGCTTCGGGGCTTGCGCTCGCGCATGAGGCGGGCGTGATCCATCGCGACCTGTCGCCCGACAACATCGTCCTCCCCGGCGGCAGCGTCGAAAAGACCAAGATCATCGACTTCGGCATCGCGCGATCGGCCAATGTCGGCGGCGGCACGCTCCTTGGCGGCAGCTTTGCCGGCAAATACAGCTTCGTGTCGCCGGAGCAGCTCGGCCTGTTCGGCGGCGAGGTGACCGAACGATCCGACATCTATTCGCTGGGCCTGGTGCTCGCGGCTGCGCTGCGCGGCAAGCAGCTCGACATGGGCGGTTCACCCGTCGAGGTTATCGAGAAGCGGCGCACGGTGCCGGATCTCGCGGGCGTGGATCCGGATCTTTTGCCGCTGCTCGAGGCCATGCTGCAACCAGATCCCGCGGACCGCCCGCAAAGTGCCGACGAGATCGTCGAATGGCTGAGGGAAACCGGTGGCGGAACCCGGCCGGGAACCGTTGCGGCCGGGGCGTCGCCTGAGCAGGGGCCGGTTGCCCGTGCGGAGCCGAGCTGGCGTACATCGGGAGGAACGACGCCGGGCAAACCGCCGCCTCCGCCGCCGGAGTCGCTGCTGCCGCGCGACGCGCCCTGGCGCAACACGTCCAAGGCAGCCAGACCGGCGCCGCCACAGCCGCCGCGCCAGGTCGTGCCCGCTGCTCCGCGACGGAGCAGTGCCGGGCTGATCGGCGGGATCCTGCTTGTCGTGGCCGTGGCGGCCGGAGGGGCCTACTTCGCCGGCCTTGTGGATGGCTTGTTGCCGGGTGGTGGGGCTGTGCCTCCTCCCGCAAAGGACAAGCCGGCGCTCGAACAGGCCGCAAGTGGTGAGGCAAAGGACAAAGCGAAGCCGCAGGCCCCCCAGCCGCAGACCGAGAGCAAGGCGCCGCCTGCCTCGCCTGACAACAAGCCGCCACCTCCCATCGAGCCGGAGCCAGCCAAGCCTGCCGAACCGGTGAAGGAGGTCGCGGTCGAACCCAAGCCTGTTCCCGCCAGCGCGGCGGAGTGGTTCAAGGCTTTCGACGGCGGCCCCTGCTTCTACGCCGCGGTGAAGGATGCCTCGGCTCCCAATCCCGCCGTCGACGGCTTTGCCACTTCGAAGGCGCCGATGGACAAGCTGGTGCGCGACTTTGCCAGTTCGTTCGGCGGCAAGCTGGCGCTGACCCCTCACATCATCGAGCGGGACCAGTGCCCGGTGGCGGATTTCCTCAATGCCATGAAGCCAGGTTCCAGTGGGCTGCTCCTGCGTCTGAACAAGGATCAATTGAAGGCCGGAGACTCGCTCCAGGGCACATTGACAGGCGCAGGTGGCCGCGACATCAACCTGCTGCTGATCGGAAAGGACGGTGTCGTCTACAACTTTGCCAACCTGCTCAAGCGCGCCGGGCCGGATGCGACCTTCAGCATGAAGCTCGTTCCACTCAGCGATCAAGAAATGACGGCTGCGGAACCACATCTCATCGTCGCGCTTGCCAGTGACGGCGGCCTGCGATCGGCCGACATCAAGGACCCCGAGCTGGCGATCGATCTGTTCCCGCGCATACGCAGCGAGGCCGAAGCGCAGCGGGCTGACATTGCGCTCGGCTATTTCCAGTTCGGGAAGTAGTCGCCCAACCTCTGCTAAACCGTCAGCAGCTTACGCACCTCGGGTGCATCCAGGTCTTCGACGGCGCCCTCGTGGACGATACGGCCGCGGTCCATGATGTAGACGACGTCGGCCAGTTCACGGCAGAAATCCAGATACTGCTCGACCAGCAGAATGGCGATGCCGGCGGTGTCGCGCAGGTAGCGGATGGCGCGGCCGATATCCTTGATGATCGACGGCTGGATGCCCTCCGTCGGTTCGTCGAGCACCAGGAGCTTTGGCCGCATCACCAGCGCCCGGCCGATCGCCAGCTGCTGCTGCTGGCCGCCGGAGAGGTCGCCGCCGCGCCGCGCCAGCATCTGCTTCAGGACAGGAAACAGCTCGAAGACGTGTTCCGGCACCGTGCGCACATTGCGCTTCAGCGGCGCGAAGCCGGTCTCGAGGTTTTCCTGCACCGTCAGCAGCGGAAAGATCTCGCGCCCCTGCGGCACGAAAGAGATGCCCGACCGGGCGCGATCGTATGCCGCGCTCCGGTCGAGCGCCTTCCCCTCGAAGGCAACCGTACCCGATGTCAGCCTGTGCTGGCCGACGATCGATCTCATCAAGCTTGTCTTGCCCACGCCGTTGCGGCCGAGCACGCAGGTAATCCTGCCGGCATCGGCGCGAAGCGACACGCCGCGCAACGCTTCGGCCGCGCCGTAGTGGAGAACGGCATTGTCGACCTCAAGCATCGCCCGTCTCCAACGGCTGGGCCCCCCGCGCCCCCGTCGCCAGGACGGGGGTGGCGGCCCTTCCGGAACGCCAGGGGAGGTTGGTGATTTTCGTGAACGGCCACGCCCAGGCAGGCGGTGAAGCCGGGCCTTGCGTCTTCCAATGAAGTGCCAGTGCGCCCATCCGCCAAAACATCGTCAGCGCCCCAGATAGACGTCGACGACGCGCTCGTCTGATGAGACGAAGTCGAGTGTGCCTTCCGACAGCACCGAGCCCTCATGCAGGCAGGTCACCTTGACGCCGAGTTCGCGGACGAAATGCATGTCATGCTCGACAACGATGACCGAATGCGTCTCTGCGATGTCCTTGAGCAGGCGTGCGGTCTCGAATGTTTCGGCGTCCGTCATGCCGGCCACCGGTTCGTCGACCAAAAGCAGTTTGGGGTCCTGCGCCAAAAGCATGCCGATCTCGAGCCACTGCTTCTGGCCGTGCGACAGGCCGGCGGCGAGGTCATCGCGCCGGGTGCCGAGGCGGATGACGTCGAGGATGTCGTCGATGCGCCGGTGGTCGGTTGCCGAGGAAAGATAGAACAGCGCCGGGAAGATCGAGCGCGGCCCCTTGAGCGACAGCAGCAGGTTGTCCTCGACCGTGTGGTTCTCGAACACAGTCGGCTTCTGGAACTTGCGACCGATGCCCATCATGGCGATCTCGGCCTCGTCATGGCGCGTCAGGTCGACCTCGCCGTCGAAGAACACCTCGCCGCTGTCCGGTCGGGTCTTGCCGGTGACGATGTCCATCATCGTCGTCTTGCCGGCACCGTTGGGGCCGATGATGGCCCGCATTTCACCCTTGTCGAGCACCAGCGACAGGTCGTTGATGGCGCGGAAGCCGTCGAAGGCAACCGACACGCCGTCGAGATAGAGGATTGTTCCGCTCTTGCTCATCTGTTCACTCCGCCGGCTGGGGCTCGGTTCGCGCGGCAGCATTACTCTGGCCTGACGGCGCCCGGCGCGTGGCCCGCATTGCCTGCCATCGGTCCCACAGGCCGACGATGCCGCGCGGCAGGAACAGGGTGGAGGCGATGAACAGGCCGCCAAGGGCGAACAGCCAGAACTCGGGCAAGGCGCTGGTGAACCAGCTCTTGGCGGCGTTGACGGCAAGGGCGCCGACAATCGGGCCGACGATCGTGCCGCGACCGCCGACTGCGGTCCAGATCACGACCTCGATCGAATTGGCCGGATCAAATTCGCCGGGGTTGATGATGCCGACCTGTGGCACGTAGAGCGCGCCTGCAATGCCGGCCATGACCGCCGACAGCGTAAAAGCGAACAGCTTCACGTTTTCTGCCCGCCAGCCGAGAAAGCGGGTGCGGCTTTCTGCGTCGCGCACGGCCATCAGGAGCTTGCCGTATTTCGAGCCGACCACCATCCAGGTGACCAGAACGCCCAGCGCCAGCGCCAAGGCGCTTGCAGCAAACAGCGCCGAGCGCGTCTCGCTCGCCTGGACGCTGAAGCCGAGGATGTCCTTGAAGTCGGTCAGGCCGTTGTTGCCGCCAAAACCCATGTCGTTGCGGAAAAAGGCAAGCAGCAGCGCATAGGTCATGGCCTGGGTGATGATCGACAGGTAGACGCCGGTGACGCGGCTGCGGAAGGCGAACCAGCCGAAGACGAAGGCGAGCAGGCCCGGCACGGCCATGACCATCAGCGCTGCGAACCAGAATTGGTCGAAGCCGAGCCAGTACAACGGCAGCTCCTTCCAGTTGAGGAACACCATGAAGTCGGGCAGGTCAGGGTTGCCGTAGACGCCGCGCGCGCCGATCTGGCGCATCAGATACATGCCCATGGCGTAGCCGCCGAGGGCGAAGAAGGCGCCATGGCCGAGCGAGAGGATGCCGCAATAGCCCCAGACGAGGTCGAGCGCCAGCGCAAGCAGGGCATAGCAGAGATATTTGCCGACCAGCGCCACGACGTAGCTCGGCATGTGGAAGACGCTGTCGGCTGGCACGGCGAGATTGAGCACAGGCACGATGACCGCCGCCGCAAGCAGCGTGGCAATTGTGACGGCGATGCGCCGGTCGGAGGAAAACAGGCGACGCGCGATCATGCTTCCACCGCCCGTCCCTTGAGCGCGAACAGGCCGCGCGGCCGCTTCTGGATGAACAGGATGATCAGCACCAGCACCAGGATCTTGCCGAGCACCGCACCCGCATAAGGTTCGAGGAACTTGTTCAGAACGCCGAGCGTCATCGCGCCGATGAAGGTGCCCCAGAGATTGCCGACGCCGCCGAAGACCACGACCATGAAGCTGTCGATGATGTAGCCCTGGCCGAAATTGGGCGAGACATTGTCGATCTGGCCGAGCGCGACGCCCGCGATCCCGGCGATGCCCGAGCCGAGCGCGAATGTGAAGGCGTCGACCCACGGCGTGCGGATGCCCATCGAGGCCGCCATGCGCCGGTTCTGGGTCACCGCGCGCATGCGCAGGCCCCAGCTCGTCCGTTTCATGACGAAGACCAGCACCAGGAAGACAGCGAGGCAGAACAGCACGATCCAGAGCCGGCTCCAGGTGATGGTCAGCTGCCCCAGCTGGAACGCGCCGGCCATCCAGCTGGGTGCGCCGACTTCCTGGTTGGTCGGGCCGAAGATGGTGCGGACGGCCTGCTGCAGGATCAGCGAGACGCCCCAGGTTGCGAGCAGCGTTTCGAGCGGACGGCCATAGAGAAAGCGGATCATGCCACGCTCGATGGCGAGGCCCACGCCGCCGGCGACAAGAAAGGCGGCAGGCAGGGCGAAGGCCAGGGACCAGTCGAACAGGTCGGGCGCGAAGGCGCGGATCGCCTGCTGGACGACGAAGGTCGTGTAGGCGCCGAGCATGACCATTTCGCCATGGGCCATGTTGATGACGCCCATGACGCCGAAAGTGATGGCGAGGCCGATGGCCGCGAGCAACAACACCGAGCCGAGCGAGATGCCGTACCAGACGTTCTGCGCCACCTGCCAGGCAGCCATGCTGCTTTCGATGTGCTGGACCGAGCGGGCGGCGGTTTCGGCCAGCACGCCGGTGCTGGCGGCTCGGAAGGCTGTCAGCTGAGCCAGCGCGTCGCTGTCGCCGCGGTTTGAAAGGACGCCGATGGCGGCGAGTTTTTCGGCCTCGCCAAGATCGGAAACGAGGACCGTGGCGGCGCGCGCCTGCGCAAGCGCTGCCTTGACCTTGGCGTCGGTCTCGCGGGCAATCGCTGCGTCAAGCGCAGGCAGCGCCGCGATGTCGGGGCGCTTGAGCATGATGCCTGCTGCCGACAGTCTCGCGGCGGGATCGTCCGAACCGAGGGTCAGACCGCCCATGGCGTCGCGGATGGTGCGACGGAGCGCGTTGTTGACCTTGACCTTGGTGAGGTCGCCTTTTGCTGCCGTGCCCGCGGCAGCGCCGGCGACCGGATCGGCCAGCGCGATGGTCTGTCCATCCTCCTTGCCGATGAAGACACCCTGGCCTGACTTGCGGATGTACAGATTACCGTCGGCTAACGCCGACAGGATGCGCTCGACCGCTGGTTCGCCGGTGGCGGCGAGATCGCGGACAACAGCTTCCGTTTCCTGGAAATTCCTGGCAGTGGCAACCCGTGCAAGCGTTGCCCGCAAGCCAGCATCGTCCGCGCGGGCGAGCGACGGCAGGCTCGCGCACACGACGATCACGGCCAGGACTAGTTTGCGGACGAACTGCATCTGGGATGGCACCTGTTGTGGCGATGGCGAACAGGCCGCCGGGCGGCGCGACGAGTGCGCGCCCGACGACTTTGCGTTGGGTGCTAGTTGGTCGTGCCCTTGCCGCCGCACTTGCCGGTGGCGACGTTGAAGTTTCCGCACGACATCGGCGCGCGCCAGTCGGCGATCAGGTTCTTGGAGTCGGGCAGGTAGTCGGACCATTCGTCGCCGACCACCAGGCCAGCCGTCTGCCACACCGTCTCGAACTGGCCATCGGCCTGAATCTCGCCGATCAGCACCGGCTTGGTGATGTGGTGGTTGGGCATCATCGTCGAGAAGCCGCCCGAGAGGTTCGGCACAGAGACACCGACGATGGCGTCGATGACGGCGTCCGGATCGGTGGTGCCGGCCTTCTCGACCGCCTTCAGCCACATGTTGAAGCCGATGACATGGGCTTCCATCGGGTCGTTGGTCACGCGCTTGTCGTTCTTGGTATAGGCCTTCCAGGCCGAGATGAACTCGGCGTTTGCAGGGCTGTCGACCGACTGGAAATAATTCCAGGCGGCGAGATGGCCGACCAGCGGCGCGGTGTCGAGGCCGGCAAGTTCTTCCTCGCCGACCGAGAAGGCGACCACCGGAATGTCTTCGGCCTTGATGCCCTGGTTGCCGAGCTCCTTGTAGAACGGCACGTTGGCGTCGCCGTTGATGGTCGAGACGACGGCGGTCTTCTTGCCGGTAGAGCCGAATTTCTTGATGTCGGAGACGATGGTCTGCCAGTCGGAATGCCCGAACGGCGTGTAGTTGAGCATGATGTCCTCGGCGGCGACGCCCTTCGACTGCAGGTAAGCCTGCAGGATCTTGTTGGTCGTCTGCGGATAGACATAGTCGGTGCCGGCGAGCACCCAGCGCTGCACGCCTTCCTCGTTCATCAGGTAGTCGACGGCGGGGATTGCCTGCTGGTTGGGCGCAGCGCCTGTGTAGAACACGTTGCGCTGGCTTTCCTCGCCCTCATACTGGACGGGGTAGAACAGCAGGCTGTTGAGTTCCTCGAAGACCGGCAGCACCGACTTGCGCGACGACGACGTCCAACAGCCGAAGACGGCCGCGACCTTGTCCTGCTCGATCAGCTGGCGCGCCTTTTCGGCAAACAGCGGCCAGTCCGACGCCGGGTCGACGACGACAGCCTCGAGCTTCTTGCCCAACAGCCCGCCCTTCTTGTTCTGCTCCTCGATCAGGAACAGCATGGTGTCCTTCAGCGTCGTTTCCGAAATCGCCATCGTGCCGGAAAGCGAATGCAGCACGCCGACCTTGATGGTGTCGTCGGCTGCCGCAGCAGGCGCTGCGAAGCTCAGGCCGGCGCCAACTATCCCGGCCATGGCCGCAGCGGTCCAACTTGCGAAATGTCCCCTCATTACCAGTCTCCCATTTGGCTTTGTTGCACTGAACAATGTCATGCAACCGTCATGCCAATTGCTGATCGGGGGCCGGTCGCCGCAGGAAAGTCACGCATTTTCATGAGGTTGGCCTAATGTCGGCCAAAGGTCTTCTGTTTTCGGCGCCAAGGGGGAGTTCCAGGAATTGTGCATTGCACAACAATGCCTGCTTACAATTTGTACAACCTGTAAGTTTGCATAACTTGCGGGCATATGATTGCCCGAATGCAAATTCCGGTCGTCGATGCGCTGTCGCAATGAACCAATCGCGGGCTTGCTTCGTAACAGAAACGACGACGCGGATTTCAGGGGAGCGGCCATGCACCGGGACAAAGAGCGGATCGGAAGCGGAACCCGCCTGGCGTGGGTCACGGGTGCGGGCTCGGGCATTGGCCGTACATTGGCGTTGCGCCTTGCCGGCGAAGGCTGGGAGGTCGCCGCCAGCGCGAGGACGGCGCGCAATCTCGCCGAACTTGCCGGCGAGGCGCCGGGCCGCATCCATGCATTCCAGCTGGACGTGGCCGACGAGGCAGCCGTGCGCGACACGGTTGCCCGCATCGAGGCCGAATTCGGGCCGATCGATCTCGCCGTGCTCAACGCCGGCACCTATGCGCGCGATGCCGCCGCGCAGTTCGATGCCGGCGCCTTTCGCGCCACCGTCGACGTCAACCTGATGGGGAGCGTGAATTGTCTCGCTGTGCTGATGCCGCCAATGCTGGTGCGCAGGGCTGGGCACATCGCCGTGGTGTCATCGGTCTCAGGTTATGTCGGCCTTCCGGGGGCTGCCGCCTATGGGGCGACCAAGGCGGCGCTGATCAACATGTGTGAGGCGCTCTACCCCGACCTTGCTGCCCAAAATGTGCGGCTCAGCCTCATCTGTCCCGGCTTTGTCGATACACCGCTGACGAAGAAGAACGACTTTGCGATGCCGTTCATGATCCCGGCCGACACTGCCGTCGATCACATCATGGCCGGCCTGAAATCGCGGCGTTTCGAGACGGCGTTTCCGTGGAAGATGGTGTTGTCGATGAGGCTTCTGGCGGCGCTGCCGGAGCGTCTGCGCTTTGCGATAACGAGACGCATGGTTCGCAACTGACTGCCGCGTGCGAGGTTGCTTGCAGCAACTGGTCGATCACTATCGCACGTGCTCCGGCAGCTTTGCCGCTACGATGGTCGTGGCGATCTTTTGGGCGGCGGCGCTGTGCCGGTGGACCGGCATGCCCTTCCACCAGATCCGCAGCGCTTCCCAGTGAATGCCGAGCGTCACCTTCAGTGTCATCAGCGGATAGCGGATGAGAGCTGCGAGCAGCGCGCGGTCGGTGAGCGCTTCGCGCCGGCCGGCGAAGGAGGCGATAAGCAGCGGTCCTTCGGCGTCTGATTCATCGATGCGGACGAGCACCTTCTCGTCAGGCGGCTCTATGTGGAAGCGGTAGAAGCAGGCCATCGGCATGAAGGGCGAGACATAGAGTTCCTTCGCGCAGCCCTGGCGCACCGGCCCGCTTGCGCCGGCTTCGACCGGAATGACGTAGGTGTGGCGTTCGCCGAAGGTGTTGCAGACCTCGTAGAGGATCGCCCTCAGCGCGCCATTTGGTGCATGGCAGAAATACACCGTCAGCGGATTGAAGACGTAGCCGAAGATGCGGGGATAGCAGAGCACACGGATGCTCATGCCATCCTCCAGCCTGTCTGCCTGCGCCAGCTGCGCCTCGATCCAGCCGCGCAAGCCGCTGACGCTGCCGTCACCGTGGTCGGCGTCCCAGAAGCTGAGGATTGCGTGGCGGTTGTATCCGAGCAGTCGCGATGTTGCGCTGACATCAGGCAGCTCGCCGAGATCGAGCAGCAGCGAGAAGACACGGTAGCGCAGCTGGTGGCGACGTGGCCTAAGCCGCGTATGCATGACCGTGCCGAGAAACAGCGCCGAGTGCAGGCTCATTCCGCCGCCTCCAGCCTGGGCATTAGCGAGATCCGGCCCGATTCGTCGCGCACCTTCCATGGTCGCCTGACGTCGGCGAGGCTCTCGGCGGCGGCGAGGCCCGATTGCAGGCCGTCCTCGTGGAAGCCGAAGCCGAAATAGGCGCCGCAGAACCAGGTGTTGCGCTGACCCTGCAGACGCCAGAGCTGTTGCTGGGCGTCGAGCGCTTTCTGGTCGAACAGCGGGTGGGTGTAGTCGTAGCGCCCGATGACCCTGGCTGGATCGATCTGGCGCGTCGGGTTGAGCGTTACGAACAGCGGATGGCGCATATCGAGGTTCTGCAGCCGGTTCATCCAGTAGGTCACGCACAGCGGCTGGCTGCCTTCGTCGCGGCCCTCGCCGATATAGTTCCAGCTCGACCAGACCCGTTTGCGGCGCGGCATCAGGTTTTCGTCAGAATGCAGCACCGCAAGATTGTCGGTGTAGCGGAAGGCACCGAGCAAGGCCTGCTCCTGATGATTGGCATCGGCCAGCATGGCGAGCGCCTGGTTGGCATGGGTGGCGATGACGACATCGGTGAAGCTGTCGGCATGTCCCTTGGCGTCCGTGACGACGACCCGGCCGTTGTCGCGAGCAACGCTTCGAACCGCCACCCGGAGCCTGATGTTGTCGGCGAAGTTCGAGCTCAGCCGGCGTACATATTCCTGGCTGCCGCCGAGCACCGTTCGCCACTTGGGCCGATCGGCGAGGCTGAGCAGTCCATGGCTGGCGAAGAATCTGACGAAGGCGAGGAGCGGATAAGCGCGCATGTCGCGCGCTTTTGTCGACCAGATCGCCGCGCCCATCGGCAACAGATGATCCTCGACGAAGGCCGGCGCATAGTCGTTGCGGTCGAGATATTCGCCGAGGCTGACCCCGTGCAGGTCGGCGCGGGCAAGCAGCGCTGGTGCCTCGCGATAGAAACGCAGGATGTCGCGCATCATCCGCCAGAACCGCGGCCGGATGACATTGCCGCGCTGGCCTATCAGGCCATTGAAGCCGGACCCCGAATATTCGAGTTTCCCGCCTTCGAGCGAGGCGGCAAAGGACATGTTGGAGGCTGCTGTCGGCACGCCGATTTCCTGGAACAGGGCAACGAGGTTTGGGTAGTTCCGCTCGTTGTAGACGATGAAACCGGTGTCGACTGGCAGCACGCCGTTCTTGGTCGGCACCATGACCGTGTTGGAATGGCCGCCGAGGCGAGGCTCGCTTTCGTAGAGCGTGACGTCGAGTTTGCGGCTGAGCAGCCAGGCCGCGGAAAGCCCTGATATGCCAGACCCGATGACGGCCACGCGGCGCGCGTGATCTGGCAAGTCCCTGTCGATCTTGATGCTCACGTCTCGCCTTCCCGCTGCTGCGACGCCCCATGCTGTTAGATACGGAGCGCGGGCCTCGGCGGATCGCCGGCACGCGAAATTTTTCCGGGCGAGTGATCCGGCCGCCTTTCGCCAGCGTATCGACGGCATGAACACGGTCGTTTCCATCGGCGCGTCGGCGTGTCAGAAACGTTTCAAGGTGGGGCCCAGGTGCCCCGCGCCACACCGTGGTGAAATGGGAACTGCCGAGATGAGCCGCCGGATCGGCGTCGACGATGGTTCTGATATGCGAGAGCTGCTGTGCGCCGTCGGTGCGCGGCGGGACATCGACGCCTATGAGCGGCTGTTTCGACACTTCGCTCCACGGGTGAAGGCCTACATGGCCAAGAGCGGTGGCAACAGCCAGCAGGCCGAGGAACTGATGCAGGAAACCATGATCGCCGTATGGAACAAGGCGGGGCGTTTCGACCCGTCGAAGGGCGCTGTGTCGACCTGGATCTTTGCCATTGCCCGCAATTTGCGCATCGACGCCTACCGGCGCGAGAGGCGACCTGAGTTCGACCCCAGCGATCCCGCCTTCGTGCCTGACGACGCCGCCCCGGCCGACACCGAGCTCGATGTCAGGGAAGCATCGGAGCAGCTTCACCATGCGATTGCGGCGCTGCCGGCGGAACAGGCGTCCATGCTCAAACTGTCATTTTTTGAAGACCAGTCGCACAGCGCGATTGCTGCCCGCCTGAATCTCCCGCTCGGGACGGTCAAATCGCGCATGCGTCTCGCCTTCGACAAATTGCGGGCATCGCTCGCCCGGGCTGGAGACGTGTCGTGAGCATCAGTCACCATATCAGCGACGACCTGCTTTTGAGCTATGCCGCCGGCAGTCTTGCAGAAGGCTGGAGCATCGCGGTTGCCACGCACCTTGCGCTCTGCCCTTCCTGCCGCCACCGCTTGGCAGTTGCCGAAAGCGTTGGCGGCGGCTTGCTCGAGACCATGGAAGACGACGCCTCTGTCCAGTCGTCGGTCGACCAATCCTGGGCCGACGTGCGCAGCCGCTTGCAGCAACAGGATCGCGAGGCGCCCGCCATCCGCGAAACCTCAGTAGGGCGCGGCGGCGGTCTTCCCGAGCCGCTGCGATCCTATGTTGGCGGCGACTTCGAAACCCTCAAATGGCGGCCGCTCGGACGCGGCGCATACCAGATCCCGATCAAGACGGAGGATCGCGAAACCATGGTCAGGCTGCTGCGCATTCCCGCCGGCAAGCCAGTGCCGGAGCACAGCCATGGCGGCCGCGAGCTGACCCTGGTGCTGGCCGGCAGCTTTCACGATGGCACGGGTCTTTTCGCGCGCGGCGATCTCGAGGATGCCGATGCCAGCCTGACGCATCAGCCCGTGGCCACGCCGGAAGCCGACTGCATCTGCCTGGCGGTCACGGATGCGCCGCTGAAATTCCGCAGCTGGATCATGCGGGCGATCCAGCCACTGCTCGGGATCTGACGACCGAACCTTTCACTCGGAGGCCGCCGAAATCGAAATGATCGCCAGCTACGCAACAGCTTACGCCGCCAGCGCCGTGGTTTTCTTCGGCATCGATTTCTTGTGGCTGTCGACCATCTCGACCAATTTCTACCGCAGCCGCATCGGGGGCCTGCTGCTCGACCAGCCCAATCTTGGCGTCGCCGGTCTGTTCTACCTCGTCTACGTCGCCGGCATCGTGCACTTCGCGGTCTTGCCGGGCCTCAACGCCACCAGCTGGACGACGGCGCTGATCAATGGCGCACTTCTGGGCCTTGTCGCCTACGGCACCTACGACATGACCAATTTGGCCACGCTGAAGAACTGGTCGGTCACCGTCAGTGTCGTCGACATGGCCTGGGGCGTCACTCTGTCCGCGGCTGCCGCGACTGCGGGATATGCGGTCACGATCTGGACCGTTGCCAAGACGGGCTGACTATCGAGGTGTCGGCACGGGGCAAAATCTCCCACGCGGCGCCGGGACGTCACATGTTGACGAAATCCTGAAACAGCGGCGTCTCGCCGAACCAATTGAGCCGGTTGACGGTTATGTAGCCGGCATCGATGAGGCTGTTTTCGTCGCCCTCGACTGAAGTTCGCTCGCGACCCCTCGGCACGACGAGCACGGTCCGGTCGCCGTCCCGTTCGACGACCTCCGAACGTCGGGCGATCTTGTCGCGGCCGATCCTTGGCTGGCGGATTTCGGCTGGCAGAGACGATGGCAGGTTGATGCTGAGCCAGTGACCTTCCAGCACCCACTCTGCCCGCTTGTGCCAAAGGTTGGCGATCAGCTCGCCGAGCCAGGCATCGTCGCCGGGCCGGATTTCCGGCGACTTGACCTGCGAGAAGCCGATCGCCGGCACGCCCCAGAAGCTGGCCTCGCGGGCGATGCCGATCGTGCCGGAATAGGCAAGGTCTTCCGCGACATTGCGGCCGTCGTTGATGCCGCCGAGAACGAGGTCGGGCCTGTCATCGCCGGTGAGCAGCCAGGTCATGGCAGTGACGACGCAGTCGGCCGGGCGACCCGAGCAGGAGTACCAGCGCTCGGCAGTGCGGCGTATGGTGATCGGCTCGGCCATGGTCAGCGAAGGGCCAGCGGCAGTGTGCTTGCGCTCGGGCGCCACGACCCAGACATCGTCGCTGATGGTGCTGGCTGTCGCCGCCAGGCGCGCGAGCCCCGGCGAGGCGATGCCGTCGTCGTTGCAGATCAGGATTCTCATTGCGGACCTCAAGCAAGAGTGTAGCTGTCGCCGGTGCGCAATCCTGTGCGCAGCGACGGGATGTACTGAGCGAGCCCGGCAAGCATGTCGGCCGGGCAGGAGTGTCCGAACGCCGGGGGGCATCCGGTTACTTGCCATATACCAATGTTCCCCGACAGCGTGGGGTGGGTCGGCATGCGTATCCAGTCTGCCTGGCCTGCGGCATGCAGCACCTGGCCGGGCGAGCCGGCTGGCAGGTGACCGGTGAGCAAGATCGGATATCCAGCGGCGTCTGCAAGCGGCAAAAGCGTCGCCGAAGGTCCGGCCTTGCCCATGCCGTCGTCGGCAAGCAGCGGACAGGGTGGGAGGGGCGCGCCGTCATGCCAGTCCGAAGCTTCGGCCAGGCGCCGGCGCAACAAAGGGATCTGGGCCGGATGAAGTGCTGTCTCCGTCTCGATCTGTGCAGCCAGCGAGGCGCGCATCGTCGCGTGGATGGCAAGTGGTCCAGTGAGGATCGCCATCAGCTCCAGCGATCGACCCGCCAGCGGCGTCGGCAGCAGGCAGCCGCCCGGATGCGCGCCAACCCAACCAGCAATCGCTTCGGCGCGCTCCGAACCGCTGACCGGATCGGCGCCATAGGACGCATCGAAAACCAGCAGGCCGCAGGACGGCATCGGGTCCATGACGAACACGCCGCTGTCGGGCACGACATCGGCGGTGTAGACAAGGTTGCGGCTGCCGTCATCGACGGCGAACCAGACGCCGCCGACGACATGGCCGGAGCGGCCGGTGGCGATTTGCAAGCCGCCGATGGTCAAGGTGTCGCCGGGCTCGAAAAGCTCGATGCGGTCGGCTGGAAACGGAAATCGTGAAAGGTCGTCCGGATCAGCATAGGCGGCGAGCGTCGCCGGGGCCTCGTCGCGCGTCTCCGCCGTCATCAGGATGCGGCCGCGATATCCCTGCGACAGCAACCAGCTGAGCGCCCCGACATGATCCTCATGGGCGTGCGAGATCAGGACGGCATCAATGTCGCCGCCGCCGGGAAGCACCGGGTAATACTCCAGGCCGGACGCGCCGACCTTGATGCCGGCATCGAGCAGGATGCGCCGGCCGCCACCGGACACGGCGACACTGGTGCGTCCCTTCTCACCGAAGCCGCCGCAGAGGTCGATGCGCATGCTCATGCCAAGGCACCATCAGGGATGAGCCAGCCGGAGGCGATGCGGACGCGAGTCCGCGCGCCGGCCTCGAAGGAATTGGGATCGGGCTGGTCGAAATTCAGCGTGACTGAGCGGTTGGCGTCGGGCACGAATTCGATGCGTGCGACGCCGCCCTTGTAGACCGTGCGCCTGACCGTGCCGTCGATGCCCGGCTCGTCTGGGGCGGCTGCCGAGATCTCTGGTGCCCGGCAGCATATCTTGGCGCTGGCGCGTGGCGTCTCATCGGGGCGGCAGCGGACCACCACCTCCTGGCCAAGCACGTCGACCCTGATATGGCCGCTTTCGGCTGGACTCAGCAGCTGAGCCGGAATGACGATTCCTTCGGAAATGAAGGAAGCGACCATCTCGTTGGCCGGCTCACGGTACAGCTCGCGCGGGGCCGCCAGCTGTGCCAGTCGGCCATTGTCCATGACGGCGATGCGGTCGGCCAGCGCCATGGCCTCGGCCTGATCGTGGGTGATGTAGACGATCGTCGTGCCGGTGCGTTTGTGGAAGGCGGCGAACTCGTCCTCCATGGCCGCGCGCAGATGGACGTCGAGATTGGCCAGCGGCTCGTCGAACAGCACCAGCGATGGGGCAGCGACAAGGCAGCGGGCGAGCGCGACGCGCTGGCGCTGGCCGCCTGAGAGATTGGCCGGACGCCGGTCGCCAAAACCCTTGAGGTCGACGAGTGCCATAGCATCCTCGACCCTGCGCTTGCGCGTCTCTGCATCGACCTTGGCGACCTTAAGCGAATAGCCGATATTCTCGGCAACCGTCATGTGCGGCCACAGCGCGTAGTTCTGGAAGACGATGCCGACGCGCCGCTTTTCCGGCGGAATACAGCCTTGCGCCGTGGACACGATGTCGTTGCCGATGCGGATGTCGCCCGAGGTGACATTCTCGAAGCCGGCCACCAGTCGCAGAAGCGTGGTCTTGCCGCAGCCAGAGGGGCCAAGCACGGCCAGGAACTCACCATCCCTGACATCGATGGAAACATCCTTGATGGCATCGAAACCGTCGAAGGTCTTGGTGACACCGTTGATGGTCAATCCCGCCATGGGAGCACTCCGCTGGGTAGGTGGACGGCAAGCAGATTTGCCAGCAGCATCAGGACGAAGGTTATCGCCACGGTGATCGCCGAAATCGCCGACGCGTAGCTGGAATCGCCGCCCTGCTCGAAGGAAAACATCAGCACGCCGATGGTCTCGGAACCTGTGGACCACAGCAGCGCCGAAACGGTCAGCTCGCTGAGCGCGGTCATGAAGATGAGCAAGCCGCCGGCTAGGGCCGCCGGCGCGACGAGCGGGAAGATGATGGTGCGCATGCGAGTGAACAGGTTGGCGCCGGCAATCCGCGCTGCCTCCTCGAGCGCCCGGTCGATCTGGTGATAGCCCGAGATCGCAGGCCTGAGCGCCAGAACAAGGAACCGAGCGAGATAGGCGTAGAGGATGATCCAGACCGTGTTGTAGATCTGGATGCCTGTCAGCGGGATCGGTTTTAGGAACATCAGCAGCGACGCGATCGCCAGCACCACGCCCGGCAGGGCGTATGGCAGTTCGACCGCGAGGTTCAGGTACTTCACCCACTTCTTGCCGCTCCAGGCGACGAGATAGGCGACGGGCACGGCGACCAGAACAGCAAAGGCGGCAGCCGACAACGACAAGGCAAAGCTGTTGAGGAAGGCACGCCGGGCAGCACCATATTCGAACAGGACGAAGCGGTAGTTGTCTAGCGTGGCGGTGGCGGCGGTGAGCGGGATGCCATAGCCGGGTACCAGCGACGAAAGCAGCAGCCCGAACAGCGGCAGGACCAGGATCAGCACGATCAGGCACCACATCCCGACTTGCACCGGCACTCGCCATTTGCCGAGTTCGTAGGGTTCGGCAGCGAGCGACGTCGAGCTGATGCGGTAGTCGCGGCGCCGACTCATCATCTCCTGGGCGACGATACCCGCCATGGCGATGAGACCGATCAGCACCGAGAGGAAGGCTGCGTCGCCGAGCACGGCCGGGCCGCCACCGGCGAGGCGCTGGTAGATCAGCGTCGGCAGCACGAGATAGTTGGCGGGAATACCGAGGAAGGCAGGGATACCGAAATTGCCGACGCAGGAAACGAAGGCAAGTGCGGCGGCGGCCACGATCGACGGCGTCATCAGCGGCAGCACGATGGTGCGCAGCACGGTGAACCAGCCGGCGCCGCTGGCGCGGGCAGCTTCGACCAGCTCGCGTGGCAGCTTGCGCAGTCCGGCGCGGACGAGCAGGAAGACCAACGGGCCATATTGCACGCCGAGCAGCAGAATGATGCCCTCGGGGGAATGGAGCGGATTGCGACTGCCGAGCGGCGGGGCGATGTCGAGCATCTTGAGCAGCGGGCTTGCAGGACCGAACAGCTGCAGCCAGGCAAGGGCCGTCACCTGCGGCGCGACCATCAGCGGCATCACGTAGCAAAGCACGAAGGCACTGCGGCCGCGCACGTCGGTGAGGGTCACGAGCAGCGCGACCGAGGTGCCGAGGATCACGGCAAGTGCCGTGCCGAAGAAGCCGACGACGAGCGTATTGCGCGTGGCGACCCAGGTCGTCGCATTGGTCAGGCCGGAGGTGATCGCCGTGGCGGAGAGCATCCCGCCCGGAGCCAGGATTTCCTGGATCAGGCGCAGCATCGGCAGGATCGACAACAGCACGATGAGCACGGCGATCGCCGCGGTCATGGCCCATTCCTGGCCACGGCCTTGTTTCAGGCTGACAGACATGTTTCGGATTCCGGAAGACAGGGCATACCCTCGATGAAAGGGTGCCTGATGGCACTGGCGAATCCGCCAGTCAGTTCGGGGCCCGGAAGGCCGCGACGGCCTTCCGGGAAACGGCCGGTTAGCCGCCGAAGAGGCCGGAGAACTTGGTTTTGTCGGCTTCGATCTTCTCGACGATCGCCTTGACGTCGAAGTTCATCACCTTGATCTCGACGCCCTCGGGCAGCCAGGCCGGACGACCTACCGACGGCTTGGCCGGCAGGTAGCCCTGTTCGAGCGCGACCTTCTGGCCATCGTCGGAGAGGATGAAATCGACGAACTGCTTGGCGCCTTCGACGTTCTTTGCCGTCGAAAGGATGGCAACCGGTTCGGTCACGGCGGGCACGCCCTCGGACGGGAAGACGAACTCGACCGGAGAGCCCTTGGCCTTGGCGTTCATCGCCATGAAGTCGACGAGGATGCCGTAGGGCTTCTCGCCGCTGGCCACCGACTTCAGCACCGCGCCGTTGCCGCGCACGGAGATGGTGTTGTTGGCCTTCAGCTTGTCGAAATAGTCCCAGCCATAGTCGGCATTGCCGGTGAAGCCCGACAGCAGATAGGCGGCGGCACCGGAATAGAGTGGGCTCGGCATGACAAGGCCGTCGGCGTAGGCCGGCTTGGCGAGGTCGGCCCAATGCTCGGGCTTTTCGGCGGCGGCGGTGTTGTAGGCGATGCCCGTCGTGATCAGCTTGGAACCGAAATAGGTCTTGTCGACGTCGTAAGAATCCGCTGCGAAGCCATCGAGCTTGGCCTCGGGATAGGCCATCAAGCGAGCGTCCTTCTTCAGCAGCTCCATCGAGACGGCGTCGGCGATCAGAAGCACGTCCGGCTGCGGGCTGTTGGCTGAGAATTCGGCGGCGAGCTTGGCGAGAATGTCGCTGGTGCCCGAGCGGAAAACCTGCACGTCGACATCGGGATGGGCCTTCTTGAAGGCTTCCACGGTCTTGGCGGCATCGGCTTCCGGCTGGGACGTGTAAAGGGTCAGCGTTTCAGCGCTGGCGGCACCGGCAAAAAGCGCCATGGCCAAGGCGAGCTGGCTCGCGGCCAGCCTGGCGAACGTCGTTTTCATGAAACCTCCTGATGTGTCCATTCACTGGCAAGTCGGCTTCAGTCCGCGTGCCACGACCTCCCTAACACAGCGCATTTGACACTCAGGTGACCGAACGCTGACACATTTATGAAATGATCATTTGTTACGAAGCAAGTACAAATGATCATGCTGCGCGGCGAAATTTCGACCGGGGAATGACGGTCCGGGGCTGCCCTCGGCGGCTTGCATGTGGTTCAAGAATGGAACAGGCAACGAGGGTACGGACAAAATGACAGGCACGGATCCGGCGCCGACAAGAGCAGCCGCGACGATGGTTTCGTCCGACCTCACGGTGAAGACCGCATGGCTCTATTATGTCGAGGGCCTGACTCAGGAGCAGATCGCCGAGAAGTTGAACGTGACCCGGGTCAAGGTGATGCGCATGCTTGCCTCCTGCACGGCCGAGGGGCTTGTGGTCACGACCATCAATGCCCAGACGGCTAGGCAGGTCGAGCTGGAGCGCGAGCTCGAAAAGCGCTTCGGGCTCGACGCCGCCATCGTCGTGCCCACGCCTTCCGGCGACGAGCACCTGGAAAGATCCATCGGCCATGCCGTTGCGCTCTATCTTGACGAACAGATGCAGGATGGCATGACGCTGGCGATCGGCGGCGGCGCCACGCTGCACTCCAGCGTCGGCTTCCTGACCCGCAGGCAGCTCAAGGATGCGAGCGTCGTCGCCCTGGTCGGCAGCCTGCCGCACTCACAGTGGGTCAATCCTTCTGCCGTTGCTGCGAAGGTTGCGGAAGTGCTCGGCGTCGACAGCTATCAGCTCACGGCGCCTGTCATCGCCCACAGCCGCCAACTTCGCGACATGTTGTGGATGCAACCCGAACTTGTGGATGTCCGCACCCGGGCGGCAAGTGCCGACATTGCCCTGCTGACCGTAGGCGAGATGTCGGCCAATGCCACAATCTTCCGCCACGGAATCGTGCCGCAGTCCGTTGTCGCTCCGTTGAAGGCAAAGGGCGCGGTCGCCAACATGCTGTGCTACTTCCTCGATGCCGAGGGAAAGCTGGTCGAGCACGAGGTCAATGACCGGGTGATGGCCGTCGATCTTGCCACTGTCAGTGCCGTACCGAATCTGGTCTTGGCGGCGGGAGGGAAACGCAAGATTCCGGCTATCCGTGCTGCGCTTGGGGCGGTCAAGGCCAACGTGCTCATCACCGACGGCGACAGCGCGCAGGCACTGGCCCATTCGCGCTAGAAGGGTCTTTTGCAACGGCCCGCCGCGCGCTGACCGTCGATCACCGCGGAGCGCGGAAATGTGACAGGGCCCAAGGGCAGCGTCAGCTTCGGCCCATCAGCGATCTGGCGCGGGTTGTCGCGCCGTTCGGTTGGTTTTGCAGATCGGAGCCCACAGTCCAATTGATTGGCTCCGCTCAGTAACTTTGCCCAGCCCCACACGTCGCCAGTGCGATGAAGCTCGATCACGCGGAATTGTTCGCCTGAGGCGGACCTTCGATGGTCGCCGCATCAGGCTCGCGGTTCTCACGCCATGGCGACAATGCCGGCAACGACGCTTTCAGGGCTGCGTCGCCTTGCTCGCCTGTGTGGCTCATGACGCCCAGGCGACGTCGAGGGTCGAGGCTATGGCGGCGGGCTGCTTTACTCATTGTCAGGAAAGGTGAAGATAGGTTTAGACACCGCCTAGAATCTCCCCTCTGGCACTCAGGAAAATCGACATCGATACCGCCTTGCTGACGCTGCTTGTTCTTTTGCCCTTCGCGGGAAGCTTGATAACCATCATGCTGGCGTCGAAGTCGCGAAATCTTGCTGGCATCATTGCCGGCGCCGTGGCGTTGGCCTGCCATGTGGCGGTTTGGCTCCTCTATGTTCCCGTTCGCGACAATGAAGTGGTGCGCTCGGTATTCGAATGGGTGCCCAGCCTTGGCCTTTCCGTGTCACTCAGGCTCGACGGCTTTGCCTGGCTGTTTGCGCTCCTGGTCAGCGGCATCGGCGTGCTGGTTGTGCTTTACGCCCGGTATTACATGTCGGCCGAAGATCCGGTGCCGCGCTTCTTCGCCTTCTTCCAGGCTTTCATGGGGGCGATGCTCGGCGTCGTCATCTCCGGCAACCTGATCCTGCTGGTGATCTTCTGGGAGCTGACCAGCGTCACGTCTTTCCTGCTCATAGGCTACTGGCACCACAATCAGTCCGCGCGCGATGGCGCGCGCATGTCGCTGACCGTCACGGCGATCGGAGGCCTTGGCCTGCTGGGCGGCGTCGTGGTGATCGGGCACATCGTCGGAAGTTACGACCTCGACCGCGTTCTGGCTTCCGGCGACCTGATCCGTGGCCATGCTCTCTATCTGCCGGCGCTGCTGCTCGTGCTGCTCGGGGCGTTCACCAAGAGCGCCCAGTTCCCGTTCCATTTCTGGCTTCCCAATGCCATGGCCGCGCCGACGCCGGTGTCGGCATATCTTCATTCGGCGACGATGGTGAAGGCCGGCGTCTTCCTGCTGGCACGCCTGTGGCCGGTCCTGTCGGGCACGCCTGAGTGGTTCACCATCGTCGGGTTGGCGGGCATGGCCTCGCTCGTCGTCGGCGCATACCTCGCCATGTTCCAGCAGGACCTCAAGGGACTGCTTGCCTACTCGACGATCAGCCATCTGGGCCTGATCACTCTGTTGCTGAGCCTCGGCAGCCCTCTCGGCCTGGTTGCCGCGATCTTCCACATCATGAACCATGCGACCTTCAAGGCGTCATTGTTCATGGCCGCCGGCATTATCGATCACGAGACCGGCACGCGCGACCTCAGGAAGCTGAGCGGACTGTTCCGCTTCATGCCGATTACCGGCACGCTTGCGATGGTGGCGAGCGCTGCCATGGCCGGCGTTCCCCTGCTCAATGGTTTCCTGTCCAAGGAGATGTTTTTCGCCGAGGCGGTCGAAACGCATGCCGACTCCTGGCTGGACACGATTGCACCCTACGCCGCCGTGCTCGCCAGTGCGCTGGCGGTGACCTATTCGATCCGGCTTATTCACTCCATATTCCTCGGCGCACCCCCGGAGAGTTTTCCGCGCGCGCCGCACGAGCCGCCTTTCTTCATGCGCCTGCCCGTGACCTTGTTGGTGATCGCCTGCCTGGTGGTCGGCATCGCACCGGGGCTGACGATCGGACCCTATTTGCACATCGCGGTCACCTCGGTGCTGGGATCGGCTACGCCCGAATACAGCCTTGCCGTCTGGCATGGCTTCAACACGCCCCTGATCATGAGCCTGGTCGCGCTGGTTGCGGGAGCGTTGCTCTACCTTTTGATCGGCAATTATCTGGAACGCTCGGACGGGCCTTTTCTGCTCAGCGGCATCCAGGCGCAGCGCATTTTCGAGCAGGTGATGGTCACGGTTTCGTGGCGCTGGGCACGCTTCGTCGAGACCAATCTGGGCACTCGCCGCTTGCAGCCGCAGCTGCGCCTTGTCGTCTTCATTGCTTTCGCCGCGGCATTCCTGTCGCTCTTCGGCGGCGTGGTCGATCTGGCGCCGATCAGTCTCAAGGGCATGGACTGGGCCTTTACCGGCATGTGGGCGGTGGGCGTGGTCTGCGCCGTCGCGGCGGCCTACCAGGCCAAATTCCATCGCCTGGCCGCGCTGGCCCTGCTCGGAGGCACCGGGCTCGTCACCTGCATGACCTTTGTCTGGATGTCGGCGCCGGACCTCGCCGTCACCCAGCTTGTCGTCGAGATCGTCACCTCCGTTCTCATATTGTTGGGTCTGCGCTGGCTGCCGAAGAGGTTCCAGGGACTGAGCGAGGCCACCGGCCCCATGGCAAGGCTGCGGCGCCTGCGCGATCTCGTGATGGCTGTCGGTGCGGGCCTGGGAATGACGATCGTCGCCTATGCGGTCATGACAAGACCCCTGCCGCAGACCATTTCCGACTTTTTCCTCGAAAATGCCTACAGCGGCGGCGGCGGGCGCAACGTCGTCAACGTCATCCTCGTCGATTTTCGAGGCTTCGATACGCTGGGCGAGATTACGGTGCTCGGCATTGTGGCACTTACGGTTTTTGCCTTGCTGCGCCGGTTCAGGCCGGCGCCGGACACCGTCGAGCGGCCTGAGCAGCAGCGAATCCAGCGCGCCTATGACGAAGCGCATCCCGATCGCCAGCCGGGCGCAACTGCGGTCGACTATCTTCTGGTGCCTTCGGTCATCATGAAGTGGATGTTCCCTGTCGTCATCGTATTCTCGGCCTACCTGTTCCTGCGCGGCCATGACGCGCCGGGCGGCGGCTTTGCGGCCGGCGTGGCGATGGCCGCCGGGTTCATTCTGCAATACATGGCGGCCGGAACGATCTGGGTCGAAGACAGGTTGCGCATCCTGCCGGTGACCTGGATAGGCGGCGGTCTGCTGACGGCACTTCTGACCGGTGCGGGAGCCTGGTTCTTCGGCAAGCCGTTCCTGACATCATACGCGCAATATGTGGATGTGCCTCTTATCGGCAAGGTGCCACTCGCTACCGCTTCGCTCTTCGACCTCGGTGTCCTGTCGCTCGTCGTCGGAGCGACCGTACTCATGTTGATCGCCCTGGCCCACCAATCGGTCCGCAGGCTGCGCGCGTCCCGGATAGAGGAGCAGTCGTGATGGAGCTGACACTTGCAATTGCCATTGGCGTGCTGACGGGCTCCGGCGTCTGGCTGCTGCTGCGGCCGCGCACCTATCAGGTGATCATTGGCCTGTCGCTGCTGTCCTATGCGGTCAACCTGTTCATCTTCAGCATGGGCAGGCTCCACAGCGGCGCAGCCGCCGTACTCGACGGTGCCGGCGCCATCAACCCGGCGGACTATGCGGATCCGCTTCCGCAGGCGCTTGTGCTGACCGCAATCGTCATCGGTTTTGCCACCACGGCACTTTTCCTTGTTGTGCTGCTGGCATCGCGCGGATTGACCGGCAGCGACCATGTCGACGGGCGGGAGCCACATTGATGGATTTCGCCGCGCATCTTCCCGTCCTGCCCATCCTGCTGCCAATGGCGGCGGGGGCCACCCTGCTGTTGTTCGACGAGCGTCGGCACAGCCTGAAGGCCGGCATCAACATTGCAGCCACTGCATTGCTGTTGGTGCTGTCGATCTGGCTTTTGCGCCTGGTCGATGTTGCCGGGGCGCCGGTTGTCCATGTCTACCGCCTGGGCGACTGGGCGCCGCCTTTCGGCATCGTGCTGGTGCTTGATCGGCTTTCGGCCCTGATGGTGACTTTGACGTCGGTGCTCGCCGTGGCATCGCTGCTGTTTTCGCTTGCGCGCTGGCATAAGGCGGCCCCGCATTTCCACACGTTGTTTCAGTTCCTGCTGATGGGTGTGAACGGCGCGTTCCTGACCGGGGACCTGTTCAACCTGTTCGTTTTCTTCGAGGTTCTGCTGGCGGCGTCTTACGGGTTGATGCTGTATGGTTCGGGTACTTTTCGGGTGCGCGCGGGCCTGCACTACATCGCGATCAATCTTGCGGCGTCGCTGCTGTTCCTGATCGGCGTCAGCCTGATCTACGGCGTGACCGGCACGCTGAACATGGCCGATCTGGCCCAGCGTATTCCCGAGGTTGCGCCGGAAAACCAGGGTCTGCTTGCCGCTGGTTCGGCCATCCTGGGTGTCGCCTTTCTCATCAAGGCCGGCATGTGGCCGCTGTGCTTTTGGCTGCCCACCACCTACATGGCGGCTTCCGCTCCCGCCTCCGCGCTCTTCGCCATCCTCAGCAAGGTCGGGTTCTATGTCTTGCTGCGGCTCAGTTTGTTGCTGTTCGGGGCAGAGGCCGGTGCGCTCACGGGCTTTGGCAGCGAGGTGCTGCTGATCGGCGGCATGGCCACCATCGCGTTCGGTGCGTTCGGCGTGCTCGCTTCACAGTCGCTTGGCCGGCTTGCCGGCTATAGCCTGCTGGTCTCCTCGGGCACGCTGTTGGCTGCGGTTGGTCTCGGCGACAAGGCGGCCGTGTCGGGGGCGCTGTTTTATCTTCTGACCTCGACGCTTGCGGTAAGCGCGCTTTTCCTGATGGTCGAGCTGGTCGAGCGCGCGCAGGAGCCCGCCGCCAACCTGCTGACCGTCACGATGGAGGCCTATGGCGACGATGTCGAGCCGGAAGAAGACGAGCAGGAAGAGGTCGGCGTGGTCATGCCGGGCGCGCTCGCCATTCTCGGCATCTGCTTCGGGCTTCTGGCCCTGCTTCTCTCCGGGCTGCCGCCGCTGTCGGGCTTTATCGGCAAGTTCGCGTTGATCAATGCCATTTTCAACCCGGCAGGCCTTGGGGCGCAGACAACCGGCCCGGGCGGTATGGGCTGGACATTGACGGCGTTGTTGATCCTGTCGGGACTTGCCGTGCTGCTTGCCATGATGCGAACCGGCATACGCACATTCTGGGCGCCACTGGAGGTCATCGTACCCAGGGTGCTGGTGGTGGAGATCGCGCCGGTCGTTCTGCTGATCGGCATTTGCGTCGCCATGACCGCCCAGGCCGGCAACGTGATGCGCTACACCGATGCGGTGGCGGATGCCCTGCATCACCAGCGCCTCTATGTTGGCAGTGTTCTGCCTGAAGCCGCCAGCGAGGCGGGGCAGGCGCAATGAGAAATATCCTGCCATATCCGGTTCTCACCGCCGCGCTGACCGTCGTGTGGATGCTATTGAATTCATTCTCGCTCGGGCACCTGCTCCTGGGAGCTGTCGTGGCTGCCGGTGCATCGCGCGCCATGACCGCACTTGAGCCTTCAAAGCCGAGGCTGCGGCGCTGGCAGCTCATTCCGTGGCTTTGCGGCATCGTCCTGATCGACATCGCGAAGTCCAACTTCGCCGTGGCCTCGGTCATCCTGAGACGGCGTGCGCGCAGCCCGGGGTTCGTGTCGATCCCGCTCGAGCTGCGCGATCAGACTGGACTGGCAGTCCTTGCCTGTATCGTCACAAGCACACCCGGCACTGCCTGGGTCGAATATGACTCGGCCACCGGCGAGTTGCTCATCCATGTTCTCGACCTGGTCGAGCGGCAGGAGTGGATCGACCTGATCAAGAACCGTTACGAGGCGACGCTGCGGGAGATTTTCGAATGAGTGCGACCATCCTCGTCTGGTCCGTAACCATCGCGCAGCTCATGCTGGTGGTTGCCATGGCATGCAACACATACCGGCTCATCCGCGGGCCGCGCGCGCAGGATCGCGTGCTTTGCCTCGATGCGCTTTATGTCAATGCGATGCTCCTGGTGCTGACCTTTGGCATTCGAACGGGCAGCTCGCTCTATTTCGAGGCGGCGCTGGTGATCAGCCTTCTCGGCTTCATCTCGACGGTCGCCTTCGCCAAATTCCTCATGCGCGGCGAGGTGATCGAATGACCCATGCCGAGGCACTTCCCGCCTGGGCCGCGCTGCTGACGGCGTTCCTGGTTCTGGTGGGCGCCAGCCTGACCTTGATCGGCGCGATTGGCACGCTGCGCTTCCGCACCTTTTTCGAGAGGGTGCATGCGCCTACGCTGGGCACGAGCTGGGGCACCGGCGCCATCGTGCTGGCGTCCTCACTGCTCTTTTCGGTTCTCGGTTCGCGTCTTGTCTTTCCGGAACTGCTGATCGGCGTATTTGTGAGCATCACCACTCCGGTAACGCTGATGCTGCTCGCTCGCGCCACACTCTATCGGGAGCGATCTGAAATCGCTTCGGCAGCGGCTCCGGATCTTCTCGAGGATCCGGGCGACAGACCGACCTAAGTGTAGCGAGGCCGCGGGCCTTCGTGTCAGGAGCGCGCCGCCGGCGTGACAACCACCTGGACGATTCCGGTGCGGCCGACCACGGCAAACGTCGTTTCCCTGCCGATCTTTTCGGCGTCCAGCATCCGCACCAGATCGTCGACGCCGCCAACGGCGCGACCGTCGATGGCGACGATAATGTCGCCTTCCTTCAGCCCGGCTTTCGCGGCCGGTCCGCCTGTTTCGACCGAGCGCAAGCGCACTGCCGTGCGGCTGGTAACCTGCGCGGCCAGCGCCGTGCGGCGCGGCAGGGCGACCGTGTCGGCCGACACGCCGATAAAGGCGCGGCGTACGCGCCCGAAGCGGATGATTTCCGCAATGACGAAATTGGCCGTATTCGAGGCGACGGCGAAGGCGATGCCCTGCGCACCACGGATCGTGGCGGTGTTGACGCCGATCACCTCGCCGGCCGACGACACCAGCGGGCCACCTGAGTTGCCCGGGTTGAGCGCCGCGTCGGTCTGGATCACGTCATCGATGAGCCGGCCGCTCACGGCGCGCATCGACCGGCCCAAGGCCGACACCACGCCGGCCGTCACCGTCCATTCAAAGCCGAGCGGGTTGCCGATGGCGATGGCGATCTGGCCGCGGCGCAGGCGCTTGGAATCTCCGAGCGGAGCGATGTCGGGAAAATGTCCGTCGGCACGCACCAGGGCAATGTCGGTATCGGCATCGCTGCCAAGGACACGCCCTTCTACTGAAGTGCCGTCGGGCATTGCGACAAGCAAGGTACGCGCCTCGCCGACGACGTGGAAGTTGGTGACAATCAACCCGTCCGGCGAGATGACGAAGCCCGAACCCTGGCCGCCGGCCTTGCCCTCGGCATGGGGACCGATACGGCAGACGGCGGGGCCGATGCGGTCAACTGCGTCGGCGACGGTGGAAGAGTAGGCGTCAAGCAGGCCGCCATCATGCGGAAGCTGGTCGGTCGCAGGCAGGGCCATGGGGGCCTCCGTGTCAGTCGCACAATCGATGCCTATATGTGCTGTGCGCGTCGACGCAGCGCGACCTGACCGGATGGCTAGTGCCCCAGGTTCCTAGCCGTTCGGCGAGTTGGAAGTGCGATACGGCGTGGCAATATCCGGGTTCAGAAAGCCCCTATCGGGCTAACCCAGGAGCGCGTGATGACCAGGTTTGATCTTGCAGCCTTTTCCAATGCAGTTGCCGATATTGCCGGCCAGGCGGCGCCCGTGACGGCGAGTTTCTTGTCCCATCATGGCAGGACTGCGACCGCCTTCCACTGGGGGGAGGGCCTTTACGTCGCCGCCGAGGAGTCGGTCGATCCGGACGAGGAATTGCACCTTGCCCTGCCCAGCGGCGAGAGCGTGAAGGCCGAATTGATCGGCCGCGATCCTTCGACCGGCGTAGCCCTTATGAAGCCTGCGACAGCGGCAGTCGGAACGGTCTTCAAGAAGGCCGGGCCGGTGCGTGCCGGCGACATCGTCGTGGCGACAGGGCGTGACGGGACGTCGCCTCTGGCGGTCTTCGGCACCGTGGCCGAGGTCGGACCGGAATGGCGCTCGCGGCGTGGCGGCGCCATCGACCGCCGCATCAATCTCGCGGTGATGGCGGGCACTCGGTTCGAGGGAGGACCGGTGCTCGACGCCGGTGGCGGACTGGTCGGGATGCTGCTCTTTGGGCCGCGCCGCCGGGCGCTTGTCATCCCTCACGAGACGATTGAGCGCACAGTCGCGACGTTGCGCGAGAAAGGCCACGTCCTGCGCGGCTATCTCGGCGCCGGCTTGTATCCTATCCACCATGGTCAGCTGCAGGGCGCCATGGTCATGGGGCTCGATGACGACGGCCCGGCCAAGGCTGCCGGCATTGCGCTCGGCGACATCGTCACGACCTGGAACGGGGAGCCGGTACGCGGGCCGCGCGAGCTGATCCATCGGCTGGGGCCGGACAGTGCGGGGACTGTGGTGACGCTGACGGTCCTGCGTGGCGGGGAGACGCGCGACGTAGTGGTCACCATCGGCGAAAAGCCTCTGGTCTAGAGGGGCCGGGTGCTGTCATGCCGGAGACGCAACATAGGCTGCTCGTTCTGGTGGCGCTCGGCGACATGGCGTCGAGCGAGCAGCTTGCCCATCGCCTGTCGGAGGATTACGGGCTGGTGCCGGTGACAGCAGAAGACCTGGCCGAAGGCGACCGCGTCGACGTGGCGATCGTCGATGACGAAACCGAAAGCGGCGCGCCGACGCAAGGTGTGGCACGGATTGTGCTCGCCTCCCGAACGACGCACCGACCAGCGGCTGTTGCGGCGGTATTGCCGCGGGACGCCGGCACGGCACTGATAGCGGCGGCCGTGCGGCTTGCCGCTGCGGGTTATGTCGTCGATCATGCGCCTTCTGATCTGGATGGGCGCGGCGGAAGGCTCGGCTCGACCGATGGCCGGCCGGATGGTGGCCTCTTGGCCGGTGGTGAGCCGGATCACGAGGCGATCCGACTGTCGCCGCGCGAGATGGAGGTGCTGGCGCTGCTTGCCGAGGGTGCATCGAACAAAGTCATCGCGCGGCATCTCGACATTTCCGTACACACCGCCAAGTTCCACGTCGCGGCGATCCTGGTGAAGCTCGATGCCGCCAACCGCACCGATGCCATCGCCACGGCGATGCGGCAGGGACTGGTGCTGGTCTAGGGGGCCGTTACAGGACTGATCGGGCACTGACCTCGCTGCAGATTTTCCCGTCTAACCCTCGAAATCGCCGAACGTGTTCTGCAGTCGGGTCAATAGCTCGACGCGTTCGCCGACTTCATCGCCTAGAAGCACGATGATGTTGCTCAGCATCAGATCCATGACTGCAATGATGGTTGCCGAGCCGTCCCAGAGCGGACCGTGCGACCCGGGCACCACGAGGCAGATGTCGGAGACTTCCGGTCCCCATGGGCAGAACTCGTCGGTCAGCAGCACGACCTTAACGCCCATTCGTCGTGCCTCGACGGCAAGCGGGCGCGCCTTGGCGGCAAAGCGTCTGACGTCGTGCAGGAACAGCACGCGCCCTTCAACCGAGCCGTCGAGCAATTCGGAATAGGTGCCGTTCAGTCCGTCGACAAATTGCACACGCGGCCGCGTATAGGACAGCTGGCTAGCAAAATACTGGGCGATGCCGCGGACGTTCTGGTACGCCGCAACATAGACCTCGCTTGCCGAAACCAGTGCATCGATCGTCTGTTGCCACTCCGGAGCCGCGGCCAGCTCGTAGATTCGGCCAAGATTGTCTATTTGCTGCTGGATCAGCCCGGCCAGCAGCTTGCCTTCGCGGATGTCTTCCCTGAGGCGGTCGACGGGACCCTTCACCTGCCAGGCGGGATTGGAGCTGCCGCGCCGGAGCTCATTCTTCAACTGGTCCAGTCCGTCAAAGCCCATGCGTCTGAGATAGCGACCGACCGTCATCGGCGACAGTTCGAGGCGGGTTGCGATGGAGCGCGCCGTCTCGAACGGGATTTCGCCCAGATTGCGTTCAATGTAGTTCGCAATCAGCTTGTCGGACTTGGATCGTCTCAGTTCCTCGCTTTGAACGAGCTTCAGGATTCGTTGCGCCATATCCTCTCCGGCCAGCCGCCGCACGGGCAAGTCTGAACTACTGCGCTGTCTTAACCTTGGTCCAGACGCGATCCAGCTGGCGCAGGCCAGGCCCCAGGTCCTCGAAGATCTGGAGCCGCTGCATCGTCTCGGGTGACGGGTTGATCTCCTTGCTATTCTTGATGTTGTCGGGGGTCAATTGTCGCGCCGGAACGTTCGCCGTGCCGTTGGTCTGTTGGGAGACGTTGAGCGCTGCAATCTCTGGGCGTGTGTAGAACTGAAGGAACTTGATCGCATTGTCCTTGTTGGGTGCGCTCTTGAGGACGCAGATGTCCTCCTGGTACATGGTGGCGCCTTCTTCCGGGATGACATAGCCGAGGTCGGCAGTGTTGCCGAACACGTCAACCATGGCGCCAACGAAAAAGTGTCCTGCAGCAACGTCACCTGATTGCACCATGGGCCGTGTGTCATAGGTGAAGGCGGCCACATCGGGCTTCATGGCGATGATGGTATCGGCGGCCTGCTGCAGTTCCGCCGGGTCGGTTGAGTTCACCTTGTGCCCGTTGAGGATCAGGCCCACGGCCAGAACCTCGCGCATGTCGTCGAGCAGCGTGAACTTCAGGCCCTTGGCTTCGACGGTTGCGATCAGATCCTTCCAGCCGGTGATATCCTTACCGAGGATCTTGCGGTTGTAGAAAATGCCGACCGAACCGAATGCGTAAGGCAGACAGTACTCGCCTTTGGGGTCGCTCTTGGCGCGCATGAACGAAGGGTCGATGTTCTTGAAGCCCTCATAGGTGTTTATGTCGGTCTTCTCGAGTAGATCGAGCTTGGCCATGATGTCTTGCATGTGGACCGATGGGAAGACGATGTCGTAGCCGGTGGCGCCGCCCTGGATCTTGGCCAGCATTTCCTCGTTCGAAGAATAAGTGGACAGGTTGACCTTGATCTGGGTCTCGTCCTCGAACTTCTTCAGAACCGCCGGATTGATGTATTCGCCCCAGTTGTAAATGTTGAGTTCGGCAGCAGTGGCCGGTGCTGCCGTCGAAATAGCTGCCGCAAATGAAGCCGCAGCTAACAGTGCCCCCAGCCTGCCGCCCCCTGCGCCCAGGACTGTGCGGAAAATGATGTTCATCGGATTCTCCTCTGTTGGTTTTCGCCCTTCGAAGGTTCGTCTTCGCGGCTCCCGGTTGCGGCTTCTCGTGGCCGTTGACTTGGGTGAATAAATGGTATCCAAATCTCTCAATCGCACAAGCGTTATTTAGATAACAATTCGGGGAACGACGAATGCGAGATTCCATTGTCCGGCTTGAGGGGGCGGCAAAGACCTTTCCCACGCCCGAAGGCCTGAGCGTAACAGCGCTCGATGCGCTCGACCTCGATGTCGACCGAAACGAGTTCCTGACCCTTCTCGGCCCATCAGGCTGTGGCAAGACAACCCTGCTTCAAGCGATCAGCGGCTTTGTCGAGCTTGATGCCGGGCGCATCCTCATCGATGGCGTGGACATGACCGCCCGTCCGCCCTACCGCAGGCCCGTCAACACGGTCTTCCAGAGCTACGCGCTCTTCCCACACATGACTGTCGGCGAGAACACCGGCTATGCACTGGAGGTAGCGGGCGTCGCCAGATCCGAGCGGATGAAACAGGTCGCAGCAGTGCTCGACATGGTCGGGCTTGCCGGCATGGAAGGCCGCCGTCCGCGTCAGCTTTCCGGTGGCCAGCAACAGCGCGTGGCGCTTGCCCGTGCCATCGTTGCCCGCCCCAAATTGCTGCTTCTCGACGAGCCGCTTTCCGCTCTCGACAAGAACTTGCGTCAGGCGATGCAGATCGAGCTCAAGGCACTGCAAAGCGAGCTCGGCATCTCCTTTATTTTCGTCACCCACGACCAGCAGGAAGCGCTCACGATGTCGGATCGCGTGGCGGTGCTGTCGGGCGGACGAATCCAGCAGCTCGACACCCCGCGGAACATTTACGATCACCCCGCAAACGGCTTCGTGGCCACTTTCGTCGGGGCCAGCAATCTGTTTGAGGGTCAGCTCGACAACGGGCGCCTGGTGACGAGCGAGGGTGTGTCGGTCCGCTACCTGCCTTCGCCCGCAAGCGTCTCTGGCGCGGCCCAGGCACTCATCCGCCCCGAACAGTTTTTCATAGCGGAGGAGGGCGAGGCCTGTCCTTACCTTGACGTTGACGTCGAGCAGATTGTCTTCGTCGGCTCATCGTTCGAGTTGTTCGGCCGCACGGCAGTGGGCCACAAGGTCATTGCGGAAATTCCGGCAAGCAGGCGCCGCTTCATCGGCGAGATCGAGCAGGCTCGCAGGGCCCGGCTGTCCTATGACCCGGCAGCCGTCCATCTCATCAGGTGCGACACCGATGGCATCTGACCTCTCGCCAGCCAGCCGGCGTCGGATGCAACTTGCCCTGCTGTTGACGCCCGTATCGTTGTTCTTCGCCGTGTTCTTCCTTGGCCCACTTGCGATCATGATCGCCACCAGCTTCCTGGCGCCCGGCCTTTATGGTGGCGTGGAATGGGTCTTCTATCCGCACAACTATGGCCGGATCCTCGGCTTCGCTGACCCGGCCTTCGAGGACTTCGACCCGGTCTACATCTCCATTTTCCTTCGTTCGCTCAAGATCGCGGCGTTCACGGTCATTGCCACGTTGCTCGTCTGCTATCCTGCCGCCTTCTGCATCGCCCGGCTGTCGGAACGCTCGAAGAATTTCTGCCTGTTCCTGATCACGCTGCCTTTCTTCGCAAGCCTGATCGTGCGCCTGTTCATCTGGGTCCTCATCCTGCGCCAGACCGGCATCGTCAACGAGATGTTGTTGGCGACCGGCGTCATCGATCGCCCGCTTGAACTGATCTACACCGACGGCGCGATCGTGCTTGGAATGGTCTACATCTTCATCCCGTTCATGTTCATGCCGGTCTATGCCAGCGTCGAAAAGCTCGACTGGACGCTGGTGCGTGCATCGCTCGATCTCGGTGCCGGGCCCATCCGCACCTTCTTGCGGATCATCCTGCCGCTGACTTCCCCCGGCATTGCTGGTGGGGCAATCATCGTCTTCATCCCGGCACTTGGAAATTTCGTCGTTCCCGCGGTGCTCGGCGGCGCCAAGGTGATGATGCTGGGCAATCTCATCGAGCAGCAGTTCCTCTCTGCCCGCAACTGGCCCTTCGGTTCGGCCCTGGCGATGATGGTCATGAGCGTCATGCTCGTGATGCTCTTCGTCTATGTCATCGCGACAGGCCGCCGCGGCGCCGATGTCACGAACTGAGGAGACGACATGAAGATCGCTCGCTTTCTGTTCCGCGGCAGCCTGTTTGCCTACACGGCGCTATTCTTCGCCTTCCTCTATATTCCGCTGGCGCTGATTGCCGTCTATTCGTTCAATTCCAACCCGGTCAACATGATGACCTGGACCGGGTTCACCACCGAGTGGTACGCACAGGTCCTCGGTTTCAAGACGACCGTCTCCGAAAATGCGCTGTACATCGAGTCAACGGATCAACTGGTCCAGGCCGTCTGGAACAGCTTGATTATCGCAAGCTCCACCACCGCGATCTCGACTGTCCTGGGCACCGCTGTGGCGATTGCCCTCTACCGGTTCGCCTTTTTCGGCAAGCGTTTCTATCGCACCGTCATGTTCATGCCGATGTTGATGCCCGACATCGTGCTTGGCATCGCCTTGCTGATCTTCTTCGTCAACTCGGGCATTGCGCTTGGCTTGTGGACCATCATCATCGGCCAATGCACCTTCCTGATCTCCTATGTCTTCATCGTCGTGTCGGCGCGGCTGGCAGGCATGGACCGCACGCTCGAAAACGCCTCCGCCGATCTCGGCGCAAATGAGTGGGTGACCTTCCGCAAGGTGGTGTTCCCCCAATTGCTGCCAGGCATCGTTGGCGGCGCGCTGCTGGCCTTCATCATCTCGATGGATGATCTCGTGATCACCTATTTCATCGCCGGCGTCGACGTGACGACGCTGCCGATGTTCATCTTCGCCATGCTCCGCCGCGGCATAAAGCCCGAGATCAATGCCATCGCGGTGATGATGCTGTCCTTCTCCTTCATCGTGGCCTCGCTTGGCCTTTATCTGCGCTCTCGGCAGAAATGACATCCATGACCAATACCAACTCAGCAATTGCCAAAGCCCGGGCCCGCGATCTCGGCCTGCCATTTACTGGCCGGACCGGTCCACTGAATGCCATCACCGACGTCGATGGCATCAGTGTTGGCTTCAGGACGATCATCGAGGATACGCCGAGGCCGGGACGCAAGCTCCCGGTGCGCACAGGCGTTACTGCCATCATGCCGCATGTGGCCTCGCCAACGCCCGTGCCCGTTTATGCGGGAGTGCATCGTTTCAACGGCAACGGCGAGATGACAGGCACCCACTGGATCGAGGACGGCGGCTACTTTCTCGGCCCCGTCGTAATCACCAATACCCATGCCGTCGGAATGGCCCACCACGCCACCGTCAAATGGATGCTGGAGCGCTACGCTTCGACATATGACACGGACAGCTTCCTGTGGATCATGCCCGTCATTGCCGAAACCTATGATGGTGTCCTGAACGACATCAACGGCCTGCCGATTACGGAGGCGGATGTCAGGGCGGCTCTCGACAGCATGTCGTCTGGGCCGGTGCAGGAGGGCAATAGCGGCGGCGGTACCGGCATGATTACCTATGGCTTCAAGGGGGGGACAGGCACGGCTTCCCGCATCGTCGAGTTCGGCGGCCGCGAACACCGGATCGGAACTTTGGTCCAGGCCAACCATGGTCAGCGCGACTGGCTGACGATCCGGGGCGTACCCGTTGGCGAACACATGCGGGACGGCACGCCCCAAAGCCAGCTTGCTGAGCGCGGATCCATCATCGTCGTCATCGCCACCGACCTGCCGATGGCCCCGCACCAGTTGCAGCGGCTGGCGCGCCGCGCGACAATTGGCATCGGTCGTGGTGGCACCCCCGGCGGGAACAACTCCGGCGACATCTTTCTGGCTTTCTCGACGGCCAACAAGCAGGCCATGGCACATTGCGCGGCGCCAAAGCTGGGCATTGAGATCGTCAATGACGAGAAGCTCGACGCGGTCTACGCAGCGACTGTCGACAGCGTGGAGGAGGCCGTCGTCAATGCGATGCTGGCGGCTGAAGATGCCGGCGGCACGGCCTTTGATCGTTTTCGCATCCAGGCCATGCCACATGATCAACTGGTGGCGTTGATGCGCGATTACGGGCGAATGAAGTAGCCGGCGCGCCAAGATGATGTGGCTGGCCAACGCGGACACGCCCGCGTTGGGACGGCCGATTTGAAATAGCGCGTCTGGTCCACGCGCCTTTGCGGACAAACCTAGTGCGGACGTCAGCCTTCGTCTTGCACGCTGACATGCCTTTCAAATCTGTCGAGCAATGTGTGCATCTGCTTCCGCGCGGCTTCGAAGGCGGGTGAAGCGGCTCGTGCCGCCCTATCGGCTTCGTATGCCTCCTTTGACACAAAACTGCATTCCCAGCGCACGTCAGGTCCCGATCCCTCCAGCTTCAGCAGGGTGCGTCCGGGCTCCAATCCGAGCTCGAGCCTGATTTCCGTTGCCTTGCGGCGCTGCTCCAGAACGGCCTCTGCCTGACCTTGCCTTGCAAAGTAGTTGGTCGCTTCGACGATCATCTTTCCCTCCCCGTTTTGCTGTCTGCCCTGACTGATCTCGGTCGTACCAAATTTCGCGAGGCAGGTCGCTTGACATCCAAAAATATGATCATAAAGTGTGATCACACTAGATGATCGCATCGTATAGAGATGCCTCGGCGGTGACAAGGAAAAGGTAAGACCGGTGCCAACGATCAAGTCCATCGAAACGCTCATTGTTCAATTGCCGACGCGGCGCGAGCACAAATGGGCCGGCCTGACCGAGGTCATCGGCCGCTATGTCATGGTCAAGATGACCGACAGCGACGGTCGGGTGGGCTGGGGCGAAGCGCCGGCGCTGAAGGACTGGGGCGGTGAGTTCGGTCGCTATTTCGGCGAGTCCGCCATGATCACCCGCAGCGTCATCGAAACCTATCTGGCACCCGCCGTCATCGGTCTCGAACTCGGCAATTTCGCCGAGCTGCATGCCCGCATGGACGCCATCATCCGCGGCTATCCCTATTCCAAGGCGGCAGTCGAGTTCGCGGCCTACGATCTGACCGGTCGCTGGCTGAACGTGCCGGTCCATACGCTGCTCGGCGGCAAGGCGCGCGACAAGGTCGCAATCACCCATTCGATCGGCCTTATCTCGATCGAGGAGGCCAAGGTCGAGGCGGCCAAGCTCGCCGCCGAAGGCATCAGGACGATCAAGGTCAAGATCGGCGTCGACCCGGCGCGCGACGTCAAGATGGTGGCGGCGGTGCGCGAGGCGGCCGGCGAGGCGATGGAGATTTGCGTCGACGCCAATGAAGGCTACAAGACGCCTGGCGAGGCGGTGCAGACCGTGCGCCAGATGGAAAAGTACCGGCTCAAATATGTCGAGCAGCCGGTGATGGGCATCGAGCGCATCGCCGAAGTCGGCCGCCGCATCGATGCGCCCGTCATGGCCGACGAGTCGGCATGGAACGCTCACGACGCCGTCCAGATCATCCAGAATGGCGGCATCCAGATCGTCTCGATCTACACCACCAAGGCCGGCGGTCTCTACAAAGCGATGGAGGTCGGCGCGGTCTGCCGCGCTGCCGGCATCATCTGCAACGTCAACGGCTCGATCGAAACAGGCATCGGCAACCTCGCCAATGTCCAGGTCGCGGCTGCCTCGCCGGCGGCGACGCTGTCCTGCGTCATTCCGATCTCGACGCCGGCAGAGGCGCAGCACGGCCAGGTCGGCGGCATCTATTACAAGGACGACCTTCTGGTCCAACCGATGCAGGTCGTAGACGGTGCGGTCGTCGTGCCGTCGGGTCCCGGGATGGGCATCGATGTCGACCTGGCCAAGGTCGAAAAATACCGCGTGCGCGACTGAGCGCCGGTCAAGAAACTCAAGGAGAGGAACCAATCATGCGGGCAGAAATCGTAGCCAAGCAGGTGAGGGCAATGGCCGAGCATGGGCTCGACGCCATCATCTGCTCGTCGCCCGAGAACTTCGCCTATACCGCGGGCTTCGTCGTGCCGTCGCAGCCGCTGATCCGCCACCGCCACGCGATGACCATCGTCACCGCCGACGGACGCACCGCGATCTTCGGCGTCGACATGGAGGCCTCGACCATCAAGCGTCGCCTGCCCGACATGGCGGCCCGCATCTGGGCCGAATTCTCCGACGATCCGATGCTGGTGCTGGCCGACCAACTCGCTGGCCTCGGCCTCGGCAAGGCGCGCATCGGCCTCGAGATGGACTATCTGCCGGCAGGCGACTTTGCCCGCCTGATCGCGGCGATGCCTGGTGCGCGCTTCGAGCATGCCGAGCCGATCCTGGCCAGGCTGCGCCAGATCAAGACGGCCGAAGAGATCGCACTGCTCAGCAAGCTGTCGCGCATCGCCGACCAGGCGATCACAGACACGCTGGTCGTGGTCGATGCCGGCGATTCCGAGATGGACATTGCCGGTCACCTGACCCGCAACGTCTATTCGCTCGGTGCCGAGCACTTCAAGCTTCTCATCGTCGCAACCGGCGAGCGCTCGGTGCTGCCCAATGTCGGCCCGTCCGACCGTATCCTCAAGCGCGGCGACGTCTGCCGCGTCGAGATATTCTCGGTCATCAACGGCTACCAGGCCGGTGTCTGCCGCACGGCCATCGTCGGCGAGGCGCCGCCCATGGCCGACAAGATCTGGGCGCACCTTGTCGAGTGCAAATATGAAATTATGGAGAAGGTGAAGCCGGGCGCCAGCTGCCGCGAGATTTACGATGCCTTCATCGCCAAGCTCGCCAAGCTCAACCTGCCGCCGATTTCCTTCGTCGGCCATGGCATCGGCCTGCATCTGCACGAGGACCCCTATCTCGGCCTGACGCCGGTGCTCGGCAAGCCGGGCAGCGATGCGCCGCTGGAGGAGAATATGGTGCTCGGCTTCGAGCCGCTCTGCTACGACACCGGCTATGGCTACGGCATGCAGAACAAGGACATGCTTCTGGTGACGTCGAAGGGCTCGGAGCTTCTGTCCGACTATGCCGACACCGACAAGCTGATCCTCTGCGGCACGGCCAAGCAGGGCAGCAAGGTCAAGGCGGTCGCTTGAGCCAGCGTCGCTTGTGAATTGGCAGCCGGGATGCTTTGTGGCCCGGCTTGCAAAGCAAGACGTCGCTTCGCCGTCACGGACCGGCGACGCGATCTAGAGGAGTCCGTGAGTAGAGCATTGGGTGGAGCCGCATGCGCACGCTGATCGAAAATCTGAACTTCGCTTTCACCGTCGACAAGAACGACACGGTGCTGCGCAATGCGAGCGTGGTGGTCGAGAACGACCGCATCGCCGACATCGGACCTGCCGGTGAGGTGGCCGCGCGCCATAAGGGCAAAAGCTTCGACAAGGTGATCGACGGCACCATGCTGGGCATCTGCCCAGGCTTCGTCGACAGCCACGTGCATTTGTCGGAGACCCTTTCCCGTGCGGTCTTCCCCGACAATCTCAACACCCGCGCCTGGGTGTTCCACTGGGCAAAGCCCTTCTACGCCCATATCACCGAAGAGGATGAATATTGGGGCGCGCTGCTCGGAATCACCGAAATGCTGCGCTGTGGCACTACCTGCTTCCTCGACATGGGCTCTCAATACGATCCCGGCATCGTCATCCGTGCCATGGACAAGACCGGCATCCGCGGCATCACCGGCCGTCACGCCGCCGACAACCGTCCGGCCGAGTTGCCGCGCGGCTGGACCGAGGAGATGGCCGAGCACCACTTCTTCCCCGATGCGCAGACGGCGCTGAAGGTGCTCGAGGAAAACGTGCTGCGCTACAACAATACGCTCGACGGTCGTGCCCGCTGCTGGGTCAACATCGAGGGCAAGGAGCCCTGTAGCCTCGAACTGCATGTTGGCGCGGTGGCGCTGGCCGAGAAGCTGGGCGTCGGCACGACCTATCACCTGGCGACCTCGATCGAGGAGGCCAAGGTCTGCGAGAGCAAATATGGCTGCTGGCCTATCACCCGCGTCGACAATGCCGGTGGCATCCGCAAGAACCTGGTCATCGCCCATGGTGCGGCGGTGTCGGACGAGGAGGTCAAGCTGCTGGCCGATCGCGGCGCCAGCGTTGCCTTCTGCCCGTGCTCGTCGTTCAAGCTCGGCAAGGGCGCGACATCGATCGGCAAGTATCCCGAGATGGTCCGGGCCGGCGTCAAGGTCGGCCTCGGCACCGACGGCGTGTCGGCTGCAGGCAACATGAACCTGATGCGCCAGATGCTTGTCGTCGCCGGCATGTTCAAGGACGCGCGGCTGAAGCCCGACGTCTTCACCGCCCGCGACGCCCTGCGTGCCGCGACCATCGAAGGCGCGCGCGCCCTGATGTGGGACGACGAGATCGGCTCGCTGGAGATCGGCAAGAAGGCCGACTTCATCCTGTTCGATCTCGACCATGTCGAGTGGACGCCGTTCTACGATCCGCTGCAGGCGCTGGTGTTCTCTGCCTCGACCGCCTCGATCACCCAGACATGGGTCGACGGCAAGGCAGTCTATGCCGACGGCAAGGTCCAGGGCGTCGACGAGGCCGGCATTCGCCGTAAGGCGCGCGAACTCGCCGCTGCCGCAGTGGTGCGTGCGGGCCTGCACGAGCACGGCGTCGAGACGACTACGACGCTTTACGACGAAGGCAACTGATGGCCAGTCCCTTCCGTGTCTCACGTTGCGGAAGGGCTTGGCACCAGCTATGAAGACACGCGTTCAAGAGGCTGCATGGGAGAGATCGGCCGCTGCAAGATGACACCGGCCGACGCCGACGGAGCAACCCCCCAGGAAACTCTCAGGCAAAAGTGACCATGCAGTTGAACGATCTGGAGAGAGGCGCCACGAGCGTCCACCGAAGGGGAAAGCCGCAGCGGCCGGGCCGGCGCGGTTAAGCTCTCAGGTACAGCGACAGATTGGGGAAAACAGCGGGTTTCGGCCCGCGCCCAACTTTGATCGCGGAGAGTGAAATGCCCCATATTGCCGTTATCGGCGCTGGTATCACCGGCGTCACCACAGCCTATGCCCTTCTGGAACGTGGCTATCAGGTCACCGTCGTCGACCGCCAGCGTTATGCTGCGATGGAGACATCGTTCGCCAATGGCGGCCAGCTGTCGGCCAGCAACGCCGAGGTCTGGAACCATTGGTCGACCCTGCTCAAGGGCCTCAAGTGGATGCTGCGCAGCGATGCGCCGCTTTTGATGAATCCCAGGCCGACCTGGCACAAATATGCCTGGCTGGCCGAATTCGTCTCCAACATCGCCAATTATCGCGACAATACGGTGGAGACGACGCGACTGGCGATTGCCGCGCGCAAGCACCTGTTCGCCATCGCCGAACGCGAGAACATCGATTTCGACCATGTCCGGCGCGGCATCCTGCATTTCTACTGGGACAGGCCGAGTTTCCAGCATGCGCTGAAGGTCAATGCGATGCTGGTCGAGGGCGGGCTCGACCGTCGGCCGGTGACGGCCGAGGAAGTGAAGTCGATCGAGCCGACGCTGCATGGCGATTTCCATGGCGGCTTCTACACCCCGTCGGATTCGACCGGCGACATCCACAAGTTCACCTTCGGCCTCGCCAAGGCTTGCGAGCGCCGCGGCGCGCGCTTCGTCTTCGACGCCACTGTCGACCGTATCGCCAGGGACGGCGTGTTCTGCATCGGTTACACGACCGATGGTGCTGACGGCCAGCCGGACTACAGGGTCGTCGAGGCCGACGGCATCGTCGTCTGCGCCGGCTCCGCCAGCCGTCATTTCGCGGCGATGCTTGGGGACCGGGTCAACGTCTATCCGGTCAAGGGCTACTCGATCACGGTGCATCTCGACGACGAGCGCAGCCAGAACGCAGCACCCTGGGTCAGCCTGCTCGATGACCGTGCCAAGATCGTTACCAGCCGTTTGGGGGCAGGGCGCTTCCGTGTCGCCGGCACGGCCGAGTTCAACGGCATGAACCGCGACATTCGCGATGACCGCGTCAGGCCGCTGGTCGACTGGACGCGCACGCTGTTCCCCGATGTCGACACCAACAGGGTCGTGCCCTGGGCTGGCCTCCGGCCGATGATGCCGAACATGATGCCGAGGGTCGGCAAGGGCCGCCAGCCCGGCGTGTTCTACAACACCGGCCACGGCCATCTCGGCTGGACGCTGTCGGCCGCCACCGCCCAGATGGTCGCCGAGACCATCGCTGGCGATTTCCGCACAGACGCTGCGATCGCGGCCTGACCTGGGGAGGTATGACGATGAACATGATGAAGCGGATAGACGACAGCGTCTTCGTCCACGGCCTTTCGATCTCTAGGGAACTCCACGACTTCGTGGTGTCTGAAGCCCTGCCTGGGACGGGTGTGGATGCGAATGCGTTCTGGTCGGGTTTTGCCGATATCGTCCATGATCTCGGGCCGAAGAACCGGGCTTTGCTTGAGAAGCGCGACGACTTCCAGCTGAAACTCGACGCCTGGTACCGCAAGCACGGCGCCCCGCACGACATGGCCGCCTACAAGGCGTTTTTGTCCGACATCGGCTATCTGGTCCCCGAGGGTCCGGCGTTCTCCGTCACGACCGAAAACGTCGATCCCGAGATCGCCACGGTTGCCGGCCCGCAGCTGGTGGTGCCGGTGATGAATGCGCGTTATGCGCTGAATGCCGCCAATGCGCGCTGGGGTTCGCTCTATGACGCGCTCTATGGCACCGATGCGATCTCCGACGCCGACGGTGCCGAGAAGACCAAGGGCTACAATCCCAGGCGCGGCCAAAAGGTCATCGGCTGGGCCAAGGCGTTTCTGGACGCGTCCGCGCCGCTGACTCAAGGCAGCTGGTCGGACGTGACAGGGCTTGCGATTGTCGATGGCAAGCTCGTGCTGGCCAGTGCCTCCGGCTCGGTTGGGTTGGGCGATGCCAAACAATTCGCCGGTTATCGTGGCGAGGCAAAGAATCCCGACGCGGTGCTGCTGGTCAAGAACGGCCTGCATGTCGAAATCGTGGTCGACAGGGACAGCGCCATCGGCAAGACCGATCCGGCCGGCATCTCCGACATGATCCTGGAATCGGCTTTGACCACCATCCAGGACTGCGAGGATTCGGTCGCGGCCGTGGACGCCGAAGACAAGGTTGCCGTCTACCGCAACTGGCTCGGCCTGATGAAGGGCGATCTGTCGGAAAGCTTTGACAAGGGCGGCAAGACGGTTACCCGCCGTCTCAACGCCGACCGCAGCTACACCGGCGCCGATGGCAGCACCGTTACGCTGCCCGGCCGCTCGTTGATGCTGGTGCGCAATGTCGGCCACCTGATGACCAATCCCGCGATCCACGATCGCGACGGCCACGAGGTGCCCGAGGGCATCATGGACGCGGCGATCACCGCTTTGATTGCCCTGCACGACGTCGGCGCCCATGGCCGTCGCGCCAATTCCCGTGCCGGTTCGATGTATGTGGTCAAGCCGAAGATGCATGGCCCCGAGGAAGTGGCCTTTGCCGTCGAGATCTTCGACCGTGTTGAGCGTCTGGTCGGCATGCCGCGCAAGACCATCAAGATGGGCATCATGGACGAGGAGCGGCGCACCACCGTCAACCTGAGGGAGTGCATCCGTGCCGCCAAGGAACGCGTGGTGTTCATCAACACCGGCTTCCTCGACCGCACCGGCGACGAGATCCACACCTCGATGGAAGCCGGCCCGATGGTGCGCAAGGGCGACATGAAGCAGGCGCCGTGGATCAATGCCTATGAGGCCTGGAACGTCGACACCGGGCTGGAGTGCGGTCTTTCCGGCCATGCCCAGATCGGCAAGGGCATGTGGGCGATGCC